>R28__coassemble_381_pt1 | contig 19413 bp, 20 predicted proteins | sample R28__metabat2_high_PE_001 | metagenome-assembled genome bin R28
GAACGGAAGCACAAGAGAAACAAGGTCTTCTTCGCCTATGCCGCCGGGGATGTCTTTTTCGCCGCGCCCTTTGGCTTTCTTATACTCGATATACGGATCTGCTCCGACCACACGCGGATTGGTCGTGATCGTTTCAGAGGCGGTCATGGCAACATTATCCTCATTGATACCGCTGGCCGCCCAGACCCCGCTCTTCTTACTGACATTCGGGGCCGCTGTATAGCGGAGCGCACCGCCGGGCAGGCAAATCTCCCTATGTGCGAGGACGCTCCTGTACTTTTGCGGCAGGGCGCGGGAAGGAACAACAACGACTTTCTTTGTGTCGAACGCGCCGTCATCATTTCTCGCGATGAGCGTGGATCCGTCGGAGCTGGCGTTTTTACCTACTAATATGGTTGTGCAGGGCATATGTACATCTCCTGAATGACATGAATATACCTGCAGTATAAGCGAATCGGCGGGGAAAAGCAATCCTGAAGGCATAACGGGCATGAAGACGAGCCGGAGCAAAGCAGGGAAGTTCTTTGCCGCTTTCGAGTGAGAAAGTACGGGTTGAATTCATCGCTTACGCATATTATACTGCATGAGAGCGATACCGGACTGTGTCATTCTGCATAAAAGACAGTCCGGTCATTAACCGGAGGAGAAGGAACATGGAGAAAGAAGAAAAAGGTTTACTCGCGTTTTTTCGCATTTTCATATCAGCGGTCCTGGCAGGCATTTGTATCGGTATCGGCGGATTGGTCTTTCTTTCTCTGGACAACAAGGTGCTGGGCGCCCTGTTTTTCGCGGTGGGATTGTTTACTATTTGCACCTTCAAGCTGCATCTGTTCACAGGCAAGGTCTGTTATGTGTTTGCCAATAAGGCGCAATATGCGCTGCAGCTTCCGGTGATCTGGGTCGGGAACCTGTTGGGCACCTTCCTTACGGCGCAGATCGTTCTGCACACACGCTCCGGAGCGGCTGTCTGCGAAAAAGCGGCAGCTCTGTGCGAGGTGAAACTCAACGATAGTCTGATGAGCCTTTTCTTATTGGGGTTTCTCTGCAACATACTGATCTATATCGCGGTGGAAGGGTATCTCAGAAATCCGCATGAGCTGGGCAAATATATGGCGCTTTTGTTTGGCGTTACGGTTTTCATTCTCAGCGGCACGGAGCATTCTGTGGCGGATATGTTCTATTTCTCAGCGGCACAGAAATGGAGCGCAAAAGCGTTCGGATGCATACTGACCATCACATTGGGCAACGCCTGCGGCGGCGTGCTTTTTCCCTTGCTCAGAAAGCTTGCGGGCAATGCCTGAGAGAACAGTTTTCACAAAAGGCTGTCCGATCCGGACGGTCTTTTTTTATTTTATGACCTATACCTGCTGCGCATGCACAGGTGCGTTTCTGGCGATAACAGAGAAAACGCATTGGTTCCTTGGCGGAACAGCCTGCTTCTCAGCGCACCACCCGGATAATGTGGCGATTTAGTTTACGCAGGTTTCACACTTTATACATTGCTTGTACCTGAACGGCGGTACATAATAACATATCAAAACGGTCGGCTCACAGCACAGACAGTCTGCACAGGAGCCGCAGAGCATGAGGTCACGCTTGACATCAAAAAATAAGAAAACGATCAGCCGCATCGCGGTGCTCATATTGTTGTTGCTGGCACTGGTGTTTATCTGGGGTCAGTCCTGTGCGGGGGCGGTTGCCTCCACGGGAGAGAGCAGGTTTGTAACGGAACGGATCGTGCGGCCTCTCGTCAGGAATATTGCCGGAGAAAATGCTGCGAAAAAGGTCACGGATCCGCTGGTCAGAAAGATCGCACACGTGGCGGAGTATACGGTCCTTGGTGTGATATTGGGCGTATTAACGTGAAATCGGCATCCGCGGTTCTGGCTTGGCATACTGCTTGGCCTGGCCACGGCGTTCCTGGACGAAACACTGCAGATATTTACCGGGCGCGGTTCCATGATCACCGATATCTGGATCGATCTGATCGGCGTTGCCCTGGGTGGCCTGATCGCACTTTTCTTCAAGCCGCAAAAAGCAAAACCCACAGACTGACTTGCGTGAAACTGATGCATATGGCATAATATACTTAATACGGGTTAATAACGGAGGTACATGATATGTATAAGAATATTGAGAAAAAGACGAAGCTCCTTCTTAAGGATCAGGTTGCCTACCAAAAGGGGCAGGTAGTCAGCAAGACGCTTGTACAGAATGACAGTGTCAGCATGACTGTTTTTTCCTTCGATAAGGGAGAGGAGATATCGACGCATGCGGCAGGCGGTGATGCGATGGTGACCGTGCTGGAAGGAAAAGGCCGTTTTACGGTTGACGGTGAACCCTTTTTCCTGGAGGCAGGCGAAACATTGATCATGCCGAAGGATATTCCTCATGCGGTGTACGGTGAGGAACAGTTTAAGATGCTTTTGGTCGTTTCGTACTGATCAGTATTCGTGCTGTCGATAATGGATATGGAAGCTCCTTCCCGGGGAGCTTTTTTTGTGCACCGAAGATCGTGCTGATCATTCCTCGGAAAATACGTATTTACCAGATGCGCCCAAATCAGGAGCACAGAATTGCCATTACAACCATACAATACATGTACAAACCGAAGTGAGGGAGACAGGCACAGACCGTTGAATTAACGAAAAAAAACATCCCTCACATACTGTGAAGGATGCTTTCTTGGCGCGCCTGGCGGGATTCGAACCTGCGACCTACCGGTTCGTAGCCGGGCACTCTATCCGCTGAGCTACAGGCGCACACCTAACCGGAACAATTAAGTATTTTAGCCTCAGAGAAAGCAAATGTCAAGTCTAAAATCAAAAAAAGAATAAGTATCTTTAATATTCTTTCAGCGTGAACATCTATCAGGAACGTTTGCGGACGGGACCAAACTGCGCCTGAAAGCAGGATCTCCCTGAAAATACAGGAATGGACGCAATTATTACAGATTGTTCACTGAATTCACCTTGTATACTTTTCACGCGCATAATAAACTAATACCATCTATGAGAAGCGGGACTTCGAAAAAACCGGTCATCATCTGTATCCTGACCGCTATATTGTTTATCATTCTGGCTCTTTCCACATACCGTGACCGTACGGCGGGAAAGGAAGAGACGCTTTTTCATGCAGCGGCGGAACCGATCGTTACCTTTGTTAACGAGATCACCGATACGGTCTCGGATTTTTTTGAGCGCGTCTTTTCTCCTTCCGCGATCCAGGCGGAGAATAAAGAGCTGAAAAACAAGATCGCCTATTATGAGCGTGAACTTTTACTGTATGAGGAAATGTCGCGTGAGAACGCACGGCTGCAGGAACTGCTTGATTATGTGCAGCAGAACGAAAACATGCGGTACCTGACCGCCTGTGTGACAGTACGCAGTACGAACGAATATGTGGATTCACTGACACTCAACGTTGGGACCAGACATGGGGTTACAGAGCAGATCCCCGTGGTTTCCGGGCTCGGCCTTATAGGCCGTGTCACTGAGGTGGGAAATTCCTGGTGCAAGGTGCACACATTGATGAACGATGAGATGCGGATCAGCGTTATGGTGGAGCGCACACGCGATGAAGGGACGCTGGGCGGACTGATCCTCAACAACGGTGAAATAATCGGAATACAGCTCTATTATCTGCCGGAGGGTGCGGATATCAAAGTGGGCGACAGGATCATAACCTCCGGCATAGGAGGCGTGTATCCTAAAGGCATAACGATCGGCGAGGTCGTGTCTTTACCTGAGGATGAAAACGCTGCGTACAACGCATGCGTGATGCCGACCGTGGATTTTTCTCATCTGGAGAATGTGCTTCTTATTATGGATGTGGACGAGGTAAGGGATGATTAAGAAGATCTTTTGCCTGCTTCTGTGTTTTCTGATAGCTTTCATTTTGGATACGGCGCTGCTGCCGCGTCTTCTTCCTTATACGATCCGGCCGGTGATCATGCTTTCCCTGGTGCTGGCATTGAGCGCTTCCTTTTCGCTGTGGACGGCAGGTGCTGCCGCGGCCCTGGGAGGGCTGGCAGAGGACCTTCTCTGCTCGGAAGCGATAGGATTGAGTTCTGCAATGTTTTTGATCGCTGCCGCTATCCTTTCCGCGCTGCTTCATAAAAACACTTATAAAAAAGGCATATTATTCCTGCTTATGACAGGGCTTGCGTTGCTGTCGGAGGGAGTGGGTGCCTTTTTCTTTCGTCTGTACGGCGCCGGATTCGATATTATGTACACATTCTTTTTCAACGGCCTGGGCAGGAGCTTTGCCACAGCTGCGGTTGCGTTACTGTTTATTTCCTTTTTCGCAGAGCTTAAGAAAGGAAGGATAGAGCGCGAATGAGAGCAGACAACAGAGCCCTGAACCGCAGGTTCTGGATCATAGTTTTGATAAGCTTCGGCCTTCTCGGGTATCTGGGGTACGGCATGTACCGGCTTTCGGTCACAAAGAGCGAAGCCTATACTGCCGCTGTCAGGTCAACTACGCTTGTCACCACGTATCAGACAGGTATGCGTGGCTCTATAACAGATCGCAGCGGCAATGTTCTTGCCTATGACGAGCCTACCTATGAAGTCGTTTTTTACCGGGACCCTGAACGCACCTCTGCGGCCGATTCTGCCCGGTATACAGAGTCGCTCTGGAAAACGATCGAGATCATAGAAGCCGGCGGCGGAGTAGTGGATAACGATTTTTATATCGTAATGGACAGCAAGGGCCATTATTTCTATGATTTCGGTACGACCAGTGAGAAAGCGGCCGCGACCCGCAAAAAGAATTTTATCGAAGCGTGTCGGTTCAAGGATAAGGAGATCACCGCGGAGAATGCCTATCTTATTCTGCGGCAGAGCTGGCAGATCCCGGACGATATGGGCTTTGCACAGGCGAGCAAGATCATGTCGATCCGGCAGAATGCCGTTTTAAACAGCTGGAAAGCGTATGAAGGCGTTGTTATTGCGACCAATGTGCCTCTTTCTGTGGTAACGGAGCTGGACATGCGGCAGGGCGAGCTGGTCGGTATTGAAACACGCATGTGCGGCAGCCGTGTCTATCCGTACGGCTCCACAGCAGGACACATCGTCGGATACATGTCCAAGCAGGTCACCAACGATATGACCAGCATTGGTTATTCATTTGATTCCCATTATGCCGGCATTACGGATCAGCCTGAAACAGAGAATCTGCTCGAGCTCGGATACACATACGCGGATAAGATCGGTGTAGCCGGCATAGAGAAGAGCTGCGAAGCATATCTTACCGCTAATCTTACAGAGCGGAAGGGAACCAGGCTCATAGAAAAGACACGCTCCGGCTCCATCGTTCAGATCCTGGAAACGACCCAGCCGGCAGGCGGCAAGACAGTCGAGCTTTCCATTGACATCGAACTGCAGAAAGTAGCAGAGCAGGCACTGATCAACAATATCGCGTATACCCGTGAAAAGGAAGAGGCGCGTATCAAAAAAAACAGAGAGGATTATGAGAGACTGCGCTCTGATCTGAGCACGATCCATCTTGCGGATGCCGGCGCTATCGTGGTCATGGAGGTAAAAACAGGAAAGATCCTGGCCATGGCCTCCTACCCGGATTATGATCCGAGCATGTTTTCCGACGGACTTGACGATGCGGAGTTCAACCTTCTCTACGGACCGAATTCCAATCTGGCCACGGTGAACCGTGCCATTGCTATTCGCACGGCGCCCGGCTCGGTCTTTAAAATGGCAACCGGTTTTTCGGGACTTATGGAGGAAAAGATCACCACGACCGATACCATTTCCGATAATTCACCGTATTACTATTTCGTGGATGATCCGACCACAAAGGTGGAAGCGAACGCGCCTTCCTGTTGGATCAGCAACCCGTCATACCATTCCAATCTGAATATATCCAGGGCACTCGCCGTGAGCTGTAACTATTTCTTCTTCACGGTGTCTGACCGTGTCGGTATCGACAGGCTCAATTATTGGGCGGGTAAGCTCGGCCTGACGGGAACCACAGGCGTGGAGCTGCCGGGAGAACTCAGCGTACAGATCGGCGGACAGAAAGACAGATATGATAACACGCGTACTCTTTCCGAGCAGTCTTCCTCCATTCCGCGCGCTATCTATAATCAGATCCGGCAGCATCTGGATGTGATCGTAGCACAGGCCGGGATAAAACCGACAAAAGAGCAGCTGGATTCATGCGCCATGCATCTTTTACAGCTGCAGGACGGTATTGCGGGCGAACGAGGCGACGCGATCAGGCGCGTGCTCTATGAGGATCTGAATATTCCCGTCGGAGTCAGCTATTTGCATGCTTCCTGGGTGGTTTCGATCTCTATCTGGTTGGAAGAGCTCAGATGGAAACCTACCTATACCATTCAGTCCGGGATCGGACAGGGCGTCATGCTGCTGACACCGATATCTGTTGTAAGATATATCTGCACCATAGCAAATCGCGGCATAGTCTATAAAGCAAGCATTCTGAACACAATCTATAACAGTGACAACTCCGTATATCGCAAGATCGAACCGGTCGTGCAGGACGTGGTAGAAGCGCCCGATGAATACTGGGATATCCTGTATGAGGGAATGGCAGACGTGGTGTCCGCGGAAGAAGGAGGAACGGCATCTACCGTTTTCTCGGAAGCATTTACCCGAAAATATCTGCACTATATCGTCGGTAAAACCGGGACCGCACAGACGGCAGGCGCGGGAGCGAACGTCGATATTGAAAACACCGCCTGGTTCGTCAGCCTTGCCCCGAAGGACGATCCGCAGATCGCAATCGTTGTATATATTCCCTATGGCCTCGCCGGAAGTAATAACGCACATGCCATCGAGGAGATTGTCTCCTGGTGGATCGAGAACAGAACCGATCTGAAATAAAGGAACAGCATGCGAAAGATACAGGAAGAAGATGAGTTTCTCCGTGAGGAGAAGAGACAGACACCGGACGCTTATCTGTACAGGATAGTGGCGTTCGGCGTTTGTGCTGTGCTGCTCGGCGCACTTATCTGGCTGGTCGCCGCCATTTCCAAGAAGGATACGGTGGAGGAGGAGACCGGCTCCATCAAGATCCTGGAAGAAGCGCTTCCTGTTACTCCGGAGCCGGGTGAATACGCTTTCTCCGGTTCGGCGGAGGCCGCACCGGTGGAAACGACTGAAGCTCCTGCCATAGAAGTGGCGCCCATTACGCGCGAAGCGGAAGAAGAGGAACCTGAAATTGAACCTGCGGCCACGAAACGCCCGGTAAAGACAGCGAAACCGACTAAGACCCCGAAAGCAAAACAAAGACTGCCAGACCGACCAAGACTCCGAAAAGCACAGGTAAGACAGTTGCCCCCGAAGAACAGGAAGAAGATATCGCTGCGGAGGAAAACGAGCAAGAGCCGAAAAAATCTTCAAAACGCACCGCAAAACCGACCTTGACGCCTAAACAGACAAAGACGCCTAAACCTACCAAAACACCTAAGCCTACCCCCACGCCTGTTCCGACCCCGGAGCCTACGCCCGCGTATCATACGCTCAGCCGGCATGACAAGTCGGCTGAAGTCACAAAGCTTCAGGAGCGGCTGATGGAGCTTGGATATCTGGATATCGATGAGCCGACAGATTATTTCGGTAACGCTACCGAGAATGCCGTCCGTATCTTTCAACGTCAGCACGGGCTAGGCATGGACGGTATTGCCGGTCAGGAGACACAAACGCTGCTCTTTTCAGGGGACGCGCAAAAGTATTGCATGAGGATCGGCGCTGAGGGCGGAGATGTAAAAATGCTGCAGCAACAGCTCTGTGAGCTGGGGTACCTGGAGGAGAACACGATCGATTCCGTTTACGGAGAAACGACTGTTCTGGCAGTGAAGGATTTTCAGTCGCGCAACGGTCTTGCCTCAGACGGCCTTGCCGGAGAGAAAACGCTGGAGATCCTGTACAGCGACGACGCAAAAACATCCTATTCTCTGTATAAGAAACAAAAAGCAGCAGAAGCTTCCGCTTCAGCGGCCGCGGCCAGCAAGAAAAAGAAGCCCACACCGAAGCCCTCCGCGACCCCTAAAAAAACGACCCGCGTGGACAAGTTCATCGATGCGGCACGGTCCAAGCTCGGCTGTGAGTATATTCTCGGTGACTGCGGACCGAAGACCTTCGACTGTTCGGGATTTGTTTGCTGGTGTTTGCGTCAGGCGGGTGTTTCCGTGACGAGACTTAACGCCGCAGGCTTTTCAAACAAACGATCCTGGAAAAAGATCACGAAGCTGGATGACCTTGAGCGTGGTGATATCCTGTTCTTCAAGTACGACAAGACATCGCACGTGAATCATTGCGGAATATATATCGGCGGCGGGAATATGATCGATGCCTCCTCCGGCAACGGAAAGGTGATCAAGCGTCCGCTTTCCGCATACTGGAAAAGGAACTTTGTTTGTGCCAGAAGGCCTTGGCAATAGCTAATAATGATTGACACAGGCACTGTTTATCCATATAATTCTAAAGAAAGCCTTATAAGGAGAGTTCCTATGTATATTTATAATACGATGACCAGAAAGAAAGAGGAGCTGGTACCTCTTGTCCCCGGCAAGATATCCATGTATGCCTGCGGACCTACGGTATATAACTTCTTTCATATTGGCAATGCCCGTCCGTTTATCGTGTTCGACACACTGAGAAGATACCTGGAATACCGCGGCTATCAGGTCACGTTCGTGCAGAACTTTACCGATATCGATGATAAGATGATCAAACGCGCCAATGAAGAGGGCGTGACGGTCAAAGAGCTGGGCGACAGATTCATCAAGGAATATTATCAGGATGCGGATGCTCTGTTTGTCAAGCGCGCAAGCGTGAACCCGCGCGCCACAGAGCATATCGGCGATATTATCCGCCTTGTCAAAAAACTGGTAGAAAGCGGGCACGCCTATCCCGCTGCGAACGGCGATGTTTATTTTTCTGTCAGAAGCTGGCCTGCCTACGGAAAGCTTTCCGGGCAGAACATCGATGATCTGGAGAACGGTGCGCGTGTAGATGTTTCCGAAGAGAAACGCGATCCGCTCGATTTTGCCCTCTGGAAAGGGGCAAAGCCCGGTGAGCCGTCCTGGCCTTCTCCCTGGGGACAGGGCCGTCCCGGCTGGCATATCGAGTGCTCCGCTATGAGCATGAGCATTCTCGGTGAGTCCTTCGATATCCACGGCGGCGGACAGGATCTTATCTTTCCGCATCACGAGAACGAGATCGCACAATCCGAGGCTGCGACCGGAAAGCCTTTCGCGCATTATTGGATGCACAACGGCTATATCAATGTCGACAACCAGAAGATGAGCAAATCGCTCGGCAACTTCTTCACGGTGCGTGATATTGCCAAGGAGTTCGATCTGGAGGCGGTCCGACTGTTCATGCTGAGCGTGCAGTACCGTAATCCCGTCAATTTCTCCCGTGAGCTCATCCAGAACGCGGCTGCCGCCCTTGACAGACTGCGCACCGCTGAGGACAGGCTCATGAACGCGCCTAAGGCGGATAAGGAAACAGAAGGCGAGAAGGAATTCCTCGCGGAGCTGGAGAACTTCCGGAACCGCTTCAACGAAGCCATGGACGATGATCTCAATACAGCGGATGCGACCGGCGTTATCTTCGATCTGGCGCGTGCCTGCAATACGTTCGTTACGGTCCCGCGCAGTGCGGAGTCTGTGGAAAAGACGTTTAAGCTCTATAAAGAGCTGACCGGTGTGCTCGGTCTCCTGACGGGGGAAAGAAAAGAGGAGTTCCCCGAGGATGTGCTCGAGATGCTTGAGCAGCGTCAGCAGGCAAGAAAGAACAAGAATTACGCGTTGGCGGATGAGATCCGTGCCGCTCTTGCCGCAAAAGGTTATGCTATTGAGGATACCCGTCAGGGTGCCAAATTGAAGAAACTATAATTTAGGAGAAAAAATCATGGATTTCATGACGATCATTCTGGCAGTAGTTGCCGTGTATGTTGCTAAGCCTGCCTTTACCGGTAAGGGCAAGCTTATGGAGATCGAAAATGTCAAAGAAGGCAAGGAGAAGATCGCCAAAAAGGGCCTCAGGATATGCTATCTGGTCATGTTCTTCAGCTCTCTGCTGATGATCCTTGTCACGCTTTTTCAAAACAGGGGATTTACCGTCAATTCCTATACAGTAACGTTCAACGATGCGTATTCTGTCCCCGGCGGTACCTCCTATGAAAAAGGACAGGAAGTTGTCATGACAGCGGAAGAACTCAACGCGCTCTATACAAGCAATACTTCCGATTCCTCATCCTCATCCTCTTCCTCATCTTCCGGCTTTTCCTGTGCTCCCTCTGCCAGCAACTACGTGGCGGTCCCCTGCAAATATGCTCCCATTTATGAGACGACTGAGTATTCTGAGAAGCTGCCCGGCAAGGACGCGGCTGAAAAATATCAGTTCATACGTACCATGAGCGTTATCCTCTTCGGTATCTCTCTTGCCGACATCATCTTCCTTCTTGTCTTTACGAATAAAATGACGGATAAGGCCAAGAAGCAGAAGGCTCAGGAGAGAGCGCAGACGGGGCGGCGCCCGGCTATGCCGTCAGGCGCGTTCAACTTTGATGAGAACGAACCGGTGGCACCGGACGATCCTAAAGTAAGTGATCCGGGGAAACTGTAATTATGGAACAGAAGATATCGGAACGGGAATATATTCTTTCACGCTATGAGCAGCAGGGCGATTTCAAGATCTTTGAGGATGCGCTCGTTGCCAGAATGACGGACTCCATGCTTACCCTGAATGAAGAGTATATGGAGAAAGCGGGCATTGCCGACGGGAACTTCTATGATGACGACGCGGCATTTGATTTCTTTATGGAGAAGCTGCCCGAGCTGTATCCGGAGCAGAAGATGTATCTGATGCGCTTTATTGAGGACTTCATGGAATATGATGAGGCGTATCTGGAGAGCACAGGCGCCATTGAATGGGAATGATCCCGGCAGAATAAACAGCATAATGAAAAGGAGCTTTCGGTCAGAGGATCGGAAGCTCCTTTATTATATGCGTGAATTACAGTTACATTTCGCTGAGCGCTTTAGCGATGCGCGAAGCACAGCGGGCATTGTTGAGCGCGAGCTGCACGTTTGACTTAAAGGACTCACCGCCCGTCAGCTCTTTGACTTTCGCGAGCAGGAACGGAGTGATGTTCTTGCCGCGCACCTGTGCTTTTTCCGCCTCAGCCAATGCGGTGTCGATAATGCCCTCCATATAGTCATAATCCTGTCCGAATTCTTCCGGCACGGGATTACCGATGAGAAGACCGCCCTTCAGTCCGAGATCACTGCTTACCTTGATGATGCGCGCTATATCCGCTTCATCCTTTGCGTTGTAGTCGACCGGGAAACCGCTGCTGCGGCAGAAGAAGGCAGGGAAGGTATCGGTATTATGCCCGATAACAGGAACACCCATGGTTTCCAGGTATTCGAGCGTACGCCCGATATCCAGGATCTGTTTCGCGCCCGCACAGACCACAGCAACGGGTGTATGGCCAAGCTCCTGCAGATCGGCGGAGATATCCATAGTGTTTTCACCGTTGCGGTGTACGCCGCCGATACCGCCTGTCGCAAAGACCTTGATCCCGGCCATGTGTGCACAGATCATGGTGGAGGCTACAGTAGTCGCACCTGTCTTTTTCGTGGCAAGATAGACAGCAAAATCACGGCGGGAGACCTTACCGACATCTTTTGCGCGGCACATGATCTCCAGTTCGTCTTCTTCAAGGCCTACGCGGATCTTACCGTCGATAAGGGCACAAGTTGCGGGAACACATCCCTCTGCCCGTACGACTTTTTCCACCTCTGCGGCAAAACTGAGATTTTCGGGATACGGCATACCGTGGCTCAAAATAGTGCTCTCGAGCGCAACGACCGGCTTACCGGCTGCCAGGGCCTCTTTAACTTCTTCTTTAACGGAAAGATATTCTTTCATTTTCTTTTCTCCTGATCATATGTTTTTGCCCGGATAACCGGGAACGTGTTTTCAGTCAGAATATACTGTAACCGGATCGGGATACAGACAAGCAGAAAAAGTACGACTACAGGGAGGCTAAGTACTGTTCTACCGCATGTAAGGACATGCCGGGGTGAATAGTCTCCTGACTTTGTACCGCGAGCGCGCCGCAGCCCATAGCAAGCTTGACCGCGTTTTCAGGCGTGTCATGGCGTACGAACGCATACACGAGCCCGGCTGTGAAAGCATCCCCGGCGCCGGTGGCACTGACAGCCAGCTCCACACGGGGAGCCGGTGCAAAAAAGGAGAGACCTGTCCGGTCGGCATAATAGCAGCCGTCGGTACCGAGAGTCACGACGAGGCAACGAACGCCTTTATCGATCAGGACGCGCGCAGCGGCAACGACTCCTTCTTCACGGTCACAGGCAAGCCCCGCGGCCTTCTCCAGTTCCATTCTGTTGGGCTTGAATACGTCTATTTGCTCCAAATACGGCAAAAAACGTACGACCTTGGGTGTGGAGACGGGATCGACAAACAGAGGTGTATCGCCCTTGTTTTTCACCAGCGAGCCTATTTGTGCTTCGGACAGGTTTCCGTCAGCCAGAATAGCAGCCGCGTTATAGAGAAGGGAGCGTTTTTTTTCGAAATAATCCTCCGGAAGATCATTCAGCACGCGCATGTCCGAGGAGGCAAGAAACATATCTCCCTCATGATCGTTGATATCAAGATATACAGAGCTTCCGAAAGCGGAGGAAAGATAGATATCGCCGGTCTCTATCCCGGCTTTACGGCAGGAGGAGAGGATGTGTTCCCCGAAAGCGTCCTTACCGACAGCACTCAACAACCGGCAGCGCAGACCGAGCCTGACTATATTTTCGGCTATATTTCGGGCGACTCCGCCGGCCGACATGCAGACAGTGCCCGGATTCGAATCCCGCAGTACGGGGGGAGCGAGAAGACGGGAGTGAATATCGATATTGGCACCGCCGATCGCCGCGACATACTTTTCATTCATGACAGTATCCCAGGTCCTTTTCTCAAAAAACAAACTCCCGCGTGGGAGCTTGCACGTTTGATCCAGAATAGAAATGATCGATCAAAGAAGCGGAATGCCGGCCGAGGCGCATGCCCGCAGTATTTCCGGATCCCAGATACTGGACTGAACCTCACCGATGTGGGCACAGCGCATAAGCAGCATGCACAGACGGCTCTGTCCGATACCGCCGCCAATGGTGAGCGGAAGTTCGTTGTTCAGAAGCATCCGGTGGAAAGGCAGGCCGGCGCGGTCTTCGTTTCCGGCGGCTTTGAGCTGAGCCGCCAAAACAGCAGGATCCACACGAATGCCCATGGAACTCAGTTCCATAGGTCCCTGCAGGACTTCATTATAGAAGAGGATATCACAGTTCAGCTGCCAGTCATCGTAGTCAGGCGCGCGCTTGCTGTGCGGTTCGCCGTTTTTGAGCGGAGCACCGATCTTAGTGATGCAGACAGTCTTATGCTCTTTTATGATCGCGGCTTCCCGCTCCTCAGGCGTCAGAGAGGGATAGAGTGCCTCCAGCTCTTCGGCAGAAATAAAGAATACGTTATCGTCCAGAGCCGGGCCCTCCAGCTGCGGGAACGCACGGCAGACCTGCTGCTGGGTGCGGCAGATGGCATATACGATCTCGGAAACAGTGTTCTTCAGGTACTCGATCGTGCGGTCCTCGGCACGAATGATCCGCTCCCAATCCCACTGGTCCACATAGATGGAGTGGAGGTTATCAAGCGCTTCATCACGGCGGATAGCGTTCATATCGGTATACAGGCCCTCATGCATGCCAAAGCCGTATTTTTTGAGCGCGAGCCGCTTCCATTTGGCAAGCGAATGGACGACCTGGGCATTTCTGCCCGCGGCGGGGATATCGAAATCAACGGGACGCTCCACACCGCTCAGGTTATCGTTAAGTCCGGAGCTTGCAGTAACAAAAAGAGGAGCCGATACACGCTTAAGATGCAGTGAGTTTGCCAGTTCATCCTGGAAAGTAAGCTTAATGAACGCGATAGCGCGCTGTGTATCATAGTTGTTGAGAAGAGGAGCATAGTGTTCGGGAATGTATGTTTTATTCATATGTATATAAGATCCTTCTGCCGTGTGGAATAATTATTGTGTTTAATAGGAAACAAAGGGATTATAAGGCTGGGGCGTCGGCTTGGGCGTTTTGGTAGGCCTCGGTGTCTTGGTCGGTTTTGGCGTGGGCGTAGGCTTCGTGCCTACCAATGTGATCTGCTCGATCTTTTTGTAAATGGCGGTATACTGGAAAGTAGTTCCCGTATTGGCGCCGTTCACATATTTATCCACGTAAATATTCACCGTATATCCATCGTGTGCGTTCTGAATAACAGAAGAATAGTCGGTGTATTGCGTTTTATCCGGCTTGGTGGTAGGCCGTACCGCAGGGTCTGTCTCCACGATCTCATCGCGGGTGCGGTATTCAACACCTGGCTCCTCAGGACCATAGACCTCGACCACGATCGCTTTCTTGCGGCTCGATTCGCTGGTATCCTGCAAATAGATAAATATGTAGATCGGCTCATCTTTATTGTTTTTAAACTTGAAATCGATGTGCCCGTAATCTACGGTCGCGTCCCAGCCCAGAGGTACATAATCGGAAGGGATGGAGTGCTCATCGTGCTTGGTGATGGTAACACCGGCACGCACGAGCGCGTTGAACATCGTAGTGCTTACCTGGCACACACCGCCCCCGGGTTCCGGGCGGTAGCCGCCCTGATAAACGGCCTTTGCAAGGGCCCAGCCGTTCTTCTCGCTGCGGTTGCCCGTGGCTTCATTAAAGCTGAAAGACTGCCCCGGATTCAGCATGATGTAACTCATCATGCCTATCGCCTTGGTGATATTGATATCTCTGGACTGACGGTTTTCCAGCTGTGCCGGATCGGTCTTTCCGGTACCGGAAAAATAGTAGGTCGTAGAGAATGAAGAGAGCAGGGTCCGCTGCTTCTTGAGCATGCCGATGTTGACAGACGGCTCGGAAATAATGATCTGCGGTGTCAGAACAGGGGAAGTATTCCCGGAAGCAAGAGCATTCTCGATCTCGGAAATGATAGACTCACAATCCAGCTGCTGCCCTGCCTGACCTGTAGTATAAACAAATTTCGGCTTTGTATATTTGGTCTTGGTCTTCTTCCCGGTATATGATTCATATTCTACGGATACGGTAGCATTCTCAGCATGATTGCTCAGCGTATCATTCAACGAATACAGAGAAGAAAGAAGCGTATCACGGTCCAACACAGGCACAACACTGATATTTCCGCCTGCCGCAGCCTCGGAAAGGATGGCATCCGTATCAAAGGAAAGCCCCATATCCGCAGCAGAAAGCACCTTTGTGCCGAGCAGATCGTTCTGCAGCGTGACATGGTAGAGAGAAAGCTGCTGTTCCAGACCCGGAACAAGAGCAGCAGCGGCTTCTTCTTTTGTCATACCGCTGAGGGTGATACCGTTGATCACGGTCCCTTCGGGGAGCTTTTCCGCTACGACTGTGCCGGCAGAAGAACCGGGCTGCGAAGAGGAGGGGTATGGATCATCACCGCCGGAACGGTCTTTGAGAAGCGAGATCGCCCAGATAAGCAGTGTAACGGCAATCAGGAAGAAAAGCGCAGAAAACAGCAACGCACGGCGCTGCTTTTGCTTTTTGCGTTTAGCTGCTTTGCGTTTTGCGGCGGCCTGGGCGGCTGCTTTTTTCTTCTGCTGATCAACGGTCATAAAAAAACCTATACTCTCCTATCATATAGGAATACATATTTACGCTATTATACAGGAGAATCTGTATTTATTCAACAGGAAATTTGTGCTATAGTATATCACAAATATAATCACGGGAAGGAAATATGTTTCATATTGTATTGGTAGAACCGGAAATACCGCAGAATACAGGCAACATTTCACGCACCTGTTCCGTTACGGGCGCAGCCTTGCATCTGGTGAGGCCTCTGGGCTTTTCGGTGGATGACAGACAGCTCAAACGTGCAGGTCTGGATTACTGGCACGAATTGACCCTTTTTTATCACGACAGCATTGAAGAGCTCTGGAAACAGTATCCCGAAGGGCGTTTCTTCTATTTATCCACACATGCGGAAAAGACGTACACGCAGACCGAGTTCCGCGATGGTGATTTCCTCGTTTTCGGCAAGGAGACAGCAGGACTTGGCCCGAAGATATTGTCCGCGCATATGGATACGGCACTGCGTATTCCCATGGGCGAGAATATGCGCTCTCTGAACCTGTCTAATTCGGTAGCCATCGTGCTGTATGAAGCCTTGCGGCAGAACGGTTTCCCGGGGCTTCGCTGATCTTTTCAGCACGCAAAAAAAGTATAGTAAATATTCCTCTGAAAGTGCAAAATAATGCTTGACACTTGCAATCGCTTTTGGTATTATAACCGAGTGCCATTGGGTGAAGTGCGGCACAGCCCCGCCAGCACGAGCCTGAGAAGCAAGCTTTTATCACTATTTTTCGGAGGAATCGCCATGAAGACCTATATGGCAAAGGGCGAAACCGTTGAGCATCGCTGGTACGTTGTGGATGCTACTGATATGGTCCTTGGCCGTCTCAGCTCCCAGGTCGCCGCTATTCTCAGAGGTAAGAATAAGCCCATCTATACACCCCATGTCGACACCGGTGATCACGTGATCATCATCAATGCCGCCAAGGTTCGTCTGACCGGCAACAAGTACGAGGATAAGCTCTACAAGCATCATACCGGTTATCCCGGCGGTCTCAAAGAGATCTCCTACGGCAAGCTGCTCGAGACCAAGCCTGAGTTCTGCGTGTATGAGTCCATCCGCCGCATGATGCCCAAAGGGCCTCTCGGCCGCAAGATGCTCAAGAAGCTCCGCATTTATGCCGGCAGCGAGCATGAACAGCAGGCGCAGAAGCCCGAAGTACTGGTGCTTAAGTAAGAGAGGAGAACGACTATGGCAAAAACCGCTTTTATCGCGACCGGCCGTCGCAAGAAGTCTGTCGCCCGTGTCCGTTTAATCCCCGGCACCGGCAATATCGTTATCAACAACCGTGAGCTTGACAACTATTTCGGTCTTGAGACGCTGAAGATGATCGTCCGTGCGCCCCTCAATCTCACCGACACCCTGTCCAAGTTCGATGTTCTCGTGAATGTCTACGGCGGCGGCACCACCGGTCAGGCCGGTGCTATCCGTCACGGCATTTCCCGTGCCCTCTGTGTAGCGGATCCCAACTTCCGCGCAGTACTTAAGAAGGCCGGCTTCATGACTCGTGACCCGAGAATGAAGGAGCGCAAAAAGTACGGTCTGCATGCAGCCCGTCGTGCACCCCAGTTCTCCAAGAGATAATCTCTCACACATTCACAAAACAATGCTTCGGGAAATGCTCGCCCGGAGCATTTTTTTATGGAAACAGCACATCGTAGCCTGACAGACAAGGCGTTTCCCGGGATATTATTCGGTAAAAAAGAGTTTGCCATAAGACCCTGCTGAGAGTATAATATATGCGTCATTATATGCAGAAAAGGAGGAAACCGTTCATGGAAAACGACAGTAGCAGCGGCAGTACAGGCCGAAGTCGAAGGGAAAACGAATCGTACCGGATCGGTTTCCCGATAGGAAAGAGACTTTTCTGAACCCTTACGGGTGTACTCTTTCCGGCATTGCTTTGACCTATGCGCCGCAGCACATCGCTTAAACGGCAAAACTGGCAATGAGAGAAACTTCATTTACTTTCGAGGGGACTTTGAAGACTCTTCTGGAAGGGAAGAAATACGCTTCCCTGAAGGATATTCTTCATACGATGAACCCCGCCGATATCGCCGAGATTTTTAACAAGCTCGACGATGAGGACCTGCCGCTTTTGTTCCGCCTTCTTTCCAAAGATATGGCGGCCGAGACCTTTGCGGATATGGAACCGGAGGTCCAGGAGCTGCTGATCCGCGGCTTCTCCGATACAGAACTCAGACAGGTGGTCAACGAGCTCTATACCGATGACGCGGTCTCTTTGGTGGATGATATGCCGGCCAATGTGGTCAAGCGTATCCTGGCTCAGGCGGATCCCCAGCTGCGCAAAGAGATCAACGAGATACTCCGCTATCCGGAAAACTCTGCAGGGTCGATCATGACCACGGAGTATGTTGCTCTGACTCCAGATATGACACTGGAGGATTCCATCACCTATCTGAGAAAGACGGGTGTGGATAAAGAGACCATATACACGTGCTATGTCGTTGAAAAGGGAAAGCTGATCGGCTTCGTGACCCTGAAAGACCTGCTGATGACGCAGCGGGATGATGCACGTATCAGGGACATCATGGATGAGAACGTGATCTCCGTGAACACGGGTGATGACCGTGAGGAGATCGCGCAGATGCTCTCCAAATACAACTTTATCGCTATTCCTGTTGTTGATACGGACGGACGTCTCGTGGGCATCGTAACATTCGATGACGCCATGGATGTTCTGGAAGAGGAGACCACAGAGGATATCGAAAAGATGGCGGCTATCCTTCCTTCCGATAAGGCATACCTTCGCTCGACCTCCTTTGAGCTGTTCCGGCACAGGATCCCGTGGCTGCTGCTTTTGATGATCTCGGCAACCTTCACGGGCATGATCATTACCGGTTTTGAGAACGCTCTTGCGGCACAGGTCGTGCTCACCGCGTTCATTCCCATGCTGATGGATACAGGCGGCAACTCCGGTTCACAGGCTTCGGTCACGGTCATCCGTGCCCTGTCATTGGGCGAGCTCGAGTTTTCGGACCTGCCGTCGGTGATATGGAAGGAGCTCAAGACCTCGCTCTTGTGCGGAAGCGCGCTGAGCCTTGCCTGTTTCATGAAGATCATGCTTGTCGACCGGCTTCTTCTGGGCAATTTATCGGTCACGCTCCCCGTGGCATTGGTCGTTTGTATCACCATGGTGGCGACCGTTGTGGTGGCAAAACTCATCGGCTGTGTGTTGCCTATGCTGGCTAAGAAGCTGGGGTTTGACCCGGCAGTCATGGCGAGTCCGTTTATCACCACGATCGTGGATGCGATGTCGTTGCTGTTCTATTTCAGTATCGCGCGCGGCTTGCTCAAACTGTAGAGGCCGTACCGGGCATTCCCTGCACAGTGACGCGGCCAGACACTGTACATTTTGTATAGGTCCGTTGCTCCGGAGAGATCATCCGGAGCTTTTCTTTTGCGATGCTATAAAAGAGTTTCATGTTTTTTCACGGTTTACCGGTTGCGGGTTTTGTATTACTGAATATAATAAAATATGAGGTGAGATAGTTTTGGCAGCCCGAAAGAAAAAGAAAAAATTCAAACTGCGTTTTTTTCTTATATTATTGACTCCGTTTGTCATTGCGGGCGGTCTGTTTGTGTTCCGCATGATGATTACGACACACGGATAGCTTTCCATTGATACCGTTTCCGTTTCCATTTCACTGACAGCGGTCATCATCCG
>R28__coassemble_459_pt1 | contig 16795 bp, 9 predicted proteins | sample R28__metabat2_high_PE_001 | metagenome-assembled genome bin R28
GCAATGAAGCGTTCTGCAATTGCAGCGGACTTAAAACAGTCTCGCTTCCGTTCACACTGCAGTCAGTCGGCTCCGACGCGTTCAAAGGCTGTGAAGCGCTGACAGTCGCGTATTATCCCGGGGAGGCGGAGCAGTGGGAGAAGATCACTGTCCTGCCCGGAAATGATCTGATGACGGATCATCTCAGGTATGAAGTGACCGTGATAGACGAAGGCATTGCTCTTTCTGTGAACTGGACACTGTACAGCGACGGCAGGCTGGTGTTCAGCGGTTCAGGCGCTATGCAGGATTATGCGCGCGGAAGCGTAGCGCCGTGGCATAAGTACAGCAGCGGGATACTGTCCGTTATCATAGACAACGGCATCACAGGGATAGGCAACTGGGCATTTTATGAGTGCGGGATGATCACAAGCGTCACGATCCCGAACAGTGTGACAAGTGTGGGCAGAAACGCGTTCAGAGACTGCAGGAACCTTGCGGTTATTGAGCTCCCGGATACGGTTACGGCTATCGGCGGCGCTGCATTCTATGGATGTCCGGCATTGGAGCGGATCAACATCCCGGCCAGGATCACGCAGCTCGGTGACGGTACTTTCGGCAATTGCGCCGACCTCCGCAGTGTAACGCTTCCTGCCGGATTGCTCAGCATCGGTGCGGGCGTGTTTGAAAACTGTACCGAGCTGGAACAGATCACTGTTCCGGAGATGGTAACGGCTATCGGCGATAGCGCGTTCAACGGCTGCGGCAGCCTGATCAGTGTGGATCTTCCTGCCGGTCTGGAATCTATCGGGGAGAACGCGTTCGCGGATTGTGAACGGATCCGCACCGTGGCCTTCTCCGGGAACCGTACCGAGTGGGATCTTCTTCGTGAGCGCAGCGGTTCCGGCAACGGAGATCTGTTCGGCGCGGAGAACATCGTCTTTAAACTGATAAGCTCCGGCAAATGCGGCGATAAGCTCACCTGGTCCGTTTCCGCCTCCGGCGTGCTGACGGTCTCCGGCACCGGTGACATGTACGATTATACGTATGCGGATCCGGCTCCCTGGTCCTCAAACGACGCGGCATACCCCGTCACTTCCCTCGTCCTGAAGAAGGGGATCACATACCTGGGTGATAATGCGTTTTACGGTCTGAACGTTCAAAACGTATCGGTCCCTGCCGGCGTGAAAGGGATAGGCAAGTATACATTCGGCAATGCTTCGTTCAGGTCTTTGTCCCTGCCTTCTTCCTTGAAGAGTATCGGGGAAGGTGCGTTCAGCGGCTGCGGCAATCTGGCAGGGCTTACGATCCCCTCCGCCGTCGGGAGCATCGGAAACTATGCGTTTTACGGCTGCTCCTCACTGAGCTCTGTCGCAATAGCCGTCAACGGTACGCAAACCGGGGAAGCTATCTTCGGCGCCTGCACCGGCCTCACCAGTGTGATCATCGGCGACGGTGTGACAGAGATCGGAAACAGCTGGTTTATCGAATGCGCGAACCTCACGAATGTGCGCATGCCGGCTTCGGTGACGGGCGTTCGTGAGAATGCGTTCTCCGACTGTGCGCTACTGGCGGAAGTGTATTTTGCGGGCACAGCAGATCAGTGGGATGAGATATCCATAGAAGAGGGCAACAGCAGCCTCTTTACCAATTTGAACCCGCTGCTCACGGTCCACATTCAGGGGGGAAAGACTTACACGGTCCTGTTCAGCGCGAACGGCGGCGAAGGCGGAACGGCACTGCAGAGCTTTGTGTACGGCGTTGCGCAGCCGCTCCGGCCTAATACCTTTACACGGACAGGCTATATCTTCAGCGGTTGGAAATGCGGCAGGACAGTCTATAAGGATGCGCAGACAGTGAAGAATCTCAGTTCAGCTGCCGGCGCAACCGTGACCCTGGAAGCCCAGTGGAAGGTGGATACGGAGTATCCGGGCTATCGGTACACGGTCCGCTTCAACGGGAACGGGAACACGGGCGGCGACACTGTCGATGAGGCTATGTGCGTCGGGACCGCCAAAGCACTCACGGCGAACAGATTTATAAAAACAGGCTTCCATTTCGCAGGTTGGGCCACGTCCGAGCATGGAGAGGCTCTGTATAAGGATAAGCAGACGGTGAAGGACCTGAACCTTGCCTGTGGGGAAATGCAGGAAGCGGTGCTGTACGCCGTATGGGCGCCGAACACCTATACGGTGAGCTTCAACGGCAACGGCGGTAAGCTCCCGAACGGGAAAAAGACCGCGTATAAACAGCAGATCACCTACGGCAGCCGGGAGATGCTGGAAAGGAACCGGTATGTCAGGACCGGGTATACATTCCTCGGCTGGAGCACTGATAAAAAGGCGACCGGGGCCATGTATACCGACGCGCAGGTCGTTGCCTTTGATCTCACTGCCAAACACGGCGGCAAGATCACATTTTATGCTGTCTGGAAAGCCAACACCTATTATGTGGAATTCCGCAAGGGTGCCGTAAACGTAAAAGGTGTTATGGGCACGCAGACGCTCTCCTACGGCAAGAGCGCCAGGCTTGTGAACAACGAATTCTCGTATCCCGGCTATTCTTTTGCGGGCTGGCAGTGCTCCAACGGAAGAGTCTATAAAAACAAGGCATCTGTGAAGAATCTCTGCGCGGAAGGCAATCGGTATATCACCATGACGGCGAAATGGACGCCGAACACGTATAAGGTCGTATTCAAGGCGAATGGCGGCAAAGGAACAGCGCCCGCCGCGGCGACCGGCTATGCGGACACGACGAAGGTCGTGATCCCCGAGAGCGGCGCGCTGAGCTTTGCGGGCGGCAGGTTCGTGGGCTGGAACACCAAAGCGGACAGCACGGGCATCTGGTATGCGCCCGGGGAGAAAACAGTATTCAATTGCAGGAATAAAGCCACTGTTTCGCTCTACGCGATCTGGGAATATACCGCGACTTTCTGCCTCGGCACCTGCGCCGGTACTAAGATCGATGTGTCCATTCCGCTGGCCTTGTATTACAACAAGCCGCAGAGAGTCGTCAAGGACGGCTTCGGCAATATTCCGGAGACGGACGGCTACTGCATTGCGGGCTGGAACAAGAGCGAGAATAAAGCGATCAAAGGATATATCCAGTATAAAGCCGAAGCGGTGAAGAACGTCGGCGCCGATACAACGCTGTATGCCGTCTGGAAGCCCATCCGATACACCGTGGCATTCAACGCGAACAGCGGCACAGGCACGATGAAAAAGCTTTCCATGACGTACGGTACGGCAAAAACACTGATCGCCAACGCGTTCAAAAAAGACGGAGCCGAATTCCTCGGCTGGAGCCTGACCGCGGACGGACCCGTGGAGTTCACGGATAAGCAGTCGGTCAGGACCGAGATCGTTCCGCGGACAGAAGGCCAGACGGTCACGCTGTACGCGGTATGGTCAGTCTGAAACCGCAGGAATAAGACGGCAGGAAGGTAAAGCAAAAAGCTGCGGCCGGACTTGCTTTACGGGAGGTTCTTCCGGTCATACGATTCCGGATACCGATTTGCAAATTGGCTGCGCAAGAGCAACTGAAATATGGTATACTGTCCCAAACAGCATCGGCAGAGACGCTGCTTGTGAAAAACGGTGAGTATGGGAGGTCAGCAGAGGAGTTTTATGAAAGAAGAGAACAAAAACGCCAGATCGTGGTGGAAGAGCTTTTTATTTGTCGGCGGCTGTATCCTGCTGTTTTTACTGCTGCAGAACCTGCGGGGCGTATTATCGGGGATCGGCGTATTCCTGAGCGCCTTCTCCACGCTGTTCATCGGCGCGGTGACGGCGTATGTGCTCAATCCTCTCGCGCTGTTCTTCTCGGAGAAGGTCTTTAAGAAGCTAAAGAAACGGAAGCTGGCATGGAGCCTGGGCGTTGTGGTGACGTTCCTGATCCTTTTCGCCGCCATTGCTCTGCTGATGATAGCGCTTGTGCCGCAGCTGACTGAAAACATCGAAGCACTCATGGCGAACGTGGATGTCTATGCCGCGAATCTGGTGGAAAAGGCTGCCGCGTTCGGCGATCCGGTCAAGGAGGCCGCGCAGTCCCTGGTAGACAATCTTTCCGGAGATAACGGGGTCATTAACAGTCTGGGCAGCTCCATTCTGGGAGATATGTCCGATATCGTCAGCAAAGCCGGAAAGATCGGAAGCAAGGCCATGAACATCACCATCGGCATCATCTTCGCCCTGTATTTCCTCTTTGCGAAGGACAGCATCACGAAGGCCTTCAAAAAGCTGCACTCGCTGATCATGTCCCCGCTGCATGTCTATCAATCGCGCTTTCTGATGAGCAAATTCAACGATATTTTCTCTAAATATATCATTTTCCAGCTCCTCGATTCGCTGATCATCGGCACCCTGAATTTCATATTTATGGTCGTCACGCGCATGCCGGACGCCATGCTTATCTCAGTCGTCAACGCGTTCACCAACCTTGTGCCGACCGTCGGTCCGATCGTGGGCGGTGCGGTCGGTGCGCTCCTCCTGCTGCTGACCAAGCCCGCGGCGGTCATCCCGTACCTCATCTTTACGGTCTTACTGCAGATGTCTGACGGGTACCTGATCAAACCGCGGCTGTTCGGCGAAGCGCTGGACGTGCCCGGCCTCATCATCCTCATTTTCGTGATCGTGCTCGGGCGGCTCATGGGTATGGCAGGCATGCTCCTGGCGATCCCCGCGGCGGGCTTCTTTGTGCATCTGTACACGCAATGGCTCATCCCGTGGCTGGAGCTTCGCAAGGAACTGTCGGATTACAAGAGAGAGATAAAAAAGAACACGGAAAAGGATAAGGAAGAAACGAAGGAGTAACGGTTTGAGAGCGGCCGGGCATCAGCAACGGCCGCTGTATTTATATAACCCGGGAGCACAGCCCGGGTCGTTTTATGTACAGTGCCGATACACCGCCGCGGAGGAGACGGTATCCGGTCGGAAAGCATCGGAGCACGGCCGGTCGGAACGGCAGTAAACAAAAAGAGAACACGGTACCGGACGGGACACATAAAAAGACCCGTGAGGCTCAGGGAAAAGAGACTCACGGGTCTGCTGCAGATCATATGGTGCGGTATGCCGTCGGCCTGTTTATTTCTCGCGGATCCAGACGAGCATTTCGCCCTCTTTGCGGTTGCACCAGAGGTGATAAGGGATCATATGGATCCTGCACGGGATGAACTGCGGTTCTCTGTCATCCGTATACAGTGTGTCGTTCCAGCCGGAATCGGTCAGGCGGAAGCCATCTGTCTCAAGGTCGAATGTTCCGTTGAGGACTCTGCCGGGCACGACCGTGAAGGAAGCATTTGCCGGCAGGTGGACGAGATGGAGATCGCTCCCCATATCCTCTTCCTCCAGGCAGTATACCAGCGGTCCGCGCATAACGGCGATCTTTCCGATGTCTTCCCTGACTTTCGGGTTTGCTCTCTGCAGGAGCACCGGCATATCAAAGCAAAGCGCGAGAGTATCCCCGGCTTTGAAGCGGCGGCGAAGCTCGATATATCCGTTCTCCGCACAAACAGCGCTCACTTCCTGTCCGTTCATGCGCAAAGACCAGCCGCCTTTGCACCAACCGGGCACCCGGAAAAACAGGGATACTTCAAAGTCGGTTGCTTTGGCGACCTGTATGCTGACGTTGCCCGACCAGGGAAGCCCACTCTCCACTTTCAGGCGCATACCGTTCTTTTCACTGCTGACAGTGCCGTCGATATACAGATGGAACGCGAGCATGCCTTCCTTTTCGGTGCACGCGTAATGCCCGACGGACATGACCATTCTCGCAAGGTTCGGGGGGCAGCAGGCACAGTTGAACCATTGCCTGCGCCTTGTCAGGACGTGGCGCTTGCCTTCATCCTTTGCGCTGGCCTCGGGAACGACTTCCAGCGGGTTTACATAAAAGAACTTCGTGCCTTCTTTGGAAGTGCCGGAAAGGACACTGTTGTAGAGACACCGCTCCATCACTTCCGCGTAGTTCCGGTCCATCTCCACCTCGAGCATTCTTCTTGCCCAGAAGGTATACCCGATGGAGGCGCAGGTCTCACCGTAGATCGTATCGTTCGGCAGATCGTAGTTATAGGAAAAAGCTTCGCCGAACGGTGAGGCACCGATGGCGCCGGTGATATACATCTGCTTGCGGCTGACATTATCCCACAGCGTCCTGCACGCCTGCCAGAGGCTGTCGTCCGCGGTCTCTTTGGCCACCGCGGCCATACCGGAATACAGATAGACGGCGCGCACGGCGTGTCCCTCCGCCTCGGTCTGCTCGCGGACCGGCCGGTCCGCCTGGTAATACTTATAGTGGAACAGGCTGTCCTTCCAGGGATCGGTGTTGCCGTTGCGCTTGCGCTCTTCGGTGAAGAAGTTCGGGCTCTGTCCGCGCTCGTTAATGAAGTATTCCGCCAGCTTCAGGTACTTCGGCTCATCGGTCGCGTGATACAGACGCACGAGCGCCATTTCCAGGATCTCGTGCCCGGGGTAACCGTGCAGCTTGTTTTCCTCCGGCCCGAAATGCGCGTCGATACAGTCGGCCAGGCGGATGGCGGCGTCCAGGAGCTTACGCTTGCCGGTGCCCGCCGCATACGCGACAGCCGCTTCGATCAGATGCCCGGCACAGTAGAGCTCATGGTTGTCGGCAATATTGGTCCAGGCTTTATCGAGCCCGTTGATGATATAGTATGTATCCAGATACCCGTCAGGCTGCTGCGCCCGGCAGATCAGGTCAATGGCACTGTCCGCCAACGCTTCCAGCTCCGCGTCCGGATGATAGGAAAGGGCATAGCCGACCGCTTCCAGCCATTTTGCCAGGTCGCTGTCCTGAAACACGTATCCTTCGAATTTGCCTTCCTTCAGACCGGCAGCAATCTTATAGTTGTTGATACAATGGCTCGGAGAAGCACCCTCCTGCGCGTCATTGAGGACGTTCCACTGGTAGGGGATCATATGCGTCCTGATGAGCTCCATCTTCTCCCACCAGAAACCGCCGTCTACCGTGTAGTTATCGATCCGAATGGGGGATGAGATATGTTCTGCGTTCATAGTTTCCCTCGGTCAGTGAATTTCCACGGTCCAGCCTTCAGCGGCTTTCGTATCAAGCGTCAGTGCCGTTCCTGTGCCGGTCACGACCGCCTTTTTCGCGGCGGGGTCCAGACGGATCTCTTTCATGCGGCCGGTAAGCGCCCTGAGTGCAAAGCCGTATTCGGGCGCGGCAAAGCGGATGCCTACACCGTCATAAGGCACGGCGACCAGCTCGTCGCCGATCTTTTCCGCCGTACAGCCATATCCGCTCAGACCGAAGATCGGGTCATGGACGAGATACGACTTGGCAGACTTCAGGTATCCGTACATACCCATGTCAGTATCGAGTGATCTGAGGTCAAAGCCCGTTCTGTCGGGCCAGAACAGGAACCAGCCGTGGGCGGCGCCGTTGCTGCGGATGCAGGTCAGGAACATGAAGAGACCCGCGTATCCCATACGCAGATAGTCGATATCGCCGTTCGCGTCAAATCCGTCGAACAATACTCTGGAATTCAGGGGCGTACCGTACCAGCAGCAGACGTTGCCGCGCTTTTCGTTTCCGTACTGGAACCACTGCGGCTGCCATCCGCCGCGAAGCGCGTAAGTGACCTGATACGCTTCCTTCAGCTTCTCAGTGTAGCCGTAATGCTTAAGCATGGCCTGCAGCTGATTGTGTGCGGTCTGATCTACGTAGAGCTCGGAGCCGTAGGGGTAATCGCTCTTCGCGTTTTCGGCGGTAATGAAGCTGATGCGCTCATCGAGCTCGGCAAACCAGTCGGGCTTTTCTTCTTTGAGCACATCCAGCAGCTCTACGATCGTAGCGCCCGCGGGAGCACCGTTGAATTTGTTGCGGCCTGTGCCGTATCCGACCATGGCTGTGCGCCAGGCCATCTCCAGATACTCTGCGGCGGTGCGGACGCGGACCAGCTCCGGATATTTCTTCGCGATCTGGTACATGGCGAAGTATACGTCGATGATGAGCGGATAGTTGAAAGAGCGGAGGATAGACTCGGCAGTCTCCTTATCCCACTTGTTCCCGATATAGATATCCGAGGGCGTCTTTTCCTCGTAATACATGCCGCGGCGGGCATAATAGGTATCCTTCTGCTGCAGGACGCCGTACAGGAAATCGTTGACAAAGGCTTCCAGGACCGCGATCTCTTTCTCGTTCGGGTCGTTCACGTTCTTCTCAGCGGCGAACATGGCTACCGGGAGCGCGTATTCGTCCGAGGCGCCTACCTGCCAGGATTCCTCGCTTTCCGTATAGAGCGTTTCCACGGAATCGTCGAAAGGCAAAAACGCGTGGTACCGTCCGTACGGATCGTCTTTATTTTCATAGAACTGCCTGGTCGTGACAAATTCCGCGTGCTTCTCCAGGATCTCTTCCGGAGCGCCGACGGCATAGAAAAACAGGTTCGTAACGCCGTTTCCGTGCTCCAGACGCACCTTCTTCTGGCCCATCTGCGAAGAAACAAGCGTGAAGAACAGATACTCGCCTTCCTGCCGGATATCGGTGATCTCAAAATTATTGGAGCGCTTGAGGACCCTGACCGCGTCTTTGCAGTGCAGGCGTACACGCACGGGCACATCTACGGGCGCCACCATGCCGGGCTGCACATCCACGGATACCTGACCCGCCTCATAAAGCGCTTCGTTCATTTCTTCGCGGCTCATGATCGGACGGAACAGGAAATGAAGCGCCATCTCTTCGCCGGGCGCCAGCACTCTGGAGGAATTGCCGTTGAACCAGTACCGCTGCGCTTCGCCGTTCTGGAGCCAGCCTTCGCACTTTCTCGCTGCCTTGGAGAATACGGAAAGGTAGTAGGGCCCTTCAAAGGTGCATTCCCACTGCCAGCCGATATGCGTATCCATCTGGTAAGCCGCTTCAAGTGCCGTTCCGTCAGCCGTCTGGAACAGCATGGCGGGGAAATCGCCCTTCGGACGCTGCAGCAGGGCATACGAGCTGCTGCCGTTGATGCTCAGATGGCGCTGAAATCTCTGCTCGTGCCAGGCCTTCTGCTTCCAGCCTCTCCAGCGCTCCTCCGTTACGTGCAGCGCATCCTCGAATACACCGCTGAAATCGGTATTGGTCACAAAGGCCATGGACATTTCGCCCAGCTCGATTGGTTTATCACCGGGGTTTTTCACGGTGACATCCCAATGCAGCTTGTCTTCTTTGAGGGCAAAGGTCTGGCGCAGGGAGATGTTCTTGAGGCCTTTATCCCTGTGGCATACGCCCTCATAAGAGATGGTCACGGAGTCCTGCTCCTGCACCGTGCGCCGGATGGAAACGGACTCCGAGGTCAGCTCCTCGGTCCAGCCGCCGGTCTTCTCATCCCAGACGCGGAACTTCCAGTCGCCCAGCCACTGGTCGAGCTTCTGGATGGAGGGATACAGCACCAGATCTTTTCTGCCGGCGACTTCCGTTTTAAGCGGGTCGTTATTCATCAGCAGGGACTCGATATTGCCGTTACGCGGGCTGATCTCGACAGTAAGATGTTTGTTCTTAAGTTCCATACGATTACTCCTTGATAGCGCCGGCAGTCAGACCGCTGATAAGGCCTTTGTTGGCGAAGATAGTCACAAGAATGACCGGGAGGCAGTAGATAACGGCGTTGGCGGTCAGCTTGCCCCAATAGATCTGGAAGGTGCCGATATAGGACTGGATACCCATAGGCATGGTCTTGAGTTCCGGGGAACGGATCAGAACGGACGCGTACATGAATTCGTTCCAGGCGCCCAGGAATGTCATAAGCGTGGCGGAGCTGATGGACGGGAGCGAAAGCGGCATGACCAGATGCCGGATCGAACCCAGAGTGTCCAGTCCGTCGATCTTACCGGCGTCGAGGATATCCTGCGGGAAGTCCTGGAAGAAGGTCCGCAGCAGCATAACGGCAAACACCACGTTGCCGGGCAGATAGCTCAGTATCAGGCCGAAATGGGAATCGACCAGCCCCAGTTTGCTGATGATCTGGAAATAGGCAAGGATACCGGTAACGCCGGGCATCATTCGGATGACCAGAACGATCAGGAAAAGAATATATCCGATGCGGAACTTGATCTTCGCGAGTGCGTAGGCCGCCGGAATACTGATGAGCATTGAGAGAACGGTGGCGCCTAAAGCAACAAGGAAGCTGTTCTTCAGGAACATGAATATACTGCCGTCGGCGATAACATCGTTGTAATTTTTCAGTGTGAACGGATGCGGCAGGATCCGGATCGGAAATTCGAACAGCTGCACTTCCGATTTGACCGAGGTGATGACCATCCATATGAACGGAAACACCATAAAGAACGTGACGAGGAACAGGATGATATATGTAATGATCTTAGTATGCAATCTCAGTTTCATAGTGAAGCCTCTCCCTTATGATTTGCGTCTGAGCAGCTTGTTTGCGAGCAGTGTGATGATCGCAATGACGATAAACAGCAGGAATGCCGCTGCCGAGGCATCGCCGAATTTCATCGTTCGGAAACCTCGCGTATATATATAGTAGCTGACCACCTGCGTTGAATTGGACGGTCCGCCCTGCGTCAGGATATAGACCAGATCGTACATTCTGAGCGCGTCCGGGATACGGATCATAAGAATGAGGGAAATAGCGGGTTTTAAGTACGGGAAAATGATACGCCAGTACAGCTGACGGTCATTGGCACCGTCGATCTTGGCGGCTTCGATAACTTCTTTCGGTATGGCGCCTATGGCAGAGATCAGCACCAGTATGACAAACGGTGCCGCTCCCCAGACGCTGACTATAATGACAGCCCATTTTGCCGGGATCGGCATGCCCAGCCAGTTCGGACCGGTAATACCGATCTTGGCCAGGATATTGTTGATAACGCCGTAACGCTCAGTGAACATCCATTGCCAGATAGCGCCGGAAGCGACAGGTGCCATCATCATGGGCAGAACGATGCCGACTTTTGCAATATTCGTACCCGGCAGTTCCCGGCGCATAGCGTTGGAAACGATCAATCCGAGGGCCAACTCCACCGTTACAGTGAAAAAGCAATAGTACAGCGTGTTCCAGACTGTATCCCGGACTGTCTTGTTTGAAAGTGCGTTCAGATAGTTTTTGAAACCTACAAACTTATATGCTCCCATCATAAACGCCTTGTTATCGTTAAAGCTGACGGAAATAGCATAGCCGATGGCGTAAATGGAGAAGCAGATGACGAGGATCATCGGAATGCAGAGAATAATTCCGATGCGGGCTTCTCTTTTTTGTAAAATCGATCTTTCTTGCTTCATTGGCGTTCTCCTCGAAAAAGCGGGACGTTCCGTGGATAAAGAACGCCCCGCGAGTCGGATTATTCTAATTAATAAGCTTCGTCAAGAATGGTCTGCAGTTCTTCTGCGCACTCAGCAACTTCGGCAGCGATGTCGGTAGCGGTGCCGTTGCAGATACGGTTCAGAGTCAGAGCGATACGCGGTCTGATCTCATCATAGTTGGTGCTCAGCTGGGGAGCAACGCCCTGAGCCAGGGACTGGTTCATAGCGGCGAGAACAGCGGCATCGTCGGGATCGGTGATGGCGGCAACAGCAGCTTCAGCGGAGGAAGCTCTGGTCACGGGGTTGATGAAGTACTGGCCGAACTCAGTGAGGATCTCAGAGCTGGTAGCCCACTTGCACCACTCGTAAGCCAGTTCAACATTCTTGGAATGAGCGCAGATGCCGAAGCTCCAGCTCCAGACAGCGTTGGTCACAGGCTGGGCCACAACGCCGACGTCACCGATGACCTTGGAGTACTCGGGATCATTGCACATAGCCCACATGTAAGGCCAGTTGCAGCACAGAGCCAGGGAACCTTCGAGGAACATGTTCTGAGCATCGCCATTGTTGTAGGAAGCGCACTCAGCGGGGATGCACTGGGCCTTGAAGAACTCCATCATCCAGGTGAAGGCATCAACGGTGCCCTTGCAGTTGAAAGCGATCTTGGTGGGGTCATTGTCATCGATGACCATGCCGCCGAACTGGTAGATCTTGTCGATCAGGTGGGAAACAGCCTCGGAGGACTGCTTGCCCTCGATCAGGGTGCCGTACACGCCGTTGGCGGGATCGTTCAGAGCCTTAGCCATCTCGAGGTACTCGGCAGTGGTGGTGGGGGCATGATCGAAGCCGGCCTTCTCAAGCAGGGACTTTCTGTAATACATGACAGGACCATGTACGAGGTACGGTAAGCTGTAGAGGCTGCCGTCCCAGGAGCAGGAAGCGATAGCGGCTTCATAGAAGTCAGCCAGGTCATCCTTGTCTACCATGTCATCGAGGGGAAGGAGATAACCCATGGTGGCGTACTGCGGGATAGCGGGACCGTCCATGGTGAATACATCAAAGAAGCCGGACTTGGAAAGAAGCTCAGCGGCTTCGGACTCAGCGGTGGAGCCGACCAGAGTAACGGTGGCACCGGTCATCTCTTCGAATCTGTTCTTAATGGACTCATACCAGATGGCATAAGGACCGCCGTCTTCAACGGCCACGGTCAGGGTCTGACCGGCAAAGGGTTTGTCGTCCTCTGCAACGCTCACGCTGACCATGGAAACGATCATCGCAAGTACGAGGAACATGCTGATAAGTTTTTTCATGAGTTGCCTCCTATGTTATTATTTGCATGCATTAATATTTTGCACGCAATATGTTAAGGACTTCCGGGTCCTTATTTTACTTGATTCTCAGTGCCCGATGATCCCGACAGAATCACGCTTGACCAGCTCGCCCCGGATCCTGACACGATCCTCGAACGGTTCTTTTCTGACCAGACAATCGATCATGTGTATCGCTTCCTTGCCCATCTCGTAGAGGGGGAAGGAAAAAGTCGTCAGGCCCGGTGTAAGCTCGATCGCGCTGTCTGCGTTATCGTATCCGACCACGGAAAGATCCGTGCCGATCCGGAGCCTCAGCTCATGCGCCGCACGGTAGATACCGCAGCACATATTATCGTCCGCGCCGAGGATCGCGGTCGGCCTGTTCTGTGAGGAAAGCATTCTGAGCGATACCGCGTACGCTTTTTCCAGCTTCCAGTCCGCGGCAGCGACCCATTCGGGTTCCACGGTGAATCCGTACCTGTTCATACTGTCCATATACGCCTGCCGACGTATCTGGGAGTGGAGGGAAGTTGCCGGTCCGTCAATATAAGCGATCTTGCGGTGACCGCATTCTGCCAGGTAATCCATTGCGCAGAAAATGCCGTACTCGTCATCCGGAAGCACCTGATTTTTTTCCGCGTCCAAACGGTTGATATAGACGGTCGGGATGGCATCGCTGTCATATTCCCTCGTAAAACCGATCTCCGTACTGGCGACGATAACGCCCGCAAAACGCATCTGTTCGCAAAGGAGCGTGCAGTTATTGTGGTGCTCGCCCATGCTCATGACGACTACCTCGTAGCCGAGTTTCGACGCGGCATCCTGCACGCCGTTGGCGAGTCTGCAGGTAAACCAGTTCCAGTCCTTCTGGACCACGACCAGCGCGATGATATTGGAGAGCTGGCTCCTCAGCTGGCTTGCCACAAGGTTCTTTTTGTAGCCCATGGCCTGCGCTTTTGCGAGGACCGCTTTTTTGGTCTTTTCACTAACGAGCCTGGAACCCTGCAAAGCTCTCGATACCGTACTGGGATTGATATTGAGTTCCCGCGCTACGTCATATACTGTTACGATCTTATCCGGCATATGTGTTCTTTATGTCCTTCCTGAATGAAGACGCTCAGATGAGGTTATTTGGTGAGCAGCTCGCGCCTCATGCGGAGCCTGATGAATCTCAGCATCTTCTCGTTCGGACTGATGCGGTAACCTATCCGGTGTTCACCGCTTGTGCATAGGATCAGGTATCTGTCCGCTTTTGCTTTTCCCGCGTAGTCCGAGACCGATCTGAGGGAACGGAGCTGTGCCCGGATCGTTTCGTTCGTTTCCGGACCTACCGTAATGATGCTGTCCGTGGAAACAGATACCGCTCTTTTGCGTTTGTTCTGCCCGTAAATAACATCGATATCGATGCCTTCGGCTGTGCAGCAATACTCGTATTCCACACGGATCCTGCGCCCGAGAAAGACGGCCAGGATGGCAAAGACTGCCGCAAAAGGCCCTGCGACCAGACCGAACGGTTCAGTTACATACAGGAACGACAGTGCCAAAAGCAACAACGCAGCCAAGCCGCTCAGAATAGTTCCGATAACAGCTTTTAAATTGATTCCGCCCTTCACGAGGCATTCGCAATAGTCTGACGTTGTGTTCTGCATTCGATTGCATTATAGCAGTCTATGCATTCGATTGCAATACCTTTTTGCAAAATTTTTTAACTTTTTATGATCGGCCTGACTGTGTGTCTTCGGAACACTTCGACACTTCTCCTTCAGGCGAAACGCCGGCATCCGCAAGGTAATACACACAAAGGGCTTTCTGAACGGGACCTGCGAACAGGCACATCGGGACATGCCCCTGCTCACAGATAAAAAGCAGGAGAGCACTGCCGTTCCTTATATAATAAGTTCCGTTTCAGCTTTTTCTTGTCATATAAAACAATCCCTGTTATACTCCATAAAACTGTTCAATTAAAAAGGAGACTGCCCATGACGGCATACGAAGCAGTAAAAAACGATCTGGAAGCATTGTACATCGGGAATCTGAATACGGTGGAAGCCGACCTGGTGCTCCCCGCGGAGGGCGTCAACGGCAGCCGATTCCTCTGGACGAGCAGCGACAGCCGATTTATCGATGAAACGGGGAAGGTTGGGCGTCCGTTGTTCGGCATGGGGAACCGAAAGGTGTGGCTGACCTGCACGGCCAACTGCGGGGACGTGAAAGAACAGCGCGTGTTCGAGGCGACGGTACTGCAGCAAAAGCGTGAGAACAACGTGATACAGGTACTGCCTGTCCGGGTCTCGGCGTTTCCCGGCGAATGCCCGGAGCTGCCTTCCGTGGTGATCGTTTACTGTGATGACGGGCGTAAGATGACGATGCCGGTCACCTGGTCTGCCGCTGCAGGGAACGAAAACCGCCGGATATACACGGGAACTGTGGAGGGCACGGATCTTCCCGCCGAAGCCGAAGTGCTTTTTGACGCCGATGCGCCGAAACATGGCTTTTCCGAAGAACCTGTGCCGCTACAGAGCTTTCTGCCGATCGGTGCCGTGCGCCTTCTGCCCGGAACGGAGTATTATCTGGCGCAGGAACGAATGAACGCGTATCTGCTCAGTGTGGATGACGATTCCATGCTCTATGCTTTCAGGACCGCCTGCGGGCTCCCTGTACAGGACACTGTGCCCATGACAGGGTGGGACGCTCCGGAATGTAACCTGAAGGGGCATACGACCGGGCATTACCTTTCGGGGCTCTCTCTCGCGTTCGCCGCCACGGGTGACGGCCGCTTTTCCGATAAGCTTTCGTATCTCATTAAAGGCCTCACAGAATGCCGGGACGCCTTTGCCCGCTCGGGAAAGACCCGTCCGGGATTTTTGAGCGCGTATGATGAAACGCAGTTCGATCTGCTGGAGAAATTCACGAAATATCCGGAGATATGGGCGCCTTATTATACGTTCGAAAAGATCATGTCCGGGCTCTATGACGCGTATACGCTTGCGCACATGGCTCAGGCGCTGCCTCTGCTCCGGGGCATGGGCGACTGGGCATACGACCGGCTCAGCCGGCTCACGCCCGAACATCGGCAGAAGATGTGGAGCATGTATATTGCGGGTGAGTTCGGCGGAATGATCGGGATCCTGGCCAGGCTCGGCCGGCTCACGGGCGATAAAAAGTATTTTGAAGCGGCTGAGTTCTTCAGGAACGACAAGCTCTTTTATCCGATGCGGGAGAATGTGGATACGCTGGAAGATATGCATGCCAATCAGCATGTGCCGCAGATCATGGGAGCGATGGACCTGTACGCAGCCGGAGGCAGTGCTTCCTATTATACGCTTGCGCGGAATTTCCATCGGTTCACGACCGAACACCATGCTTACTGTTTCGGCGGCGCCGGGGAAACGGAGATGTTCCATGCGCCCGACAGTGAGACACGGTATCTCAGTGATAAGGCAGCCGAGAGCTGCGTGAGCTACAACCTTCTGCGCCTTACGGGCCAGTTGGCCGCCTTCGCCCCGGAGAAACACTATTGGGAGTATTATGAGAACGCGCTCCTGAACCATATCCTGACGAGCGCCAGTAAATGCGTTGACGGCGGGACCACCTATTTCCTGCCGCTCTGTCCGGGCGGAACGAAGGAGTATTCCACGCTGGAGAACACCTGCTGCCACGGCACCGGGATGGAGAGTCGGTACAGGTATATGGAGCATATCCTCTCCCTGGACGCGGACAGCGTGTACGTTAACCTTTTTGTGGATTCCGAATCCGTGCTCCCCGGCAACAGGCGCGTTATCATCCGCACGGATCTCGTTACGGGGAAAGCGGCGCATGGCAGCATCACCGTTTCCCTTCCCGACGGTCTCGATAAAAATATCCGCGTCCGGCGCGCTGACTGGATGATCAGCCCGGAAGGGAATTTTGAAGCGGACGGGCCGCTGCCCGCCGGGACCGAGCTCGTTATCTCCTTCCGTATGGAAACGGTCATCCGGCCCGCTTCCGACGCGAGATACAGCTATATCACCTGCGGACCGTTCGTCATGGCGCATGTCAATTCGGCAAAGGAGTTCCTCCTCGCAAAGCAGGCGGAAAAGGAGCTTATCCGTCTCAATGAAACGGATACGGAAACGTATCACGTTTATTTCAAATCAGATAAGTAAGGGTTCACCGGACGGAACCGGATCACGCGCACTCTTTCAAAAGAGCATCGAGATGTTTCAGACCGGTCTCAAGGAGAGTACAGG
>R28__coassemble_473_pt1 | contig 16548 bp, 10 predicted proteins | sample R28__metabat2_high_PE_001 | metagenome-assembled genome bin R28
ATCCTGCAGCGTGTGGATGATCCTGGGCAGATCCTCCGGTTTCTCGTCCAGATTCATCTTTCCCGATTCGATACGGCTCATATCGAGCACATCGTTGATCAGGGAGAGCAGGTGGTTCGAGGACTGCCCGATCTTGGCAAGGTAATCCCGGACCTGTTCCGTGTTCCCGATATGGCTCTCGGCCAGACCCGTATACCCGATGATCGCGTTCATGGGCGTGCGGATATCGTGCGACATATTGTTGAGGAAGGTCGTCTTGGCGCGGTTGGCGGACTGTGCCATGGAGAGCGCCTGCTGCAGCTGCTCGTGCGCGCTGATCTCCTTCTTCTTCTGCTCATCGACGGAATGCAGGCCCGCCACAGCGCCGATGAGGACGCCGCCCTCGCGTACCGCGGAGAACTTGAACTCATAATAGCGGATCTCATTATCGATGAGCAGCCTGGTGTTGACATACACGATGTCCTTCCCTTGCAGCTTTTCGATGATCACATCCCGCTGCGTCTCCGCAATGAACCGTGCCTTATCCTCTTCGTAGACGGCGTATTCGATGAGCAGATCGAGCTTGGTCCTGAAGCTCTTCGCCTCTTCCCAGCCCGGGATCAGTTTCTTCAGCAGCGGGGACGTCCTGTATCCCTCCGCGATATCGTTCCGCACCTCCGAGGCAAGATCCACGTAGTTCACACAGACGAAGTCTTCCGTGAGCGCCTCGATGATCCGGTTCGTCTTGGCCATTTTCCTGTCCATGATGATCTTCTGGGCGCGGTAATCGTCGATCCCCATAAACGAGTACAGCAGCGTCGCCGGCTCGCCGTCCGACCGCTCCAGCACATCGATGGAGAAGCGGCGCACCGTCTTCTCTGTGCCGGGCAGCTCGTATACGTACTCACGGTGATCCTCCTTCGCCATATACGCTTTCATGAACTGTATATCGCTGAACCGGAGCCAGTCCTCCCTGTATTCCGGCGCGACCGTATCGGCGAACCGCAGCACCGTCTCCCGGTAGGGCATTTTTTCGGAGAAATTCCCCACACTGCTTACGCGTGAAGCGCGGGTGGGAATAAACTCCTGCTGTTCAAGATCCACTATATACAGCGCGTCATATTCGCTCATGAGCTTCCTGTCGACGATCTCGGACAGGATCTCAGCGTTGCTGTTCGTAAAGCCGATCAGCACCTCGTTCTCGGTGACACGGCTCAGCATGGCACGGTACCAATCGTATCCGTTCCCGCTGCGTCTGCGGTATTCGACCGTGTCGGAACCCCCTACGGGAAGCTTATCGGCGACCTCGTTCAGCCGGATCATGTTCTGCCCGATCTTCTTCGCGTCGAAGGGATGGGCCGTCTTCAGCACGTACGCCATGATCTTCTCCGCCGATGTGACGGAACCGACCGTCAGGCCGTTCATATCGTTCTTATTGGCGAGGACGCGGCATTCGCCCGTGGTGATGTCCCCGAAGAAAACGGCCTCGTACTGGGAAGTGAAGCGCTCGGTGATGCTCTTGAAGAAGCGCGCCTCCTCCTTCTTGGCCGCGTATATACGCTCCCGCTTCAAACGGAAAAGCATCAGGATGAGGACCAGGGCAAAAACGATCGCCAGCGCGCTCCAGAGATATTCCGGATGCGAACGGAAGACATCCATGATGCCGGCCGTTTCCTCCACGTTGTATTTATCCTGAATGGCGCCCCTGTCCACATCGGTCAGGAACGGGATCGCTTTATTGAAGATGCTGATCAGGCCCGAATTCCCGGGCAGCGCCGCGAAGCAGACGTCGCAGTCGATCTCAAGCTCCTTGACATTGTATTGCCTGCGGTAGGTGGACGCGATCTGCTGCAGCGTGTTCGTGTACATCATCACACAGGTCGCTTCGCCCGCGTTGAGCCGGTCGATGCAGTCGTACCCGTCTTTGCAGGGGACGATCTCGGCGTCCGGATAGTTGTCGCGCACATAGCTCGCGCCGAGCCTGGTCACGGGCGTGGCGATCCTGGAAAGCGTTTTTTCGCTGTACGTGCCGGTATACAGCACGCCGAAATCGGAATGATAGACGGTCTGGGAGATGATGACTCCGGCGCGCTCGGCATCGCTGTAGCTGTGATAATAAGGGTTAATGCAGTCGATCTGCCCGGCGTGCAGCGCCGCGATCATTTCCTCCAGGCCCGGATAGAGCACCCACTGCACGGGCACGCTGATATTGAGCGCATGCAGGAGCAGACTGACCTGATCGGGCGCGATGCCGGTCATGGTCCCGTCGTCATTTTCGATCAGATACGGTTCATCCCGGTTGAAGGTGCCGATGCGGATCACATCATGCTTGCTGAGCCACTCGACGCCGTCCTGCGGTATCTCCTTGAACAGCGGGATGCTCTTGAAATATTTCAGGCGCAGATCGTCGAGAAAGCTCGGATCCACCTCGTCGACGGTCGCCTGCGCACGGTTGAGCTCACGCAGCAGGTCCTCGCGCCCGGGCGTCACGATAAGGTAGTACGGGTACCGCTCACCGAACTCATAAGCCGCGTGCAGGTCGATCGGCTGGAAGATCGTGCTTGTCTCGATGGAATAATCGACCTCGCCGCTCTGCAGCGCCGCCCAGCGGTAAATTGGCGAATCATACTCCACGAGCTCGCAGGTGATCCCCTTCTCCTCCACGAGCGCCCGGAACGGAATATTCTGGAACGCGTCTCTGGTCGTGCCGACTCTCTTCCCCTCCAGCTCATGGATATCGTCGCTGAGCTTGACCGGGGAAAGGGACGCGATATAAAACTGCTCATCGCCCATCTGTCTGTCCGGGAACAGCACTTCGTGCGTGCGTTCCTGCGTCCAGGTGATGTACGGGAGCATATCGATCTCGCCGCGCACCAGCATGCGGTACAGATCGCTGAAGGTGCCGTAGACATATTCGAACTTCCAGCCGGCGTGGCTCGCCAGCTCCTGGATATACTCATACGCGTAGCCGGATTTCGTCTCGCCTTCCTGCGCGCCGTCCATCATGCCCGCCTCGGGATAATAGCCCATCCTGACCGTTTTTCCGGTCTCCCCGTCCTCGGCAAAGGCCGGCGCAAAGCTCATGAGCAATACCAGCACTGCCAGTACCGCAGCCAGGTATCCGTGTCCGGTCTTTTTTCTCATTCTGTATCCTCCGCTTCTGCGCAGATCATGCTCCTGCCGCTGAGCGCTGTGTCTTATCGTAAATCGTTGCCGTGCGGCTGTTCCGCCGGAGCTCCCGTGCCTCAAAGGCCGTTCGTACCTTTTGCTTTTTACAGCGCCCGGGAGTCTTTCGCGAAGACCTTTTCCAATTCGCTCGGATACAGTCCGAATGTGCGGATCAGCTTGCGGGCGTCTTCATGCCAGGAAAAAAGCATGAGCAGTGAGAGATACGTATTCCAGCTCATGGTCCGGCTCCGCTCGATACGGATGATCGTGTTCCGCGTCAAGCCCGCCGTCTCGGCCAGCTGCTGCTGTGTGGCGCCCACCATCTTCCTCAGAATGGGCAATTGCGCAGCCATACGTGCACATAACTCTTTCTTTCCGTCTTCGCTCATGGCGGTTCTCCTCTTGCCGATAGTGTTTATAACAAATTCGTTATAATGATAATATATTGTAGCATATGCATAAGAAAATTGCAACACAAATTGTACCCGGTTTGTGCATTTTATTTCGGAAATGCGCCGTTTTTGCGTCTGTTCCCGGTGCGCTCGCGTTCCGGGCCGGCGCGCGGGTCAGAAAACGGGCCCGGACGGACAACGCGGGGCCCGCGTACAACAAAAGCTCCGCTTTCACACGGAGCTTATCTGCTCAAAAAAGATCGGTCTGCGGGACGTTATCCTTCATACCTGAGCGCCTCGATGGGCGGCTTGGACGCGGCTTTATCGGCAGGATAGAGCCCGAACAGCAGGCCGATGGCGGACGAGAAGCTGACGGCGAGCACGACCACATCCATGGACATGGTGAACGTGACCGTCTCGGCAATGCGCGTGAAGAGCCGGAGCAGCCCGTAGGAGGCCGCGAGACCGAGCCCGCAGCCGATCAGACTCAGCAGCAGCGATTCGAGCAGGAACTGGAACAGGATCGTTCCGCGCCCGGCCCCGATCGCTTTTCTGACACCGATCTCCTTCGTACGCTCCGTGACAGAGACGAGCATGATGTTCATGATGCCGATGCCGCCCACCAGCAGGGAGATGGCCGCGATGCTGCCGAGAAGGATGCTCAGGTACCCCGTCACCGTATCCATGGCCTCGGAAACGTTCGACATGTTCAGGAGCGTATAGCTGTCTTCATCCTGCTTGAACCTGTCAAGCAGGAAATCCTCGGCGGCGGTCTGCGCTTCATCGGTCGTGGAGGCGGCCGAGAGGCAGAAGCTCGTCACGTTCCCGCTCCCGAACAGGCGCGCGCCGACCGTGAACGGGATATAGACCGTGTTCCCGGACATCATGGAAGAGAGCATATTCTCGTCCTCCGCGAGCACGCCCACGACCGTGAACCGGCGCCCGTTCAGCGTCAGGGTCTCCAGCAGCGGATCCCTGTCCGCTCCGAACATCCTTTGTGCCGTTTTATAGGAGAGCACGACCACATAGCTGCTGTTCTCGATATCCACCGTCTTCAGGAACCGGCCCTCCCCGAGGTTCAGGCCCTGGATCGAATAATAGGCAGCGTTCACGCAGTAGACAGAAGCACGCACGTCCGTGTTCCCGTATTTGACCGTCGCGGAGCCGGTCACGCTGGGCGAAACGGCCCTGACCCGGCTGTCATCGGCGAGCAGTGCAAGATCGTTCAGCTTGATGGGCGCGCCCTTATCATCGTTCACGCTCACCGAGATCATATCGTTGCCCAGGTCCTCTATCTCGCTCGTGACCGCACTCGAAGCACCGTTGACCAGCGAGACCATGACCACCAGCGCGAGCACGCCGATGATGATCCCGAGCATGGTCAGGAACGAACGCAGTTTATTGGAGCGGATGGAATCCCACGCCATTTGAAAGATGGAAAAGATCATGTATTTAAAACCTGTTTACTATCCGTGCAAAAGCTCATAAGCGGAGCAGCATCAATCCGGCCGGTATCAGCGCACCTCGGTGACCACTCCGTCGCGGATGCGGATGCACCGCTCCGCCTGTTCGGCTATCTCTTCGTTATGCGTGATGAGCACGAGCGTGTGCCCTTCCTTATGCAGCTCGTGGAACAGGCGCATGATATCCTCGCCCGTTGCCGAATCGAGGTTGCCCGTCGGCTCATCGGCCAGGATCAGCGACGGTTTCGTGACCAGCGCCCGCGCGATGGCGACACGCTGCTGCTGCCCGCCGGAAAGCTCCGTGGGCTTATGCTGGGCACGCTCCTGCAAGCCGACCCGCGCCAGCGCCTCATCGACCATCTCCTCCCGCTTCCTGCGCGAGATGCGGCGATAGATCAGCGGCAGCTCCACGTTCCTCTCCGCGCTCATGCGCGTGAGCAGGTTGAAGCTCTGGAACACGAACCCTATCTTGCGGTTGCGGATCTTCGCGAGCTGCCTCTCGCTGTATTTGCCGACCTCTTTCCCGTCGAGCAGGTAGGTGCCGGAATCCGCCACATCGAGACAGCCTATGATATTCATGAGCGTGGATTTTCCGCTGCCGGAGGGGCCTATGATGCTGACGAACTCGCCCTCATAGACCGTGAAGCACGCGCCGTTGAGCGCGCGGACCTCTTCGCCGCCCACGTTATATATTTTTGTGATATCCCGCATCTCAATGACGGGCACTTTCTTCTCCAACGCCTCAGCCTCCGATGCCGCTCATCATCCGCCGGTTCCGTGCCACGATCTTGGAGACCATGTCCGTACCGCCGCGCGGGATATAGAGGATCACATCGCCCTCGGCGAGCCCCTCGGTGATCTCGGTCCAGGTACCGTCGCTGATGCCGGTCGTTACATACCGTTTCTCCTCGCCCTGCGCAGCGGACACGAGCACATACGCGCCTGCCGCGTCCTCCTCCAGGACCGTGACGGGGATCATGATCACATCCGGATGCGTCTGGAGCGTGATCACGGCACTGCCGTGCATGCCCTCGAGGAGCCTGTCGTCATTCCGGAGCGTGAGCTCGACCTTATAGACGGTGATCGTGCCCGACTGTACACCGATCGCGGGCATACGTGTGACCTCGGCAAGGAACGGATCGTTCGGGTACGCGTCGAGCGTGACCTCCGCGGGCTGCCCGAGCTTCAGGCCCGGGATATCCGTTTCATCGATATCGACCGTCATCTTCACGGCGCCGCCCGTATGCATCACGGCCGCGGACGCGTCCTTGACGGTCACTTCGTTTTCCCTGAGCGGAAGCTCCGCGAGCACGCCCGCGTTTTTGACGCGGATGACCGGGTCGAGCCGGTACCGGAGCAGCTCCAGCAGCTCCTCCGCCGCTTCTTCACGCTCACGGATCGTCTGGCGGTAGCTGTCGGCCGCCACGTCCTCGGCGAGAGTAAAGAGCTTCGAGCCCGTGTTTACCGACGCGTTCAGCTTCGCGTCCACGGACTTGATCGCGCCCGTCGTGTTATACACGTACATGGGCATATGGATATAGAAAACGCCGGTGCCGATCTCCTCGCCGCCCTTTTTGACCGTCGCCTGCACGTCCGGCAGCGCGTTGGTATCGGGCAGGATCACGGTGCAGCCTGTATCGGTCAGCTTCTCCACGCTGCCGCGTTCCGTGATCGTGCGGTTGTCCGTTGCAAAAACGATCTGCACCTCATCGCCCGGGAGCACCGCTGCCGCGGTATCGATATCGAGCGCCATGAGCTCATCCGCGGAAAGGACCGCCAGACAGCCGTTGGCGACCAGCACATCCGCGCACAGATCGCCCTTCTTCGCATAGATGATCTTGACCCGGCCCACACCCGGCGCGTTCACCGTATCGTAATCGGAATAGCGCGAGAGCGTGCGCTTATACTCCGCCAGATCCGCGGTAACGGCCAGGATGCGCTCCTCGACGGTGTCCGGATCGAGCGTATAGAGCACATCGCCCTCCCTGAGCACATCGCCCGGCTCGGGCTCCGCGGTCAGGATCTTCAGCCCGCCGATCACGGTCTCCGTCTGCACCTGCTTTGCGTCAAGAAGGCCGCTGCCCGTCACCGTGACGGAGACAGTACCGCGCGTGACGGTATACTCGCTGTATTCGGATACGCCCGAAGCCGCCTCTGCCTGCTTCGGCAGCCAGTAAAATTTATAGAACGCGCCCGCGCCGAGCACGAGCAGGAGGAACCAGATCCAGCCGGTCCTTCTTTTCTTTTTTCTCAAACCGTTTCTCCTTTACGTTAATGCGTCTGTACTATTAAAGTGTTAACGATTATAGAGTAAAATCGGGCGTATTGCAACCGTTCCCGGCGCCAATTCACGGGGATTTCACATACGCGCGGCTGCTTTGCGCGGTTCCCGCGCCCGTCGGCGTGCCGGAACAGACGGCCGTGAATTTTCCTTGCGCGCGCGTCTGCCATGCACTATAATGAATTATACAACAAAAAACACGGAGGTAATCGATGAAATTAGCTATTCTGGGCGCCGGAAGGATCGCCGATAAGGTCAGTGAAACGCTGGAGCAGATGCCCGAGATCGAGTGCTACGCCGTGGCATCGCGCGAGCTTGCCAGAGCGGAAGAATTCGCGCAGAAGCATCATTTTCAGAAGGCGTACGGCAGCTATGAGGAGATGCTCTCCGATCCCGCGGTCGAGCTCGTGTATATCTGCACGCCGCACTCGCACCACGCGGAGCACATGCGCCTGTGCATCCGGCACAAAAAACCGATGCTCTGTGAAAAATCATTCACCTGCAACGAGAAGGAAGCCCGCGCGGTGCTCAAAGAAGCGGAGGAAGCCGGCGTGTTCTGCGCCGAGGCGATCTGGACGCGGTATATGCCCTCCCGCCGGCAGCTCAACGAGATCATCCGGAGCGGTATCATAGGCCCCATCACCACACTGAGCGCGAATCTCGCCTATCCGATCACGGACAAGCCTCGCATCCTGGACCCGGCGCTCTGCGGCGGCGCGCTTCTCGATGTGGGCGTGTACGCGCTCAATTTTGCCGTGATGTGCTTCGGCGAGGAGATCGAGCGCCTGGAGACGAGCTGCTCGTTCACCGGGACCGGTGTGGATATGACCGATTCCATCACGCTCTATTATAAGGACGGCCGCACGGCGCTCTGCTCCGGCTCGATCGTGGCGCGCTCCGACCGCATGGGCATCCTCTGGGGCGAGAACGGGTATATCGTGGTCGAGAACATCAACGCGCCCACGAAGATCTCCGTGTACGACACCGAGGACAGGCTCATCAAGGCTGTTTCGTGCCCGATACTGATCAGCGGGTATGAGTTTGAGTTCATGGAGTGTGTCCGCTGCATCGGCGAAGGTCTGCTCGAAGCGCCCTCCATGCCGCATAAGGACACCCTCTCTATCATGTCGCTCATGGACCGGTGCCGGGAAAAGTGGGGGCTGAAATATCCCCAGGAGTGAGACGCGTCCGCTGCCGGAAAGCGACGCCCCGCCGTTCAGGGACAGCTCCCTGCGGTCATGCTCCCGAAAAAAGGACAGCACCGTCCGGCAGGCACTGCCGGTGTGCCGTTTTATTTACTTTCGCCGTTACGGCTGTGTGTCCGGTCTGTCTGTTCGTCTGTCGGCAGAGCCGTACGTTAAATACCGATAATCAAGCAACATCTGTTTCACAGAGCCGTTTTTATCGGCACAGCAAAGGTCAACGCGTCAGCTTCGCGGACCGTTATAACTGTATGACCCTGAAGAACTGTCCGAACGAGCCCCGGCTCACTTCGGGCGACAAAAAAGAAAGGCGGAAAAGGCATGTACACGGAAGAGCAGTTGAAATATATCAGGTTCCAGATCGCTTATATTCTGGATACGAGCGATAATGAAGCCCTGAATATTATATTGACAGAATATCCTCCCGAAATTGAAAAATATGAAAAATTCCTGAATAACGATGCTGAGAAATACTTTAAAAAGGACCGTTTGATACGGATCCTGCTGGCGATACCGATGTTCTTTTTTAATCCGAGGAATTTGTCTTTGTTGTCCAACAAGAAAAAATATAAAAGGCTGGCCGACGCGACCGAATTAATGAAAGTGATGCTCAAATATGCGAAATTCATCAGAGCCACCTGCCCGATCATTAATAAGAAGCTGCATGAAGATGACAGTCTGACCGAAAAGGTCTGGGATCTGATCAGACAGTATTATATACTGCATAAGGAAAAACAGGGAACGGTCTTCTTTAAAGACATACTGCGGGTGTGCGGCATAGAAATGATAAAAGAAGAAGCTGCCACGTTATTCAATTGCAATGGACTTTTTGACAAAAAGATATATGCGGTCATGCGCAGGCCGAAGACTGTGCATCTGCCTCGCTAAAAGTCGTAAACCGTATCATGGGAACAGCCCTGCAGGCACGGCAAGGATCCGTGCGTCAGCACTGCGGACCGTTATGAACGAATGAGCCGGAAGGACCCGTGGCACTGTATCAGAGATACTTTGCCAGGGTCTTTTTCAGCAGTTCGATCTTGAACGGCTTGGCAATATGCTCATTCATGCCCGCCGCGAGGGAAAGCTTACGGTCCTCCTCGAACGCGTTCGCGGTCATGGCAAGGATCGGGATCCGGGAGATCGCCGTGCCGAGCGCACGGATCTGCCGCGTGGCCTCATAGCCGTCCATCCGGGGCATCTGGATATCCATCAGGATAAGATCGTAATCCCCCTCTTTTGCCGCTCTGATCCTTTCCACGGCGATATCGCCGTCTTCCGCGGTATCGATCACAAGACCGTTTTCCGTCAAAAGCTCCGTCGCGATCTCACGGTTCAGGACGTTGTCCTCCACCAGGAGGATCTTCTTTCCCCTGAAGTGATATTCCTGCTCCGCGGCTTTCTCTTCCGGCGCCTTGCCCATGCAGCTGCTCAGGACCCGATACAGGTCCGACGGGAACATGGGCTTGGATACGAACGCGGTAACGCCTGCCTCCCGTGCTTCCTCCTCAATATCCGACCAGTCGTACGCTGTCAGGATGATGATGGGCGCGTCGTCGCCGATCACTTTCCTTATCCGGCGCGTGGTCTCGATCCCGTTCATATCGGGCATGAGCCAGTCGATCACGTACACCTTGAAGACATCTCCGATGTGATAGGCTTCCTCTGCCCGGATCACCGCTTCCTTTCCGGAGGTGCACCACTCATCCCGCATGCCGATGTCACGGACCATTTTTGCAATGGAGATGCAGGTATTGGAATCGTCATCCACCACAAGGGCCCGCACGCCTTTGAGCTCGGGGATCTGTTCCGGCTCCCTGGGCGCGCTCTGCAGCTTGAGATCCAGGCGCACAGTCACGGCAGTGCCCTTTTCCGGCTCGCTTTCAACGCTAATCGTGCCGCCCATCATGTCCACGATATTCTTGGTAATGGCCATGCCGAGGCCCGTGCCCTGGATACCGGACACCGTGCTCGACCGGCCTCTTTCAAACGGATCGAAGACATGCTCCACGAGTTCCGGACTCATGCCCATGCCGTTATCCTTAATGATGAACTCATAGGACGCGTAACCGTTCCGCTTCACGGTCTTTTCCGTCACGTGCATGATGACGGTCCCGCCGGCGGGCGTATACTTGATGGCGTTGGAAAGGACGTTCAGCAGCACCTGATTCAGCCGCAGCTTGTCGCAGATAACGTCCTCATCGTTGACATCCACCGCATCCACAAAGAACTCAAGCTGTTTGGACCGGATATCGTGCTGGACGATATCCCGCAGTGTATGGATGATGGCGGAAAGATTTTCTTCCTTCTCGTCGAGATTCATCTTACCGGATTCGATGCGGCTCATATCGAGCACATCGTTGATCAGCGAGAGCAGATGATCCGAGGACTGCCCTATCTTCGAAAGATAATCGAGGACCTGCTCTTTATTGTCCACATGGCTGGCCGCAAGGCCCGTATAACCGATGATGGCGTTCATGGGCGTGCGGATATCGTGCGACATGTTGTTCAGGAAGGTGGTCTTGGCGCGGTTGGCCGCCTGCGCCAGGGACAGGGCTTCTTCGAGTGCCTTCTGCGTTTTCAGCTGCTCCTGCTTTTCGCTGTTGATCTCCTGTACCGCGAGAACGACAGACGCAACTTCGCCGTTTTCGAGGCTGTCGGCCCGGATAAAAGTGGCACGCACCCAGCCGATAGCGTCGGTCTCAAACTCCTCGGAAATATAGTCCGTTTCTTTCATCCTTTCAGGCAGCGTCTCCAGCGTGACAAACGCACGGGCGCCTCGGCTGTACTCCTTTTTCAGGAGAAGATCGCACATGCCGAACAGCGCGTCCTGTATCTTCCCGTAACCGAGCACAAAGGAACGGATCGTATCCGGCACCGTTAAGGGAATGTACGAACGGTACTTTACGTCGATATAATAGGTGAGGTAATAGATCTCGCTGAGCGAGTTCAGCACGGCAGCGTGCGCGACGTTTTCGTCTTTCTGATTGATGCTGCCCTGCATCCGGTAACGGTTAGAGACGTCCTTCGCGTTGCCGATGCCGATGATATCGCCCGAAAAAGGATCCCGGGCCATGAGGATGTGCCAGCGGAGAAAACGCGGGCCGGGCGCTTCTTCCGTTCTTCTGTATTCAAAAGAATCTTCTCTGAACCCTTCCTGATACATCTGCAGCATGAAGTCCCTGTCGAATGCCTTCGCGCCCCAGTATCTGTACTCCGGTTCCATATTTTGCTCCGCCAGAGGCAGAAACAGCTCATTGATCCCGCAGGGCGGCTTCAGGCCGCGTGCTTCCATGAGACTGTACGGGCCGTTCTCCGTTTCAAGGACGATATCCTCTTCTATGATATCCTTTGTGAGATTGAGCTTGAACCGGGTAAGGGCTTTGGAATAAAACGCCTCCTGATACTCCAGCTGCATGCCGAGTTCTTTCCGGAGCCGTTCATTCTCCTGTTTCAGAGCGTTCATTTCAAAAACCGTATAGTTTTTATCTTCCATTCTTTTACCCTCTCATCACACATCGGTCTGTCTCAGGTGCGTTTCGCTATAAAAAAAAGTGTGTCGCGCCGTAGGCGCAGCACGCTCAAAAACGCAGTATCCTGTCACACCGGGCAGACACTGTCCGGCTGTATGTATAGGTATGTCCGGCAGCAATAGCGAGCGACATGCCTCTCAAGTCCTTTCTGCAACTATATGTACGGATAGTACAGTTAATAATATCTTATCCCGGCAGAAATGGCAACAGGTCATCCGTAATAAATCTGCCTGAAATTGCACCGGAACGCGCACATCTCACAGTCTGGCCGCACGGTGCCGTTCTGCTTATGCGTTATATCGACCCGTGCGCGGGGAATGTTCCCCCGCACCGGCTTTTCGCTCTGTATCATTCTGATCCGAAAAGCCCTTCGCGCCGGATCCCGTGCGGGAGAGCAGACCGTATCCGCAAAAAAGGGAGCATCTGCCTGAAGCAAATGCCCCCCGGAACTGTTCTCTTACTTATAGCTGACCTTCAGCTTGATCTTGGCGACGCTCTGCGGACAGCCTTTCACAAAGACGCTTACCGTGACGGTGGAGGTCGATCTCGGGAAGGTCGGGAGCGTATCGTCTTTATAGGCGAGCGCGTATGTGCCGCCCGGCTGATCCGCTACAGTGAACCTTTCGGCGGACGCCGCGTCCAGCTCGAGACGATCGATCTCGGCCACGGTCTCATCCGCTACAGTGAGCGCGAACGGAGCACGGCTGAGCCGGTCAAGCTTGTACATGACCAGCGAGCTCACATTGCTGCTGACGGTCACTTTTCCCTTTTTCACCGGGAGCGCCACGTTGGGAGAAGAGTACGTGTCCCCATTGATCACCGTCCGGACCGCTACATAATAGGTCTTGCCCAACTCGGTGTATTCATTTGCCAGGACTGTGAAGGTCCCGTCAGAGTTGTTCCAGGAAGTGAACGGAACGTGGTCCTTCGCCTCGTACTCCGTGATCTCCCCTCCCTCTTTTCGGGAAAACACGAGCTCCTCTTCTGTGTCAAACGGCCAGTTCTTCACGGTATACATGACGGTCACATCGGAGCCGGGTCGCGCGAGATCTATGCAGCCCTTCGTCTTCAGGGAGACGGAGATCGCGGGCGCCGTATCCGCAACGGTCACCTGCAGTGCGGTTTTTGCCGTGCTCTCATAGATCCCGTCGCCGTCCATGTCCACACCGACGATCACTTTATAGGAATAGCCGGACGGCAGCGCGGCCAGATCTTTGGGATAAATGAGGAAACTGTTTTCCAATTCGTCGTGCTCGATCTCGAACAGTGCATCGGCGACATCCTGCGCTTCGAGCCTGATGCCCTTATACTGCTCTATGCGCACGATCTTTGTACGCTGCGGAACGTATCTCGCGTCGATCAGCTCCATTCGCCCGACGCTGCACTGCAAAGACACATAACTTTCCGGGATTTGGGAATGGATAAAGCCTTCCGTCTTCAGCTTAACGGACGCGGTCGTTACCACATTCACGGGATATGTGAATTTTTTGCCTGCCACGGAGAGCGTGATCCGGTAGGTATGTGCCTTATTGTCCTCGGGCTTTTGCGGTGCGGAGATATACAGTGTATCACCGTAGGCGACCCGGCAGGCTATACCGGTGCCGTTAGTGATCTTCTTATACCTGCTGCCGGATTTGATCTCGACCTTCTCCACAAGGATGGGATAGTCCGACGATTCATATTCCTCCGGCGTAAGCTCCATCTTTACGAGTACGTCCTCGTCCGTGCCCGCGAAAAGGGTGACGGACTTTTTCGAGAACGTCATCTTCGGCGCGGTCTTTTTAATAGTGAACGGTACCTTCACGGACGCGGGAACGATCCAGCCTTTTACGTGCGCAAGCAGATAGATCGTGCCCTTGGAGGCGTATCTGGACGGGAGCTTGTCCTTTAAGAGAAATGCGAGCTGCTCATCCGTGTCCAGCTCGATATACGGCGGTACCGCCGGCTTCTTTGCTTTGGCAGCGGCTGCGGTATCCGGTTCGATGCTGAGGATCTCCTCTCCCGAAAGCTGCAGGTCCTTTCCTATGGCAGCCCCGAAATTGAGAAAGCTGAGCGTCTTTGCCTTGACGACAGGTTTTGTCTTCTACACGGACAGCTTCAGTCTGCCGACCGAGTATTCGGTGCTGCCGATATATACCTTGATCTGTGAAGTATACGAGCTCTTCAGTGCCCGGTTGCCTGTTTGCGCGTATTCGATCGCCGTTTCGGTGGGCACGACCGCCAGCGTCCTGTCATTAACGATGCGCAGCGTGAAGAACTGCTGTATCGCTTCATCCGTGAACTTCGCGTCGCTCAGCATCCAGCAGTGAGTGTCGCTCTCCCCGTCATCCAGGGGCGCCAGGTTCTGGTCCAGCACAGGCAGCAGGGACACCTGCGCGTACTCGTCTTTCAGAACATACGAGGTAGCCGATGCAGTGAGCAGCTCTATATCCGTGACAGCCTGACCGTCCTCCGCGAAATCGAAGCGGCAGGTCGCCGTCGTCGTCTTTCCCGCCACGGTCAGTGTCGCGACGATATACCCGGTCGTGTTGTTATTATAGCCCGGCACGGTGCCCTCCTCGGTATCAACGCCGAGAATGCCCTCGCTGCCCTTCGCCACGGATACCTGCACCAGAGGCGCGTACACCGCCGGTTCCACTTTCAGGAAATAGTGCTGCGAACAGTATGTCTCCGCGATGCAATAGGAAGGCTCGAAGCTGATCGTTCCGGTGAAGGGCATCAGTGCTCCGCAGTCATCGCAATAGCAGTCGTCATCCCAGTCCGTATGCTCAAAGGGTCCTTCTTCATAGGGATACTCTCTTTTTTGGTCAAAATACATGCCGCAATCGGGGCAGAAGTACTCGCATATATCCAGCAGCACATAATGCGTGCCGTCGCCGGCATCCTCCGCCACAAAATCGTTGCTGAAACATTCTCCGTCATACTCAGCGTTCGGATGCGTGCAGGGGTTCACCGCACCGCACATCCAGCAGTAGAAGCCGCCTCCCTCGTCTTCGTCCCGCTCCACATAATCGTGTTTTTCGGTCACCTGATACGGTTCCGAGATATGATCCTCATCCTCATATTCACAGTCCGGACAGAAATACTCAAGCCTGTCCTGCTTCCAGTATGTGTGCGTGCCGTCGCCGTTGTCATCCGCGTACATATCCTCGGAGTCATGCCATGTGAGAGGATCAGACCGGACATTCATATGCGGATGATTGCATGTGGCGCCGCAGATCCAGCACTCCCACTCGGTCTCGCCGCTGCCGTCAAAGCTGTGCTTTTCGGTTACCGTGTACCAGTTGCCGTATACCGTCCAGTAAGCTTCGCAGTCCGGGCACCAGTATTCCGTACCGTCTCTTCTCGGCGCAGTGTGCGTTCCGTTGCCATTATTCACCGCTTTATCACAGTTGTAATCGACAGTATCCTGCGCCTCGAGCCGCTCATGCGTGCAGGTATTGAGCGCGCCGCAAACCGTACAGACCGATCCGGTCTTATCATCCCATTCATGCTGTTCGTTACTGACAGTATACGGCTGCTCGTATTCGTAATACTTTACGTATCCGCAGTAAATGCACATCCAATACAAATGCTTTCTGTACTGGCCGGAATGCGTCCCGTCCCCGTTATCGGTGAACGTGCCGTTCACCGGTTCGATATCATACCCTTCCTCCCGGTATTTCTGCGGGTGTGTGCATCTTGCTTCCAGCTCGAGCTCGGAAGGCTCCTCCTCCGTCTCAGGCGCCGCTTCCGGCACGAACATGGAGGCAGGGTTGGAATACACGAGTGTCCCGCCTGCCCGGACCGCGCAGCGGAACTGCACACCGTGGAAGAATTCCGGGTCTTCTATATCGGTAAAGGTCAGGCACTGGCTGTTCTCCCCCGGCATATCCTCCCAGTCCTCCGCGTCGGGGAAGAGCTGCTGCCACTGATAGGAAAGCTCGGTGTCCTTCGGCTCAACGGTCGCGATCACACAAAAATCGGCCACGCCTGCCGTGATGGCGGCATCCTCCAGTTTTTTGAGCGTGATCACAGGCGGCGCGGCCGGCTCCTCTGCGGGCTCCTCCTCAACAGGCGCCTCGGGCTCCGCTTCAGGCTCTTCCGACGCCGCTTCGGGCTCTTCCGGCTCCGTTTCCGGTACTGCGGGCTGCTCGGGCTCTTCCGGCTCCGCAGGCTCCGGTTCCGGCTCTTCGACCGGTTCTTCAGCCGTGGGCTCTTCTTTTACCTCCGGCGCGGGTTCAGGCGCAGGCTCCGTTTCGGTTCCTTCTCCGGAGCCGGTTCTGCGTACGCCGCGGGCTCACTCTCCGGCGTATCCCCGTCCTGTGCCAGGACGCCGAGCGGGAGCACGGAGACCAGCATCAGCAGACACAGCAGCCAGGCTAAAAAGCGTTTCATACATTCATCCCCCTGTCAGATAACGTTCACTCAGATACAGAAAAAGGCACAGCGTCAGCCGTACCTTCTTCAGTGCATATAAAAGAGCGCCTGTCTCGCAGGCCGTAAACAGAAATGATTCGATCTGCCCATCGACGGTGCCCTCCTATGTAATAT
>R28__coassemble_499_pt1 | contig 15888 bp, 11 predicted proteins | sample R28__metabat2_high_PE_001 | metagenome-assembled genome bin R28
GACGCGACAGTGCCGTTCGTCTGCTTCTTTTTCTCATAGGTCGTGCCCGGCGGGTCCTGCACGGTATCGCCGTCGCCCCAGAGCATGGCAAGGCGGCGGTTCGCGTCGGTGGCTTCGGCGCCGCGGCTGCCCTTCATGCCGAGCTCCTCCCCGTAATAGAGGAACGGACTGCCCGGCGAGAGCAGGTACAGGTTCGCGGCCATGTGCGCCTGCCTGCTCGCCACGGTGAGAAAGCCCGCCGCACGGTCCATATCATGATTGGCAAGGAACGGTGTGAAAACGGCCGCGCCGCCCTGATCGGCGAACTTCCGGGTCTGTTTCTGCACATAAGCGGTGAGCGTGTTCACGTTCCCGTGCCGTGCGGTCGCGGCGAAGAGCCCTTCGGCGCCGGAAAGCGTGAAATTGAAGCAGCTCGAAGCGCCCGTATACTGATACACGATGCTGTCGCTGTCCCAGACCTCGAGCACGGTATATATATCGGGATGCTCCTTCTTCAGATCCCCGATGAACCGTGCGAAGAAGGCAGCGTTTTTCGCGTGATCGTTATAATAGACATACTTAGCCGCGTCGAACCGGAACCCGTCCGCGCCGCGGCTGAGCCAGTACTCCGCCACGGCGAGCATGGCCTCGTACACCGCCGGCTCATCGTAGTTCAGCTCCGGCATGTCCGCGGAAAAGCTCGCTTCATAATACTCGTTTGTACCGGGGATCTGCCGGAACGTGCCTGCGGACGGCTTTTCCCCGCCCTGCCTGTACCAGGTGTACCAGTTATAGTACGGATCGGCGGGATCATTCGCCTGATGCGCGGCCGTGAACGCACGGAACCACGCGTTCTCCGCGCCCGTGTGATTGAGCGGGAGATCGAGGATGACGAGCATGCCGCGCGCATGACAGAGCGCGAAGAGCGACTCCAGGTCCTCTTCCGTGCCGAACGCGGGATCGACGGTATAATAATCCGTCACATCGTACTTATGATAGGAAGGCGAAAGGAACACGGGTGTGAGCCACAGCCCCTCCGCGCCGAGGCTGAGCCCGGACGCAGGGTCGCCGTCGTTGAGATAGTCGAGCCGGTCGATGATGCCCCGCAGATCGCCGATGCCGTCGCCGTCGCTGTCGGAGAAGGAGCCGGTGAATATCTCGTAAAACACACGGTTTCGCGCATCGGAGGGCGGAACAGGCTCTCCAGCAAAATCGTCCACGATCGCTTCGCCGCGCGCGGAGAGGCGGTACCGTTCGCTCGGATCGTACTCATCCTCCGCCCTGACCGTGGCTATGCACATGAGCAGGCACAATATAAAACTTACCGCTTTCAGATGATTTTTCATCTACCCACCTGCCATATAATAAGATATACTAACAGTACAGTGTTTTTGTGAAAGTGTCAATCCGTTAAGGGAAAGGAAGCGCCATGCGGCATACACTTTATTCGCAGGAGGATATCTCCCGTCTGACCCGGAAAAAGAAGATCTGTCTGTACACGGTGGCAGCCGTTGCCGTTGTGTGCGTCGGCGCTGTGGCGACGCTGCTTGCGCGCACCGACGCGTATAACGAGAAGATCACGCGCTATACGGCGGAAGCGGCGGCCGTGCTCCTCGGCTGGGCCGTGATCGCCCTTCTCGCGGGCGCGAAGGGATGCAGGCAGTATCTTAAACACACGCAGGCGATGCTCTCCGGACCGCAGACCGATCACGCGGGCACGCTCGGCACGCCGGAAAAGGAACAGCGCATCCCCGGCGGCACCGATTACCGCCGCGTCATGCTCGATACCGGTCATGGGGCAAAAGCGCTGTGCGTGCACCCGAAGAAGGCCGCACTGCTCCCGCCCGCCGGCACACGGGTCCGGATCGTGTCCGTGTTCGGATTCATTACGGCATGGGAGGCGGAAGCATGAGAAGATTCATCCGCACGCTGCCTCTGTACTGTATCTGGACGCTCCTGGCGCTGCTGCTCGTGAGCTGGCTCTTTGACCTGAGAACGGACCCCGCCCCGGAGCGGCAGATCGTGATCCTGACGGACGGCTGCCCCGCCGATACAAAGGCGTTTGAAAAAGCGTTGCTGCCGCACATGCCGGAGGGGATCGGGTATATCCGCGTGCGTACACTCGCCTATTCGTTCTTTGATACAGAAACAGGCCTGCCGGAAGCGGATCTGTATATCCTGCCCGGCAGCGAAGCGGAGGAGTACGCCGGGATCCTCACCCCGCTCGGCAGTGTCTTTGCGCCGGGCAATGAGGCGGGCGCGCTGGGAGCGTATCTCTCCTTTGAGGAGGGCGGCGCCGCCGGGGAAAGCTACGCGCTCTACAGCCGTGCCCGCGGTCTCTCCCCCGCCCATGACATGGCCGTGCAGGCCCTGGCCGGCGTGCTTCTCTCCCTTACCCGATGAACCGTGCGGAGGATACGATCATGAAACGTTTTGTCTGTCTGTTTGTTGCCCTGCTGCTGGTGGGCCTGTCCTTACCGGCATACGCCGCGGCGGATGACCCGGACCCGCTCTTTGTGGCGCCCGTCGGCGAGCTGCCGGAGGGGTTCCTGCTCGGTATGGACGTTTCCTCCGTGCTCGCGGAGGAGAACAGCGGCGTAGTCTACCGAAACAGGGCCGGGGAGCCGGAGGACGTGTTCCGCATTTTGGCCGGTCACGGGGTGAACACCGTCCGCGTGCGCGTATGGAACCGCCCGTACGACGATGCCGGACACGGCTACGGCGGCGGAAACGCGGATATCGATACAGCCGTTGCGCTCGGAAAACGCGCCACGGCGGCCGGTCTCGGCCTGATCGTGGACTTTCATTTCTCCGATTTCTGGGCGGACCCGGGCAAGCAGATGTGCCCCGTGGCGTGGCAGGGCATGGAGATAGAGGAAAAGACCGAGGCCGCTTATCGGTATACGCGTGAGAGCCTGCTCAGGCTCCGGGACGCGGGCGTGCATGTGGTCATGGTCCAGATAGGAAACGAGACGAACGGCGCACTGGCGGGCGAAAAGATCTGGTTCAATATCCAGTACCTTATGCAGGCGGGCGCGCGGGCGGTCCGGGAGGTGTATCCCGAGGCGCTGGTGGCGCTGCATTTTGCGAACCCCGAAAAGGCATCCGCCTATGCCGATTACGCGAAAAAGCTGAATTACTACGCCGTGGACTACGATGTATTCGCCACCTCCTATTACCCATACTGGCACGGCACGCTCGACAATCTCGCATCCGTGCTCTCCTCCGTGGCCCTGACCTACGGAAAAAAGGTCATGGTCATGGAGACGGGCTATGCGTATACGGAGGAGGACACCGACTTTTTCCCGAACACCGTAGGCGCCGGGAGCGCGGTCGAAAAGCCGTACCCGTTCAGCGTGCAGGGACAGGCGAACGCGTTCAGGGACGTGGTCGATACGATCGCGAACCGGACAAAGAACGGGATCGGCGTCATGTACTGGGAAGGCGCCTGGATCAGTGTGGGCGGTGAGAGCCGGGAAGAGAACGAGGAAAAGTGGGAGGCATACGGCTCCGGCTGGGCCACGCACTGGGCAAAGAGCTACGACCCGAACGACGCCGGAAAGTATTACGGCGGCTGCGCCTGCGATAACCAGGCCATGTTCGATAAGACCGGGCGCCCGCTCGCTTCGCTGGCGGTATTCTCCCTGCTTGAGAAGGGGCAGACCGCGCCGCTGCGTGCCGACGCGCTCGAGGAAGCGTATCTGACGGCGGATATCGGCGGCAACTTCGCGCTCCCGGCAACGGTGAACGCGATCATGAACGACAACAGCCGTCAGCCGGTCCCCGTCGTCTGGGACGCGGACGAGGCCGCGCTCGAAGCCATGCGCGAAAAGGGGCTCGGCACCTATACCGTGCGCGGCACAGCGGACGGGAAAGAGGCGGTGTGCACCGTGAAGCTGATCCGGTTCAACTACCTCATCAACGACAGCTTTGAAACAGGCGACCTGACCGGATGGACCGTCAACGATCTCCGGGGCGCGGATGAGCTGTATGTGGAGGAGAAAAAGAGCGACTCGCTCTCCGGCACGCACCACATGCATTTCTGGAGCGCGCGGCAGGACTCGGTGGAGTTCACGCTCGAGCAGACGCCCGCCCTGCCCGGTCCCGGCGCGTATACGTTCACGGTCTCGATCATGGGCGGCGACGCCGGCGCGCAGGAGATATACATGTATATCCGGCTCGACGGGGAGATCGCCGTCTCGGCGCCCCTGAAGATCACCTCGTTCAACAACTGGGACACGCAGTCCGTCACGGCCGAGCTCGGCGAAGGGCAGACGCTCACCGTGGGCGTGTATGTAAAGGCGCAGGGCAGCGGCAAAGGCGCCTGGGGCAAGATCGACGACGCGGTGCTCAACGCCGGCGCCTGAGCGCGCGGGAATGCCCGTGCATCTCTCCCGGCCGGGCGTAAATGTAACTTTTTTCTTGCAGTTTAGTGCACTAAAGGGTATAATCAAAAGGCTTAATAAAATACAGTGACGGGCTCCGGTGCCCTTCACGAAAAAGAAAAGGAGAAACATCAGATGAAAAAACTAGTTGCTATGTTGCTGGCACTGGTACTCTGCTTCAGCCTCGTCGGCGTTGCCGCGGCTGAGGGCGAGAGCTACGAGATCACCGTCTGGGTCAGCGAGACCGAGGGTGTGAAGGAACTCACCGAAAAGCAGATCCAGGAATTCGCCGCTCAGGAAGGCATCACCATTGTCGCGCACGTGGAGGGCATCTCTGAGAGCGAATCCGCCACCCAGATGATCACCAGCGTGGAAGACGGCGCCGATGTGTTCTGCTTCGCGCAGGACCAGCTCGCCCGTCTCGTTCAGGCCGGCGCGCTTGCCAAGCTCGGCGTCAAGGCCGGTGAGAAGATCACCGCCGAGAACTCCGCGGGCTCCGTGGCCGCCGCCACCATCGACGACGCTCTGTACTGCTATCCCCTCACCGATGATAACGGCTACTTCCTCTTCTACAACAAGAGCATCATCCCCGAAGAGGATGTGGGCTCCTTTGAGAAGATCATCGCCGACTGTGAAGCCGCGGGCATGAAGTTCTCCTTCCAGGTCACCACCTCCGCGTGGTACAATGCCGCGTTCTTCTTCGCGACCGGCTGCGTCTCCGTCTGGGAAACCGATTCCGAAGGCACCTTCACTTCCGTCAACGATACCTTCAACAGCGATAAGGGCATTATCGCTCTGAAGGGCATGCAGAAGCTCCTCAAGTCCTCCGCGTTCACCTCCAGTGAAGCGGGCACCGCGGACTTCTCCGCTGCCATCCCCTCCGCCGCTGTCGTTTCCGGTACCTGGGATGTAAACACCGCCAAGGAAGCTCTCGGCGAGAACTACGCCGTGGCTAAGCTCCCCTCCTTCGAGGTGGACGGTGTTACCTACCAGCTCGGTTCCTTCTCCGGCTGCAAACTGCTGGGCGTCAAGCCCCAGGTCGATACCAAGAAGGCCGCCATGCTCTCCAAGCTCGCTCAGTACCTGACCGGTGAGAAGTGCCAGACGGAGCGTTTCGCCTCCTTCGGCTGGGGCCCCTCCAACAAGGCTGTCCAGGCCAGCGACGCCGTACAGGCCGATGAGGCTCTCTGCGCACTCGCCGCTCAGAACGTCTACGCCGTACCGCAGGGCCAGATCCACGGTTCCTGGTGGAATATCGCCAAGGCGTATGCCGTAGCCGCTCAGAACGCTGAGACCGATGAAGACCTGGCCGCGGCTCTGGCCGATTACCAGGCTGCCATCGACGGGCTCTTCTCCCTCGATACCACCGGCTTCATCCTTGTCGGTGCGTGGAACGGCTGGTCCAACTCCGACGGCAACTTCCGTATGCAGGAGAACGACGGCGTTTACTCCCTGACCGTTACGGTCGAGCAGTCCGATTACATGGGCGGCCGTATCGTCACCCCCGGTGCCTGGGATACCGACAAGGGTCTTGCACAGGTCACCGCCGGTGCCGAGCTGCTCAGCGATGACGGCGGTTCCGACAACAACATGGTCTTCCTCGCGCCCGGTACCTACACCGTGACGTATGATCCCGCCTCCGGTGCCATCACCGTTGCGCAGAACTAAGTAAAGTCTTTCTTCCGGCAGGTTGCGGTCCGTCCGCAACCTGCCCTTTTACATCCGGACCGTTATATGACCAATGCGGGAGAGCGCCGTCGGCTCGGCTGCTCCCCGGCAGAACAGGGTAATGCGTATGAAAACATTGACCGATCTGGAATATCTGCGGCTGAGCTCGCCGCGGAAGGCCGGCTACCGGATCCTCCGGTTCCTGGCCGCGATACCGAAAGCGCTGTGGCGGTTCCTGGTGAGCATCGTACGCTTCATCGGGCGGTTCTTTGCCGCTGTGGGCAGTGAGCTTTCGGATATCTTCCTCACCTTTATCAACGGGACCTGGAAAACGCGCCTTTCCTACGCGCTCATGGGCTTTGGCAGCTGTGCGCGCGGGCAGTGGCTGCGCGGGCTCCTGTTCTTCCTGTTCGAGGCAGTCTTCGTCCTGTATATGGTGTTCTGGGGCGGACACTGGCTCGGCAAGTTCTCCACGCTCGGCGACGTCGGGTCCATGAAAAACGTTTATGACGAGGAGCTGGACGTATATGTCTCCATGCCCGGCGATGACTCATTCAAGATCCTGCTCTACGGTCTGCTCACGCTCCTGTTCATCGTCGCGTTCATCTATACGTGGCGGCTGAACGTGAAGCAGAACAGGATCCTGGACAGCATCGAAAAGAGCGGGAAGAAGATCAGGTCCGGCAAGGACGATCTGAAGTCGCTCGTCGACGACCAGTTCCATAAAACGCTGCTCGCGCTGCCGATCACCGGCATCACCGTGTTCACCGTCATCCCGATCATATTCATGATCCTGGTCGCGTTCACGAATTACGATGCCGCGCATGACGGGTACAGCAATCTGTTCACCTGGGTGGGCATGGACAACTTCAACGAGCTGTTCTTCTGGTCCTCCGGCTCGAGCAACCTCTCCGCCGCCTTCGGTGAGATCCTCTCCTGGACGCTCATCTGGGCGTTCTTCGCCACGTTCACGAACTACTTTCTGGGCATGCTCGTGGCGATCATGATCAATAAAAAAGGCATTCGTCTGAAAAAATTCTGGCGGAGCGCGCTGGTGCTGACCATCGCCATCCCCCAGTTCGTTTCCCTGCTGTATGTCTCCAAAATGTTCGGCGACAACGGACTGATCAACGGTCTTCTGTTGCGGTGGGGGATCATAGATTATGACCATATCATCAAGTTCTGGACCGACCCGACGCTCGCGCGGATCACGGTCATCGTCATCAATATCTGGATAGGTATTCCGTACCTGATGCTCATCGCGACGGGCATCCTCATGAACATACCGCAGGATCTGTACGAGTCCTCGCGCATCGACGGCGCGAACACCTGGCAGCAGTTCATGAAGATCACGCTCCCGTACATGCTCTTTGTCACGGGCCCGTACCTGCTCACGAGCTTTATCGGGAACATTAACAATTTCAACGTCATATATCTGCTCACGGGCGGCGAGCCGACGAACCCGGCTCTGCTCACGAGCGGCGGGAGCGCGGGCTATACGGACCTGCTCGTGACCTGGCTCTTCAATATCACCACGGGCGCGGAATCGAATTACAAGCTCGCGGCGGTCATCGGCATCATGATCTTCGTGGTCGTGGCCGTTATCTCGCTCATCGTGTATAACGCGATCCCGTCCACCAGAAACGAGGAGGATTACCAGTGATGAAGCAAAGCATGGGTCTCAGGCGCACCAGGCGCCTCAGCAACACCGTCATCTATATCCTTCTCACCGTCATCACCGTGATCTGGCTGTTCCCGTTCGTGTGCATCCTGTTCGAATCGCTGCGGTGCGAGTCCACAGGCCAGGCGGGCTACGTGATCCCGAAGCAGTTCGGGCTCGACAACTACCGGCGCCTGCTCACGGAAACGAACTTCCTCGTCTGGTACAAGAACACGCTCGTCATCGCGCTCTTTACGGCCGCCATCCAGACGCTCATGGTGCTGACCATGAGCTACACGCTCTCCCGGCTCCGGTTCAACGGGCGGCGCCTGCTCATGAACATCATGCTCGTGCTCGGCATGTTCCCCGGTTTTCTCACCATGATCGTGCTCTATAAGGTCCTGAGCGGTCTCGGCCTTACCGGCGAGAACGCCGTGCCGGGCCTGGTCCTCATCTATGTGGCGTCCTCCGGTATGGGCTACTATATCTCGAAGGGGTTCTTCGATACCATTCCGCGCTCGCTCGATGAGGCGGCGCGCGTGGACGGCGCGACCAGGCTTCAGGTCATGTACAAGATCATCCTGCCGCTCGCCAAGCCGATCATCATCTATACGGTCCTGTCCGCGTTCATGGCGCCCTGGGGCGATTTCATCTTCGCCAAGTATATCAGCCACAACGTCGGCGCGGGCATGAACGTGGCGGTCGGACTCCAGTCCTGGACCGTGAGAACATCCATCGGTACGCATTACACGCTTTTCTGCGCGGGCGGCGTACTCGTGGCGGTACCGATCACGGTGCTGTTCATGCTGCTGCAGAAATACTATGTGGAAGGCGTCACAGGCGGCGCGGTGAAGGGCTGACCGTCCTTTGGCCCGAAACGCGGCTCCGGGCTTGCCCGGTACCGCAGCCCGGTCACCAACCGGTTCTTACCAACCATTCCTATGCGTGAGGAGAAGAGATATGGCAAGTGTTAAACTGACAGATGTAAAAAAGATCTATGATAATAATGTGGTCGCGGTGCACGACTTCAATCTCGAGATCAAAGACAAGGAGTTCGTGGTCTTCGTCGGGCCGTCCGGCTGCGGCAAGAGCACCACGCTGCGCATGATCGCGGGCCTGGAGGATATCAGCGAGGGCACCGTTGAAATAGACGGGAAGGTCGTGAACGACCTGCAGCCCAAGGACAGGGACATCGCCATGGTCTTCCAGAACTATGCGCTGTACCCGCATCTGACCGTGTTCGAGAACATGGCGTTCAGCCTCCGGCTCAAGCATGTGCCGCAGGAGGAGGTCTTTGAGAAGGTGACCGCGGCGGCCGAGCTGCTCGGCATCACCGATTATCTTATGCGCAAGCCCCGCGCGCTCTCTGGCGGGCAGCGGCAGCGTGTGGCGATCGGGCGCGCCCTGGTCAGGAACGCGAACGTGTTCCTGATGGACGAGCCGCTCTCGAACCTGGACGCGAAGCTCAGGAACCAGATGCGCGCGGAGCTCATCCTGCTCCACGAACGGCTCAAGACCACGTTCATCTATGTCACGCATGACCAGACCGAGGCCATGACGCTCGGCGATCGGATCGTGATCATGAAGGACGGATACATCCAGCAGGTCGGCACGCCGCTCGAGGTGTTCGAGTGGCCCGAGAACCTGTTCGTGGCCGAGTTCATCGGCGCGCCGAAAATGAACATCCTCAAGGCAGAGCTCGTCCGCGAGGGGAACAGCTATTCCGTCTCGCTGTTCGGCACGCGCTTCCCCGTGACCGGGAAGAAGGCGGACATGCTGCTGAGTAAGAACATCGGCTCCCGCGAGATCCTGCTCGGCATCCGGCCGGAGCATATCTCGCTCACCGAGGACGGCATCCCGTGCACGCTGCAGGTGAACGAGATGATGGGAAGCGAGCTGCACCTGCACATCTATACCGCGGATGAAACGAGCCTCGTCATGCGCGTGCCCACGGTCGATCTGGAGGATGAGGACCGTGAGGCGCTTACCGCGGGCCATACCGTCCGGATCGGGTTCGAGAGCAAGGTCATGCACTTCTTCGATCCGCAGACGGAAAAGAACCTGCTGCTGGAGTGATACAGGCTGAAATTTATTCAGGTTGACAACAATGCTTTAGTTTGCTAAAATGTGTGCTAATCAAAGATTATAGGCGTTGACGGAAACAAGTACTGCTTTTTAAGCATCCTGTAAAGAGAGCCGGCGGGCGGTGAAAGCCGGCAGGAAAAAAAGCGGGAATACCTTCCCGAGCAGCTCCCTGAACACCTGAGATCAGGTAAGTAGACGGAGACGGGTCCGCCCGGTTACAGCGGCAGGAGCATGATGGTGCTCCGGGTAAGGGGCCGTTATTTATAACGGCAACAGGGGTGGTACCGCGGAATGATTTCGTCCTCTGTGCATGTGAATGCGCAGGGGATTTTTTTATGGCAGGATCGGGCCGCGGGCATTGCCAAAGCTTATCTCTTTGAAAGAAAACGATTTTTCGGATGAAAGAAAAATGGTCATTACGGATCTGTTGGAACGGAACGCGAAGCTGTGGGGCTCTGAGATCGCGCTGGTCGAGGTAAACCCGTCCGAGGCACAGGACAAGGCCGTCACCTGGCGTGAGGCGAGCCTGATCGAGCAGGCAAACGCGAACGCGCCTTTGCGGCGCGAGATGACGTGGCGCGAGTTCAACCGCCGCGCGAACCGCATCGCGAACCTGCTGCTCTCCCGGAACGTCCGCCGCGGCACAAAGGTGGGCATTCTGATGATGAACTGCCTGGAGTGGCTGCCCGCGTATTTCGGCATTTTAAAGGCCGGCTGTGTGGCCGTGCCCATGAACTTCCGTTATTCCGGCGAGGAGATCGCGTACTGCACGGATCTTGCCGACGTGGAGGTGCTCGTGTTCGGGCCTGAGTTCACGGAGCGGATCGAGTCCGTAAAGGAGAAGCTGGACAGGGTCCGGTTCTTCTGGTTCGTCGGGCGCGAAACGCCCGCGTGGGCGGAGAACATGCTCTCGCTGAGCATCTTCTGTTCGACTGAGATCCCGCCCGTGGAGCTGAAAGAAGACGACATCGCGGCGATCTACTTCTCCTCCGGCACGACCGGGTTCCCGAAGGCGATCCTGCACGCGCACAAGGCACTCTACTGCTCCGCGGTCACCGAGCAGGCGCATCACGGCCAGACGCACGAGGATGTGTTCCTCTGCATCCCCCCGCTCTACCATACCGGCGCGAAAATGCACTGGTTCGGAAGCCTGATCTCCGGCAGCAAGGCAGTGCTGCTCAGAGGCGTGAAGCCCGAATGGATCCTCCGCACCGTGACAAAGGAGAAGTGCTCCATCGTATGGCTGCTCGTGCCCTGGGCACAGGATATCCTGGACGCCATCGACGACGGACGCGTGAACCTGAGCGATTACCTGCTCGATTCCTGGCGGCTCATGCATATCGGCGCCCAGCCGGTGCCGCAGAGCCTGATCAAACGCTGGATGAAGGTGTTCCCGCACCATGAGTACGACACGAACTACGGCCTGAGCGAATCGATCGGACCGGGCTGCGTGCACCTGGGCGTGGAGAACATCCATAAGGTCGGCGCCATCGGCAAAGCCGGCTATCTGTGGCAGACGCGCATCATCAACGATAAGGGCGAGGATGTGCAGCGCGGCGAAGTCGGCGAGCTCGCGGTCAAGGGCCCCGGCGTCATGCTCGAGTACTACAAAAACCCGAAGGCGACCGCGGAATCGCTGCACGGCGAATGGCTGTACACCGGCGATATGGCCAAGGAGGACGAGGACGGGTTCATCTACCTCGTGGACAGAAAGAAGGACGTGATCATCTCCGGCGGTGAGAACCTGTACCCGGTCGAGATCGAGGATTATCTGCGCCGCTTCGACAAGATCAAGGATGTGGCCGTGATCGGGCTCCCGGACCGCCGTCTCGGCGAGATCGCCGCCGCGATCATCGAGATCAAAGAGGGCATGACGTGCACGGAGGAGGAGATCAATGCCTTCGCCGCCGGTATGCCGCGTTATAAGCGCCCGAAGAAGGTCATCTTCGAGAAGGTCCCGCGCAATCCGACCGGAAAGATCGAAAAGCCCGTACTGCGCAAACGCTACGGCTCCGCCGGGCTCGTGGCACAGCAGACGGAATCCTGATAAAAATGCGGCTGCTCCGATCCGGGCAGCCGCTTTTACCTTTTAAAAAAGCATGAAAAAGCGCCTCCCCGGTCAGGAGAGGCGCTTTCCTGTTGTGTATGACTCTTATTTGATCTCGGGCAGCTCAGCGCTCTGACGCGCAAAATACTCACGGGTCAGCGCGACGACGGTGCCGGAGAGCAGGAGCAGCGCGATCAGGTTCGGGATAGCCATGAAGCCGTTGAGCGTATCGGAGATATCCCACATGAGCGTGCCGGAGCCGGTGGCGCCGATGATGCACATGCCGAGGAACAGGACCTTATAGATCACGGAGATCACCTTATTGCCCTTGGTCAGGTACTCCAGGCAGGTAACGCCGTAATGCGACCAGCCGATGATCGTGGAAAAGGCGAAGAACAGCAGCGAGACCTGGATGACGGTGCCGCCCAGAGTGCCGGGCAGGATGGTATTGAAGGCACTGGCAGCCGCGGCGCCTTTGCTGGCAAAGCTCTCCAGACCCTGGCCGGTCACGCCGGAAAGGATCACGGTCAGCGCGGTGATGGAGCAGATAACGATGGTATCCACAAACACCTCAAAAACGCCCCAGAGCGCCTGCTTGCAGGGGTCTGTCTCGGAGGAGGAGGCGTGCGCGATGGGCGCGGAGCCGAGGCCCGCCTCATTGGAGAAAACGCCGCGGGCGAAGCCGTTCTTCATGGCGAGCGTCATGGTATAGCCGAAGATACCGCCGCCGACGGACTTGAGGCTGAACGCCTGAGAAAAGATGCTGCCGAAAGCGGCCGGGATATCCGTGATGCGGATGATGATGACGGCAAGCCCGGCGAGGATATAGAACGCGGCCATGAACGGGACCAGGTACTCCGTGACCTTACCGATGCGCTTGACGCCGCCGAGGATAACGAGCCCGACGAGCACCGCGAGGATGATGCCGGTAAAGATCCCCTTCATGCCGAACAGATCCGTGCACGCGCCGGAGATCTCGCTCGACTGCGCGATGTTGCCGATGCCGAAGCTGGCAAGCGTACCGAGCAGGGCAAAGATGACGGCCAGGAACTTCCATTTATGCCCGAGCCCGTTCTCGATATAATACATAGGACCGCCGTGATAGGTGCCGTTATCGTCGCGGATGCGGTAACGCATGGCGAGGCATATCTCGGCGTATTTGGTGCACATACCGAAGAAAGCGGAGATCCACATCCAGAACACGGCGCCGGGGCCACCCACAAAGATGGCGCCAGTCACGCCCGCGATGTTGCCCGTGCCGACGGTAGCCGCCAGCGCGGTGGTGACTGCCTGGAACGGTGTGATATTATTCCCGTCCGCCGTGTCACGCTTTTTAAACAGCGTACCGAAGGTCCGTTTCATGATATAGCCGAACTTGCCGGCCTGCAGCCATTTAAAACGGACGGTGAGGAAGATGCCTGTGCCTACGAGCAGGATGAGCATGACGGGGCCCCAGGCGAAGCTGTTGAGTACGCTGTTGATCTCGGCGATCTTATCGGTAAATGACATTTCTTTTCTCCTTTACCCGGCCAGAAGGCCGGAACTGTTCAGTCTTTCTTTTTCTTCTTTTTTACAAACGTGAGCTTACGCGGTACAAAGTCCTCGTCGCCCGGGCAGATGTAGGGCTCAGGCTCCTGCTTCAGTGCACGGATGCCGCGCACGACGGCGGGAAGCGTGAGCAGGCTCAAAAACACATACATGCCGACGCCGGCTATACCGTTGGACGTGTCCTTCGCCACATAGCTCTGCAGACTGCTCCCGGTGCAGAGCGTTCCTGCCAGGATCAGGAAATCGAACAGGCTGTGCAGTGCCGCACAGGTCCAGATGCTGCGTGTCTCAAAATAGATGAGTGCCATCGCGACTCCGAACACGCCTGCCTCGACCGTCTTCAGGACCACCTGCAAGGCCATCACGGTGCTGTTGGCTTCCCCAGTGAAGACTTCCGCAGCCACATGGATGAACCCGAACAGGATCCCGGAAACGACAGCCGCCCAGATAACGCCTTTACGCGTGGACTTGAACGCGCGCACAAGACCGCCGAAGAGCATGGCACGGCAGGTGAACTCCTCCACCGCGCCTACAGACGCGCCGATCAGGAGATAGTTGAGCATCTTGATCCCGATGCTCTCCTCAGCCTTGCCGGTGAATATCTGCAGCAGCAGCGTGATCCCGCCGCCGACGCAGATAAAAATCGAGAAAATGTAGACCAGACGCATGACTCTGAAGCCATAGGAAAAACCTGTGAAATCGGGCTTCAGGTCCTGTTTGCGGCCCGAAAGGAGCCAGTAAACGAGCAGAACGAGGATGAGCGCCTTGATCTCATTCACGCCCTGTGTCAATGCGCCGGCATTGATCCTGCACACGCGGATGGTGCCCCACAGCAGCGCCAGACCGATGACCGCGTACAAAAGCGGATATTTATTCATGAAATCGCGTATCTTTTTCATATTCTCCCTCCTGTTGCTGACTGAGTTTTGCAGTTATGATACCAGTTTATCGCCGGGCTGTAAATGATAAAAATTAACGGCAAGTGTGTTTTTTTACTGTAAAAAAATACAGAACTGTGGTATTATCTAAGTCGATCCGGTCCGCACCGGAAACGTTTTTGCCTGCGAGGTACGCCTTGACCGCCGTATATATCCTTATCAGTCTTATCGCTGTGTACGCTCTTGTGACGCTGATCGCGTTCCGCATCCACCTGCACCGCTATCCCACACACGGGAAGCTCCGCTTTACGATCCCCGGTATTCCTGACATGGGCCCGTATCAGACGCTGTATGAGCAGGAAAAGCAGCGCTGGGACAAGGCAGAAAAGGAACCGGTGGAGATCACTTCCTACGACGGACTGCGGCTCAGGGGCCTGTTTTTTCCCTGCGCAAACGCGCGCGGCGCGGTCGTGCTCTCCGACGGGTATCACTGCAGCGGACGCCATGATTACTGGGATGTGCTCGGCCCGGATCTTCTCCGCGGGTGTTCCGGACTCGTCTTTGACCAGCGTGCCTGCGGTAAGAGCGAGGGCAGTTATATCACCATGGGCGTGAAAGAGAGCCGCGATGTGGCCGACTGGTGCGCTCTGGCCAAAAAAAAGGCGCCCGGTCTCCCGCTGCTCGTGCACGGGATGTCTATGGGCGGCGCGACCGTGCTGATGGCGCTCGACCGACTGCAGGACCAGGCGCGTGCGCTGGTGATCGACTGCGCGTACTGCACGCCGTATGAGACCGTGGAATATGTGTACAGCCGCTATAACAAAGCGCTCGTGCGTCTGCTGCTTCCCGGCGCGGAGCTCTGGGCCCGCGCGCTTGCCGGGTTCTCGCTCCATGCGAAGGATACGACCGAATGCCTGAAAACGAACCGGCTGCCCGTATTCTTTCTCCACGGGGAACCGGACGGGCTCGTTCCGACAGAATGCACACGCCGCAACGTGAAGGCGTGTACCGCGCCGCACGAGGTGCTTTATATCCCCGGCGCCGGGCACACGGAATGTTTCCTGAAAGGGCGCGAAGAAGCGCTCAGGGCGCTGGATACGTTTCTGGACACGTATTTTTTCGCCGCGGACGCATAGTCATCTCCTCCGCAGCTCCGTCCCCGCCGTCCGGCGGGGCTTTTTTTACGGAACGTGGCGCGTTACTGCATGCATACGATGGCGTTGCCGCCGTTCACGTACGGGCGCTCACGCAGGGCCGCCAGGGCGCCGCGCATATCCTTCTCCCGCGCACGGTGCGTAAAGAGCATGAGCTCCGCCATACCGCTGCCGCGCTGCTCCTGGACGAGCGAGGCAAGGCTGATCCCGAAATCGCCGAAAATGCCCGCGATCCCGGACAGGACCTTGGGCCTGTCCTCCACCAGCAGCCGCACATAGTAGATGTTCTCGCTCTCGCCTATATCGCGGAGCGGCAGCTTCTCATACAGGACCGAGCCGGCAGTGGGCACGTGACCGTGCCTGCCGCGGCGGCATATCTCCATGATATCGCCTACGACCGCGCCCGCGGTAGGCAATGAGCCCGCGCCCTGACCGTAGAGCATGATATCGCCAACGGCGTCACCGTGGAGAAATACGGCGTTAT
>R28__coassemble_510_pt1 | contig 15611 bp, 13 predicted proteins | sample R28__metabat2_high_PE_001 | metagenome-assembled genome bin R28
AAACTGATTATTTATGAACTTTGTACGAGATTGCGTAACCGGCGGCCAGGTCTGCCGGGCAGCGGCGCTTTCTGTTCCGGAGGGCAGCAGCGCGGGGGGGCAGCCCCGGCGGGCCCCGTTTTCCGGGCCGGTCCGCGGCGGTACCCGCGAACGGGTGACGGCGGAAATCGGGCGGGTGCTTTTCTTTTCCCGCCGAATCTGATATACTGAATACTTACGGAGGAAATATATGGAAAAAACGAGTCTGGGAGCCTTATACGCGGCCTTTTTCAGGTGCAGCGCCGTCACATTCGGCGGCGGCTACGCCATGCTGCCGATCCTCGAGAAAGAGATGACGGAGAAGCATCACTGGTGCGAAAAAGAGGAGCTGCTCGATTATTATGCGGTCAGCCAGAGCCTGCCCGGGCTCATCGCCGTCAATACCTCCATTTTTGTGGGGTATAAGCTGCGCAAGGTGCCCGGCGCGATCGTGAGCGCCCTGGGCGTGAGCTCGCCGTGCCTGCTCATCATCATGCTCATCGCGGCGTTTCTCAAGAATTTCCGCGAGAACGTGTATGTGCAGTACGCCCTGCACGGGATCTCCGTCTGCGTCTGCGCGCTCATCCTCTCCTCGCTCATCGGGCTCTGGAAAAAGGGCGTGAAGGATACGCCGGCACTGGTGATCTTCCTCGCGGCGCTGGCGCTTTCTTTGTTCACGAACGTTTCGCCGGTCATCACGGTGCTGCTCGGCGCCGCGGCGGGCCTGCTCCTGAAAAGGAGGAAACGGCAATGATCTGTGCAAGACTGTTCTGGGAATTTTTCAAGATCGGCCTGTTCGCCATCGGCGGCGGCATGGCGACGATCCCGTTCCTGCAGGCGCTGGCCGAAAAGAGCGCCTGGTTCGATACGGCGCTCATCACGGATATGATCGCCGTTTCCGAGTCCACGCCCGGGTCCATCGGCCTGAACATGGCCACGTATGTGGGGTATAACGTGGCGGGCCCGCTCGGCAGCCTTTCGGCGACGCTCGGCGAGATCTGCCCGGCGCTCATCATCGTCACGTTCGTGGCGCGCGAGCTGCAGAAGTTCCGGCAGAACCCGCTCGTGGAGAACGCGTTCTACGGGCTCCGGCCCGCCGTGACGGCGCTCATCGCCGCGGCGTTCTGTTCCGTGCTCAACAGCTCGTTCTTCCACTATAAGCTCATCGGGACCGCGCCCCTGTTTCAGGTAGTGGAGCCGGTCAAGCTGCTGCTGTTTGCCGCGTGCTTCTTCGCCATCCGCAAATGGAAGAAGCACCCCGCCCTGTATATCGGCATATCCGCCGTGATCGGGCTTGCGCTGAAGTTATGAACGGTGAGGGTAAAAAGAAAATCACGCCCGCGTTCCTCATGCTGGTCGCTGTTGCGCTGACTGTGCTGCTCTGGCCCGTCAGCCGCTGGATCGGGACGGTGTTCTCACCCGTGCTCGGGCGGTTACTGCTGCTCGTTCTCACCGTGCTCGGGATCTCGACCATGGTCAGCTATATGCTGCCCGTAGGCAGGCTGCGGAGCATCCTGCACGCGCTCGGCGAATTCTTTTACCCGCTGTTCCTGACGGCGCTGCCGCTGCTGCTGGCGGCGGATGTCGTATATTATTTCCGTATCCCCGCGGCGCCGGAAACAGCGCTGCTCGTGCTTTGCCTGCTGTTCGTGCCGCTTGCCGCGGCCGGGCTCATAGCGGGGATCAGGCTGCGGGTGAAACGGTATACGGCCGTGCTGAGGAGCGGGGAGCCGCTCCGGGTCGTGCTTGTTTCCGACCTGCACCTGGGCTGTTTCACGCCCGCAGGCATGAGCGAAACGCTCGCCGACGCTGTGCTGGCGGAGAAGCCGGACCTGGTGATCATCGCCGGAGATCTGTTTGACGATAGATTCGAGTCCCTGTCTGAGAAACGGCGCGGGCGGATCCGGGCCGGTTTTCTGCGGCTCAGCGAGGCCGTGCCCGTCTATGCCTGCGAGGGGAACCACGACCTGCTCTGCCCCGACCCGCGCAAGGACGCGTTTATCAGGGACTGCGGGATACAGATGCTCCTCGATGAGAGCATAGAGATACACGGCGTACGGTTCGTGTTCCGCCGCGACGCCGTGAACAAACGCCGGGCCGCCCCGCAGACGCTCTTCCCCCGGGACGGCGTGCCGACGGTCGCCGTCGATCACAACCCGTTCTCCTGCAGCGAGGCGTGGGAAAACGGCGCATCGCTCGTGCTGAGCGGACACACGCACGCCGGGCAGACGTTCCCCGGCACACTGCTGTATAAGACCCGGCTCGTGCGCGGGTACGGATGCTTTACGGAGGGGGAGAAGCAGCTGATCGTCACCTCCGGCGCGGGCATCTACGGCTGCCCCATCCGCCTCGGCGCGGCGCGGGAGATCGTCACCGTGGATATGGGACGGCGCGTCTGAGCTTCGGGGAGGGCGCCTGTTCCGGCGATAAATAACGGTCCTTCTCTGCGGGACGCTGAGTCATCCGGCAGATCCTTTGCCTGAGGCAATAATGATAAGAACAGATCGATAACAGGAGAAACAGTATGGGCATCACAGTATTCGGCGCAGTATTCGTAGACATCAAGGGCCACCCCTTCAACACGTACATCCCCGCGGGGCGCAACGCGGGCCGTGTGGAGGAGGTCCACGGCGGCGTGAGCCGGAACATAGCGGAGGACATAGCCAATGTGGAGCTGCGGCCCACGTTCGTGAGCCTCGTCGATGAGAGCGGCGCGGGCCTGGCCGTGGTGCAGAAGCTCAGGCGGCATAAGGTGAACACGGACTTCATCAAAGCCCTGCCCGACGGCATGGGCACCTGGCTCGTGGTCTTCGATCACAGCGGGGACGTGGTCGCGTCCATCTCCCAGCGGCCCGACCTGACCCCCATCGCCGATATCCTTGATACGCGCGGTGATGAGATCTTCGCGCAGGCGCACAGTGTGGTCCTGGAGATAGACATGGACAAGGACCTGGTCAAGCGCATCTTCAGGCTCGCGGACAAGTACCGCGTGCCCATCTACGGCGCCATCTCGAACATGAGCATCGCGCTGCAGCGGCGGCACGTGTTCCAGCAGCTGGACTGCTTCGTCTGCAACGCGCAGGAGGCGGGCATGCTCTTCTCCACCGATTATGACAGGATGGATCCGGAGCCGCTCGCCCGGGAGCTCGCCGAACGGATCAGGGAGGCGAACATCCCGCGCATGGTCGTGACCATGGGCGGCCGCGGCGCGGTCTGGGCGGATAAGCGCGGGGAATACGGCGTCTGCCCGCCCGTGCGCGTGGATGTGAAGGATACAGCCGGCGCGGGCGACGCGTTCATGGCGGGCGTGTCCATCGGGCTCACCTACGGCAAATCGCTTGCCCAGAGCTGCGAGATCGGCGCGCGCATGGCGTCCGCGGTCATCTGCACCGATGAGAACGTCTGCCCGCGGTTCCTGCCCGGCGAGTTCGGGATCGAGCTCGACGAAAACGGGCTGCCGGTGCCGCACACCGAAGTGCTCAGAACGATAGAGGAAGAGGACTGACATAAAAGGCAGCGGAGCGCAACGCGTAAAGAATATCCGATACAAAAAAACCCCGGCAGGGAGCGGATCCCGGCCGGGGTATTGTTTTATGTGACGGGGCGTCAGTGCTGCGCCGTGATCTCTTTTGCGGTGTTTCTCCTGATCACGAGCAGGACGACGACCATGGCAGCCACGGAAACGGGCAGGCAGATATACCAGCTCCTGACAAAGCCCGCGAACAGGTAGCTGGCAAAGCTCACGGCCGTGACGGTGAGCACATACGGTATCTGCGTGGAGACGTGTTCGATATGCTCACACTGTGCGCCCGCGGACGCCATGATCGTGGTATCGGAGATGGGCGAACAGTGATCGCCGCACACAGCGCCTGCCATACACGCGGAGATGGCGATGATCATGAGCTCATTGCCCATGTTCCCCTCGAAGACCGTCACCACGATGGGGATCAGGATACCGAAGGTGCCCCAGGAGGTACCGGTCGCAAAGCTCAGGCCGCAGGCGATCAGGAAGATGATGGCGGGCAGGAAGTACATGAGCGAGCCGGCGGACCTGGCCACGAGTCCGGCCACGTAATCGGCGGCGTGCAGAGAATCGGTCATGGCCTTGAGCGTCCAGGCAAAGGTCAGGATCAGGATGGCGGGCACCATGCTCTTGAAGCCCTCGGGCAGCGATTCCATGCACTGGCGGAAGGAGAGCACGCCGGTGGCCATATAGAAGATGACCGTCAGCACGAGCGCGACGGAGGAGCCGTACACCAGACCGACGGACGCGTCGGAGTTGGAGAAGGCGGCTACAAAGCTCTCGCCCTCAAAGAAGCCGCCGGTATAGATCATGCCGATGACGCAGCAGATGATGAGCAGGACGATGGGCAGCACAAGATGGATCATGCGGCCCTTGGGGTTCGCCTCATCTCCGGGCTGCGCGGCGGCAGCTTCCGCGGGCGCCTTGATCGCCCTCTCGGCACGGGCCATGGGGCCGTAATCGAATTTGGCGAGCGAGAGCGTGATCATCATCACGATGGTGAGGATGGCATAGAAGTTATAGGGGATGGCGCGCACGAACAGCTCGAGGCCGTTGACGCCGTCCACGAACCCGGTGACCGCCGCCGCCCAGGAAGAGATGGGCGCGATGATGCAGACGGGCGCGGCCGTGGCGTCGATGAGATACGCGAGCTTACTGCGGGAGATGCCGTGCGAATCGGTGACGGGGCGCATGACGGAGCCCACGGTGAGGCAGTTGAAATAATCGTCGATGAAGATGAGCACGCCGAGGAAGACGGTGGCCAGCTGTGCGCCGACCTTGGTCTTCACATGCTTCTGCGACCAGCGGCCGAACGCGGCGGAGCCGCCCGCACGGTTCATCATGATGACCATGGTGCCGAGGATGACGAGGAAGATGAGGATGCCCACGTTCCACGCGTCGGAGAGCTGGCCGATCATGCCGTCCACGAATACGTGCTTGATGACACCGGTAAAGCTGAACCCGGCATACAGGACGCCGCCGGTCAGGATACCGATAAACAGAGAGGAGTAAACTTCCTTGGTGATCAGCGCCAGAGCGATGGCGATGATGGGCGGGAGCAGCGAGAGAAACGATCCGTTCATTTTCGGGACCTCCTGAAAAAAAATAGTGTCATGAACAGGCAGATACTGTTCATGACACTCATAAAAAACGGATCGTTTTTCGGTTCAGACAGCTCTCCGCACAACGTGTGCGACAGTCCGGAGGATATTCTCTTCCGGCCCAGGCATGCTCCCCTTCGGGGAGAGAGCATCCTTCGGCGGCGGTCCCTTTCGCCCTCCGCGGCCCCGGCCGCGTGTCAGGGGAAGGCTACTGATGACAGCCGCGCCTCTATCTACGCATGTTCACTGCGGAACAGTATACCGATTTTTTGCGGTTTGTCAAGATTTTTCGTTTCAACGCCCGCCGGATCGCAGGCCGGCGCCCGGGCGCGGCGGGAACACGGATGAGTCATGACCGCCCGTGAAACGGATGGTTTGGGGCGGCTATAAGCCCTTGTTGCCGACTCGCGCCTGAAGACGCCGGCTTTCGTGTGTTCAAGCCGCTGTGTCAGTCTTTCTTAACGCCCCTTGAGAGGCTTTTTTGCTTGGGTCGCGGTCGAACGGGTCTTCGTATTCTTTCACACTTAACCTGTCCTCCGCTATGTCTGCTTTCTCCCGGTCCGGGATATACTTTTGTACTGTTTCTTCGTTTCACCCTGCGGTGCTTACGCAGTATCCGTCTGACCCGGAAATGCCTGTTCCCAAGTTAACACTTCAGGTTTGCATGCTTGTCGGATATCCCCAGGGCACTTTTCGGTATCCCATAAGCGTCGATACGGATTTTGGGGTGGTATCGCTCACATGATCCGGCAGCAGGTGCCCTTCGATTATCTCCCCTGTACTTCCCCGCAGCTGATTACAGATCACTTTTCGTCTGTACCCGGGCGTGAACACGGTTTGGTATTTGCCCATCCGCTTTGTGTGGGCTGAACTGTATTCCTTTTTGCCGTTGCCTTTCCCACAGCAGCTTGAGCACCGCCAACGTATCAGGAAAGGGGATCCTTTTGTATAACATTTTTGTCTCGCTCTCTTCGCTCGCTCAACACGCTGAAGAAAGAAAAAACGCCCGGCGGTTTCGGATTGCCCGGATCCGTTGCCGTGTGAGCGTTTTAATATTGTCTGCGAGGCAGTATCCATGAGTCTGCAGACAAACTTATGAACGAAATGCGGGAAAACAAAAAAGAGACTCGCCAAGGGAGAGCCTCTTATACTGATCTTGCAGTAAGCCAGCTCGATCCTCCTCGGGACGGATGACGCTGTTTTACGGCAAGTATTCTGGCTTATGGCTTTCTCAGATACGCCTTCCCGCGAAAATACTCCGCAGTGGCACCGTGTATCCTTGCAACCAAATACAGCAGCGGGACTGTTCCGGATTCTGACCGGATTCCTTATTGAGCTCGAAAAGAGCACCGCAAAACATATTCTGTTTTCGTGAGTATGATACCCTTGTTTACGCGTGTTGTCAACAGAGATGCACGGAACAGATTCTCCGGACCGGCAAACGCCCCTTGCATTTTGCACATGATTGCGGTAAAGTGTTACCGCAAATGAATAGCGTATGCATCTGCGCGTCACAGCGCCGGAGGATATCCTCCGAGGGAACGCGGGTGAAATTCCCGGACTGTCCCGGCAACCGTAAGGCGGACGAACAAAACACAGAGCCACTGCTGCATAGCGGGAAGGCGTTTTCAGTAGGATGAAGCCAAGTCGGGAGACCTGTTTGCATATTAAATGAAAAGCGCACACAGTGCTTTTCAGGTGCTCCCGGGGTGGAGACAAGCGCGCATTACCTGTTGATCAGGTATTGATTTATGTGATACACAAGCGGCTCCTCAGCAAGATCGGGGGGCTTTTTTATATCCTTCCTCCTTATTCATTTGTAATAAAATGAAGGAGGCGCCTTATATGCGCACACGTAAGCTTGTTTCTCTGTTCCTTTCCCTTGTTATGCTGCTTTCCCTCTCTGCGATCGCGTTTGCAGAGGAGGATACCTCCCTCACCGTGACCGATATGCTCGGCCGCGAAGTACACCTTGCCGCTCCCGCGGAGCGGACCGTTGTTCTGGAGCCTTCCGACTGTGAGATCCTGGACGCACTCGGCGCTTCGGACCGGATCATCGGCCGCGGCGCGTACTGTGACCTGCCTTCGATCGCCGATGTGACCGTGGTACAGAGCGGCTATGACACGAATGTGGAAGAGATCATCGCGCTCAAGCCTGACCTCGTGATCATGAACACCATGAATCAGAATACGGAACAGGTTACGCAGATCGAAGCGGCCGGTATCCCTGTTCTGAGCAGCGCGAGCACCTATATTGAGGGTGTATATACGAACATTCGCTGCATCGGTGCCTGCATCGGCAAAGAGGCCGAGGCGGAAGCGGTCATTGCCGCCATGCAGGAAGTCTTTGCCGCTGTCGGCGAAAATAAGGAAGCACTCGCCGGTAAGACCGTCTATTTTGAGGTCTCTCCGCTTGAGTGGGGACTCTGGACCGCAGGCAAAGGCACGTTCATGGACGAGGTCGCCGGCCTGATCGGCTTAACAAACATTTTCAGTGATGTGGACGGCTGGGCGGAGGTCTCCGAGGAGCAGGTAATTGCCCGGAACCCGGATTACATCGTAACGATCACCATGTATTACGGAGAAGGCCCCACGCCCGAGGAGGAGATCCTTTCCCGCGCAGGCTGGGAAGGCATCACGGCCGTTAAGAACGCCGCCATCCTGAACCTGACCGGCAATGAGCTTTCCCGTCCCTCTCAGCGCCTGGCCGACGGTGCGCAGATGCTGTACGACTTTGTATACGGCGCCGCGACCGTCCGGCAGGCTGCCTGAAGCCTGACCCGTTAACAGCAGACAAGAGGTACCGGCAGACGGGATGTCCCGGTACCTTTTCGTTTTTATCGGCAATACCTGAATGAAAAGGAGCCATACCGCGGAATATGAAAAAGCAGATAAACATGACGGACAGTTTCTGTGATCTGGACCGTTTCGGTTCCCGGGCGGAGCTCCTTTCGCTGCTGGAAGGGTTTGACGGGCTTGAACTCATGTGCTTTGCGGAGACTGTCCCGGAAAAGATCCCGGCGGACCGTGTAACAGGCCTTCACACGGTAAGCTTTCCCTTCTGGTACGATTTCTGGACAGGCGACAGGGAGCGCTGCCGCAAAGAGCTCGGCGACGATGCCGCGATAGCCGCGTATTACGGCGGTCCCGGACCGGAGGCGATCCTGACGCATTACCGCAGGGATATCCGCAGTGCCGGGCAGTACGGCGCGGAATATCTGGTCTTCCACGTTTCGGATTCCACCGTTGCGGAAGCTATGTCGGGAAGATATACGCATACCGACGCGGAAGTAACGGACGCCTTCTGCGATATCATGAACCGCCTTTTCCCGGAGGACTGGGACGGGCCGGAAGTTCTGGTGGAGAATCTGTGGCAGCCCGGGTTCACGTTTCTGGAGCCGAAGCTGACAGAACGCCTCATGAACGGGATAAAATGCCGGAAGAAAGGGATCATGCTGGACACCGGGCATCTTATGAACACCAATACCGCTCTGCGTACGCCCGGAGAGGCAACGGCATATATCAACCGCCTTCTGGATGAACACGGTGATCTGTGCCGATGGATCCGCGGCATACATCTGAACCAGTCCCTGAGCGGAGAATATGTTGAATATGTAAAGGATCATCTGCCCGATCTTACCGGCAGCTTTGCCGAGCGGAGCGGCAGGCTGTTCGAATACATCTTCAAAACGGACCGGCACCGTCCGTATATAGACAGCGGCGCGGAAGCGCTGATCGGGAGGATCCGGCCCGCCTACCTGACTCTGGAATTCATCACGAACGATCTTGCGGAGCACAGGTCTTTCCTCCGTCAGCAACAAGACGCACTGCCGGGACTGTTTCCCCGCATACTATAAAAATATAGGACGGGTATCGGCGTTATCAGTGCCTATACCTTTTTTCTTTGCTGCAGACCGCAGAAAACACAAAACCGAAAAAGAAAAAACGGCGCCCCGAAGGGCGCCGTAAACAACGGGTGCGGGCTCAGCGTTTATCCTTATCGATGAACTCGAGCGCGATAACGGAGAGCAGGGCAAAGAGCAGCGCTGTGAGGAGCAGATCATTCCAGTAGCCCCGGATGTTCTCCTCCGTGTGCACATAATCGTCCTTCTGCCCGGCCACGGCCATACGCGTCATGAGCGCGTCGCGGATGTTCTCTTCGCCGAAGAGGTCCATGATCTGCTTGATGCTGAAGGCGAACGGGATCTCCATGTCCGCGTTGTCCAGGAACACCTTGCTCCCGGCGATGCCGTCGAGTATCTCGCCCCAGGTCACGTAATCATCGGCGCCCGCGAGCTCCGAGGCCGCGTTGAGCAGAACGGTCTTGCCGGGGCTGTCCTCAAAGAAGCCGGCGAGGAACATCGTGGCGTCCTGCTGCGTGATCTTCTTGTCACGGATCTGCCGGAGCATGCCGTTATCCTTGTTCGTGAGCAGCTCGGTGATCTGACCGAGCGTGACAGAGCCGGAGACCATCTCGCCGCGCATGGAGGCGAGCGCGTTCCAGCCGATCGTGCTGCCGAGACTGTTGAAGTCCGCCTGCGCGTTCATGCAGCAGAGCCCGTAATGCGCCGTGGTGAACTGGGACACAGTAACGCCCCAGCCGGGCAGCGCAAAGAAGCCGCCGGAGAACACAAGCTGGAAGATGAGTATGAACGGCATCACGGTCATGGCCGCGGTGGTCGTACGCACGAGCGCGGAAATGAACAGGGAGATCATATCCGAGGCGTAGCTGATCAAAAAGACCGTAACGCCGATCTCGATCAGAAATGACCTGAACACCACGCCCTCGGCGGGGAACTGCACGCCGCACTTGACGCAGACCAGGACCGTGACGACCGTCTGCGCCAGGCAGATAAGCGCCTGGTAGAGCATGTGCGAGGCGATATAGGACGTGATATGCATGCCGGAGCGGTGGTCGCGCTTGATGATGCTCCTCTCGCGGCAGATGACCTGGATGGAGTTGAAGCAGCCGTTCCAGATGGCCACGCAGGTGAGCGCGAACGAGCCGCGGAGCGTGCCCTCACTGGTCACGAAAAAGCTGCCCTTGATGACGAGTGAAACGACGGCGGCGATGATGGCCGCCATGGGCAGGACCTTCCAGTCGTTCTGGTAGATCAGGCCGCGCAGCTGCTTGCCGAGGTAGATGGGGATCTGCGTCAGGCGGCCGCGATGCAGGAACGCTTTCTGCGAAACGGATTTTTCAGGCATGCTGCACCTCCGCGTATTTCATGATAAATTCATCGGCGAGACCGTCGCCGCCCTCTTCCTTGCGGTTGACGCACTTGACGAGCTCTTCCATGCGCTCCCGGCCGAAGAACGTACGCGCGTCGGCAATGCTCCCGAAATACGCGAGCCGGCCGGTCCGGTTCTTGTCCTTGGCGAGCACGATCACGTCGTCGAACAGATCGATGACGCGGTCGGGCGTGTGCGTGATCACGATCACGATCTTGCCGCGGTCGGCAATATCACGGAGCCGCTGCATGAGCTCGCGCGCCATGACGCCGTCCAGACCGGAGTCGGGCTCATCGAGGATGAACAGGGTCGGGTCGGAAAGATATTCCATGGAGATGGAGAGACGCTTGCGCTGACCGCCGGAGAGCTTGCTCACCAGGTTGTCCTTGACCGGGACAAGCCCGAAGATCTCCATGACCTCGTCCACGCGCGCCCGGCGCTCAGCGGCCGTGAAATCCTTGGGCAGACGCAGCGCGGCGGCATCGAGCAGGGTATGGAGCACGGAATCGCTCCCGCGCATCAGATCGAGCTGCGGCACGAAGCCGATGTCATACTGCATCTTCTTATATTCTTTATAGATATTCTCGCCGTTGAGAAGGACCTCCGCCTTCGCCTTCTCATAGCCGTTGACGGCATTGACGAACGTGGTCTTGCCCGCGCCGGAGCCGCCCAGCAGCAGCACCATGTGGCCGGGCTGAATATTCATATGGATATCGCGGAGCAGGTATTTCTTCTTGAAGAAATCGGAAACGCTGCGCTCCTCGAGGTTGATCGTGAGCCCGTTGCCGAGCGCCTCGGCACGCGCGCCGGAGAAGTAACGCGCCGTCTCCGCCTCCGTGTCCTGCACCTGCCAGAGCGGCTGATACTTTTTGGAATAGCCCCAGAGCAGCGGTGCAATGGGCAGCACATCGCCCAGCAGCCACAGCACGACCCATTTCTTCTTCCTGCCGAACACTTTGGTGAGGCCGGCATACGCGCGCACGAGGTATACGAACAGCACGATCTCGATCGCAAGAAGGATGCCGGGAGCAAGCTGAACGAGCTGCTGCAGGATCTCGAGATATACCGTCAGCGCGGTGATCACGTTCATGACGATCTCCGTCACGCACAGCACGCGCCCCTCCAGCTCACGCACGGCACATTTGCCGAGGGAGACCTGCCTGTAGCCCGGGATCAGCGCATGCCAGCCCGGCAGACCGCACTTTTTGAAGACGCCCCAGAGCCCCGCTTCATATACAAGCACCCCGAGCATCATGTAGAGCGATGTGCTCCCGAACAGAAGCGCACCGATCACCTGCAAGATCTTCATAGCATTTTCCTTTCTCCGGTCCGTGACAGTCGCTGCCGGGACCGGATATGCAGAGCAGTTTGCGATGCATAATAGTACTTAATAATCTTATCCCAAAATCTCTGCCTGTTCAAGTGCCAAATGGTTGTCACAGAACATTTTTACCGGGGTCTCCTCACAGATTGTTCACGAGTGGAGGCGGTCTGTTTGCTTGCTATGGCCTTTTTTACAGTGTATAATCAGAATACATTTTCGGGCGGGCACGCCTGTCCGCATAAAAAAAGAGGGGACCATGCGCAAAAATTCCCGCCTGCTCATAGACGGCAGCGCCATACGACAGAATATCGAAGCCATCCGCCGGCGTCTGGGCACGGGCACGAAGATCATCCCCGTGATCAAGGACGATGCGTACGGGCTCGGCCTGGTGCCCGTCGCGCGAATGCTCGCGGCCTGCCCCGGCACGGATCTGCTCGCCGTGGCACACCCGTGGGAGGGCGCGGCGCTCCGTGAGGCGGGGATAGAGACCGATATCCTGGTCATGGGCTCGTGCCTGCGGGACCAGATGCCGGAAGCGATCGAAAAAGGGCTGATCCTGACCGCGGGACGACCCGGCATCGCCGCGGAGCTGGAGGAAGCCGCCCGGGAAGCGGGCCGCACGGCGCGGGTGCACATCAAGCTGGAGACCGGGCTGAACCGGGACGGTGTGGCGCCGGGCGCGGAGCTCGGGGCGCTGCTCGCGCAAATGAAAGCGGCCGCGCATGTAAAGAGCGAGGGCGTGTACACGCACTGTAAGGACGATTTTGACCCGGCGTGCTGCCAAAGGCAGGCGGAGCTGTTTGAAGCGGGGCTGGCCCAGATCCGGGCGGCGGGTCTGGAAACGGGCCTGAGGCACTGGCTCGATTCTGCCGCGGCGGACCGGTACCCTGCCTACGCCTATGACGGCGTGCGTATCGGGCGCGGCCTGTATATGGACGATCCGTTCTCCCCGTTCGGGGACAGGCGCGAGGCCGTGTCCTGGCGCTGCTCCGTGGTAGATGTGCGGGAGCGCGCGGCCGGCGAAACGCTCGGCTACGGCGGCGGTGTCACCCTGACGCATTCCGCGCGCGTGGCGGCGCTGAACGTAGGCTACGGCGACGGGCTCGACTACCGTCTCGCCGCCAACGGCGCACAGGTGCTCCTGCGCGGCACGCGCTGCCCGATCCTCACCGTCTTCATGGACAGGACGCTGATCGATGCCGGGACGCTCGATGTGCGGCCGGGCGAGGAAGTGACGCTGTTCGGGTATGACGCGGACGGGAACCTGCTCAGCTCCCAGGAGCAGGCCGCGCTTATCGGCGATAAGGAGGGCTGCGGTCTCACGGCCGGGCTGACGGAGCGCGTGGAGCGCGTGTTCGAGGAGTAACGCCGTTCACGGCCGGGGAAGTATCCGCGGCCGGACGGAGGATATACAGTACGTTTCCGGAAACAGTTCTGACGGGAACGTTTGACAGAGGAAAGGAAAAAACATGAAAAAGATCATTACTCTTGTATTGGTATGCGCCCTGCTTCTCACAGGGATGAGCCTGCCCGCGCAGGCGGACGTGCACACGGTCAAAGCCGCCAATGTGGACGAGCTGCTGGCCGGGATCGGCTCCGACGCCGTGATCGAGCTCGATGCCGTTGATTACTGCCTGCCCGACGCGGCCGATTACGGTCAGGCCGGGAACGGGATCTATACCTGGAACGACTGCTATGACGGGTTTGAGCTGATCATTGAGAACGTGAGCGATCTGACGATCCGTGCCGCGGAAGGCGCGCGATTGCTGACCGCGCCCCGGTACGCGAACGTGCTCACGTTCCGGAACTGCCGCAACATCACCATTGAAGGGCTCACCGTGGGCCATACGCCCGAGACAGGCGCCTGCTGCGGCGGCGTGATCTCGCTCGAGTTCTGCTCCGGCGTCACCGTTGACAGCTGCGTGCTCTTCGGTTGCGGCGTGACCGCGCTGATCGGCTACGATACGGAGTCTGTCACAGTCAGGGCGAGCACGCTCACCGACTGCAGCTATTCCGGTGCGGAGCTCTACCGCTGCGAGGACGTGCTCTTTGACGCGTGCACCTTCTCAGGCAACGGCGACGCGGAGGACTATACAGGTTCCGCGCTGCTGCTCGATACCTGCAAGTATGTAAGCGTAATGAACAGCGCTTTTGCGGATAACAGCACGGACCACCTGCTCGAATCGCACGCCTCCTCCGATGTTTCGCTGCTCGGATGCAGCTGTGCCGGCGAGAAGCTGAAGGTCGGTTTCTTCTATCTGGAGGCCACGGACGTGACCGTGATGAACTGCGGATTCTCCGGGCTCAATTCCGGCAACGCGTTCGGCGCCGCGTACAACCAGGGCAAGCTCCTGGACATGAGCGGGAACGCGCTCTCGCTCAGTGCGCTGCTGCTCATGAAGCAGACCCCTGTCACGGAGCGTCCCGCCCGCACCGCCGGGATCGTGACGCCGGTCGAAGGCGGCTCGAAGGACCATTATTTTGAAGTAAGCACCGCGGACGAGTTCCTGGCCGCGCTCGGCAGCCACCGCGTCATCTGCGTGAAGAACGATATCGACCTGAGCACCGCGAGCGGGATCGGCACGACCTGGACCGACAACTGGCGCTGGGAATCGATCTATGACGGAGCGGAGCTCATCATCCGTGACGTGAAGGACCTGACCATCACCGCCAAGCAGCCCGGTGTCTCGATCGTCACGCGCCCGCGGCACGCGAACGTGCTCAGCTTTGAGTCCTGCCGCGGCATCGCCGTGGAGGGTCTGACTGTCGGACATACCGAGATCCCCGAGTATGAATGCTCCGGCGCCGTGCTCGTGTTCACCGACTGCTCGGATATCGAGATCGAGGACTGCGCCCTGTTCGGCTGCGGCACGCTGGGTGTCTACGCCAACACCTGCCGGGATATCGAGATCGAGGATACCGAGATCTTTGACTGCACGCAGGGCGGCATCGTGTTCTTCAGTGTGGGCGAAGCCGAGATCGAGCACTGCAGCATCCATGACTGTGCCGAACCCGCGCTGTATATCTCCGAGGATTGCTGGGACATCGTGGCGGAAAACACGCTCCTGCAGCCCGGTTCTTACAGCTGGCAGTGACGCCCGGCGGTTTACGGCGGAAAAGGCCGAAGGAGGAACTATATGAATAAGACGCTGCGCGCGCTTGCCCTGCTCCTTGCGCTGCTGCTCGCCCTGAGCGGCACATCAGCTGCTGACGGAGCTCCGGAGCCGTTCGATCCCGAAGAGATCGGGGCGAAGCTGGAAGCGGACCTGAAGGAATACTATCCGAATATCTCCGCGTCCCTGACACTGGAGGCGGATGAGGACCGCAACATCTCCTTCCTCATAAAATCCGCGTCCGTTGCCACGCTGTATTTCAACCATATCCTGGACAACGGCACGATCGAGAACAACGGCGTGAAGAACAACATCTCGCTGCTCGTGGTCATGAACGCGACGGACCAGGATACCGCGCAGGTGTTCGTCTCCATCTTCACCGTGTTCGCGGGCGCGCTCAAGCACGTCCTGTACCCGGAGAAGACCGAGGAAGCCTGCGCCACGGAAGCGCTTGAGGGACTGCAGGCCGCGGCCGGCGCGTCGGAGGAAAATGTGCGCACCGTCACGTATGAGGACGGCAAGTATCGGCAGACCTTCTCCTTCTCCATGCTCTCCGCCGAGGTGATCTTCCTCAGCTACAGCGTGAAGATCGTGGGACTGGACTGACACAGGACCGGGCGGACAGGGCACCTGCGAAGGTATCCGCCGCACAGACAAAGCATACACACAGAGCGTTTACGGACGCTCTGTTTTTTATGCCCGCGGGCGCTTTTTCCGGCGGCATGCATGCGCGGTCTTTATGCCATAAGGCGTTACCGGGCAAAGCCGTGCCGTATCGCGGGCGTTGCAGTATGTTGAGT
>R28__coassemble_528_pt1 | contig 15074 bp, 8 predicted proteins | sample R28__metabat2_high_PE_001 | metagenome-assembled genome bin R28
CCTTGTATCTACTTATATATATTTACACGCCCCCGAAAATATGTTATACTGTCATATATTCTGTGGAGGTATGGGCTCCTGCCGGAAAGAGAGGGTTTATGCGCGTTACCGACGTAAAATTAAACCGTTTTCGCAGCTACGCGTCTCTTACTCTGAAGGCGGAACCGGGGCTCAATGTGCTCACCGGACCGAACGGCGCGGGCAAGACGAACATCCTCGAAGCGCTGTTTTTGTGCGCGTTCGGGCGCAGTCACCGGACCCCGCGCGATCAGGAGCTGATCCGTCTCAACTGCGATCAGGGTCTGGTGGAGCTCGATCTGATGACGAACGCCGGCAGCCGTACGATCCGCGCCGAGCTGTACGCCTCCGACAGGAAAAAGCTCTTTATCGACGGTTCCCCGCTCGCCAGGAGCGGCGAGCTCATGGGCTGCCTGAACGCGGTCATGTTCTCACCGGAGGACCTTACCCTGGTCAAGGGCGCGCCCGCGGAGCGGCGCCGGTTCCTAGATATGGAGATCTCGCAGCTCAGGCCCTCCTATTACTACGCGCTGCAGCAGTATAACACCGCTTTAAAGCAGCGGAACAATCTGCTCAAAGACCCTTCCGCCGCGGAGAACGAGATGCTCGAGCTCTGGGACGAGCAGCTGAGCAAGCAGGGCGCGCTGATCATGCGTGAACGGGCCGTGTTCTGCCGGGAGCTCCGGGAAGCGGCGGGCGCCCTGCACCGGACCATGAGCGGCGGCGAGGAGAACCTGATCACCGAGTATGAGCCGGACGTGCAGTGTGAGGACGAGGATGGATACCGGGAAGCGATCGCCGACGCGCTCGTCGGCGCGCTCGATAAAGACCTGTTCCGCGGCTATACCTCCGCCGGCCCGCACCGGGACGACCTGAAGCTGACCGTGAACGGGCTCGACGCGCGCGTCTACGCGTCTCAGGGCCAGCAGCGCACCGCGGCGCTGAGCCTGAAGCTCTCCGAGATCGCGGTCATCGAGCGGATCCGGGCGGAGAAGCCGGTCCTGCTCCTCGACGATGTTTTCTCCGAGCTCGACGCGAACCGCCAGCGCCTGCTCCTGACGGCCGTCAGCGGCTGCCAGTGCTTCATCACCTGCACCGGCGTGGAGGAGCTCGGGCCCATGGGCGATCAGCAGATGCAGCTCTTCTCGGTCAGGGACGGAGAAGTATTCGAACTGTAACAGACATCTCACAAAACACTGTCATAACAGACAGAGGCAGAGTATTGTAAAAGGAAAGAAAAATGGAAGAAGAGATCGTAACCCAACTCAACAAGGAAACAGAACAGCTCAACGAGACAGTGAACTCGGACTACGGCGCCTCCCAGATCCAGGTCCTCGAAGGCCTGGAGGCCGTACGCCGCCGCCCCGGTATGTATATCGGCTCCACCGACTATCGCGGCCTGCACCATCTGGTGACCGAGGTCGTGGACAACTCCATCGATGAGGCGCTCGCGGGCCACTGCACGCACATCGAGATCATCGTCCACCCCGATAACTCCGTCACCGTGCGCGATAACGGCCGCGGCATCCCCGTCGGTCTGCACGAGAAGACCGGCAAGAACGCGCTGACCGTCGCGCTCACCATGCTCCACGCGGGCGGCAAGTTCGGCGGCGGAGGCTACAAGGTCTCCGGCGGTCTGCACGGCGTGGGCGTGAGCTGCGTCAACGCGCTCTCCGAGCATATGCGCGCGGAGATCCGCTTCAGCGGCGACAGGAAGGTCTATGCCCAGGAGTTCTCCCGCGGCAAGGAGACCACCGAGGTCATGTTCATCCGCGATATGGAGAAAGACGAGGAGACCGGCACCACCATCACCTTCCTCGCCGACAGCGAGGTCTTCGACGAGGTCAATTACCAGTTCGAGACCATGACCCAGCGTTTCCGCGAGCTCGCGTTCCTGAACGCGGGCATCCATATCACCGCGATCGATGAGCGTGTCGATACCTCCGATCCGGACGCGAAGCCCAGGAAGAAGGAATTCTGCTATGAGGGCGGCATCGTCTCCTTCGTGAAGCACCTCAACAAGAACAAAGAGGTCCTGCACCCGGAGCCCATCTTCTTCTCCGCCAAGCAGACGAGCCAGGACGGCCAGGAGGACGCCACCGTCGAGGTCGCCATGCAGTACAACGACGGTTATAACGAGACGCTCTACACGTTCGCGAACAATATCGGCACGCACGAGGGCGGCACGCACCTGGAAGGCTTCAAGCTCGCGCTCACCCGTGTGATCAACGATTACGCGCGCCAGAAGAACCTGCTCAAGGAGAAGGACGATTCCCTCTCCGGCGACGATATCCGCGAAGGCCTGACCGCGATCATCTCCGTCAAGCTCACCGAGCCGCAGTTCGAGGGCCAGACCAAGACCAAGCTCGGCAACGCGTATATGCGTAAGCTCGTTTCCACCGCCGTCGGCGACGGTCTGAGCGAGTTTTTGATGGAGAACCCGGCCATCGCCAAGACGATCATCGAGAAATGCATCACCGCGAACCGCGCCAGGGAAGCGGCCAGAAAAGCGCGCGAGAAGACGAGGAAGACCGCGCTCGAGTCCACCGCCCTGCCGGGCAAGCTCTCCGCCTGCCCCGAGAAGGATCCGGCGCTCTGCGAGATATTCATCGTGGAGGGCGATTCCGCAGGCGGCAGCGCGAAGATGGGCCGGAACCCGAAGTATCAGGCGATCCTGCCGCTGAGAGGCAAGATCCTGAACGTGGAGAAGGCGCGTCTCGACAAGATGCTCTCCAGCGACGCGATCAAGTACATGATCACGGCCTTCGGCGCCGGCATCGATAAGGATTTCGATGTGAACAAGCTCCGCTACCACAAGATCATCTGCATGACCGATGCCGACGTGGACGGCGCGCACATCCGCATCCTGCTGCTCACATTCTTCTACCGACACATGAAGGAGCTCGTGGAGAACGGGTATGTATACATTGCCCAGCCGCCGCTCTACCGGTTGAAGTATCAGAAGAACACGTTCTATGTCTATTCCGACGAGGAGTGCGAGGCAAAGCTCAACGAGATCGGCCGCGAGAACAAGGTCGAGATCCAGCGCTATAAAGGTCTCGGCGAAATGAACCCGGACCAGCTCTGGGAGACGACCATGGACCCGGACAACCGTGTCATGCTGCAGGTCTCCATCGAGGACGCGGTGGAGGCGGACAGGCTCTTCACCCTGCTCATGGGCGATAAGGTCGAGCCGAGGCGTGAGTTCATCGAGCAGAACGCCAAGCTGGTCACAGACCTCGACATCTGACAGGCACAGCGGGGCAAAGCACGGGTCCGGACGGCTGTCATACAAGGCGCGGCGCCCGCCCTTCCCGCTTCATGATTTACATTTGAGGATATATATAAATGGACGAAATTAAAGAGACCGTAGTCAACGGCACCCGCATCCGCCCGGTGCATCTGGAAAATGAAATGCGCACGAGCTTCATCGCCTACGCGATGTCCGTCATCACCTCCCGCGCTCTGCCCGATGTGAGAGACGGCATGAAGCCCGTTCACCGCCGCATCCTGCACTCCATGAACGAGCTCGGCGTCACGCCGGACAAGCCCACGCGAAAGAGCGCGCGTATCGTCGGCGACTGCATGGGTAAATACCATCCGCACGGCAATTCCTCCGTCTATGACGCCATGGTGCGTCTGGCGCAGGATTTCAGCACGCGCTATCCGCTCGTGGAGGGCCAGGGCAACTTCGGCTCCATGGACGGCGACGGCGCGGCGGCCATGCGTTATACCGAGGCGCGTCTTTCCAAAATGGCGCTCGAGATGACCAGGGATATCGATAAGGACACCGTGGACTTCGTACCGAATTTCGACGGCACGCAGCAGGAGCCGACCGTGCTCCCCGCGCGTTTCCCGAACCTGCTCGTCAACGGCTCCAACGGCATCGCCGTCGGCATGGCGACGAACATCCCGCCGCATAACCTCGGCGAGACCATCGACGGTCTGTGCGCCATGATCGATAACCCGGAGATCACCTCCGAGGACCTCATGCAGTATATCCCCGGTCCCGACTTCCCGACCGGCGGCATCATCATGGGCCGCATCGGCATCTCGGACGCCTACCGCACCGGCCGCGGCCGCATCGTGGTCAGGGCAAAGACCGAGATCGAGCAGATGAGCGCGAACAAGAGCCGCATCATCGTGACCGAGATCCCCTACGCCGTGAACAAGGCGCGGCTCGTGGAGCGGATCGCGGAGCTCGTACACGAGAAGAAGATCGAGGGCATCTCGGACCTGAGAGACGAGACGGACCGCAACGGTACCCGCATCGTTATCGAGCTCAAGAAGGACGTCAACGCGCAGGTCGTTCTCAACCTCCTCTATCAGCACACCTCCATGCAGGAGACCTTCGGCGCGATCATGCTCGCGCTCGTCGACGGCGAACCGAAGATCCTCACCCTGCGGGATATGCTCTATTATTACCTCGAGCACCAGAAGGACGTGGTCACGCGCCGCACGAAGTACGATCTCAACCGCGCGCTGGAGCGTCTGCACATATTGGAAGGCCTCATCATCGCTCTCGACAACATCGATGAGGTCGTGGACATCGTCAAAACGAGCGCCAGCGCCCAGGAAGCGAAGAAACGCCTCTCCGAGCGCTTCGGGCTCTCCGAGAAGCAGGGCCAGGCCATCCTCGACATGCGTCTGCAGCGTCTGGTCGGTCTCGAGCGCGACAAGATCCGTGACGAGCGCGACGAGTTGCTCGTCAGGGTGGAGGAGCTCCGCGCCATCCTCGCCGATGAGCATAAGCTCATGGCGCTCATCAAACAGGAAGCGCTCGAGGTCAAGGCAAAGTTCGCCGACGCGCGCCGTACCGAGATCACGCAGGTCCTCGAGGATATCGATCTGGACGATGTGATCCAGGAGGAGGACATGGTCGTCACCATGACCCACTTCGGCTACGTGAAGCGTCTTTCCCCGGATGTATACCGTGTCCAGCATCGCGGCGGACGCGGCGTCGTCGGGCATACGATGAAGGAGGAGGACTTCGTGGAGCGCATGTTCGTCACCTCCACGCACAGCGATATCTTCTTCTATACGAACAAGGGCCGCGTCTACCGCACGCGCTGCTACGCGATCCCCGAGACGAGCCGCACCAGCAAGGGCGTGCCCGTGGTCAATCTCGTGCAGCTGCAGGACGGCGAGAAGGTCACCGCCATGCTCCCCTCCGAGCGCGGTACGCACAATTATCAGTATCTGGTCACCGCCACGCGCAACGGCTTCATCAAGCGCACCGAGCTCTCCGAGCTCAGCAACATCCGTAAAGCCGGCCTGCTCGTACAGAGCATCCGCGAGGGCGACGACCTTATCTCCGTGGAGCTCTCCCACGGCGACGATGAGTTCATGATCGGCACCCGTGACGGCAAGTGCATCCGCTTCAGTGAGACAGACGTGCGCTGCACCGGCCGCGGCGGCATGGGCGTGCGCGCCATCACGCTGCAGGAAGGCAACGAGGTCGTGGACATGCTCAAGATCATGCCCGACAGGACTGTCCTCGCGGTCAGCGAAAAGGGCATCGGCAAGCGTACCGATGAGGATCAGTACCGTTCCCAGGGCCGCGGCGGCAAGGGCGTCATGGTCATGGCCGTGAGTGAGAAGACGGGCCCGCTCGCCTGCCTCAAGTCCGTGGAGGAGGGCATGGACACCATGCTCGTCAGGGATGACGGCACCGTGATCCGCCTGCCTGTCGCGCAGATCCCCGTGCTCAACCGTATGACGCAGGGCGTCAGGCTCATGCGCGTGGCGGAAGGTACCCGTATCTCCTGCGTCGCGCTCGCGCCGCACAGCGAGGAGCTGCCCGAAGAGGAGGAGGGCGCGGAAGCACCCGCTTCCCCCGCACAGCCCGGCACGGAGGAATAAGTCTTCGCACAGCCGCGCAATAATTGCCGTCCTGTCAACGAATTGTTAATTCTTTCCCATTTTCGCGCGAAAAAGATCATTTTATGATACTATGGACTTCACGGCAGTCTTGCCCGGTACGCCGGGAGCGGCTGCCGGAGCGGTCCGGACGCAAGGCGCGTTATCCCGATCTTTTTCGATTTTTGCATTGCTTGCATGGGAGTGTTTATGAAAAAACGCTATACAAAACCTTTGCTCATATTTCTCACGGTCATCCTGGTGATCGCGATCATCATTGCTTCCACGGCGAACCGGTCCGGCCCCGCCGCAAAGGGGCATGATGTATACCTGAGCGAGATCATGTTCCGGAACAAGGGCTTCGTCAAGGACGACGCGGGCCTTTCCCCCGATTATATCGAGATCTGCAACAGCTCCGACGATCCCGTCTCCGTGGGCGGCTACACGCTCTCCGACAGAGAGGATAAGAACCCGTGGATGATCCCGGCCGGCACCGTCGTGCCCGCGCACGGGTACCTGATCATCTGGTGCACCGGCGAGAGCGACGGCACATCCCTGTATACGAACTTCAAGCTTTCCGACGGCGACGTGGTCCGCTTCACCGATCCGGCCGGCAACCTCATCTCCACCGTCGAGCTGCCCAAGAGCGTTTCCGCGGGCTATGCCTGGTGCTATAACCCGAACACGCAGGTATGGTTCGAGCAGCTCCCCTCCCCCATGTACGAGAACACCGATGAGGGCGTGGAGGCATACGAAGAGAGCAAGGTCCTGCAGCAGGAGGAGAACCTGCTCGCGAGCGACAAATCCTCGGTAGCGCATAACGGCGTGTATCTCAGCGAGATCCAGGCCGCGAACAAAGAAACCGTAGAGGGCCCCGACGGCAGCTCCTGCGACTGGGTGGAGCTCTACAACAGCTCCAACGCGGATGTGGATCTCTCCGGCTGCGGCTTCAGCGACAGCGAGAACAAACCCTATAAATTCGTGTTCCCCGACGGGACCGTGATCCGCGCGGGTCAGTACATGCTGCTCTGGTGCGGCGCCGAGGAGACGGCCGGGTATCTGTGCCCGAGCTTCGCGCTCTCCTCATCCAAGGGTGAAACGCTCCTGCTCACCGACAAGAGCGGCGGCATCCTCGATAAGGTCACCTTTGAGGCACAGGTCCGGGATACGAGCCTGGCACGCTGCTTCGACGCGCCGTTCGATCATAACGCGCCGTTCGAGGTCACCGATAAGCCCACGCCCGGGTACGCGAACACGTCCACGAACTATGAGCTGTACGGGCACAAGGTCACACCGAAGAAGCAGAAGGTCGATCCGGGCACCGTGGGCCGTTCCGGCGTCCACGATATCGCGTTCAACGAGGTCCTGTCCGACGGTTACACCTGGTACCTGAACGAGAAAAAAAAGAAAGAGCCCTGGGATAGGGACTACGGGCAGTGGATAGAGATCGCCAGCACGGCGGCGGGCGACACGGAGCTTTCCGGCTGGTCGCTGACGGACGATCTGTCCGAACCCGAGAAATGGGTTTTTCCTGAAGGAACGAGTATCGCCTCAAAAGGATATCTCATCGTCTATATGGAAGGCAGTCTCCCCCTCGAAGGAGAAGATCTTAAGTCTGTGACCTCCGCCATGCGGGCGATGACACTCAACTTTTCCGTTTCCAACGCCGGCGAGAGCATCTACCTGCTCGATTCGGCCGGTCTGCTGGTGGACACCGTGGAAGTGCCCGCCTGCCGCTCCGCGCTCTCCTTTGCCAAAGCCTCCGACGGGCATTGGGGCTTCACCGAGACGCCCACGCAGGGTGCCGCGAACGAGGGCGTGATGGCCGCTTCCACCTACTGCGCCGCGCCCGCGTTCTCACACACGAGCGGGATCTATAACGGCACGCAGACGGTCACGCTGCATGTGCCCGAGGGCTGCTACGCGACCTATACCACCGACGCGACCACGCCGACGGCGAGCTCCCAGCGCGCCGAGAACGGGCAGACATTCACTGTTTCCGGGAATACGGTCCTGCGCGCGCGCTGCTTCAGCAGCGATGCCTCGCAGTACATGAGCACCGTCACCTCCGTCACCTATATCATCATCGGCGAGCAGGAGACGCAGGAGGCGCACAACACCTCGCTGCCCATGGTCTTCCTGGTCACCGACCCGAAGAACCTCTGGGACGGCGATTACGGCATCTATGTGGTCGGCAACCGGTACAAGGGCAAAGCCAAGCCCTCCGACTGGTCGATCAGCGACGGTCAGCTCGGCGCGAACTTCAACCAGAGCGGCCGTGAATGGGAGCGCCTGGCACACTTTACCTATACCGGCGCCGGCGGGAAGAACATCGAGTACGAGCAGGACCTGTACATCCGCATCTTCGGCGCGTTCTCGCGCAAGAAAATGCAGAAGGGCATCGCGCTCGTGGCGCGCAAGGGCACGGGCAGCTCTTCCTCGATCGATTATCCGTTCTTCTCCACGCGCCCGTTCGACAGCTATAAATCGCTCGTGCTGCGCGCCTCCGGTCAGGACTCCGGCTCCTCGCGCATCCGTGATGTGCTCATGACCGATCTTGCCAACGACGCGGACGTCGATCTCGCGGTCCAGGCATACGTACAGGTCGTGGTCTATCTCAACGGCGAGTACTGGGGCGTATATAACCTGCGCGAGAAGGTGAGCAAGCATTTCATCGCGCAGCACTATTCCGTGCAGGACAAGACGACCATCGATGTGCTCGTGGGCAACGGCACGTACGTGACCGGCGATCCGAAGGCGGAGAAAGACTACGCGGAGATCATCGATTTCTGCAAGAGCAGGAACTGCAACCTGAGCAACGCTTCCGATTACGCCTGGGTCTGCGACAGGGTCGACGTGGAGAACTTCGCGCTCTACTGCGCCATGGAGATCACCGTCGGCAACACCGATTCCGGCAACATCAAGTTCTGGCGCTCGAGCGAGCTCGACAATAAATGGCGCTGGCTGTTCTACGATTTCTGCTACGCCATGAACCGCAACGACGAGAAGACCGACGATATCACCAGCGGCTACCGGCGCGATTTCTTCACCAAGTACTTCCACGAGAAGGGCCACGGCGCGAGCAAGGGCTTTTCCACCGTGCTGGCGCGGAGCCTGCTGCAGAACAATACGTTCGTGGAGATATTCCTGGACAAGCTCTCGATGATGTATAATGAGGTGTATACGCCCGCGAAGATCAACGCCAAGGTCGACTTCCTCTCCGCGAACATCCGCGAAGAGATGAACTGGGACTTCCCGCGCTGGGGACTGAAGGTCAAGAACTGGGAAGCGCATCTGAACAACATCCGCGGCTACGCGAACAATTACCAGCCGTATTTCAAGAAATATCTCAAGCAGTATCTGAGCGAGAAGACGAACTATAAGATCAACGAATCGAAGTTCAACCAGATGTTCCCGGACTAAGCGACCGGGCCGAAAAACGAGATCAATAAGTTGCCCCGGAAAAGGGCAGAGGCAGGAAAAATGGGCTACAGACACGAAATGAAATTTTTACTGGCACCGGACGAGGCGGAGTACCTGGCGACACGCCTGCGCCGGACCATGCAGCACGACCCGAACGTGGGTCCGGACGGCACCTATCTCATCCGCAGCCTGTACTTTGATACGCCCTATGAACGCGGCGTGGAGGAGAAGGTCTCGGGCGTGGAGTTCCGCGACAAGTACCGCATCCGCATCTATAACTACTCGGATAAGTTCATCAAGTTCGAGCGCAAGCACAAGAACGGCTCCCTGATCAAAAAGGAGAGCCTGTCCATCTCGCGTTCGCAGTGCGATGCCATCCTCGCGGGCGAGTACGGGTTCCTGCTCCGCAGGAAAGAGCCGTTCGCCAAGGAGCTTTACGCGGCGCTGCGCTCCGAATACTGGCGCCCGAAGGTGCTCGTGGACTATACGCGCGAACCGTTCGTCTACCCGGTGGAGGATGTGCGCATCACGTTCGATAAGAACGTGCACACAGGCTTGCGCTGCATCGATCTGTTCAATCCGCACGCGCCGGTCGTCCCCGCCACGGAGTACGGTGACAGGCCGATCCTGGAGGTCAAGTTCAACCGTTACCTCCCCGCTTATGTGCGTTCGCTCATCCAGACCGATTCTTCCGCGCATACCGCCGCCAGTAAATATCTGGTGTGCCGCCAGTTTGATTTTTAAGACCAAATAGTTTATAATAGCAATACAATCTTCGGAGGAAAGAAAAAATGTCAGATACCCTCGCCTACATGTTCCAGCAGCAGAACTACCAGCCCTGGCTCACCATCTTCACCGTCATCGCGGCGTTCCTGGTCGGTCTGTACGTGTTCTTCATCTACCGGGTCACCTTCTCGGGCGTGATCTATTCGCGCACGTTCAATCTGAGCCTGGTCATGCTCAGTATGGTCAGCGCCATGGTCATCATGTTCATGTCCAATAACGTGAAGCTCTCTCTGGGCATGGTCGGCGCGCTCTCCATCGTCCGTTTCAGGACCGCCATCAAAGACCCGATCGATACCGTGTTCATGTTCTGGGCGATCGCCGAGGGCATCGCGCTCGGCGCGGGCTATTTCATCGAGGGCGTCGTCGGCGCCATCTTCGTAGGTCTGCTCATGGTCCTGCTCACCATGATCAAGGGCAAGCAGTCCATGCCGTATCTGCTCATCCTCCACTATGACGAGTCCGCCGCGCGCGCCGTCAAGCAGATGGTGAACCAGCTCCCGAACGGCCGCATCAAGTCCAAGACCGTCTCCCAGGACGGCGTGGAGATGACCGTGGAGCTCCGCATCCGCCAGAGTGAGACCGGGTTCGTGGATAAGTTCCTCCGTGTGGACGGCGTTTATGACGCGACCCTGATCGCGCATCAGGGCGATATGATCTCCTGAGCACAGTCATTCGGGGCGGGTCTGTTGCGCTCGATAGCGGGCAGGCTCTGCGCATCTGCCTGTGCCGGGCGGTCGTTCCCGACCGCCTTTGAGACAGTTTCAGTGTTCGAAATGCTTTAAAGGAGACAGTATATGGCCAGTAAGGAAAAGAAAGCCGCCAAGAAAGCTGCTCTGGCAGCTGCCGCGCGGAAAAAAGAGTGTACCCGTATCTATATCATTGCCGCAGCCGTCATCCTTCTGGCGGTCGTCATCGCACTGCTCGTACGCCCCGCCAAAACAGCGTATGCGGATATCGAGATCAGGGACTACGGTAAGGTCACCTTCCGGCTCGAAACAGAGAAGGCGCCCATCACCACAAAGAACTTCATCGATCTTGCCAAGAGCGGGTTCTATAACGGACTCACGTTCCACCGTATCATAGAAGGCTTTGTGATGCAGGGCGGCGACCCGAATGCCGACGGCACGGGCGGCTCCGATAAACAGATCGTCGGCGAGTTCAAGACGAACGGTCACGATACGGGCCTGAGCCATACCCGCGGCGCCGTCTCCATGGCGCGCTCCGGCGATCCCAACAGCGCTTCGAGCCAGTTCTTCATCGTGCATCAGGACAGCCTCTCCCTGGACGGTGATTACGCCGTGTTCGGGTATGTGACCGAGGGCATGGACGTGGTCGACCGGATCTGCACCGAGGTCAAGCCCGCCGACAACAACGGGAACGTCCCGTTCGAACAGCAGCCCGTCATCTCTTCGATCACGATCCGCTACGAATGATCCTTTGCCTGTTCCGCCGCCGCCCCTCCGGGCGGCGGTTTTTGTATACCGGAGCAAAGTCTGTGAAAGCGCCGGATACGCGGAGCGGAGCTCTATAAGCGGCTTTTCCGGGACTGTATGCTATATATGATCCCTCAGCATTTGTAATTTATCCGAAGCCCGACCGAAAGTGTCCCTGACCGTCACGGTTAACACAGCTCCCGATAAAAAAGGATCTTCACGGGATCCTGTGGTATAGGAAAAGGGTCTGAATGAAACGCGCCGTTCAGCCTTCCTCGCCGGTGAGGGTTCGCGCAGCGAACGGGTGAGGTGTCAGCAAAAGCCACTGTGTGGCTTTTGCTCCGAAGCCTGACCGAGTCTCGCTTCACAGCTCAGGCAGGGTGCAGTTCTGAAGCCATAACATGGCTTCTTACGTCACCGCCTTTTATTTCATAAACAAGGAAGGCGGTGCGAGACGGCTGCGGGCGAGCCCTTGCCGTATACATTACTGCACCCGCTTACTGCGTAAGCCCAGAGGCGAGAAAGCGGCTTTTGAGCAAAGCGAAAAAGACGGATGAAGTGGGATCCGTTCCTCAACGGCGAAGGTTCGCCAAAGACGGAAAGTTTTCCTTTGAACACGCTGACAATGGCCGGTCTGCCGCATAGATCTCACAACTTTCCGTGAAGAACCGATAAAAAGCAGAGGCGTTACACCTCTGCTTTGTTTTATGCGTTTGTTTTATACCGTAGGCTGGGATCGTTTACAGGCGGTCAGACGTCAGGCCGCCGCACCTTTACCGTCAGCCAATAGATGCCGTCGGCATACGCTTTGGTGACGGAGACGCTGCAATCATCGATACTGAACGCGGCGTCCTTGGCCCCTGCTGCGGAGAGACAGGTGCTTAGCTTCTTATCGGCCTGGGCGAGCTGCTTCTCGCTCGGGCAGCTCCCGCCGAGCACCGCTTCGAGCATGGCGTGCAGGACCAGCCGCGCGTTCTCCGCGTCCGCTTCGCTCTGCGCGCGCATCTCTTCTCCGAGCGTGCCGCCCGGCAGCGCCTCATCGCCGGGCAGGACGATGAGCGAATATACCACGCCGGTCAGCTCCCCGCCCGTTCTTTCATAACGGAGCGAGCCGGCATCGAGGCCGTTGCGCAAAAGCTGATCTTCGGCCGCGGTAAACCCGTCGTTCTCGAGCCTGTTGAGAACGGCCAGCTCTGTCAGCGGCACGGGCACGGGCGCGGGCAGCTCCGCCGCGGGCACGGACCCGGCCTGATTCGCCGCCGCGAACACACCGGTTTTCTCGAATACGGCCAGAGACGCGAAAAAGCACGCGAGCAGAACGGGCACCGCTATGCGCAGTATCCGCTGTGCTTTATTCTTTTTCTTCTCTTCCGGCGTCATATCCGGGCCCGCCGTCTGATGATATCAGAGCCTGGCGCCGATGAGCGCCTGCGCGGCGGCCATGAGCGCGGCCTTCCTCTGCTCGAGCTCTTCGAAGGAGCCCGCGCGGCAGCCGGTATAGAGCTTGAGCTTCGGCTCTGTGCCGCTCGGCCTGACGAGCAGGCAGCTGCCGGAAGCGAGCGTGTAGGAGAGCACGTTCGAGGCGGGCAGCCCGGTCTTTTCCGTATCCGTGAAATCAAGCGTGCTCACGATCTCTTCGCCGCCGATCGCGGTGGGCACGTCTTCGCGGAGCGATTTCATGGCGTTCTGGATGCGTTCAATGCCCTCCTTGCCGGAGAGCGTGTAGGAATAGCCGCCTTCGCCGTAGAAGCCGAATTTTGCGTAGATCTCCATGAGCTCATCGTAGAGCGTCTTGCCCTGCAGGTGGCACATGACCGCCGCCTCGCTAAGCAGCATGGAAGCGACGATGGAATCCTTGTCGCGGGAGAAGGTGCCGGCAAGATACCCGTTGCTCTCCTCAAAGCCGAACAGGAACGTGTGCGCGCCGGTCTTCTCGCAAAGATCGATCTGTTCCGAGATGAACCGGAACCCGGTCAGTACTTCTTTCATATCCGCGCCGAAATCCTGCGCGATCGCGTCCGCCAGGCGCGTGGAGACCATGGACCGGACCACAAGCCCGTTGCCGGGCAGCTTGCCGGCGGCTTTACGGTTCTTCAGCAGCGAATAGAGCAGCAGCGCGCCGATCTGGTTCCCGGTCAGGATCATGAACGTGCCGTCCTTCTTCCGCACGGCACAGCCGAGCCTGTCGGCGTCCGGGTCGGTGCAGAGGATCAGGTCCGCCTTCTTCTCATCGGCGAGCTTCATGGCGAGCTTGTAGGAGGTCGCGTACTCGGGGTTCGGCGCGGGCACGGTCGGGAAGTGTCCGTCGGGCTGCGCCTGCTCCGGCACGGTATAGAAATCGGTCACGCCGATACGCTTCATCATCGCGTTCACGGGCACGTACCCGCTGCCGTGGAGCGGCGTGTAGACGATACGGATGTCGCCGCCGTGCTTTTTCAGCGTTTCGGGGTCGGAGAGCAGGGTCTCGATCTTGCTGTAGTAGATCTCGTCCGTCTCTTCGCCGATCAGGGTGATCGTGCCGTTTTTCAGCGCGTCCTCGTATGTGCCGGGCACTTCGGCAAAATCGGGCGAGGTGCGGATGCACGCGGTGATCGCGTCGGCGACCTCGGGACCGACCTGGCCGCCGTGGGACCAGTAGACCTTATAGCCGTTGTATTCGGCCGGGTTATGGCTCGCGGTGATGACCACGCCCGCGATGCACTTCTTCTCGAGGATCGTGAACGAGAGCTGCGGCACGGAATGGAGCGTACTGTAGAGATAGACCCGGATCCCGTTCGCGGCGAGCACGCGTGCGGTCTCTTTGGCAAACTCTGCCGAGCAGAGCCTGGAATCATAGGCAACGGCGACAGATTTTTCGCCGGGGAGTGAGCAAAGGTACGCGGCCAGGCCCACGGTCGCCTTACGGACCGTGTACACGTTCATGCGGTTGTCGCCCGCGCCGAGCACGCCGCGCAGACCCGCCGTGCCGAAGGAAAGCTCCGTATAGAAGCGGTCCTCGAGCGCCTTATCGTCGTCACGGAGCGACGCGAGCTCGTTAAACGCCTCGGAATCGGGCGCGTTTTTCTTCAGATAGTCGTACCAGAGTGTGTAACGTTCCAAACTTTTTCCCTGCAGCATGATAGTTCTCCTTATATGATAATGAATGGTGTGTACTGATTTTCTGCGGCGGATCAGATATCCGTCCTTTCGTCCGCGTTCTGTTCGAGCAGGATGCGGATGACAGCGCCCGCGGCTGCCAGTCCCGCCGCGCCCGTGACCGGCGCAAAGCTCCCGACCGGGCCTTCTCCGGCGGGCCGGAGCGGTGTTTCGCGTGAGAAGACGACCGTCAGCGAGTCGATGCCCTCCTTGCGCAGCAGCTGCCGCAGCCGCCTGGCGAGCGGATCGCCCTCGGTCTTATAAATGTCCGTGACAGTGAACGCGGTCGGGTCGAGCCGGTTCCCGGCGCCGAGACAGCTGACGATCGGGATCCGGCGTGCCCTGGCGAGCTTTATGAGCGCGACCTTGGCGGGGATATCGTCTATCGCGTCCAGGATCAGGTCCGTATCCGCCGGTACG
>R28__coassemble_533_pt1 | contig 14947 bp, 11 predicted proteins | sample R28__metabat2_high_PE_001 | metagenome-assembled genome bin R28
AGCCTCATCGAAGAGCAGCTGCCGTTCGATGTGGATGACAATGAGGACGGCACCTACACGCTCCGGTCGAACGAGTTCACGGAGTCCGGCGTTACCTATTCCGTGCAGTTCCGCGCCGAGATCGACGGTAAGGAATACCCCTCCTCCACTGTCAAGCTCAAGGTGAAGAAAGGCGCTGTGGCTGTCAAGAGCAGCGTAACGACCGGGACCATGTATAAGAAGGACCGTTACAGCCGTCTCACGTTCAGGCTCTCCGTCGCGGATCCGCGGGTGGCACCCATCTCCGGGATCGAGCTCGATGATGCTTCCGCCAAGAAGTTCCAGCTCGTTGAGCTGGAAGACAACACCTGGGCGCTCGAATATAAGGACAACACGCTCCCGACAGGCGCCTCTGCCTTCAAGGCCTCTTCGGTCAAGCTCTTCGTGTATGTGGACAGCTGCTCCGTCAGCGTCGCCACGGTAAGCATCAGGGTCAGCTATCAGTGATCGCGCACGGGGCGCCCGGAAACGTTCCCCCTGACGCGTGCTGAAAGACCGTACACACATAAGCTCCGCTTCGGCGGAGCTTTTTCCGTATCCGCATGCGGGCGTCCCGCCGACGGCTGAGATTGACAACAGCCCCCTTTTATTCTATGATAAGAGCGTGTTGAACTGTACAGAAGAGACCGCGCCCGGCGAAGAGATCTTTCTCGGTCCCGACGCGGAAAAAACCGAAAAAACGGAACCTGAACAGCCCGGATCCGGGAAGAAGAGAAGGCTCCGCCTCGTGCTGGCGGGACTTTTCCTTCTGGTCGTCGTGCCCGTGCTGCTGTTCCTCTATTTATATAAAGACATAGACCCGTACATAGTCGTGGAGATGACCGGGCAGTGTCCGGACCCGGCGCTGCTCGTCAGGTCCGGCGTGCCTGCGCACTTCATGATGGCGGACGACGCGGCCGATTTCAGCGTGCCCGGACGCAAGCTCGTGAATATTGCCGTGAACGGTCACGCGCGGCTGTGTGTGCTCGAGCTCGTGGACACCACGCCGCCCGAGGCGGAGTTCAGGGAGATGACCATCGGCATGAGCGAAACGCGCACGCCGGATAAGTTCCTCGCCTCACTGAAGGACGCGCAGCCGGTCGCGGTCCGGTTCGAAACGGAGCCCGAATTCGGCAAAGCCGGCACGCAGCAGGTCACGATCCTCATGACGGATATGTCCGGGAACACGAGCAGTGTCTCGGGCCCGCTCATCATCCTTCCTCTCAATACCGACAAGATCACCATCGAAGCGGGGGGCACCTTCCCCGATCCGACTCTTTTGCTGTACTCCTCGGCGGATACGGCCGAATACGCGGCCGAGCTCGACACGGTCGATCTGCACGTGCCCGGCAATTATGTGATCCCCATCTCCGTTTCCGGCACCGTGTTCCCGGTCACCGTCGTGGTGGAGGATACCGTCGCGCCCGAGTTAGAGGTCAGGCCCGTCTTCATCAAACCCGGTGAAACGGTCACCGCGGAGGATTTTATCGTTTCGGCAAAGGATGAGACCGCGCTCACCTTCACGCTCCTCACACAGCCCGATTATAACGCCATCGATATCCAGCGCGTGGAGATAGGCGCGGAGGATCTGGGCGGGAACAGAACGCTGGCGGAGGCGGACCTGTTCATTTCCCCTCTGACACCGGTCACCGTGGAGGCACAGCCCGGGTATCTGACGCCCGCCATGCTCGGGGATGATGAGGTGAAGATCATCTCCTACCTGCGGCTGAACCATGTGGGCGCGTATAAAGTCAAGTGCGAGCGCGACGGTGAGATCTTCCACGCGCTCGTGACGGTCACGGATACCGTGGCGCCCGCGATCGTGGCACAGGATAACGAGGCGTATCTGCACCTGATGCCCGATCCGGCCCTGTTCGTCGCCAGGGCGGAGGATATGACCGATATCACCTATACCTTTGAAGCGGCGCCGGATCTCGAGAGCGAAGAGCCGCAGCAGGTCGTCGTGCTGTGCGAGGATGAGGGCGGGAACGTGACCAGGATCAGCGCGATACTGACGCTGACGCCCGATGTCACGCCGCCGAAGCTCTACTGTCCCGAGATCACGTATTGCTATATCGGCGAGCCCGTTTCCTACTTCGCGACTGTCGCGGCCGTGGACGAGCGCGGTGGTGAGGTCGAGATCACGGTCGATAATTCAAAGGTGAACATCTACGAGGAAGGCGTCTATCCCGTCACCTATACCGCGACGGACCCGGCCGGGAACCAGACCTCCCGCACCGTCAAGTTCTCGCTCATCGAGCCCGGCGTCACGCAAAAGGCGTTCGACGACGCTGTCGATAAGCTCTACAACAAGATCATCCCGCCCGGCACGGACATCAAGCATACTGCGTATATCATCTATCAGTGGATATATAAGAACATCGTCTACCGCGTCCGCGCGAACAAGAAGGACTGGAAATACGAGGCCTGGCGCAGCATCACCTATAAGAACGGAGACTGCTTCTCCTATTGCGCCGTGGCGCGCGCGCTGCTCGAAAAGGCGGGCGCCCGGGTCATGGTCGTCACGCGCGAGGGCGGCTATGCCGGCACGCACCACTGGTGGCTGCTCGTGGACGTGGGCACCGGATACTATCATTTCGACGCGATCAACGTAGGGCCGAAGAACTATGAGTGCTTCATGCGCACCGATGAAGAGGTGCGCAGGCAAAACAAGCTGTTCTGGGCTTTCGATAAGAAGAAATACCCCGCCACGCCGACGGAGCGCTTCACGCTCGATTGAGGCACGGCATGGAAAAGCGCGGAAAAACATGGCTCCGGCCTCTCATCGCTCTTATAGCCCTGCTGCTGCTCGTGTGGCTGCTCGGGCGTCTGGTCATACCGAAATATGAGGCAGGCATCACCGAGGGCGCGCTCATCGGCGCGTATTACGGATCGAAAACACCGCACGACGTCATCTTCATCGGCGACTGTGAGGTCTATGAGGCGTTCTCCCCGGTCACACTCTTCCGGGACTGTGGGATCACCTCGTTCGTGCGCGGCACCGCGCAGCAGCTGCTCTGGCAGTCCCGGTATATCCTGGAGGAAACGCTCAGCCGCGAAACACCGCGCGCCGTCGTGCTCGGCGTCTGCGCGCTCCGCTACGGGGAGCCGCAGAGCGAAGCGTATAACCGCATGACGCTGGACGGTATGCGTCTGAGCCGATATAAGCTGAAGGCCATACGCGCCGGGAAAACGGACGAAGAGCAGCTCATCACCTATCTCTTCCCGCTGCTTCGCTATCACGAGCGGATCACGGAGCTTACAAAGGCGGATCTTACCTATCTTTTCAAGCGCCCCGACATCGGCTATAACGGCTTTCTCATACACACGGAAACGGAACCGTATGTATGGCTGCCCGCCGATACCGGGATCGCGGAGCCGCTCGGCGAACGCGGCTTTGAGGAGCTCGGCGCCATGGCGGATCTGTGCCGGGAGAAGGGGATCCCGCTCATCCTTGTCAAATCGCCGTGCCTATACCCGTACTGGTACGAAAGCTACGATGAACAGATCCGCGCCTTTGCCGAAGCGCGCGGCATCCTCTACCTGAACGCCAATGAATTTGAGGCGGAGACGGGCATTGACTGGAGCACGGATACCTGCGACGGCGGCATGCATCTGAACGTGTTCGGCGCGGAAAAGTACACGCGCTGGTTCTGTGAAAAGGCACTCGCGCCGCTGCGGCTGCCCGACCGGCGCAGCGAGCCGGACGTTGCCGCGGAATACGGCCCGCTCACGGCACGGTACGAGGCGGCAAAACAGGCGCCCTGAGCGCTTTACGTTTCACTATATTCCGGGGAGGTTACCATGAAGCTGAGAAAAACGACAGTTATCCTTATGGCGCTGCTCCTGCTCTGCGGCTGCGGCGGTAAAAAGGCCGCGGTACCGGTCGATCCTTCGGCCGTGATCGTGTATCCGAACGCGACACAGGCGCCTGCCGCGCCGGCTGTGACGGAGGCGCCCGCGCCCACAGCCGCGCCCGCCGAGGCTTCCGAGCAGTTCCCCGCGCAGGAGGAGCTTACGGAGCTCGCCGCCGAAGACCCGTACACCTTCCGCGCCGGCGAGATCAAGATCCTGCCGCGCATGGAAGCGGAGCCGATCCTCGCCGCGCTCGGCGAGCCCGCCTTCAGGTTCGAGGCGGACAGCTGTGCCTACCAGGGCAAGGATGTCTACTATAAATACAACGGCTTCGAGCTCACCGTGAACACGCCCGAGAGCGTAGCCGTCATCACCGCCATCACCGTGGTGGACGATACCATCCGCGTCCCGTTCGAAAACGGCTCGCTCGCCATCGGCGACAGCGCGCAGAAGCTGAGCGAGGTCCTGGGTGTGGAGCCCGGGCAGGAGCAGTATAACCTGCATTCGCCCGGCGTGCACCTGCAGATCGCGGTCAAGGACGGCCGCGTCAGCGCGATCCTGTTCCTGGCGCCCGAGGAATATTAAGGCGCGGGCATGCGCCGTCTGTGAGGGGATCCTTTTGACCGACGTGCCGGAGCGCTCCGTTCCCTGAGGTACACACGCATACAGATGATCACTAACATTCTCGAATATCTTTATCATACCGCGGCACGTGTGCCGGACAAGCTCGCCTTCTCAGACGGGCAATGCTCGCTCACCTTCCGTGCGCTTACGGAGAAAACGGAAGCGGTCGCCGCGTTCCTGCTCGCCGCGGGGCATTCTTCCGGTCCGGTAGGCGTGTTCATGGAGCGCAGCCCGCTTGAGATCGCCGTGTTTCTCGGCGTCGTGCGCGCCGGGTGCTTCTATGTGCCCATGGACGCGGAGATGGGCGAGGAGCGTCTGAAGGGGATCGCCGCGCGCATGCGGCTCTCCTGCATCCTCGCGGACGCGGCGGGCCTCGGAACGGCCCGCAGTCTGGTCCCGGACGGCGCGTTTGCCGCGGAGGAAGCGCTCAGCTGCCCCGTTTCGGCGCTGCCGCCGCTCTCCGGCTCGGATACGGACCCGTTCTATACCGTGTTCACCTCCGGCTCGACCGGGCTCCCGAAGGGCGTTTGCGGCTGCCACCGCGCGGTCATCGATTACGCCGAGCATATGCTTCCCGCTGTCGGGATCGGCGAGGACGCGATCATGGGCTGCCAGGCGCCGCTGTATTTTGACGCGTGCTTCAAGGAGCTGCTCGCCTGCCTCGTCAGGGGCGCGAGCGTGTACCTGGTCCCGCGGCCGCTGTTCTCGCAGCCGCTGGAGCTCGTCCGTTTTCTGAACCGGTATCAGATCAATACCGTCTGCTGGGTCTCCTCCGCGTTCAGCCTCGTCGCCGCGCTGAAGACCTTCCGATATGAAAAGCCCGAATATCTCAGGACCGTCTGCTTCGGCAGCGAGGTCTTCCCGCCCAAGCATCTGAGAGCGTGGCAGGAGGCGTGCCCCGGCGCCCGGTTCATCAACCTGTACGGGCCCACGGAGTGCACGGGCATGAGCTGCTTCTACCCGGTCCCGGGCTCGGTCGCGGACGGAGAGAAGATCCCCATCGGGCGTCCGTTCGTCAACACGCGCGTATACCTGATCGATGAGAACGGGCACGAAGCGCGCGAGGGCGAGATCTGTATCGGCGGCACATGCGTGACGCTCGGCTATTTTAACGATCCGCAGCGTACTTCGGAGGCGTTCGTACAGAACCCGCTGCATAACGATTACCCGGACCGCGTCTACCGCACGGGCGATCTGGCCGCCTATAACGAACACGGCGACCTCGTCTTCCTCGGCCGCGCGGACCAGCAGATCAAGCGCATGGGGCACAGGATCGAGCTCGGCGAGATAGAGAGCACCGCGGCATCGCTCCCCGGCGTGGAGCAGTGCGTGTGCCTGTTCGCGGCAAAGAGCGGCGTACTGCTGCTGTTGTATACCGGCCGGGCCGAGAGCGCGGAGGTCCTTGCCGCGCTCGATACGAAGCTTCCCGTGTTCGCGCGTCCGCAGCGCGTGGAGCGGCTCGAAAGCATGCCCACCACACCGAACGGGAAGGCGGACAGGCGTAAGCTGAAAGAGCGGTACGGCTGCTGATCCCCGGCTCCCGGGCCGGATGTCTGAATCATGTCTGTTTTCAAGGAGAATACTATGGAATACCAAGAGCTTATCGCGGTGCTTTCCTCCATCCGTCCCGGTACAGATTTTGAAACGGAGGAGGATCTGCTCGCAAAAAAGATCCTTACCTCATTCGATATCATGATGCTGGCGGCCCAGCTCGCGGACGAATATGATGTGGAGCTCGATGCCGCGGATATCCTGCCCGAGCATTTCTGTTCGGCCAAAGCGCTCTATAAGCTGATCGAGAGCAAGCAGGAACCGTGAACGGCTACTCGTTCCTATCGGTGAGCTTCCCGCTGTGTCTGGCGGGACTGCTCCTGCTATATCACCTGTTCCCGCGGCGGTGCCGACCGGTGCTGCTGCTCCTTTTCAGCGTGCTCTTATACGCCTCGGAGGGCGTGTACGCGCTGCTCTTCCTCTTCGGCGTGATCCTGAGCGTCTGGGCCGGCGGGCTGTGGCTCGGCACGTATACGGCAAAGGAAAAAGCCGCGCTGCAGGCGCAGGGCCTGACCAGGGACGCCAAAAAGCAGATCAAAAAGCAGTTCAACCGGACCAGATCGTATATCCTGTGGGCGGTGCTGGGATTGAACTTTGCCGTGCTCGCGCTCACCAAGTTCCCGCTGCTCCCCCGCGGCGGCCGGCTCGTCATGCCGCTCGGGCTCTCGTTCTTCATGTTCCAGGCGCTCGGTTATCTTATCGATGTGAAGATGGGCAAGATCGCCGCCGAGAAGAACCTGCTCCGGTTCGCGCTTTTCGTCTCCTTCTTCCCGCAGCTCATTCAGGGCCCCATCGGCCGCTATAAGGATCTGACGCCCACGCTCTTCGCCGGGGAAAAGCCTTCCGCGGCGGATACGAAGGCGGGTCTCATGCGCCTGGTGACGGGGTATATTAAAAAGCTCGTGCTCGCGGACCGGCTCACGGCCGCGCTCACGCTCCTGTGGGCGGATACGCAGAGCGGCGCGGCGGTGGCGCTGGGCGCCGTGCTTTACGCGTTCCGGCTGCTTTGGGATTTTTCGGGCGGGATCGATATCGCGCTCGGCGCGGCGCGCATGCTCGGCATCACCATGGCGGAGAACTTCCGTGCGCCGTACCTCTCCCGGAACCTGGAGGAATACTGGACCCGCTGGCATATCTCCATGGGCAGCTGGTTCCGTGACTATATCTTCTATCCGGCGAACATGGCGCCGCGCATGCTCCGCTTCTCCGCAAAGATGCGCGAGCGGTTCCGGACCGGCTTCTTTACGCGCGTGCCGCTGTACATCTCGCTGCTGCTCACCTGGCTCGCGACCGGCGTCTGGCACGGGAACAGCTGGAACTTCGTGCTCTGGGGGCTCACGAACGGACTCATCCTTATGCTCAGCGAGGAGCTCCGGCCCGCTCGGGAGCGGCTGTACGCAAAGCGGCCCGGCTGGAAAGCGAGCGCGCTCCGTACCGTGCTCGTGACCGCGCGCACGTTCCTGCTCCTCTGCCTGATCCGGCTCTGGGACTGCTATCCGGACCCCGCCGCGGTCCTTGCCGCGCTCGGCAGGCTCTTCACCGCGTTCTCGGCCGCACCCCTGCCCGCGCTCGGGCTGAATGTGCCGGATCTCGTGCTCCTCGGTCTCGGTCTGGTCGCGACCTTTGTCTATGACCGGCGCCTTTACGCGGACCGTCCGCTCGCCCTGAGCCGCTGCCCCGATACCGTCTATTACCCCGTTCTCATCTGCTTCATCCTGCTCGTCCTGCTCTTCGGCAAGTACGGCATCGGCTATAACGCCGCGGACTTCATCTACGGCAAATTCTGATCCCCGGCCGGCAATGAGCCGAAGGCCCCGATACTTTTACACGCTACGCCGCGCCCTGTGCGCGGCTTTTTGTATCCCGCCGCATCGGGCTACGGATCGGCCGCCCGTCGCACTCCGCGCTCTGCTGCCGTTCCGGGAGACACTCTCAGAGCAGTGGAACGGGCGAAAAGAGCACAGACCGTACCTGTAAACGCGGCGGTGACAGCCGGACCGGGAAAAAGAAGCGGGCACCGCCCCGTTTCCGGGCGGTTTCTTAACGCCGCCGGCAGGAAACACACGCCGGTATCTCTTGCGCGGGGGCCGTTTTTTTGCTATACTGTATCTGATTTAATATGCCTTGTCGGACGCGCGGCGGGGGAAGGGAAGGCACTTCTCGTGCTTTTCAGCGCTGCCGTCTGAGAGGCACATGCCCGGAGCACGCCCTCCGGGATCAGCTTCATGCAGAAAAGAGAGAGAAACATGAAACGCATACTGTCCGGATTGTTGATCGTCACATTGCTGCTGGGCGCGCTGCCGCTCTGCGCTGCCGCGGAAACGGAGGAGCCCGGAGACACGCTCCCCGAGATCACCGATGAAATGCTCGATAAGGGGTACCTGGACGACTGGTTCAACGATGCCGTGCTTGTCGGTGACTCGCTGACCGCGGGCCTGGCCGGGTATGTGTCCGAGGAACGGTACGAGAAGCATCCCTGCCTCGGCGGCATGCAGCTTGCCTATGCCAGCGCGCTCACGCTGAAGAAGGCGTATGAATCCGAGCTGCATAAGCGCAACCCGGAGATCAAGTTCCGCAAAACATATATGACAGTCTCCGATATCATCAAGGATACCGGCGCGAAGAAGGCGTTCATCCTGCTCGGCGTGAGCGATGTGCGCTGGTATTCGGCGGAGGAGCTCTGCCAGGTCTACGGCGAGTTTCTCGCGGCGATACAGAGCGCGCACCCGGAGACCATGCTGATCGTGATCTCCATCACGCCCATGCTCAAGAAATACGCGGCGACCGTGAACGTTACCGCGGAGCAGTCCATCGAGGCGAACAGGCTCCTCAAACAGTTCTGCGAGGAGAACGGGTATTATTATCTGGAGCTGGCCGAGAGCCTGCGCGGCGAGGATAATTTCCTTATCTATGAATACAGCGCGTCGGACTACAGGTTCCACCTGAACAAGCAGGGGAAAATGATCTGGATCCGGCTGATGCGCGCGTTCGTGCGCGACCTATACAATCAGGGGCTCTATACGCCCGGACAGGGGGAGTAACACAATGAAGACCAACATTCGTATCGCTGCACTGCTGCTTGCCGTGCTTTTCATCTGCCTCTTTACCGCCTGCGGCGCTAAGGAACCGGCCAAAGTGGATCTCACCGCGGTCAAGGAAGCCGTGTTTGCGGCCGGTAAGTTCCCGGAAATGACCGTGCGTCCGCCCGAGATGGTGTACGATTTCTACGGGATCGACCCCGAGACCTGCCCGCAGCTGTTCGACTATGTCACCGAAGACGGTCTGCTCGCGGAGGAGCTGCTGCTCCTGGAGGCGAAGGATGAGGCGCTGGCAAAGCAGTACGCGGCCTCCCTGAAGGATCAGCTCGCCGTGCTCGCGGATAACTACCGGGACTATATGCCCGAGGAGTACAGCAAGTTCACCTCTGCCGTTGTGAAGCAGACGGGCAAGTATGTCATCATGATAGTATCTGACGACGCGCAGGCCCTCTATAGCGAAGCCGCCAAACTGCTGAAGTAACCGGCCCTATGCTTTTTTCCGGCAACACATTCATTTTCCTGTTCCTGCCCGCATTCTTTGCGGGCTATTATCTGCTGAAGGGGAAGGCCAGGCTCATCTGGCTGCTGTTCTTCAGCCTGCTTTTCTATGCCTGGGGAGACCCGCTGTACCTGTTGCTGATGGTCTTCTCCATTCTGGTCAACTGGGCGCTCGCGCTCGTCATGGACAGGTATCCCGCCAAAAAGAAAGGGATCCTCACCGTTTCCGTGTGTTTTGACCTGCTGCTCATCACCGTCTTCAAGTATCTCGGCTTCCTCGTTTCCGGCATCAAGGGGCTCGGACTGTTCCCCGGTCTGCCGGACGTCTCGCTGCGGCTCCCGCTCGGCATCTCCTTCTATACCTTCCAGATCATTTCCTATATGGTGGACTGCGCGCGCGATAAGACGCGGGTCCAGCACGACCTGCTCATATTCGCCTCGTACGTGACCATGTTCCCGCAGCTCATCGCCGGCCCGATCGTACGGTATACGGACGTGGAGGAGGATATTGCCGCGCTCTGCGAGAAGACGTGCCGCATCCCGGCTGAGAATGTTTCCGACGGTATCGACCGGTTCGTCCGGGGACTCGGGAAAAAGGTGCTGCTCGCCAATACGCTCGGCGAGGCGTGGAACGCCATTGCCGGTTCGCCCGCGACAGCCGGCACGCTCGGGCTCTGGTTCGGCGCCGCGTGCTACACGCTGCAGATATATTTTGATTTTTCCGGCTATTCCGATATGGCCATCGGGCTCGGTAAGCTCATGGGCTTCCGGTTCCCGGAGAACTTCGATCACCCGTTCATGGCCGGGAACGTGACGGAGTTCTGGCGCCGCTGGCACATGACGCTCTCCGGCTTCTTCCGCGATTATGTGTATATCCCGCTCGGCGGGAACCGCTGTTCCAAAGCGCGCAACGCGCTGAATATGGTCATCGTCTGGGGCCTGACGGGGCTCTGGCACGGCGCGAACTGGAACTTCGTGCTCTGGGGCCTGTATTTCTGCGTGTTCCTGATGCTGGAGAAATTCATTTTCCCGCACATCCGGCTCCGCTGCCCGGGCTTTCTCCGGCGCATCCTTCTGTACGCCGTGCTGATCGTCTCCTTTGCCGTTTTCTACTATACGGATCTTTCCCAGCTCGGCGTCTGCCTGCGTGCCATGTTCACCTGCAGCGGCGTGTGGATCGGGAAGGAGACCTGGGCGGCGATGACGAGTTATGCCGTGTGGTTCCTGCTCGCCTGCCTGGCGGCGACGGACTTCCCGCGGCGGCTCTGGGCGAAGCTGGAGAAACGGTTCCCCGTCCCGGCGCGGCTTGCCGCGGACGCGGCTGTGGTGCTGCTGTTCCTCCTGTGTATCGCGGCTCTGACGCGCCAGACATACAATCCTTTCATCTATTTCCGGTTCTGAGGCGTACGTGATGGAAAAAACACCGAAACGGATCCTGGTAAAAACAGTGCTTTTCGCGCTCATACTCCTGCTCGTACCGCTCTGGTGGCTGTTCGGAAAAAAGGAGACCTTCTCGGTCAGGGAACGGCGGTATCTGGCCGCGTTCCCGGTGCCCTCGTTCACGGACATGAACGCCTGGTCCTGGGATGACGCCTTTGAGACCTACCTTTCCGACCATTTCCCGTTCCGTGACACGCTGACGGGTTTCTTCTCCTATGTGCGGCGGTTCACCGGGACACAGTATCAGGCGGATATCTACGCGGCAAAGACGGGCGCGCTGGTGGAGGAACGGCTCAAGAGCGATCCGGCCTCGCTCGCGTTGCTGAAACGGCAGTGTGCGCGGCTGCAGAAGCTGGCCGAAACAACGGGTAAACCGCTCGTACTGCTCGTCCCGCCCAGTGCCGGGTATATCCGGCGCGACGATCTGCCGGCGCCGCTCGGGGCGCTGTTCGCGGATGAGGAGCTGCTCGCCTGCCTTTCGGGGTATGAAGGGCTTGACTGCATCGACCTGACCGGCGCCTTTGCCGGGCACGGGGACTATTTCTACCGCACGGACAACCACTGGAACGTGCGCGGCGCCGAGACGGCGGCAGCTCTGTTCCTGAGGCACGCCGGCATAGAAGAAAAGGCGGACGCCTGCACGCATGAGACCTTTGAAGGCTTCCGCGGCTCGACCTATTCGCGCAGCGCGTTCTGGCTCACGGACCCGGAGCCGATCACGATCAGCGTACCGAACGCTTCCTACACCGTCCGGTTCGAGGAGGCGGGGGAGACCCGGACTGACCTCTATTACCGCGACGCCATGGACTCCTACGATCCCTACAACATCTTCTTTGACGGCAACCACGGCATCGTGCGCATCGAGAACACGGATCCGGCGCAGACGCGCTCACTGCTCGTGATCAAGGATTCGTTCGCGAACGCGGTCGTGCCGTGCCTGATCCCCTACTATAAGACGGTCCTCATGATCGATCCGCGTTACTACCGCGGGAACGTCGCCGAGCTCGTCAGCGCGGAGCGTATCGATACGCTCGCCTGCTTCTGCTCCCTCAGATCCCTCTCCTCCGGCGTCTTCTACGCCTGAGCCGCGTCATTTTACAGGCACACAAAAAGACCGCTTTGCAGCGGTCTTTTTGCATATGGATCCCTCTTCTTCTCTCCTGAAAACGGGATTGCTCCCGATTCCTGCGTATTGGTATAACTGCCGGGGAACGCTTATTTTCCCTCGATGCAGGTGCCGGTCAGGCCGTGAATGGCGTCGATGGCCTTCTCCAGCGAAGTGATGACAGCCTTACGGCCGGGCTTTGACTCGGCAAAACGGATGCTCGCTTCCACCTTCGGGAGCATGGAGCCGGGCGCGAAATGGCCCTCCGCGGCAAAGGCGCGCGCCTCGGCGGGGGTGAGCTCCTTGAGCCACTGCTCGTTTTCCTTGCGGAAGTTGATGGCGACCTGCTCCACGGCCGTCAGGATGATCAGGATGTCCGCGTCCAGCTTCTCCGCGAGCAGCTCCGCGCAGTGATCCTTATCGATGACCGCCGCGGCGCCCTTGAAGTGATGTCCCTTCTCCGGGAAAACGGGGATGCCGCCGCCGCCGCAGCAGATGACCAGATGCCCGGTCTCTACCAGGTCGCGGATAGCGCGCAGCTCCAGGATATCCTTGGGCATGGGCGAGGCCACATAGCGGCGGTAGCCGCGGCCCGCGTCCTCAAACACGGGGTAGCCGGTCTTGGCGGAGAACTCGTCCGCCTCTTCTTTGGTCATGAACTTACCGATGGGCTTGGTCGGATGCGCAAACGCGGGATCCTGGGGATCGACTTCCACACGGGTGACGATGGTGCACACGGGCACGCTCTCTTCCATGCCGCGGTCATCCATCTCCTCCTGGAACGCGCTCTGCAGATCATAGCCGATATAGGCCTGGCTCATGGCGCCGCAGACGGAGAGCGGGGTCACGCCCTGCTTCGGGTCCTGCTTCATGAGCGCTGCCATGGCGTTGTTGATAATGCCTACCTGCGGGCCGTTTCCGTGCACTACGACGATCTGGTTTCCGTCCGCGAGCAGATCGATCACGGAACGCGCGGTGATCTTGACCGCTACTGCCTGCTCGGGCAGCGTGGTGCCGAGTGCGTTTCCGCCGAGTGCGATTACGATCTTTGCCATATATTTTCTCCCTCCTGCGGGCGTGATCCGTCCGCATTTGTAAAAATTATTTTTGGTCGCCTAAAACTTTTTAAAGTATACCATACCTTGCTTCATAATGCCACAGTATTTTTAAAAAATGTATAGGATATTTATCCGGCGCGCACGGTACGATCACATCGGTTACATAAAATATACATAAAATATAGATATTTATGCATATTATCGTAACCGTTGCGGTTGACATTGACGCAAGCAAAGTGTTACAATAAGTATCTGGAAATAGTTACATGGGGAGAATATCGAATGACTGTTAGGGAAGCGGAAAGCCTGGTCAACAGCTTGCACAGCCTGTTTGATATCGTACGCGTGGTAGATCCGCAGACACGGCATGTGTTGGATCTGCATACGGCAGACACGGCGGTCGAATACCCATGCCGATGCTACGAGATCTGGAATCGCGGCGAGGTATGTGAGCATTGCCGCTGCCCGGAAGTCATTTCCTCCCACCAGCGCCGGGAGCGCCTGGAGCTCCATAACGGCGCTCCGTATCATATCCTCTGCAGCACCGTTCAGATCGACGGGAAGACCTATGTGCTTGAGTGCATCTCCCGCGCGGACGACGCTGTGCTCACGGGCGCGGTCAACACGGCCAGGCTCGCCGATGAATATTTACACAGAAACAGCACCGTCTATACAGACGCTCTGACAGGAGTGTTCAATTACCGATATTATGAGGACAATTATGTTACACTGGAACAGGAGCAGGCGGCAGCCCTTCTGGAAATAGACGGTTTGACCGGCATCCGTACCGAATACGGCGATAAGGATGCCGATCTTCTTCTTAAAAACACAGCCGGCATGATCCGGGACCACATCCGCAGCGACGATGTGCTCATCCGCGGGAAGCATGATTTGTTCCTGCTGCTCTTCCGTGCGATAGGCCGTGACACGTTCATGAGCCGTATGGAGCGGATCCGTCAGGATATGGGCTCCGTTTTCCTGCCGGGGAGGCCCGAGCTGCATGCCACGCTGAGCATCGGCGGTGCGTATCGGGACGCGGAAAACAAGATCACGCCCAACCTTCTGCAGGCGCGCCTCGATTACGCGAAGGCGGCCGGCAATTCCTTCTTCTGCCCGCAATTGGTCCCTGTCGGGGAGAATATCAATCCCGGCCTGACCGAGAAGGAACGCGATATCATGACCTTCTCGTGGGATTACCACAGCATCTTCGCGGTCGATTTTGCCAGCGGACACATGGAGACGGTCCAGGCAGCCGGTCAGAACGCGGAATGGATCCGCAATACAGCCAAAACAGATTACGATACCTACCGCCGCGCCTTTACGGAGAAGTTCATCCTCCCGGAGGACAGGGCGTGGTTCCTGCGCGAGACGGATAAGGAAGCCGTTCTCGAGCATCTGAAAAATGAGGAAGTGTATTATATCAATCACCGCATCCTCAAAAACAACGATATATGCTATTACCAGACCAAGTTCGCCCGTGATACCCATTCCAGGAACCCGAACCGGCTCCTGGTGGGCGGGCATTCCGTAGACGCCGAAACGCGCCGGTCCCTGCTCCGCCTCGAATCGGAGGAGCGGCAGGAGAAGACGCTGCGTGACTGTATCCGTGTGCTCTATTCCCAGTCGGATATGCAGGAGGCGATCAACTCGCTGCTCGAGACGGTGACCGAGTATTACGGCGCGGAGCGGGCCTATATCTGCGAGCTGGATGCCGACGGCCGGTTCCTGAAGAACAATTACCAGTTCTATGCGCCGGGCGT
>R28__coassemble_569_pt1 | contig 14099 bp, 13 predicted proteins | sample R28__metabat2_high_PE_001 | metagenome-assembled genome bin R28
GTATAACATGAAACGTGCTCTTATCTGGCTGCTCATTGCCGTTCTGCTGATCGTGGCGGGCGGAGTTCTTATATACGCGGTGATGGCGCCGCTCGGCTGGAAAGCGTCATCCCTCGACACGGTGCAGTATGAAACGAGTACCGTGCAGATCGACGGGAGCTTTACCCGTATCCGTATAACGTCGCTCGACGAGGACATTACTTTCGTCCCCTCCGCGGGAAGCGGCTGTGAGGTGACGTTCTATCTCCCGGAATACATGTCGGGCACCGCTGCCGCGCAAAACGGAGAGCTGTCCGTGACGGCGGAGAACACCTCCGGCATTCTGAGCCGTTTCCGTTACGGAAACAGGACCGCGAAGATCACCGTCTCGCTGCCGGCGGGCACGTATGAGTCTCTGACGGTCGAGGAGCGGACAGGCGACATCGATATCCCGAAGGACTTCGGCTTTACCGCGGCTGATATCAAAGCAAGCACCGGCACCGTTTCCCTGCGCACGCCGGTCTCAGGAACGCTGACCATAGAAACAAGTACCGGCGATATCCGCCTGACGGATCTTTCCGCGCACGCGATCCGCCTGAACACTTCCACGGGGGACGTGCGTCTGACCGGTGTCACGGCGGAGGAAGAGATATCCGTCACCGTCTCCACGGGCGATACGGTGCTTGATACAGTACGCTGCGGCTCCCTGTATACGGAGGGAAGCACGGGCGAGCTCAAGCTGACGGACGTGCTCGCCTCGGGCAGCATGACGCTGGAAAGAAGAACGGGCGACGTGACCTTTTCCGCCTGTGACGCGGAGACGCTGTCTGTAAAGACGAGCACAGGCGATGTGCACGGCAGCCTGCTCAGCGGAAAAACGTTCACGGTAAAGACCGGCTCCGGCGATGTACACGTGCCCGATACGACCGGCGCTCCGTGCCGGATCACGACAACCTCGGGCGATATCCGGATCACAGTCGGATAAGCCGCTGCGCATACACTTTATATCGGAGGCAATGCTATGGGCGAAAAACTGATACGTCTGACGGAGCGCGTCTGGTACTACCCGTGGGAGGAGGAACGCGACCGGCCGAACCTCGGCTATATCCGGGGCGACAACTGGAGCCTGGCTGTGGACGCGGGGCACTCGAAGGCGCATACACTGGCGTTCTGCCGCGCCATTGAGGAGGCGGGCCTGCCGCCGGTGAAGCTGACCGTGCTCACGCACTGGCACTGGGACCATACGCTCGGCCTGCACGCCATGCCCGGGCTCAGCCTGGCGAACAAAAGAACGAACGCGTACCTGATCCGCCTGCGGGAACGGATAGAGCGCGAAGGCACGCAGGCGCTCTTCCGACTCGACGAAAAGATCGTGAAGGAATACGCGGGCGGCGCGCCGGTGACGGTCAGCCTGCCCGATATGCTCTTTGCGGGGGAGATGCTGCTTGACGCCGGGCACTGCCCCGTGCGCGTGTTTGAAGCGGGCTCGCCGCATACGGACGATGCCACGCTCATCGAGGTGCCGGGAGAAGGCGTACTGTTCACGGGCGATGCCGAATGCGGCGTGTTCCCGACCTGGGTGAAGGACAAACCGCTCTGCGCGCCGCTGATCGAAGCGATCGGGCGGGCCGGGGCGGAGCTCTGCGTGGGCGGGCACTGGGCGCCGCGTCCAAAGGCGGAAGCGCTCCGGGAGCTGGAGGAGGATTGACAGAGTATCGCCGCACGGCATACAATGGCAGTAAGCGGGCGGACCGGGATCCTGTGAAAGCGCTTTCCGGCCGGATCACGCCCATCCCATCACAGGAGGCATCTATGACGCAAAAGCTGACCGTGACGTATTACATCACCGACGACGGCTGGGTCTATACCGACAGCTTCGGCCTGGCCCAGCTGGAAGGCCGTGTCGGGAACGACGTGGGCGTGGAACTGATCGACGGAGTTAGAACGCTGGTGATCCCGGAGCAGGTGGACGGAATGGATGTGTATATCCTCGCCTTCCGCAGCTTCATGCAGGGGTTTGAAGCGCTGTATGTGCCGGACGGTGTGGGGATCATCCTGCCGTACGCGTTCGCGGGCTGCGCTCAGCTGCAAAGCGTGCGCGTACCGGAGGATATGTACGATATCGATGAAACGGCGTTCCTCGGTACCGGCCTTTCCGAAGCACGGCAGAAGGAGCTGCACGCTATGGGCCGGATGCGGCAGGAGCAGGAGGAGGAGCGCTGCCGGCAGCGGCAGAGGGAAGCCGCCGCGCAAACAACGGACGGCGAAGAGCCGGAAGAGCCTGGCTCGGATATCCCGTTTTAAAAAGATCACACTGATACGTAAAAGGCACCGCGTACGCGGTGCCTTTTTGCTTATGCTTGTATGCGCCGACGGCGCGGCTGTGCTCAGCCCACTGCCAAACCGAACATGCAGTTCCGGCAGTCGGGTTCTTCGGCGCCGTCCCAGGCAAGGATGTCCTCCTCGACCAGGCTGAAATAGCCGGTGCCGTTCGTATACACAACGGTCGTGATCTCCTCGGCTTCGCCGTCCTGCAGAACGATCTCGGTCTTGGTGCAGTCGCTGTACGAGAGGCGGCGCGTTTCGGGATCGAACGTCGCGGTCATGGTCCATTCGGTATCCTCAAAGGCGCTGGAAGCCCAGTTCACCTGCACCTGCAGATCGGTGCTGCCGGGGATGGCCGTAACGGTCATCATAGCGCGCTCGCTGAACATATCGTACCAGTAACCGACGAGCGGCGAGACCGCCACAGCGGGGACGCGCGCGAACACGGCGTCAACGCACTCCGGGTCGGCGGCGCCGTTCCAGTAGATCTTGCCGTCCTCGGGCGAGAGGCTCAGGAAGCCGGAGCCGTTCTCATAGACGACGGTCTCGGTGAAGTTTTCTTCATCGGTATAGGTGATGACGCTCTTGCAGCAATCGCTGTAGCAGAGGAGCCCGTCCTCGGCGAGGCGGGCGTTCATGGCCCAGCGCACCGTCTCGGCGTAGCTGTTCGGCCACTGGACAACGATCCTGACGAAGTCGCCGCCTTCGGCGGTCACGGTCATGGACGCACGCTGTGCGATCTCCTCCTGCCAGTCTCCGGCCATAGCCGCGTAAAACAGCTTAAGCTCCTTCTTGCTCATGGCAGGGTTCGTCAGATCGTACATCTCCTCGGCAATGCCATAGAAGGTCTCCCCGTCCATTTCGCCGTTGTCCGCGACGGAGAGCACATACTGCCCGTCGAGGGTGAACCAGCGCGCGAGCTTATAGCCCTCGCCCTCGGCAAATTCGATGCCTTCCTTAGGCTCGCCGAACGCGGGCATGCCGTTGATATAAACACCGGAAAGATCGTAGGCGATGACAGCGCCGGCGCGGAAGCACCAGCGGTACCCGGCGAGCGTGTAGTCATAATCCGCGATCACGCAGTCGGACCCGGTGATCGTGCAGAAGCTCTCGTCCGTCACACCCATGACGGCCGGATGCACCAGCGCGGTGCCGGCCAGGGCATTGATCTCGTCCAGGGAGCCGCGCTCGCAAACGGGGTTGGGCATACCGACGGGATCGGCGGGTTCGCCGGGCTCATCGGGTATGGCGACCGGCGTTTCGGGGTAGACAGGCTCCTCCTCACGGTAGGCCATGCCCTCATCCCCTTCGTTATAGCCGCAGCGCGGGCACGTGCCGTTACCGCAGCCGGATCCGTAACCGGGGCAGGCATACGGGTCTTCGTAATCGGAACAGTTATCGCAGAGGAAATACTCCCTGAACAGATTGCCGACGGTGGTGATATCCTCCGGCGTGACCTCGACGGTAAAGGTACAGGCCGTCATGAGCCCGACCATCAGTAAACATACGGCAAGCAGAAAGCCTTTTTTGATCATGTTTCATTCCTCCTCAAAGATTGCATTGAATATAGTTTGCGCTTATAGACAGGCTATGGACGCTCTGTGAAATACTTGTGTCAAATGGCATAGCGGCCGATGATGCGCATGGCCGCCCTGAGCCCGTCGATGGCCGCGGAAACGATCCCGCCCGCATAGCCGGCACCCTCGCCGACCGGATACACGTTTTTATGCGAAACGGACTCGCCGTTCTCGTCGCGCAGGATCCTGAGCGGTGCGCTCGTGCGCGTTTCGGGCGCGGTGAGCACGGCGTCCTCCCGGTCGTATCCCTTCAGCTGCCGGCCGAACGCTCTGAGCCCGGTGCCGATCCCGTGCGCCACGAACTCCGGCAGGCATTCACGCAGGTCCGTACCGCACACGCCGGGCCGATAGGTGGGCGTCACACCCGAAAAGGCGGCGGTCTTCTCGCCGCGCAGGAAATCACCGACCCGCTGCGCCGGGGCAAGCCCCTGTTCGCCGCCGAGCCTGTAAGCGGCCTGCTCCATCCGCTGCTGGAACCGCATGCCGTCGAGCGGCCCGGTGCCGAAATCGTCAGGACCGACCTGGACCACCACGGCAGCGTTCGCGTTCTCGCCGTCACGCGCCAGGTAGCTCATGCCGTTGACGACCGTCTCGCCGGGCGCGGAGGACGCGCCGACCACGAACCCGCCGGGGCACATGCAGAACGTGTACACGCCGCGGCCGCCGTCCTGCGCGGTGAGCCGGTACTCCGCGGCGCCGAGTGCGGGATGGTCCGCGAACGCGCCGTACTGGCTCACGTTCACCATGCTCTGCGGATGCTCCGCGCGAACGCCCACGGCAAAGGGCTTGGGCGCCATCATGAACCCGGATTCATAAAGATATGTATACGTATCGCGCGCGCCCTGCCCGATGGCGAGCACCAGCGCGCAGCAGGGGAGCGTTTCCCGGAGCCCGTCTTTTTCCGTCACGGCCGCGGTCACGGCGCCGTTCTCCGTTTTCAGGCTCACCAGACGTGTCCCGAACCGGACCTCACCGCCCATCTCCAGGATCTCGCGCCGCAGCGCGGCGACCACGGTCCTGAGCGTGTCTGTGCCGAGATGCGGCTTGGCGGCATAGAGGATCTCCTCCGGCGCGCCGGCGGCCACGAACCGTTCGAGCACCAGCCGGCCGAGCGGATCCTTGCTGCGGGAGGTGAGCTTACCGTCGGAAAACGCGCCCGCGCCGCCCTCGCCGAACATGGGGTTGCTCTCCGGCATGACACGGCCCGAGCTCCAGTACTGCTCCACATCGCGGGTACGCTCCCCGATCTCGCGGCCTCGCTCCAGCACGACGGGCCTGTACCCTTCACGGGCGAGGAGCCAGGCGGCAAAGATCCCGGCGGGCCCGAACCCGCAGACGATCACCTCGCCGTGCCTGGGCTGCTTCCCGTGCACGGGCGCGAGCTCCACGGGCGCGGGCGCGGGCGAAGCGTGCAGCTTCGGATCTTTGAGCAGGCGTTTGCAGACGCTTTCGGAAGCGGTGAGCAGACAGTGCACGGAGAAGAACACATCGTCCTTTTTGCGTGCGTCCAGAGACCGGCGCACGATCTTCAGGGAACGGATGTCCTCCGGCTTCAGCCTGAGCTGCTTCGCGGCGGATACAAGAAAGCTCTCCCCGGACTCATCCAGGGAAAGCTTCAAAGCCGGAATCAAAACGGTGTTCATGTTCATCCTTCCGTTTTCTTCTGTATGACCAGGTGGAACGTCGGCTCCGTAAGCGAGAACGTGAGCCCTGCCACCTCTTCGCTGCGCTGGAAGACCAGCACGGGCGAGACTTCATATTCACCCTCGGACAGACCGGTCAGATCGACCTTCAGCGTCACGTTGTCGGCGGAGAGCATCTCCAGCTGCCGCACGGTGCCGGTCACATTCACGAGTGCCGCCGCCGGTTTATCGGAGGCAAAGACCAGGTTGTACCCGAGCCCCACATACGTGATCGGTACGGACAGGTTCTCTATCTGCCCCATCTTCTCGTTCACGGTGACTGTTGCCATGACCTTGGACGACTGTCCCGAGACAAGCGCCGTACCCGCGGGCACGATGATCTCTGTCTCGATCTCCTGCGTGCCGAGCTCCTCCGCGGCTACGATGGTCTCCGTCTTGACCGATCCGATGCCGGCAAGCACGGCCTGATCGCCGCTGAGCTTTACGCTCTCGCGGTTCAGGACCACGACCACATCGTAATAGGTATCGGAGATGACCTCGATGCGCGGCTCAATGGCCACTTCCTTCACCGCGGAGATCTCCACATCCACCGTCGCGCTCGGCGTTTCACCGGAACGCGTGATGACTTCTATCTCGTTCGCTTCCTTATCAAAGAAGATCAGGTTCACGACCTCCTCCACGGACGCGGTCCGCCCCTCCAGTGAAACGTGCGCTTCCGCGCGCACGGCAGGCAGGATATACCGGGACGCGCCGCTCAGCGTTACGGACGCGGAAACGGACTTGGACAGCACCTCATACCCGGCGGGCAGCTCACCGTCCAGGACCAGGGAAACGGGCACGGCCTTGGTCGTGAGCTTATCCACCTCCACGGTCACCCGGTCGGGCGAAGCGTCGATCACGGTGCCGAGGTTGGACTGGACCGTTACGGAGAGCGGGAGCGTGTACGTGCCGGCGCGGGTGATACGGCTCAGGGAGCCCACACAGTCGATACGCGTGTTGTCGAGCAGTGCGTGGTTGGTGATCTCCGCGCTCACGGTCACATCCGCAAGGCCGAGATCCGGATTGACAAGGATCAGGTTCCGGGAGAGAAGGTCGGTATCGCCTTCCAAAGAGATGGCGACATCCTCAATATACTTGGTGCGGATCGGGTTCAGGGCGACCAGGACGTACGCCCAGAGCAGAACAGCGAACACGAGCGCGATGATCTTCAGTGCCAGGTTCCTGGTGAAGGCAGCTTTCAGCTTATCCGCGATCGGAGTATTCTTGCTCATTTTTTACCCCCTTTCTTCATCTTGCCGGAAAAGGCGGGCGAGATCTCCTTATTGGTGAGGATGCCTGTCAGCAGGTCGCTGAGGCTCTTCTCGGTCATGTACCGGGTCAGCCGGCCTTCCTGTGCGACAGAGATGGTGCCGGTCTCTTCACTCACCACGATGACGATGCAGTCGGACACGGCGGAAACGCCCAGCGCGGCACGGTGTCTGGTGCCGAGCTCGCGGTCCACGTCATCCTCCTCGGAGAGCGGGAGGAAGCAGGCGGCGGCGGAAATGGTCGCCCCGCGGCAGATCACGGCGCCGTCGTGCAGCGGCGTGTTCGGTTCAAAGATATTCTCCAGCAGCGCGCCGGAGACAGTGCCCTCGATGCGCGTGCCGGTGCTGATGATATCGGCCAGTCCCGTCTTCCTCTCAAAGACCACGAGCGCGCCTACGCGGCGGCGGCTCAGACGCATGAACGTGTTGGTGAGGTCCTTCACGAGCGTGGAGATATCGCTCTGGCCCTGCTCGGAGAGGAACTTGCCGAGCCGTTTGCCGCTCGTGCCGAGCTTCTCGAGCATACGCCTGATCTCCGGGGTGAAGAGGATGAACAGGATGATGATGATGGAGCCGGACTGCAGGATGGACTGGAGCACCCAGCTCACGGTATACATGGAGAGCAGCTGTGTCAGTGCGGAGCAGAGCAGCAGGATGCCGACTCCCTTCAATACCTCGAAGGCGCGGGAACCTTTCGTCCAGGATATGAGCTTATAGAGCAGGAACGCGACCAGCAGGATATCCGCGAGGTCGTTCCAGCTGAACTGGCTGATACCGCTTTTGAGCGTACTTAGGATCTGTTCAAAGCTCAATCTTTCATGCCCCCTTTTGTTTATACAGGACCTTTTTGGCCAAATAATTCCAGATGAGCACCAGTGCCGCCGCAATGACCTTGGACAGCATATAGTGCAGGCCGATGACCTCGGTGAAGAAGATCATCAGCAGCTCCGTGAGCCCGAGCCCGATGAGCGAGATGAGAAGGAAGATGGTGAGCTCCGCCTTCTTTCCCACCCGTGCCTTTTTGCCCGCGAACGAGAGGAGCCCGGAAAGGTAATAATTCACGGTCACACCGAACAGAAAGCCGATGGCCGCGGCGAGCCTGTAATCAAGCCCCAGCACATGCTCGCACAGGCGCAGCACGAGTGAATCCGCGATGAAGCTGAACCCGCCCACGGGTATGTAGCGGCAGAACTGGAGGAGCGTACTGTCGGTAGGCTCGAAGAACAGCGCGCGCCACTGCCCCTTCTTCAGCATCTGCCAGATGGCGGCGATCTCTTCGCGCACCTTACTTCTCTTCCTCCGGCGCCTGCCGGTAGAGCACGATCTTGCGCCCGATGGACTGGATGACCTCCGCCTCCAGCGCCTCCGCGAGCCGCGCGGCGCAGCTCCTGGGCGGTTCCGCACAGGTCTCGAGCACGGTCAGCTTCACGAGCTCGCGCTTGGTGAGCGCCGCGTCGATCGCCTGCAGCAGCGGCACGGTCAGACCGTCCTTGCCGATCTGGAAGATCGCCGTCAGGGTATTCGCTTCTTTTCTCAGTTCTGCTCTTTCTTTGCCTGTCATATATATATTCTCCTGTAGATCTTATTGTTGCGGCGGTATCAGTTGACCCAGTCGAATTCCCATTCGCCGAGTTTGACGGTATCGCCTTCCCGGATGCCCATCTCTCTGAGAGCAGCGTTCATGCCGGACTTGATGAGCATCTGCTGGAACCGGCGCATGCTCTCCTCACTGTTCGGATCGGTGGTATTGAGGAGCCTGTCCACATCCCCGCCCTCGAGCACGTACGCGCCGCTGTCGTCGCGATGCACGGTGTAGCCCCTCTCCGTAGTGTAGGAGGGCAGATCCTCCTCAGGATACACGAGCACGGGCGGCAGCTCGCCGAGCGAGCGGATGATCTCATCGAGCATGGCGGTGAACCCTTCGCCTGTGGCGGCGGATACGGGGAACACCTTCATGCCGCGCGCTTCGAGGATGGGCCGGATACGCGCGAGGTTCTCCTCCGCCCCGGTCAGGTCCATCTTGTTCGCCGCCACGAGCTGCGGCAGCTGAGCGAGCGCCGGAGAGAACTTCTCCAGCTCCTCGTTGATCTTATCGAGGTCCTCCAGCGGATCGCGCTCCTCCGAGCCCGCGATATCGATCACGTGCACGAGCATACGCGTGCGCTCGATATGGCGCAGGAAATCGTGGCCCATGCCCGCGCCCTCCGCGGCGCCCTCTATCAGACCGGGCACGTCCGCGAGCACGAAGCTCTTGCCCTTGTGCTCCGCTACGCCGAGGTTCGGTGTGAGCGTAGTGAAGTGGTACGCGGCGATCTTCGGCCTGGCCGCCGTGAGCGCGGCCAGGAGCGAGGATTTACCCACGCTCGGCATGCCGATGAGTCCCACGTCCGCGATGGTCTTGAGCTCCAGCTCCACCTCGCGCTCCTCGGTCTTGATCCCGTCCTGGGCAAAGGTAGGCGCCTGCTTGGTGGGCGTGGCAAAACGCGCGTTGCCCTTGCCGCCGCGGCCGCCGCTGAGCACGACCTTGCGCCTGCCCGGCTCGGAGAGATCCGCGGCAATAACGCCCGTCTTCACATCGCGCACGATCGTCCCGACGGGGACCTTCACGACGAGGTCTTCGCCGTCACGTCCGCGGCAGAGCTCCGGACGGCCCTTCTCGCCGTCCTGGGCACGGTAAAAATGCTGGAACCGGAACTCGAGCAGCGTGTTCTTGCGCGGGTCCGCCTCAAAGATGAGGCTGCCGCCGTTACCGCCGTCACCGCCGGAGGGACCGCCCTTCTGGACGAACTTCTCCCGGTGGAACGCCGCGCAGCCGTCGCCGCCGTTGCCGGATTTGATCACGATCTTGACTTTATCGATAAAATTCATGGTTATGCCTCTGTATGTTCCTTATTCGCGTCGCACAGGGAAGCAACGGGACACCCGTCGCATCTGGGCGAGCGGGCGCTGCAGCACTGCCGGCCGTGATAGATGAGCCAATGGTGCGCGTCGCTCCAGTCCTCGCGCGGGATGTGCGCCATGAGCTGCTCCTCCGTCTTCTCGACAGTCTTCGCGTCGGTGAGCCCGATCCGGTTCGCGACCCGGAACACGTGCGTGTCGACCGCGATGGCGGGGATATGGAACGCGTTCGATACGACCACGTTCGCCGTCTTCCTGCCCACGCCCGGGAGCGTGGCCAGCACGTCCCTGTCGGCCGGGACTTCGCCGCCGAAGCGCTCGACCAGGATCGCGGAGGTCTCCAGGATATGCTTGCCCTTCATGCGGTAGAAGCCGCAGCTGTGGATATATTCGCAAAGCTCCTCCGGGGAGAGCGTGATCATCTTTTCGGGCGTATTGGCACGGGCAAAGAGCGCCGGCGTCGTCTTGTTCACCTGCTTGTCCGTGCACTGCGCCGAGAGCATGGTCGCCACGAGCAGCTCAAAGGGTGAGGTGAAATCAAGCGCCGATGTGGCTCCCGCGTATGTTTCACTGAGGCGCCTGAGCGCCTCGCGACGGTCCGCTTCCGGTAAGAGCATGATTAAGTGTACTCCTGTTTTCCTGTAAAATCAGTCAATAATTTGTAAAATCGCGGCAACTTTTCCGTTTCTCAGAGGGAGAGCGATTTCACATACTCAAGCGCTGCCGTAGCCGCGATCGCGCCGTCGGCACAGGCCGTGATGACCTGCCTGAGCGGCGTAACGCACGCATCGCCCGCCGCGAAAAGGCCCGGGACCGCCGTGGCGCGTTTTTCGTCGGTGAGGATGAAGCCGTCCGGCGTGAGCGGGACGAGCTCCGAGAACGTTTTCGTGTTCGGCACGATGCCGACCGCGACGAAGAGGCCTTCCGTCTCAAGAGCGGATGTCTCGCCGGTCACGGTGCTTTGGAGCGTGAGAGAACGGAGCTTTGTTTCACCCTGCAGCGCGATGACGCGGCTCGAGAGCACGAGCTCGATGTTCTCCTTCGCACGCACGGCCTTTTCGAGGATGGGGCTGCCGCGGAACGCGTCCCTGCGGTGGATCAGGTATACCTTCTCGCACAGGGCGCTCAGATACAGCGCGTCGTTGAGCGCCGTATCGCCGCCGCCCACGACCGCCGCGCGCTTGTTGCGGTAGAACGCGCCGTCACAGGTGGCGCAGTAGGAAACGCCCTGCCCGACGAACCGCTCCTCGTCGGCCCGGCCGAGCGGCCGCGGCGAAGCGCCCGGGCAGAGGATGACAGCCTTTGCCCTGACAGTGCCCTCCGCCGTCTCCACGGCAAAGAGCCCGTCAGCCGCGGTGATCCTGTCCGCGGACGCGTAGACGGTCTCCAGGCCGAACGAGGCAGCCTGCTCCGCCATGCTCTCCGCGAGCGCATACCCGTCCGGTGCGTCCGGCCGGCCGGGATAATTCTCTATTTTATGGGTCTTTAAGATCTGTCCGCCCGGGAGCATGCCCTCGAGCAGGACGGCGTCGGCGCCGCCGCGCATGGCGTACAAGCCCGCCGTGAGCCCCGCGGGACCGCCGCCCACGATCACGATATCACGTATCCTTGCCTGTTCCTGCATAGTCTTCCCCTGTTTATCATAGATAGTAATATTATACAAAACTGCGCTGCCCCGCGTCAATGCTTTTTGACCCGGGAATCGTCATGTTGCTGCGTCCGGAACAGCGGAAAACCTCCGACCGGCCCCGGAGCAGCGGCAGCGGGGGGCGCGGCAAAGAAAAAGCTTGCGCCGCGGCAAAAAAACGGGCACAATAAAAGAAAAAAGCGGAGGAAAATATGGAGTTTGAAAAAGTGCTGTATGCCCGCCGTTCCGTGCGTTCCTACACGGGGGAAAAGCCTGCGCCGGAGCAGATGAGCGCGCTGCTGCGCGCCGCGTGGAGCGCGCCGATCGGCTGCGCGGAATATGACCGTTACCGCATCCATGTGGTGGAGGATCCTGCGTTTTTAAAAGAGATCGAGAGCGCGCACGGGGAGCTCACGAACCTGCCCGGGAAGGCGCACCTTTTCGGCGCGCCCGTGCTCATCATCCTCTCCACCGTCCTGCCCGGCGGCGAGCTCGATAACCGCTACTATTCCTCCGCCGCGTGCATGGCGGAGAACATCACCCTGCAGGCTACGGCGCTGGGGCTCGGCAGCTGCCTGGTCTGGGGCGCGATCCGTTCCATGAATAAATGCCCCGCGCTCCTGAAGAAGCTCGGTCTGCCCGAGGGGTTCGTGCCCGTATGCTCGGTGTGCGTCGGGAAAACGGACGCGGTGCTCGGGGAAAGGACCGTGCCAGAGAACAGGATAGAGACAGTGTACGTGTGAACGGGGGATCGGGAGCACAGCTCTCATCCGCGGGCGGAAGATCTTACGCGTAAAAAAACAGCAGGCGTTCCCGAAAGGAGCTGCCTGCTGTATTCATGTGTGTCTTAAATGCGGGGATACTTCTCTGTCGCTCAGCGGTAATCGCCCGCCAGGGAGAAATAGTGTTCGGTCTGGGCGCGGTTCTTCAGCGCGGACTCCTCCGGGAGCGTTTTTACGACCTTGCCCGGCACGCCGACGACCAGCGAGAACGGCGGAACGACGGTCCCTTTCGTAACGAGCGCGCCCGCGCCGATGACGCTGCCGCGGCCGATCCGCGCGCCGTCGAGTATGATCGCGCCCATGCCGATAAGGCAGTCGTCCTCGACCGTGCAGGCATGCAGCACGCAGTTATGGCCCACGGTCACGTGCTCGCCGACGATGGTGGCGAGTCCGTTCGGGTCCTGACCGCTGATGCCGCTGTCGCAGTGGACGGTCGAGTTATCCTGGATGTTCGAATACGCGCCGATCACTATATCGTTCACATCGCCGCGCAGCACGGCGTTATGCCAGATGCTCACGCCTTTTTCCAGCTTCACGCGTCCGATCACGCGCGCGCCCGGCGCGATGAAGACCTCCTCACCGATCTCGGGCAGAATGTTTCTGTAATGATATACTCCTTCCTGCATCGTCATTTCCTTTCCGTCTTTACGACCGGGGTCAGTGCCCCTTTTTCATTTCTTCGCGCAGCTTGTGATTCTCGGATATCTTCTTCTCCTGGCCGAGCTCGCCGGGCTGATAGTACACGTGCCCCTGCAGCTCGGTGGGCATATACTGCTGCACCACGTAATGGCCGGGGAAATCGTGCGGGTATTTGTAGCCCGTGCCCGCGCCGAGACGTGCGTTGGCGCCGCCGTAGCTGGTATCCCGCAGGTGCAGCGGGACCGGCTCCTGGATGCCGCGTCTGGCGTCCGCCATGGCCGCGTCGACCGCCACGACCACCGCGTTGCTTTTCGGGGATTCGCACAGATAGATGATCGCCTGGGCAAGCGAGAGCCGTGCCTCGGGCATGCCGATATGCTCGAGCGCCTCGGCCGCGGTGACCGCCTGGACCATGGCCTCCGGATTGGCGAGGCCGATATCCTCGCTGGCGTGCGCGATGAGCCGCCGCGCGATGATGCGCGGATCGCAGCCGGCATAGATGAGCCGGGAGAACCAGGCGAGCGCCGCGTCGGCATCGCTCCCGCGCAGGCTCTTGCAGAACGCGGAGAGCATATCGTAGAAGAGCTGATCGTCGAGCGAGATGACCTTCTTCTGCCCCGACTCCTCCGCCACCTCCGGCGTGATGATCACGGTCCCGTCCGCTTCCGGCTCGGTGGAGAGCACCGCCAGTTCGAGCGCGTTCAGCGCGTTGCGGCAATCGCCGTTGGAGAGTGAGAGGAACACCTCGAGCGCGCCCTCGGTGAGCTCCGTTTTATAGCTGCCCAGACCGTTGATCGGATCGCTGAGCGCACGCAGGAGCGCCTTACGGATATCCTCCTCCTTGAGCGGATAGAACTGGAACAGCCGGCAGCGCGAAACGATAGCGCCCGTCATGGCGATCATGGGGTTCTCCGTGGTGGAGCCGATGAACCGGACCGTGCCGTTCTCAAGCGCGGGCAACAGCGCGTCACTCTGGGCTTTGGACCAGCGGTGGCACTCATCGAGCAGCAGATAGGTCGCCTTGCCTGTGGCGGCCAGGTTCCTTTCCGCCTCGCTGAGCACATCCCGGAGCTCCTTGACGCCGGAGGAGACCGCGTTCATTTTCACGAACCGGCCGCCCGCCGCCCGGGAGATGATGTGCGCGAGCGTGGTCTTGCCCGTGCCCGGCGGGCCGAAGAAGATGACCGAGCCGAGCGTGTCCGTCATGATCGCGCGCCGGAGCAGCCGGCCTTTGCCGACGATATGCTCCTGCCCGATAAAATCATCGAGCGTCTGCGGGCGCATGCGGTCCGCGAGCGGCGCTTTCTTGCGGTCGTATTCGG
>R28__coassemble_585_pt1 | contig 13796 bp, 5 predicted proteins | sample R28__metabat2_high_PE_001 | metagenome-assembled genome bin R28
CAGTCCGGATATGCGAAGGACAACGATTTCGAACTGCGGACAGACGATTACGGCACCAAGTATGCTACCAGAATATTCTATCTGCCTTTAAAGCCCACGTCGGGAAATGATTCCGAAGAGGATGAAACGGCAGAGAATGCATACAATAATACAGCATACTATATGAACTTCGACCTCGGTATCGTGCGTATCCGCGATCTGGAGATCACGAAGATCGGTACGGACGATAAGCCCATTGAGAACGTGGAATTCAAGATCTACGGGCCGTATGACAGTGAGACTGACGCTTTGAGCGGAGAGGACGATGTACTCGTGGGCACGATCACCACGAACAGCGCCGGTGTCGCCACCTTCACGAGCGTGGACAGCTGCTTCATCAACTATTACAGCTGGTACAAGATCGTGGAAGAAAGCGTTCCCGAACCTTACGCGCCTGAGATCAGCAGTATCGATTCCGAGTCCGGAAACGCGATCCTGCCCACGGAGAACGAAAACGTATTCCTGCTCAAGCCCGCGACCGATGAGGATGAGGTCCGGGTGGAGAAGGTGTATTTGACCGATGTCTATCATTCCAAGGGCACCCTGTCTCTGCTGAATCTGGGACTCTCCAAGAAGCTCACAGGCGCAGACATAACTTCCGATTTCTTCAAGAATGCGTTCACGTTCACGTTCGCTTCCACCGATGACACACAGAACTTCGGCGAAGATCTGACACCGCGCATCCTGCAGAATGACGGGACCGCCATCACCGGCGATCTGTCCCTCAGCTTCGACTTCCCGGAGGGCCTGCCGACGGACGAGGTGGTCTACCACTATACGATCACGGAGAACACGTTCACGACCTCGGACGATAACACGCCCACAGCCGTGAGCATCGATACCGATGTCGTGGAGATCACCCTGACCCTGACCGATCCGAGCGGAAACGGCAAGATCTCGATAGCGGTCGAGATCACCAAGAACGGAGAGCCTCTCACAGGCGGGATCACCTTTGAGAATGAGCTTAAGCTCGGTGATATGCAGCTTACGAAGACGCTGAAGGATGGGTCCACGCCCGCGACCGACTCCGAGAAATTCGCGATCGAGGTCACCTTTGAGGCGGAAGCAGGGCTTGAATCGCTTGTTAACGGCAAGAAGTTCAAGTATACTTCCTCCACCGATACGACCGTCGAGCACGAGATCACGGTCAGCGCGGCGGGCAAGGCCGTATTCATCCTGAGCGCGGGCGAGACGGTAACGATTCATGATCTCCCCGTGAACACAAAATACTCAGTGACAGAGCTGACAGATGATGTCGCCGGTATCGAGGGAAGCGGCGCAGGCAGCCGCGGCTACACGGTATCCTATACCGGCGAAACGGGCACGATCAGTTCGGATACTGTATGCATGGCGACCGTAATTAACGAGCGTTATGTCGGTACTCTGAAGCTGACCAAGATAGAGGAAGGCACCGGCAGCGGCAAGCTCTCGGAATTCGCCTTTACCGTTATGCTGAGCTATCCCGAGGTTGTGGATCTTAGCAAGCCCGGAAATCTGCCGGTGGCAACCGTTGACGCGGGCTGTTCCGCAACGGTGACCTCGATCGGTGATAATTATGTGAAGGTCACTGCTATTTTAAAGGCCGGCACGACACTGACACTGACCAACATCCTCAAAGGCGCTTCCTATAAAGTGACAGAGGATGAAGATGTCGCAAAAGCAAACGGTTATGCAGTCACATATGATGATGAGAAAGAAGGCAATCTTTCGGAAACGTTTGATTTTGAGACTGAGGTTACCAATACACGTGATTCCGGCAGCCTGAAGGTCTCCAAAGTCCTGGCAGGCAACGGCATAGGTGAGGACAAGGATCCCGACCGTGAGTTCACGTTCACTGTCACGCTCACGAAGCGTGATGACGGTCTGCCTGTGGCCGGGGAGTATACTTACTCCAAGACGGATGCCAAGGGGACCGAATCTACCGGCACGCTCACCTTCACAGCCGGGAATGACGGCAACGCCTCCGCGACCTTCACGCTCAAGGGCGGCGAGAGCCTGACGATCCTCGACATTCTGACAGACACAGAGTATCTTGTGCACGAGGATGTGTATACCGGCTATGGATATGTGACTGAGGGCAATGACGCGAGCGGAAGCATCACTACCTCCGAAACGGATGTAACGGTGACGAACACCCGCAATGTCGGTCAGCTGATTATCGAGAAGGTAAGAGACGGCTCCGGCTTTGACAAAGTAAAGGTATTCAGATTCAACGTTAAGCTCACTTACAAGGATGAGATCGTTCTTTCACAGGATATCAATAAGCCTGTCGTTTCCGGTACAGGTGTTACGGTCGAATCCGCGGGACAAAGCAGTGAGGATCCGCATACTTATGTCATCGTTGCTACGGTAGACTTCGCAGTGGCGGGTGCCGGTAAGATCACCATCGATAATATCGTGAACATCAACGAAGGCACCACGTATACCGTGGAGGAAGATAGCTACGTGAACTACGGCTACCTTGTCACGAAGATCGACGATACCGAGAGCTCCACGCGTCAGACCGGAGGCACGGTGACCGGAACCGCGAGTATAGAGCACACCTATACGAACGTGCGTGATTCCGGCAGCCTGAAGGTGGAAAAGGTGATCGACGGTAACGCCGCTGAACCTTCCCGTGAGTTCACGTTCACTGTCACGCTCAAGCGTACGGACGGCGTACCTGTGGCAGGGGAGTATGATTACTCCAAGACGGATGCCAAGGGGGTAGAATCCACCGGTAAGCTCACCTTTACAGACGGGAACGACGGCAGCGCCTCCGCGACCTTCACGCTTAAGGGCAGCGAGAGCCTGACGATCCTCGACATCGTGACCGGCACAGAGTATCTTGTGCAGGAAGATGATTATACCGGCTATGGATATGTGACTGAGGGCAATGACGCGAGCGGAAGCATCACTACCTCCGAAACGGATGTAACGGTGACGAACAACCGCAATGTCGGTCAGCTCAGTATCACAAAGGCCGTTGACGGTACGGGGAAAGATAAGGAGAAGGAATTTGAGTTCACCGTCGTGCTCGAGTACGAGGAGGCTATCAAGCTCGACGCACTGGCAAGCGACGGTAAGACCAAGATCAACATGCCTGTGGTATCCGGTAAAGGCGTTACCGCCTCCGAGCCTGTGGTCTCCGGAAATAAGGTCACCATAACGGTGAAGATCGACCTCAGCGAAGGTGATACGATCGATATCGATAACATCGTGTACCTCGTCGACGGCACCGATTATGCCGTGACGGAAACAAGCAGATTCGATAAGGGCTATCTTGTTACATTGATCGATGGGACCGAATATAACGCGAAGACCGACGAGCTGAAAACGGAGGGGACTGTCTCCGATACGACGCCCATAATAACGCACACCTATACGAACGTGCGTGATTCCGGCAGCCTGAAGGTGGAAAAGGTGATCGACGGTAATGCCGCTGAGTCTTCCCGTAAGTTCACGTTCACTGTCACGCTCAAGCGTACGGACGGTGTCCCGTTCGCGGAAGAAGGCGAGGAAACGGTTTCCTATGACACGGTCGACGGGAACGGAAAGAAAGCAAAGCTGAAGTTCAACATCGATCCTGAGAGCGGCGAAGCTGTTTCCGAACCCTTCACGCTCAAGGGCGGCGAGAGCCTGACGATCCTCGACATCCTGACCGGCACAGAGTATCTTGTGCAGGAGGATGATTACACCGGCAATGGCTATGTAACTGAGGGCAATGACGCGAGCGGAAGCATTACCACCTCCGAAACGGATGTAGCGGTTACGAACACGCGCCGTATGGGCGCCCTGTCCATCACCAAGAAGCTGGCCGGTAATTCGCCCAACAAGATCAAGACATTTGTCTTCACGATCACGCTGAAGAACGCGGGCGGCCTGCCTGTGGCGGGAGAATATGAAGCTCTTCGGACCGATAAGAACGGAACGGAAACAGATGACACCGTTGTCTTTACTGCCAATTCCGACGGTTCCGCGACCGCGACGGTATCCCTTGTCGGCGGCGAAACGATCCTGATCAAAGGACTGTTGAAGGATACGACCTATACCGTTAAGGAAGAAGACTACCGCGCTTCGGGCTATATCACAAAGATGACCGGGGAGACCGGTACCATTGCGGAGGACGAGACGAGTGCGGTGGAGTGCACCAATACCCGCAATACCGGCAGCCTGACGATCCGTAAGACTGTCGTTACCCAGGGCATGTCGATCCCGACCACCCGTAAGTTCACGTTCACCGTGAATCTCACCCTGCCCAACGGCGCACCGTTCTCCGGAACGCTGAAGGGCGTGGATCAGGACGGCAAGTCGCACAACATCACGTTCGTGGGCGGCGTTGCCACCATTACGCTGGCGCATAATGAGAGCATGACCATCGAGGATATCCTTGTGGATTCCGAGTATACGGTGAGCGAAGTTGCGGAGCCCGATGTGGTCTCCACTGTCTCGAGCGGCACTTCCGGCATCATGACCACAGACGGCGCGTCTGCCTCCTTCACGAATGAGCTCAGACAGGAATACACGTCCCTGAGCTTCAGAAAGAAATTCGAGGGAGACGAGAAGAACAAGGATAAGCCTGTCAGCATCACCGTGCGTGTCAGCAACCGTGACGGCATTGTCGGCACCTATGTACTGAACGAAGCTAACAACTGGTCCATGACGATCGACGACCTGCCCAAGTACGATTCCAAGGGCAATGAATACACGTACAGCATTGTGGAGGTCTCCGTACCCGAGCACTACAAAGCGGTCTATTCCGTGGAGGACGGTGTGGTGGTCATTACCAACGTGTATAAGGAGAATCCGTTCGAGGAGATCGAGGATCTGGATATCCCGCTTGGCGCAGGCATGGTGATGAACGAAGGCTATTGCTTCGAATAAGAAGGAGGTTAGATGATTATGAAAAAAGCACTTTGCATAATTCTGGCACTGATCCTGCTGCTACCCTCCTTCTCGGCTCTGGCCGAGGACCCCGACCTTACGATCGCGAACGAGCCGGGTGCCGACACGCACCTGACCGTGGCCAATTCCACGAAGGTGAACGGTGCGTTCTTCACGCGCCAGTTCGGCAACAACACGAGCGATATCGATGTGAGGAACATGCTGCACGGTTACAGCCCTGTGGTATGGGATACGCAGCTCGACTTCATACCCGATCCTAACGTGGTGACCAATATCACCACGACGAGCGTTCGCGGCGGTACCGTCTATACGGTCTATCTTTGCAAGGACCTGACCTGGAACGACGGCACGCCGCTCAACGCGCTGGACTATGTCTTTGCGCTCGCGCTGGAGTGTTCATGGGGGTTCGGGCAGATCGGCGGTGATACCGATGTGTGGTCCCACATTTACGGCATGGACGCGTACGCCTCGGGGGATTCGGATGTGCTCACGGGCGTTCGGCTTCTGGACAGATATACCTTCAGTGTTACGGTGAAGAAGGAATACCTCCCGTATTTCTATGAGTATGCTTACCTGGAGATCCTGCCTTGCCCCATCAGCGTTATCGCACCGGGCTGTGCTGTGCAGGATACCGGCAAGGGCGTTTTTGTGACCAATGACAAGGGAAAGATCGGCAAAGAAGCGCTTACGCCGGAGCTGCTTCAGAAGACGATCCTGGATCAGAAAAAGGGATACCTTTCGTATCCGTATCTGACCTGCGGACCGTACAGTCTGGTGTCTTATGACAGCAAGGCAGGTACAGTCGAATTCGAGATCAATTCCTACTACAAAGGGAACTATGAGAACGCCAAGCCGATCATATCTTCCATAACCCTGGTGCATTGTCTGCCGCAGGATATGGCGGACAAGCTGGCCAGCGGCGATATTGATGTGGTCAACAAGGCTGTCACCGCTGAGACGATAAACGAGTGCATGGACGCGGCAACTTCCGCCGGTCTGCAGTTCTCCAACTATCCGCGCCTCGGATATGCGTTCCTGGGGCTTGCCTGTGAGCAAGGCCCGCAGCAGTATCAGGCGGTACGTCAGGCGATCGCCTACTGCTTTGATACGGACGATTTCGTGACCGGCCTTCTCGGCGGATACGGACTGCCCGATTACGGGTATTACGGGATCGGCCAGTGGATGACACAGGCAGCTATGGGCGCGCTGGCACCCGCGGAAATGACCCCCGAACAGGAAGAGCGCTGGAACGCCCAGACACTGGATAATCTGAATCATTATGATTTTGATCCTGACAAGGCTCTCAAGCTGCTCATTGACGATGGCTGGACGCTGAATCAGTACGGACGTGACTTTGATCCCGCGCATGATAAGGTCCGTTATAAGGCTGTGCCCAAAGAGGTCAGCCGCAGCGGGCTTATGCCGCTCTCGTTCCAGTTCGGCCTGATCAAAAACAATAAAACGGCAGCGGAAGTACTGCGCCGCTTACAGGAAGTCATGGAGCCCATGGGCTTTGAGTTTATCGTCCATGAAGAGGATTTCACCGCTATTCTGGAGGATTATCTGCGCGAGACCGGGAATCGTAAGTACGACATGAGCTTCCTGGCACATAACTTCGTTTCCATCTTCGATCCGTTGAAGGAAATGGTATCCGAGGAGGAGCTCCCCGGCTCGCAGAACGCGACCGGTATCGTGGATGAGGAACTGGTCAGGCTCGGCTGGGATATGCACTACACCGAACCGGGAGATATCATGTCCTTCCTGGAGCGCTGGGTCGCTTTCCAGGAGCGGTTCAATGAGATCCTGCCGTCCATTCCTCTGTATACGAACATTTACTTTGATTTCTACCCCGAGTCACTGCAGAACTATGATCCGGCGGCCCAGCCTAACTGGCCGCGTGCGGTCCTTTACGCGTTCATCAGCGACACGCCTCTGGAAGAGCCTGAGGAAGAGCCGGAAGATGACAATGACGATAATCTCATTTTCGAATGATCTGTTCCGAGCAAAACACAAAAGACCGTTTCCGAAAGGAGACGGTCTTTTATATATTCGCGTTTCATGGAGAGTATGGGAGGAAGGGGAGAGAACGGGATATACCGTGTTTTTAAAACGGCCCCGGACAGGTATCCTCAGCTTGTTCCGGAAGAAGAGAAGGCTCCGTGTCGGGAACGTTGCCGGGTAAATTAGCGTTGTCCCGGTTAGCTTCCTGCGCATGAAAATAGGTCCGGACCGCTTCCGCGGACGGCCGGTTCATGCCTTTTACGCGGCACAGATCCTCCACAGAGGCAGCCTTGATCGCGTCCGCGGTGATGAACGCATCGAACAGGGCGCGTTTTCTGGCGGCGCCGATCCCGGGAACATTGTCGAGGATCGAAAGCAGAGCGCGCTTGGAACGCAGCGAACGATGGTATTCAATAGCGAACCGGTGCGCTTCATCTCTGATACGCTCCAAAAGGTGCAGTACGGGCGAATTGTCGGGCAATACAACGGGTTCTTCCTCACCCGGAATATAGATCAGCTCATGCGATTCCGCCAGCGCGATCACGGGCAGATAGGAGAGCTGCTGCTCCTCAAGCACATCGAGCGCTACCTTCAACTGCGTTTTTCCGCCGTCCACGATGATAAGATCCGGCCACGGCTCGCCTTTACTGAGCCTGCGGGTCAGGACCTCGTGCATGGAGAGAAGATCGTCTCCGCCCGCTTCCGTACGGATGCGGTAACGGCGGTATTCCTGCCTGTTCGGCTTCCCGTCGGTGAACACGACCATGGAGGCAACGGTATCCGTGCCGGCAATGTGCGAGTTATCAAAGCATTCGAGCCGAACGGGAATGGATTCCAGACCGATGATCTGTGCAAGATCGGCACATGCCTTCTGTTCACGTTCCCAGGACCGCTCCTGGAGCAGCTGCTGCTTTTTCAAAAGCTCGGTCCCGTTTTCACGTGCCAGATCCACCAGCTTCTTTTTGGCGCCGCGCTGCGGAACATACAGATGCACTGCTCTCTCCGCGACGCTGTTTAAAAGGCCGAGTACCGCGTCCGCGTCTTCGGGCAGAGTGGAAAGCAGGATATCGGGGGGAGGCAGATTACGTGCCGCTTCGTAATGCTGCAGCAGAAAAGCGCGCAGTATCTCGCTGTCCGCGTCCTCCTCAGAGGCACGGATCTCATAGGGCTCTGTACCGATGACCTTTCCGTTTCTGACATACAGGGCGAACACAAGGCAGCGTCCTTCAACGCGGGAAGGGCAGAATACGTCCGCAGCATACTGCTTCGGGAAAATGACCGCCTGCTTTTCCCTGAGCTTCTCCAGAGAACGGATCCGGTCGCGTAGCAGAGCCGCCTGCTCATAATCTTCTTTTTCAGCGGCCGCCAGCATGGAAGCCTTCAGCTTCTGGATAATGGGCGCAGTATTCCCGTTCAGAAAGGAAATAACGTCATTCAACTGTGAATGGTATTCTTTGGGAGAAACGTTCCCGGAGCAGGGTGCGCAGCACTTGCCGAGATGATACATCAGGCAGGGACGTTCATGCGCGGCGATAGCGCGGGAAATATCCTTACGGCAGTGGCGGATGGGAAATTCGTTGCGGATGATGCTGAGCTGATCGCGGAGCTCTACCGCGGAAAGAAAAGGACCGACATATTCCGCGCCGTCGTTCTTCACCCGGCGAACGATCTCGAGACGCGGGTAGTCGGCACGCATGTTGATCCGAACATACGGGAAGTGCTTGTCATCCTTCAGCAGAATGTTGTATTTGGGCATGAACTCTTTGATGAGGTTGCTCTCCAGGGAGAGCGCCTCTGTTTCATTGCTCACTTCTATCGTCTCAAAGTCCTCTATATGGGAGACCATGGCAAGGACCTTGGGGGAATGGTCGCGGTTCTTCTGGAAATACTGGCTCACGCGCCGTTTCAGGGAGACAGCCTTGCCCACATAGATGACCGTCCCGAACGCGTCCAGCATCTTATAGACACCGGGCGTATCGGGCAGGAGCGCCAGCTTGTCGCGGATCAGGTCGTTCATAGCATCCTGTGCGCGCGATCGATGACCCCGGCATCCAGCAGCATCTCGTAAAGAAGAGGGATAGGCATACCGATCACGTTGAAATAATTACCTTCCACCTTATCCACGAAAAAGCACGCCAGCCCTTGTACGCCGTAAGCGCCGGCCTTATCGAGCGGGTCACCGGTGGAAACATACCAGTGTATCTCTTCGTCCGTCATCGGACGGAAAGTGACGTGCGTTTTGCAGGAACGCACATCGGCACCCGCCTTCGTGATCACGGTCAGCCCGGTGTATACGTTATGCGAACGGCCCTGCAGACGCTTCAGAAAGGCGAACGCGTTTTCCGGCGTGTGCGGCTTTCCGAGTATTTCCCCGTCAAGCTCCACCACCGTATCGGCACCGATTACACAGGCGTCGGGATGGTCTTTATAAACATGCTCCGCCTTTTGGCGCGCGAGTGCGCATACGACCTCGCTCACAGAGGCGTTTTCGGGCGGGACCTCTTTTTCCCCGCTCACGATCACGGAAAAGGGGAGACCCATGAGCTCCAGTAGCTCTTTGCGTCGCGGCGAGCCGGAAGCAAGTATCAGTTCCATAGATCCTCCGTCAGCAGCATGACAGGGCAATGATCGCTCCCGTAGATATCGGTCAGTATCTGACTGTCGGAGAGCTTTTCACGCAGCCTGTCGCTGACAATGAAATAATCGATGCGCCAACCGGCGTTATTCTCCCGCGCGTGGAAACGGTAGCTCCACCAGGAATACACATTCTCCCTTTCCGGATAAAAATAGCGGAAAGAATCGGTAAAACCGGAGGAGAGCAGTACAGTCATCTTATCCCGCTCTTCATCCGTAAAACCGGCGTTATGACGGTTAGGACCGGGGTTCTTGATGTCGATCTCCTCGTGCGCTACGTTCAGGTCTCCGCACAGGATCAGCGGCTTCACCGCGTCCAGCTCCTTCAGATAGCTTAAAAACGCATTCTCCCATTCCATACGGTAATCGAGCCGCCGGAGCCCGTCCTGTGAATTGGGCGTATAGCAGGTGACGAACCAGAAGTCCGGGTATTCCAGCGCAATGACGCGCCCTTCATTATCAAACTCCGGTCTGCCGATCCCGTAGCGCACGGAGAGCGGTTCACGGCGCGTAAAGACAGCGGTTCCGGAATAGCCCTTCTTCTCGGCACTGTTCATATAAAGACGGTACCCCTCCAGCGCGATATCCGCCTGACCGGGCTGCATCTTTGTCTCCTGCAGCGCAAGAATATCCGGCTTCTCACCGAGCGCAAACTCGACAAAGCCCTTTTGCATGCAGGCGCGTATTCCGTTTACATTCCAGGATATCATTTTCATATCTGCAAGTATAGCATAAAGGAAAGCGGTTGACAATAAACGCAGGAACGATTAAGCTTTTCTTATGCGATTTTCAGCTGAGGAACTCAATACCGTTCTGCAATATGTTGATACCCACGCCGAAGACGGTGTCCTTTTGCTCGGGAGCAATGCTGCTGTGGCAAGGGAAACAGGGCTGCGCGCAGGCCGCGTGGCGGCGCTGTTATATTTTTTATGCGGAGAAGGGAGGATACTGCAGGAAGGAAACCGTATCCTTATGCTGGATGATTCTCCGTATTCCGAATCCGCGGAAGTCTGAAATGGCGCACGCGAAAAGAGTCCTCCGTATCGCTTTTTTTGCGCGATCCCGTTTTTCAGCTTGAAATTTCTTTCTCTGTATGATATCATTACCATGTTATGAAAATTACAGAAAGGGGCTTGACAGCATGATCGCAGCGCCGCAAAATCGTTCGTTCGTTCGTTCGTTCGTTCGTTCGTTCGTTCGTTCGTTCGTTCGTTCGTTTGGCTGATCCTGCCTGTGTGCACTGCTGCAAAACAGACTGCTTAAAGAACGTATCCTGTGGGGGTGCGTTCTTTTGTTATTATTAAGGAGGATACACAATGAAAAAAGTAATCGCATTAGTGCTGTGCCTGTTGCTTGTGCTTCCGGTTGCGGTAATTGCTGAAACGCCGGGGGACTCTATTCGTGGCCATAAAAAATGGCGCGAAAAAGGAGAAGCGTCTTTCGGTGAGTATGCCTATGCTGTACTGGATGACGGAACCGTTAAGATCACCGAATACCGGGGCGCCGATACGGATATAGTTATTCCTTCACAATTGGACGGACATGATGTTTCCGCGATCGGAAATTATGCTTTTTCCTGCCATGCTCTGGTCACAGTCGCGATCCCCGGCAGCATTATAGCCGTTGGCGTGAATCCTTTCTATGGATGCAGTTCCTTACAGACTGTTTCAGTGGCACCCGATAATCCTGCTCTGGCGGATATAGGCGGCGTGCTCTTCTCCAAGCAGGATAAATCCCTGCTGTGCTATCCGATCGGGTCAACCGATACACAGTACGCCATACCGAACGGGATCATTAGAATTGGAGAGGATTCATTTCGCGAGTGCAAAACCTTGGAAAGTGTCAGTATCCCGGACAGTGTTATTACTGTCGGCGATTATGCTTTTAATGGCTGCACGGCGCTGACTTTGATCGATATAAGGGAAGGCGTGGCATCCGTCGGGGAACATGCTTTTTCCAATTGCGATCATCTTGAAACGGTCTCGATCCCGGATAGCGTGACCTCTATCGGTGATTATGCTTTTGCCGAATGCGATGCGCTGACGGCGGTCAGTATTCCTGCGAACGTTGCTTCTGTCGGGAGCAATCCTTTCAGACGGTGTACTTCGCTTCGATCGATCTCTGTGTCTGCCGATAATCCCGCGCTGGAAGCAATTGACGGGGTTCTGTTCTCCAAATCAGACCGTTGTCTGATCAGTTTTCCCTGTGCATATGCAGCATCGGCATATGCCATTCCCGAAGGCACCCGCAGAATCGGCGATGAAGCGTTTGTGTATTGTGAAGCTCTTGCTTCTGTGGCGATCCCTGATTCCGTAACGGATATTGGAAAGAACGCGTTTCAAGGCTGTGAGGCTTTAACATCGGTGACTATTCCCGGCAGCGTCACAAGGATCGGTGAAGAAGCGTTCTATCATTGTGAAGGTATGCAGACAATTTCGATCCCAGACAGTGTATCATATATTGGGGATGGAGCGTTTAAGTATTGTAAAGCATTAACTTCTGTCACCGTCCCGGGCAGCGTGACTGATATGGGTAAAGAAACGTTTGAAGACTGTGAGACGCTGTCCTCCGTCACTATCTGTGCTGGCGTGACCTCTATAGGAGCCAATGCGTTCAACGGGTGTGAAGCGTTGACCTCCGTGAGCATCCCCGATTCGGTGACTTCGATCGAAGACGGTGCCTTTTACAGCTGCGACGCGCTCACCGCGATTGTGATCCCGGACAGTGTTACCTATATAGGTCCTGCCGCGTTTTCTTACTGCGGAAATCTTGCGTCTGTTGTCATTCCGAAAGGAGTAACTTCTGTGGAAGAGGGTACGTTCCGCTACTGCAGCAGCCTGACTTCGGTTACTATTCCCGGTACGGTGACCTCGATTGGAGAAGAAGCATTTTCGGACTGCGCTGCCCTGGCTTCCGTTACGATCTCGGACGGTGTCTTATCCGTTGGGGACAGTGCATTTGCACGCTGTACCGCGCTCACGGAAATATTCATTCCGGACAGTGTGACGTCCATAGGTGCTAATCCTTTTGCAGATTGCCATAAACTGGCATCTATCGTTGTGTCGCCGGACCATCCTGCATTAGAAGTTATAGATAATGTGCTGTTTTCCAAGGCGGATCATCGCCTGGTATGCTATTCGAGAGGACTCACGCGGGAAAGCTATATCATACCTCAGGGCACGCTAACCATAGGGGACTATGCTTTCCACGCCAGTCGAGTGCAATACATTACTATTCCGGACAGCGTTACAGCGATCGGCAGCAACGCGTTTGAGTACAGCCACATTACTTCTGCTACTGTTCCGGGGAGCGTATTAACGATCGGCGAGAAAGCGTTCGGGGATTGTGATAAGCTTACTTTTGCGATCCTTTGCAACGGTGTCACCTCCATAGGCTATGGCGCGTTTGAATCCTGCCGACGGATGACATCCCTTATTATACCCAATTCGGTGACAAGCATAGGCCGATCTGCTTTTTCCGGATGTGAGGCATTGGCTTTTGTTTTCGTCCCGGATAACGTCAGCGTTATTGAGGAGGATACGTTCAGATTTTGCGATGCGCTGACAACGGTCGTTATCGGCAATGCGGTCACCTCCATTGGCAGATACGCATTCTGCGATTGTAAAGCGCTCACTTATCTTTCGATCCCGGGCAACGTTACAGCCATTGAGGACAGTGCGTTTTCCGGCTGTACGGCGCTGCAGCGCTTTACCCTTTTCGGAGAACTGAAGTCGATCGGCAGTTATGCATTCCAGAACTGTAAGCAGCTTGATTCCGTGACTGTTCTGGCTGATGTTACCTACATTGGCAAGGGCGCGTTTTCCGGATGCGCGGATTCCTTCGAGCTCGAGGTCGTGCAGGGTTCCTATGTCATGAAATACGCGCAGGAAAACGGACTGAAATACAAGGCGATCGGCGCCGGCAATGATTGGCTCTCCGAATAAGCCGAAATAAAACAATATTACCTTGAAGAACAGCCGTTCCTTTCGGGACGGCTGTTCTTATGCTGTTCGCACACAATACTTTCCGCTCAGTATTTTTCTCGGCGGAAGGCAACGGGAAAAAGCATGAATATCGGCAGGACGGGCTGTATACCCGCGATATATCGATTTACAAAAAATAATGCTTGCATTTTTTGCGCATAGGCGGTAAAATACATTTCGTGACTGCGGAAGCAGTTCACAGGGGCATGATGTAATGGTAACATAGCGGACTCCAAAACCGTTCTTGAGGGTTCG
>R28__coassemble_597_pt1 | contig 13519 bp, 11 predicted proteins | sample R28__metabat2_high_PE_001 | metagenome-assembled genome bin R28
ACAGAGTATATCCCCGACGCCGATCCGGCAGAGTATATCCCCGACGCCGAGCCAACAGAGTATATCCCGGACGCCGAGCCGACCGTATGTATCAAGAACGGCCCGGATGACAGCGACATGTCTTTTTAACTTTCGCATTGTATTTGATCTGATTTTTGGAGGGCATTTCAAATGGCATTGATATCATGTCCCGAATGCGGAAAACAGGTCTCCGATAAAGCCGCCTTTTGTCCAAACTGCGGATGCCCGAGAAGCGAATGGGAGAAAAAGGAAATATCATCACAGCCGGCAGCCGTATCTGAGAATACGGAGCCTGAAAGACCCGCTTCCCCTCCGATACGGGTAGAAACTCGTCCGCTGTTCATGAGACGGTACTGGCGAAACTCTGAAGGCAAAATACGCTGTCCGGGTGATACATGTCCTGTAACGTGTACTGAAAATTGCCCTATTTATCTGAACACGCTCGCTGTTCCTTTTCTTAAGGAAGAGCAATATCAGAAAGCGATCCCGCTGTTAAAAAAAGCCGTTGGGATCGAGCCCGGATTTGTTGGCGTATGGAGGTCACTCGGCGCCTGTTACGGGAGCACTAAACAATATGCGGAAGCGTTGGATTGCTATACAAAAGCCCATGAGCTTGCGCCGGATGATCTTGACGCTATTTTCGGTCTGGCCGCAGTAAATAAAGATCTTCGCCGATATGAGGAAAGTTTACAGTGGTGCTATGTATATAAAAAGTACCGGAACGATACGAGGATCTTAACCGTCGAAAAACAGGCAAAGCAAGGATTGCCCGGGAGTTCCCGCGTGCCGTCTCCTGATATTATCCTTTACAGTCACATCGTTCCGGAATTGGTGGCTGCCGGCAGCCGGGAAGGATACCGTGTGAAGGAGCTTCCCAATATTCTGGAAGTCATGGCACAGGCGGATTTTATCTGTTCGAAATTGAATAACACCTTATCCGCGACGCTTGATCCAAATGCCAATATAGCGCTGGTCTTACCTGTTCTGTGTGCTTATGCCGGAATGGGTGCTGCGAGGCTGTGGAAAACCGACCGTTCTTTGTTGTTGAAAAAGGGAGCGTATTCCTTATTGACTGAACCGTTCGGCGTGGAAAGGATGGACGAGTATGTGACCGCGCTTATTGGGCTTCCGCTTGGTTCACAGACCTCCGCCGATCTGAAAAAACATATGCAGAGGATCGGTCTGCTGGCACTGAAGCCTTTTACGCAAAATAACAATCTGAATCAGATCCCGGAATGTCTTAAAGCCATGTTCCGCTATGGAATGATCCTTGAAATGAACCGGCCGGAAACGGAAGAAAAGAGCGCGGACGATAAACCGCGCCCGGAAAAGCCGGACGCTGTTAAAAAACGCGCCGAATCACGTTCACTCGTATTCATCGCAGGCAGCTTTCTATTGATCGTGCTGATCATCTGTATTTTCTGCTTTTCCAACACCGGCTACCTTTTTGCGAACAAAACTGTTTCTTTGAATAAATCAAACGGAACGGGAGGCTCTGACAAAATAGTCGTGAAAGAAGGAGGACCTATGCCATCAGCTGATCCTCCTCAGAGAAGCGGTTATATTTTCGCGGGATACTATTCCGCGCCGGACGGAAAAGGCAAACAGTATTATGACAGCGCAATGAACAGTGTAAATTCCTGGGATAATTCCGGAGTGACTACTTTATATGCATTTTGGAAGATCGACGAATCCGTTTCTCCGTCCGCTTCTCCCACAGCAAATCATACTCCCAGGCGCACATATAAACCTGCGCGCACCAGAACTCCCACACCTACCTGCACGCCCACTCCCGAGTTTTCTCCTACTCCAAAGCCTACCAACGATCCCGAAAATGTGGTCGTTCTTCTTAAAATGGAAGGAGGAAGCGGCGGTACAACATTAATCTTCCCGAAATTGGGACAGCCGATGCCTTACGCCAAAGCACCTGTCAGGCCGAAGTGCCGTTTTCTGGGTTACTTTACCGAGAAAAACGGAAGAGGCACACAGTATTATGATGAGAACATGAACAGTGTCCATGATTGGGAGAATATAAAAATAAAAGAATTATACGCGTTCTGGAGATAACGGTCCTTTTCGCTGATATCGATCCGCATCAAAAGACAAAATGAAATACAGCCGTAACAGCATAACAGCCGCGTCTGCCGGACGCGGCTGTGTTCATTATATTCGGAAAAGCCCGTGTCAGGCCATGATCCCGAGCAGGCCGAGAACAGAGAGGGCGAGGAGCAGGGCGCGCCAGATGTAGCCCCACTGGTAGGTGAAGCAGCGCTTGAGCTTGCCGTCCGTCTCCATGGTCTTCACCTCGAAGTACGGGACGGGGCTGCGGCGGTACCAGCCGGTCACGTGCGTGATCTTGCCAAAGTACTGCTCCGACTTAAACAGCGCGAAGATCTTGTTGATCAGCCACAGCGGCTGGTTGTAATCGAGCATGACGATGCCGGTCTCGTCCCGGAGCACGAAGTCCTCATTGAAGATGCAGCCCGGGTTGCCGCGGCCGATGATCTCGCCGTCCACCTCGCAGCCGATGGCCGTGATGCCGGAGACCTTCACTTCGCCGAGCAGCTCGCTGACGGTCCTGTGCCCGAGCTTATTCTCAGGGTGCATATAGATATACTTGATGAGCGAGCCGAGCATGCACAGGCCGAAGCCGCCCGCCAGATACACGGGGTCACTGCCCTTGACGAAGAAGAGCACGATCCCGACGGTGAGCAGCGCGAGCGGCATGCAGTACAGGGCGAGCTCGCCGATGAAATCGTCCGCGTAGCTCTCGGGCTTCACGAGATCGAACGTGATATACGGCTCCTGGCCGAACTCGGGCGCGAGCTCGGAGATAGCGAGCAGACGCTTGGAGATGAGCGGGTGCGTGGAGCCGAGCTCATAGAACTTCGCCCACACGTTCCACATATCCCACTTCATGGCGTTTTTGATCGCGTCCTTGACCGCGTATGAGTCGCCGCCGGCGCAGCAGACCGCCATGGGCTTGGCGCTGTCCGCGTCGGAGATGCCGAGCGTGGACGGGCTCGCCACGCTGTGCCTGTTTTTCGTCTCAGACTTGCCCTTGGTGGCCAGGCCGTAGCCGACCAGCACGAGCGCCGAGCAGAGCGCGCCGGGGTTCCCGGTCTCACGGACGGAGAACTCATCGGCGTAATATTCCCTGGTACGGCTGAGCCAGAGCACGATGAGCTCGCAGATGAAGTACAGCACATACGCGATCAGGCCGATCACCGCCGTGACCGCCGCGGCTTTGTTGTCGTCGGAATCGGAGCGGCCCGAGTCGGTCGACATGCGCATGCAGAACTCATAGATGCCGTACATGATCAGCGGCACTACCTGCGCCACCGTCATAAACAGCATATCGTAATGGGAGGCGTGCCCGAGCTCGTGTCCGACCACGGCCTTGACCTCCTCCTCATCGAGCAGCTCCATGAGGCCGCGCGTGATGATGACGCGCGCGTCGTTCTTCGTACGCCCGTAGGTGAACGCGTTGGGTGCGCCGTCGTTGATCACGCCGATCTTCGGCCGCTTCATGCCGTGCCGCGCGCAGACCTCATCCGTGAATTCATTCAGGTATTCGGGCAGGTCCGTCCTGAAGTCGGCGCGGTAGAACAGACGCATGGACAGGTCCGTGATCCAGGGCCCGATCAGGAACTGGAGCAGGATCGAGGCGATGCACGCGATCGTGGCCGCGAGGCCGGAGCCGCCCGCCAGCTTTACCACGATGATGACGACGATCGCCAGCAGTCCGTACAGGACGCCGAGCGTGAGCATGGACACAGCAAACAGACTTTTCTTCATGGGGTCCTCCTTCTTTATCCGGTGCGACGCGCCGGTATGCGTTGAAACAAAAAAGTTGACGCGGAGGTCTTCCGGTCAACTTCAACGTACCGTATGTACGAACAGCCGCACCGTCTCAGTCTTTCCTGTCCGGCGATGAGCTCAGCGGCCCGATGCGGTAGTTGCAGGCGATATCGGTGTTCGGGTATTTCTTGTAGAACTGGCGCTTGATGCGCTCCATGACCGTGTTGCCGGTGGCATAGTTGACCATGGGCAGCAGCAGCGCGAAGGTGGTGGGCGAGAGGTGGCAGATGGTGTCGCCCTTTCTCAGGTTCTTGCGCAGGATATCGAGCATGGAGTTCATGATGGAATCCTGCTTGATGGTATCCATATCCGGGTTCTCCGGGTCGCCGACCATGATCAGGCCCAGGAACATGGTGGAGCCGAGACGCTCCAGGTTGCGCATCTGCAGGTTGTAGATCTCCTTGAAGACGGAGTATTCGCATACTAACGCGCCGTACTGGTCGCCGCTCTCCTGCAGCTCGTTGCGGATGGCGGAAAGCGAGAAATCGAGCGTCTTGCCCGCGCGGACGATCTGCTTATAGAATTCCTGCATGTCCTCGCTCGGCTGCACGCCCAGGTATTTATAGTTCAGATGCACCACGTGCTTATACTGCACCATGGCGTCGCTGGTCCGGTTCGTGTTGATGAGCGCGGTCATGAGCTCGATATTGAGCCGATCGTCGAACGAGTCCACATCGAGCGCGGTACGGCAGACCGCGGCCATCTCGGCGTACTTCTCCTGCTGCTTGAGCTGATCGATATACGCATAGATCGCGGACATATACCGGTTATGGAGCGAGGCGGAATAGGGGACCGCCCAGTCGCTGGCGCTGTCGTTCTGCAGAAGATCGCCGGTATAGAGCCGGAGCAGCTCCTTATAGAGCTCGGGCGCGTCGCGCGTTACGGCGGACTCGAATTTATCGAAGATATCCATGATCTCGAGCACGTCGACCCGGATCCCGCAGAGGTTCTCCCAGTGGTAGGCGCCGCGGTCCGCGACGATGCACGCGCCGAGACCGTCCTCTACCGCGTTGAGCATGGCCCTGAGACGGCTGACCAGCGTCTTGAGCGCGTTTTCCGGGTTGGAACAGTTCTCGTCGCCCCAGAGCGCGTTCAGAAGCTGACCGTTCGGCACGGGCGTGCCGCGGTTCACGATCAGGTATTCCATCAGGCCGACGCCCTTTTTGGAGTTGGCGATCAGGTTCTCCGTGCGCTTTTCATCGATGAACAGCGCAAAATTGCCCATCATCTGGATGCGGATCTTCTTGCCCGAGGACAGCACCGGCTGTTCGTCCGGGTTACGGTTGATCTTTGCTCTTCCCATGTTTTACTTCCTTATTGAAAATGTATCCCCGCCGCCCTGTCTGCCGGGGTCTGTACGGAGCCGCGCCTTCCTACCGGGCATCGGTCCCGTTATATGCGTGTTCAGCCGAGCTTGCGCTCCATGAGCTCCTGGTTCGCCGCGTACAGCAACGCCGTCTCGCGGGCGATGCGGCCCTCCTTGCACAGGCGGACGAGCTCCGCGTCCATGGAGAGCATCTCACGGCTCGTGCCCGCGCTGATCGCGTTGTCGATCTGGTGCGTGCGCCCGTCGCGGATCATGTTCCGGATCGCGCTGTTCACGGTCATGACCTCGAACACGGCGACCTGTTCGCCGTTTCTGGTCGGGATCAGGCGCTGCGAAACGACCGCCATCAGGACCATGGACAGCTGCATGCGCACCTGCGCCTGCTGTTCGGCCGGGAACGCGTCGATGATACGGTCCACGGTCTTGGACGCGCCCACCGTGTGCAGACTGCTGAGCACCAGGTGGCCCGTCTCCGCCGCTGTGATGGCCGTACGGATGGTCTGTGTGTCGCGCATCTCGCCGAGCATGATCACGTCCGGCGCCTGTCTGAGCGCCGCGCGCAGGGCGCCCGGGAACGTCGCGGCATCGGTCGGGACCTCGCGCTGGCTGACCAGCGCTTTTTTATGCCGGTGCAGGTACTCGATCGGGTCCTCGATCGTGACGATATGGCCGCTGCGCGTGGAGTTGATCGTATCGACCATGCACGCGAGCGTGGTGCTCTTGCCGCTGCCGGCCGGACCCGTGACCAGGATCATGCCGTTCCTTTGTTCCGTGAGGCGGATGACCTGCTCCGGGATGCCCAGCGCTTTGGGATCGGGCAGACCGAACGCGACCACACGGCAGGTGGCGGCTACGGTGCCGCGCTGCTTATACGCGTTGCAGCGGAACCGGCTCAGATCCTTGACCGAGAACGAGAAATCATCGTCGCCGCTGCGGTCGATGAGCGCCATGTCACGGCCCGCTATCTCGTACGCGGAGCGGATGAGCGCTTCGGTGTCCTTGGGAAGGAGCTTGTTTTCGGTCACGGGAATGAAGCTGCCGCGGACTTTTACCTCGACCTGCGAGCCGGGCACGATGAATATATCCGAGCCGCCCAGCTTCAGTGCCTGTTCCAGAATGGTGATCAGTTCCATTCGTCCTCCGTCTGAGCGCTCAGGCTCCTGGAGACGATGCTCAGCCGCGCGCTGCCCGTAAAATTCGGTCGGACGGTTAAAGTTACTTCCCTTACTCCGTCTGTACCTTTAATGTATAACATATTTTCACTAAACGCAACACCTTCCGGAAGATTTTCACAAATAAGTGAATAAAAATCCTCCTCGGAGCCCGCTTTTTCACGGCAGGTCTTCACGAGCGCGTCGAGAGAGGCGAGCGTCTCCTCTGTTTCACCGTAGAGCGTATACACGGCTTCGGTTACCTGCGCGCTGCGTTCGCTCAGTCTGGCGTCACCGCGCGCGCTCATGAGCGTGAGCGCGGCCAGGATGCTGAGGCTGAGCACGACCAGGATCATCAGCAGGGACGGTGCGCCGATACCGGGCGCTGTATAGGAATTCTTACGCATCTTCGCCACCTCTGTACAGCTTTCCGGGCAGAGCGAAGAGCAGCTCCTCGCCCCGGAACCCTTTCACGGAGAACACGAGCATGGTGCCGGCCTCTCTTGCCTCCTCGCTGAACTGCGCCTCGAGCGTATACGTGCTCCCGGTGAGCCTGTACACACCCTCCTCCTCGGTATAGCCGAGAAGGAGCAGCGCGTCGGCGGGCGAATCGGCAGACATGATGAGCTCTGCCGCGTTCTCTGCCGCGCTGAGCGCTTCGTCCCGGACGGCGGCTTTATTGCCGAGCCCCACGGAGAAGGAGAACAGCTGCACGAGCACGGAGGCGCACAGGGTGAATATGAGCACTACGATGATGAGCTCGGTCAGCAGTGCGCCGGATCTGGATCTGGTCTGCATAGCTTACTCCCTCCCCGCTCTCAGTGCGATATACACCGTTTTTTCCGCGCCGGACGCCTCGGTGAACACGAGCGTGACGAGCCCGTTCCCTACCGCGGGCGTAAACGACGCACAGTCGCAGATCGGTTCACAGTTCTCCGGCTCAAACTCGATCTCCTCCGAGGTGAACTGTTCGCAGAGCCGCCCCTCATACACGTACACGCGCGTAAAATAGGTCTCGTCCTCCCAGTCATGCCGGACGGTGAGCACCGGCACGCCTTCGAGCTGTTCCGTGTAGACCGCGTCCGCGCTGTCCGTGGCGCGGAGCTGGGTGCGCACATAGCTCGTGAGGATGCGCTCCGTGTTATGCAGGCGCGTTTTCTCCGCGGCGGCGGAATAGGTCCTGATCCCGAGCAGAACGAGCGCCAGGCTCATGACGGCAAAGATGCCGAGGAGCAGGTAAACGAACATGCCGGCGATGGAATGATTCCGGTTCTCGTGCATCACTTCGCCCCCTTTTCGTGTACGCGGATCTCGGGCAGGAGGTTCTCGGCAAACGCGTCATAATAGATGATGTACCGGTCCTCGTCGTACAGCAGCCCGTAATGCTCCGTGAGATAGGAGAGCTCCGCGGGGAACACGCCTTCCACGGCATAGCAGGTGAGCGCGGCGTTGCGGACGGCCTCGCGGACCGTTTCCGTCTCCGTTTCACTCTGCTTACTGTCTACGCGCCCCACCAGCGCCGCCGCCAGAAGCAGCACCGCGAGCGTGAGCGCTATGATGATGATATCCCGTTTCGCCATTGTTTGTCTCCGTTTGATCAGCTGAAGGGGAATGGTATTTCTTCTTCCGGCGCCGCCGCGTCCGCGTTTGGGGGCAGGCAGAAGCGGTCCGGACAGGGAACCGTTTTAAAAAGTGTGTTTTCGACGCGGGGCACGCTTAGAGTCAAAAGCCCCTTGGCCGTGCTTACATCAGGCCCGTCAGTATCCCGGCCATGGGCAGCATGACCGCGAGCAGCACACCGCCGACGATCGCGGAGAGGATCGCCACGAGCGTGGGCTCGATGATCGAGATGAGCCGGCGCATGGACGCTTCCACACGCTCCTCGTACCCGGCCGCGATCTTTTCCATGGTCTCGGCTTCGCGCCCGGCCGCGGACGCGGTCTTGAACATGCGCATATAGAGCGGATCGAGCAGCCCCGAAGATTCAATGGACGAAGCCATGTCCTTGCCTTCCCGAAGCGAATCCAGGATCTTCTGCGTTTTATCGGCCGCCTCCCGGCCGTCGGTCACGGTCTTGGCGAGCATGAGCGCTTCCTCCGCGGAGAACCCGCCGGAGAGCAGCAGCGCGAGCACGGACGCGATCCGGCCGGCGTTCAGGTTCTCGTTCAGCCGCCTGACGGGCGGGAACGTGGCGTTGAGGCAGTGCAGGACCGTTTCACGGCGCCCGGTCTTGAACATGATCGCCATGAGCAGGGTGAGCAGCAGCGCGAGCCCGACCACGCAGAGCACGATCACGCCGATCACGGTGCCGGCATGGCTCAGCGATTCCGCCGCGCCGCCGGAGGCAAGGCCCATACTCCCGAGCACGCGCCGGAAGATAGGCACTACCTTCCAGAGCATGATCGCGATGACCGCCGCGAGCATGATGCCGAGCGTGAGCGGGTACGCGACGACGGAGCGTGCCGCTTCCCGGACCCTGTCTTCGCGTTCATAGGTAACAGAGAGGGAGCGCATGACCTGCTCCAGCTTGCCGGCGCGTTCGCCGATGCCGACCATCTCGGTCAGATACGCGGGCCAGCGCGGATCGGGCGTCAGAGAAGAATACAGCGACCCGTTCTGTTCCACACGCTCGTTCAGCTGTGTGTACACGTCCGCGTACTCACTTTCGCCGCTGTTCTCGCACATGGTGCGGATGCCCTCATAGATAGGCATACCCGCTTCCAGGAACATGGCCACCTGTCCGCAGAAAATGCTCAGCTCCGCGGCGGGCAGTGTTTTGTTTGTGTTTTTCATAGGCTTCTCCCGTCAGTAAATTCTTTCCACCGTATAGTTCTTCACGTTTCTGAGCGCGCCGAGCGTCACAGTCGGGTCAAAGAAGGTCTCCTCCCCGTCCACGACCGCGGTCACCCAGGCGTGGTACGTCGAATCCGCGTATCCGATCACGAGCCGCGCGTGGATGCCCTGTACGCGCAGCATGCATACCGCCAGCGCCGCAAGGTCCTGGCAGATGCCCATCTTCTTTTTCAGGCAATCCTCTATGTCCGGCAGCGTACCGCCCGTGACCGTGACCGCCTTCATGTAATCGTAACCGATGTTCTTATGCGAGAAGTACCCGCAGACGGCCTCGTACTTCTGCGTCTCCGTTTCCAGGCCCTCGCAGAGCTCCATGCTCAGCGCCACCGCCGGTGTGTCCGGCGTGTAGTTCACGTACTGGTTCGGGAGCAGGAACGGCGCCAGCTCGTCGTCCATCTTCGCGCTCACGCTCACCTTGCCGGCCTGAGAGTATTTTTTGCCGCTCGCCTGCTCGTACAGCGTGACGGCATATTTGCCGCTGCCGCCCTGGAGCGGGAAGATCTCAAAGTTGCCCTCGTTGTTCAGGTCGTAGGTCAGGGTCTCCTTCCCATACGCGATACGCAGCTTCAGCCGCTTCTTGCTCGCCTTGCTCTTGACCCGTATGTAGCCGAGCGAGGCATTGCCCGCGTCCACGGAGAGCTTGCCGCCGGTGACCAGCTTCTGCCCGCTCTCCTCGGGCCAGACGAGCGCCGAAACGAACAGGGAGCAGAAGAACATCGCAGCGGCAAGCAGCACCGCCAGCAACGGTCTTTTGATCTTATGCGGTTTTGACAGGCGTCTGTCCGGCATGAGAGCGGTCCTTTGTTTTTTCGGAATTTCCGCGATTTTTTCCGGTCTGCTGCTTTTCGGCAGCCGTTTTTCCGGTTTTTTATCCGTATAAAACGACCGGCTGAACACGGTTCGACCGGTCGCTGTGTATGTCTCAGATCACTTGCTGATCAAAGAATTTGCGTTATCTGGTCACGTCCTCCAGGGCCATGCCGAATACGGCGTCTGCCCAGGAAAGGTGATCGCTCGGCGCATAGCCGGTGAGCGCGGAGGTGTAGAAGTCAAAGTACATGTTCGAATAGATCGGGATGACCGGCATCACGTCGGACATATACTCCAGGAACGCGACCCACTTGGTGCAGTAGCCGAGCGTATCCTGCGGATCGGTGCGGACGAGGTTGCGTGCGTAGTTATAGAGCACCTCATCGTTGATACCGGTCTTGTTCGCAACGCCCTGCGCGCTGTCCGCGGTGGAGAACCAAGAGGACGGGTTGAAGTCCGCGTCGAAGTTGGAGGCCAGGAAGAACATATCGCAGGTGCGTTCGTCCTCGCGGTAATACAGCTTGAGCATATCCGCCCAGGGCATGGCCTTGACGGTGAGACGGATGCCCGCCTCATTGAGCGCGTCGGTGAAATCCTTCCGGAAGAAGTTCACGGCACGGCTGGTATCGGGCACGACGAGCGTCAGGTCCAGCGTGACAGTCTTGTTGCCGATGCTCTTCTGGCGTACGCCCGCGCTGTTCTTCTTCCAGCCTGCTCTCTGCAGCAGCTCGCCGGCGGCTTCGGGATCGAAGGCGTACGTTTTCACCTTGTCAAAGCTCAGCGCCTGCCACTTGGCGAGCGCGACGCCGTCGTCCGCGGGATACTCTTCCGCGCCGGAGACGAGACGGAACATCCACTGACCGATGCCGTAATAGCCATCGACCACGGTGCCGTAATTGCCAACCATGCTCTGGGTCAGCGACTCTTTATCGAGGCACATGGCGATCGCCTGGCGGACCGTCTTATCGCTCACGGGACGCTGCTCACAGCAGAAGCTGATGAAGCCGAGCCCGCTGCGCGGATAGGCGCTCATATCGAACACACCGTCGGTGAGCAGCTGTGTCAGGCCCACGATCGTATCGCTGTCCATTGCCTTATGGATGAGCGCCGCCTGGCTGCTCTTGAGCATGGACGCGGCACCCGCGTTGCTGACAGTGCTGAACTCGATCTTCTCAAAGGTCGGCTGCTGTTCGGCCTTATAGTACTTGTTGCGCTCGAGCACGGCTTTTTTCCCGTCAAAGGAAACGAGCGAGTAGGGGCCGCTGACGACCTTCGGGAAGGTCAGATAGCCGCTCTTCGGGTCGAGCACGGTCTTCTTCAGCATGGCGGCACTGTACGTGCTGCCCGCGGAAGCGATATAGGCACCCTTGCCGTCGTCCGCGACCTTGCAGCCCGGCGCGATCACGGAGATGGGGTAGGGATTGAAGGCGATATAACTGAGCTCATAGAAGTACGGGAACGCGTTCTTGTTCACGGTGATCTTGAGCTGCGTATCGCTGAGCACGCGCACGCCGTACAGCACATCGCTTCTGCCGTCAGCGTAATCGGACGCGCCCACGATATAGTTCAGGTCGGGGCGGTCGGCGCCGGCCTTGCCTGTCTCGGGATGCAGCAGCATCAGGATCGAGAACGCGTAATCGTACGCCGTGATCCTGGTGCCGTCGGAATAGAAAAGATCGTCGCAGATAAAGAGGTTGTACTCTCTGTTGCTGTTTCTGTCCTTGGTGATCTGGAAACCGGAGACCGCGTCCTCGTTGATGGCGTAGTTCTGCGTCGTCATATCAAAGGCCGCGAGCGGGTACCCGTGCAGGAGCTTTTTCACGTCCGCGTCGGAGGTGCCGTTGCCCCACATGTTCGTGAAGAAGCAGCCGGTGAGCGGCGTGAAGGTCGCCACGGTGAGCGTGTCTCTGTCATAGCCCAGGTCCTCGACCGTGTAGGTCTCGGGCGCTTCCGGGTCGATCTGGTCACGCTCGATCCAGCCTGTCGTTATGCTGAGCAGCAGGCTGAGAATGAGAAGCAATGCGAAGATCCTTTTTTTCATGGTTTCTTCCTTTCTGGTTGGAAAGTGGGTGCGGACGCGAAAGCCCTGCACCCGGATAAATGTTGTTTCTTCCTATTATATATAGGAATGTATTCTCAAAACCGGCGGCAGGCTTCCCCGGCTGACCGGAGACTTCCTTATGCCTGATACCGGAGGCCCCTCCGGTCCGTTCGGGCCGGAGGGGTTTCGTGTGTGTTATTCGACGCAGTCGCCTACGTTCACACCGCTGGCCGCGGCGCCCAAAGGCGTCTCGTAGTCGGGGATGTAGATCTCCTTCGTCGTGTAGATGACCGTGATGGTCAGGTTCTTCGCAGGCATGCTGCGGAGCACGGTCGGCGTGTTGGTCGTGTAGCCTTCGATGACCGGGGAATCGATGTGGATGCGGTCACCGTAGAAGTGGTGCTCACGGACCGTCGGAGCGGCAGTGGTACCGTCGTCGTACACGTAGTAGATGGTGAGGATGTAATCGGTATGATCGTAGATGACATCGATCACAGTCTCAGAATCCTCCGCGCTGAGGTTGCCCGCGGGAGCGGTCCAGGTCACCGTCTTCTTATCCACGCCCCAGCCGGTGAAGGTCGGGGAGACGAAGGTCCTGGTGAAACCGGGTTCTGCCCAGTATTCCACATCCTCCGCTGCTTTCTCGCCGCCGACTCTGAGGTACCAGTAGTGGATGGTCAGTTTCGGCAGGATCACGAGCGCGCCGTCCACGATCTCGACCGTAACGGTCTCGAAGTTCGGATCGGTGTTCTCGAAGTCCTCAGGCAGGATGCCGAGATCGTACGTGCCGGCGTTCGCTTCGGTGACGGTCCAGGCCTCGGTCGGGACATCGGTGAGCTTGTCAACGTCGTAGAGCGTGCCGGAGGCTACCTTGCTCGCGTAACCGGTCACGGTATACGCGGTGCCGGTGAAGTTCTCGGTCGCGCTGTTCTCGGTCACGGTCACGGTCGCGTCGGCGGGCTTGATCAGCAGGGAACCGTCGGTCACCTTGAAGGTAACGTTGAAGTTGTCGTTCTTGTTGGTGAACTGCTCGGGCGCAAGACCCATCGGGTAGGCTTCCGCAGGATCGGCAACGGTCGCGCGGTTAACGTCGGTCTTCTCGATCAGCGCGGTGCCGGAGAAGGTGAAGTCATTCTCGGTGTACACACTGCTGTCGACGATCATATCCGAATCGGTGGGCTCCCAGCTCCAGGTATAGCCTTCGACCTTATGGGACTCACCGTCGTAGTAGACCTCATCGGTGTTACCGGTGACAGTGACGATGATGTTGAGCGCCGTCACGGTAAGGATGCCCTCATCGACCGAGACGGAGTAGTTTTTCTCGTGGCCCTCGAGGAAGGAGTAGGTGATCGTGTTCATCGTGCTGCCGACATCGGTGATGGTCTTATCAGCGGAGTACACAGCGCCGTCGCGCGCATAGAACTCGCCCAGATCGAAGTAGACGGTGGGCAGGCT
>R28__coassemble_603_pt1 | contig 13424 bp, 5 predicted proteins | sample R28__metabat2_high_PE_001 | metagenome-assembled genome bin R28
CGGATGAAGTGGTATCAGTAAATAAACGCTCAATCCGCTGCAAGGCCCGCGATACGGCGCAAGTTTTACCATTCCCCTTTCCAAGGGGGTTCGCGGAGCGAACGGGTGAGGTGTCAGCAAAAGCCACTGTGTGGCTTTTGCCCCGAACCCTGACCGAGCCCGGAGGCGAGAAGGTGGCTTTCGAACGCAGTGAGAAAGACGGATGAAGTTCCAAGGTCCGGCGTTTTCTGTATTAGAAAACCGGGCCGGATAAAGCGGGCACAGTAATCATAAGCCCGATCCGCTGTCAGGTACGCGTTACGGCGCGGCCCGGAAAACAAGCCCGGTGCCGCCCCGGCTCCATGCAGAAAATCGAAAAAAAGCGCGTAAAATAATACGATCCTCTTGTCTTAACCCGGTTAACTGTTATACTGTCCGTAAGGGAATGATGCCTCCCGCGGATCATCCGAAACCGCTGAAATATGCTGATGGCTTCTGCATTTTTTTTGTGTGCGGAGCTGTCGGCTTTTTTTCTGCCCTGAGGCGCATCAGGTACCGCGTTTACGCGGTCACCCGAAAAAAACATACCGGATCGTATTATACCGCTTGCCCGAATCTGTATTCACAGGAGGATGAACATGAAGAAATTTCTGGCCCTGTTCCTTGCCGTGCTGATGCTCACGGCTCTGCTGCCCTTTGCCGTATGGGCGGAGGAAGACGGTCCCGCAGCGGAAGAGGAGAGCCCTGCCGCTGCCGTGACCGAGCCCGAAGAAGAGCCCGAGGCGCCCGCGGAAGAGCCCGCACCCGAAGAAGAGCCCGAGGCGCCCGCGGAGGAGCCCGCACCCGAAGAAGAGCCCGAAGCGCCCGCGGAAGAGCCCGCGCCCGAAGAAGAGCCCGGGGCGCCCGCGGAAGAGCCCGCGCCCGAAGAGGAGCCCGGGGCGCCCGCGGAAGAGCCCGAGCCCGAAGAAGAGCCCGAAGCGCCCGCGGAGGAGCCCGAGGCGCCCGCGGAGGAGCCCGTTCCCGAAGAGGAGCCGGAGCAGACTGAAGAAACGGACGAAGCGGAAGAGGAGATCCCGGAGGATATGGATCTGCTGGCGGACCCGACCTCCGGCCCTTGCGGCGATGCCGTCAACTGGGAGCTCACAAGCGGCAGCCTGATCATTTCGGGTACCGGCGCCATGAGCGACTGGAACAACCATAACGCCCAGCCCTGGGCGGCCTCCCGCGAATCGATCGTGACCGTCATCATCGAAAACGGCGTCACGACGGTCGGTGCCAACGCGTTCTGGGGCTGCAGCGGGCTTACGTCCGTCTCCTTCCCCGATACGCTGACCGAGATCCATAAGGAATCGTTCCAGAACTGCGGCAAGCTGACCTCTGTCCGCTTCCCGGCCTCGCTCACGAAGCTGACCGGTGAGGTGTTCAAGGGCAGCGGCCTCACTTCGATCACCTTCCGCGGATCCGCGCCCGAGATCGATGCCAACTGCTTTAAAAATGTAAAAGCCACCGCCCACTATCTGATGGGAGACGCGTCCTGGACGACCGAGAAATTACAGAACTACGGCGGTAAGCTGACCTGGGAAGCGATCCCCAACGGTACCTGCGGCGCCGATATGACCTGGGAGATCGAGGACGGTGTGCTGCGCATCTCCGGCACGGGCGCAATGACCGATTATACGAATGCCACACCGGGGTGGCGCTATTATAACAACCAGTTTGACGAGGTGATCGTCGGCCGTGGCGTCACAAGCATCGGCGGCGGCGCGTTCAGATATTACGATAAACTTGTCTCCGTTTCACTGCCCTCCACACTGGAGAAGATCGGTGAGGAAGCCTTCTTCAACTGTACAGGGCTCACCTCCGTGGATCTGCCGGCTTCTCTGAATAAGCTCGATGAAAGAGCCTTCTACGGCTGTACCGGGCTCAGGTCCGTCACCCTCCCCGGGAGTCTGAGCGCGGTGGGCATGTATGCGTTCAGCGAATGCACCGGTCTGATGTCCGTCACCCTGCTCAACGGTATCCGTTCAATCAAACAATACGCGTTCTCGGACTGCCCCGCGCTTACCTCCGTGGAGCTGCCCGCCTCCCTGACGTCTCTGGAGGACGGTGCTTTCAGCAATACCGGCCTTACCGGCATCAATATCCCCGCCTCTGTGACCGATGTGGGCGGCTACGTATTCGCGGACTGCCGCAGTCTGGTCTCGGTCACGCTTCCTGCCGCGACGGAAAACATCGGCACCGGTCTGTTTAGGAGCTGCACCGCGCTCACCTCCGTGATCCTCCCCGCCGCGCCGGAGCGGATCTTCCCTGAAGCGTTTTACGGCTGCACCGCGCTGCGGTCAGTCAGGATCCCCGGCAGCGTTACCTCGATCGCTGAAAGAGCCTTCTATCGCTGCGTCAGCCTGAGCTCGCTCACCCTGCCGGACTCCGTACAGCAGATCGGCAATGAAGCGTTCTTGGGCTGCACGGGCATTTCCTCCGTCCGGTTCCCGAGCGGTACGGAACGTATCGGGAAAAACGCGTTTTCCGACTGCACGGCCCTGCGCCGTATCGTATTTTCAGGTAATGCCCCGACCGTCGGGAACGGCGTCTTCGATGGCGTGACCGCCGAGGTCTTCTGCGCGGCATACGATACCTGGACGGACGAGAAAAAAACCACGTGCGGCGGTACGCTCACCTGGCTCCCGCTCGGCAAATGCGGCGATACTGTTACCTGGTCGCTCTCCGACGGTACGCTGACCCTGTACGGCAGCGGTGCCCTGAGTGATTTTGAGGCCGGCGCTTCGCCCTGGTATGACATAAAGGACAGCATCGTGTCCGTGGTCATCGACGGCGGGATCACGCGAATAGGCAATAACGCGTTCCTGGACTGCGACGCGCTCATGACGGTGTTCTACCGCGGGAGCGACTGGTCTGAGGTCCTGATCGGCGAAGGAAACGGTCCGCTCACCGCGGCCGTGCTCAGACGGTACGTGCCCGCGGAGTCGGTCGCGATCCTGTCCGGAGCAACGCCTGTGACCGGCTCCGTACTGGAGATAGACCGGGAGGAAGAAAAGTCTCTGCGTCTGACGGCACGCGTGCTGCCCGAGAGCGATCTGCCCGTTATATGGTCCTCCACCGATCCTGAGGTCGCCGCTGTGGACGGAACAGGTCTCGTCACATTCCTTGGCAGCGGCATCGCCGTTATCAATCTTTCCACGGACGACGGCAACGGCGCCGCGGTGACCTTCACCGTATTCGAGGGGAGCCGCGCGATCGCGCTCGATCATGAGTATGTGCTGCTGAACGGCAGCGAGACGGTACAGCTCACCGCCGCGGTGACGCCGGCCGCTTATTCCGACGCGGTCGCGTGGAGCGCCGAAGCGGATGAGGGCCTGACGCTCACCTGTGTCGGCGGACATGTGGAGACCCAGGGCTTCGGCAAGGGCTTTGTGACCGCTTCCGTGACGATCGGCGGCCGGACGTATTCCGCGCACTGCCGTGTGGATGTGGCCGCACCCGAGAAGCCCGTCCGGACCCAGATCAGCGCCGTACAGGCGATCACGACATCCGTACCCGTCGAGGTCTACAGGACTGCGCACTACGCGACCGTGACCGTGCTGCCGGTGCTCGACCAGAACGCGACCGTCCTGGCGGCAGGCGCCGAAAAGGACGCGGGCGTGGCGATCACTGCGGCGCAGTTTGATTCGGGTGACGCGAAGAAATACTTCTCGCTCCGTGTCAAGGACGACAGGACGCTTGAGATCATTCCCACGGAAAAGGCCGTCGCGGACGCGTCCACCTCGGCTCTGCTCTCGAGCTATTCCTCCAGAATCATCGTGACCGTCAACGGCAAGGACTTCACGACCGGCTATGTGAAGCTGCTCGTGAAAAAGGTCAAACCGCCCGTAAAGGCGGCCAAGCTGGCATTCAACAGCTATCTGCCGGGCGAAGCGTTCGCTCTCAGCTTCACGGGCGGGACCGTGACAGGCCTCGCGTTCGATGAAGCCGCGGCCAAAAAGGCCAGGACGGTGGCATGCCCCGCGTTCATGAACGTCGAGCTTAGCGACGGGACGGCGGCGCTCTTCACCGAAGAGATCCCTGCCAAATACCCGTCCAAGGGCAATCTGTACCTGCTCGTTTCTGTGGACGGTTGGGCGGTGCCCGCGTCCGTAAAGGTCCCGTTCACGATCAAAAAGACGCTGCCGAAGCTGACCTTCTCCGAGAAGAGCCCGTCCCTGCTCCAGGGCACGCCCGATACGGTGCGCGTGAATATCAGGGTCACGCCCGCCGTGTTCGCGAATACGGCTGCTTTCCCCATCACCGTGGAAGAGCTCTATGTGCTCACGGGCAAGACGTATACAAAGACAGAGAATAATAAGGACCTCTTCTGCGATGTCACCGACGGCGTTCTCTCCCTGCGCGCACCGCACGCGGCAGAAGACGGCAAGGCGCACACGTATAAGCTCACGCTCTCCTGCGCCGGTCAGACGTTCAACTATACCGTGAAGACGCGCGCGGCGAACACGGACCCGCAGATCAGCCTCAAGAGCGGCGGCCAGATCAACAGCATGGTCGAAAACAGCCCCGCCACCCTGACCGTGACGGCGAAGAATTTCCACACGGGCAGCGGCGAAAGCTACCGTGTGAAGAGGATCATGCAGTATAAGGGCCTCAAGTGCGAGAACGAGGATGTGTCCGGGCTCTTCCGCTGGGCTCTGAACGGGAACGTGTTCACGTTCACGGAGAAGGAGTTCGGCACGCTCCCGGCCGGGTATACCTATAAAGCCGAGATCGGCGTGGACCTGGACGGCGACGGAGAAGACGACGCGGCCCAGACCGCCGTGCTCAAAACGTCCTTCCCGAAGACCGTGCCCGCGATCTCCGTTTCCGTGAAGAAGACGGGCGCCCTCGATCTGGCGCGGCCCGAAAGCTCTGTCACGCTGACGGCGAACGTGAAGAACTGGTTCGGCGATGTGACCTTCAGCCTTGTGTACTATAAGAAGACCGGCAAAAAGACCGAAGAGGTGTCGGCAGAAGAAACGCCCTTTGCCGTGGAGCAGCAGGGCAACGTATTTACGCTGAAAGTCAGGCCCGACTGGAAAGAAACGACCTCCGCCTTCAGCGTGGCGGTCAAAGCGTCCGCAAACGGTGTCGAGCCCATGAGCGCGAAGACGGCGCTGGCCGTGAAGAAGGGTAAGGTCACGGTAAAGAGCAGCCTCGCTTCCGCGGTATTCTATAAGAAGGACCGGTTCAGCCGCGCGTACTTTACGCTGAGCATTCCGGATCCGACCGTGGCGACGATCTCTGATGTGACCCTCGATACGGCCTCGGCGAAGAAGTTCCGGCTGCTCTCGTACGGGAACGGTGTCTATGCCATTGAGTTTTTGGACAACCGGTTCCCCGCGAGCTTTACCGCTTCGACCGTCAAGCTCTCCGTGTTCGTGCAGGGCTGCACGCCCGCCGTGGCTACGGCGAAGATCAAGATCACTTATAAATAGCCGTTAGCCGACATTAAAAGCTGTCAGCTGTCAGCTGTTAGTAGTTCCGGACGCGCCGGAGGCGCGTTAGCCGTCAGCCGTTAGCTGTTAGTAGTTCTGAGGAAGCATTTGCTCCGGCAAATGCTTCTTTTTTGTATCAGGAAAGCCCCGACAGGCGTTCCCAAAGCCTTCCTCGCCGGCGAGGGTTCGTGAACCCTGACCGAAGCGTGAGCTGAGAAGGGGGACCGCTTGCGGAGATGAAGCGGCCTCAGCCGATGTAAGGCACTATCCGCTGTGCAGACACGCGATACGGCTCACCCTCCGCCCTTCCTCTCAGCCCATACCGCCGCCGCGGGTGAGCCCTGCTTTTGGCTGTATAAAAATTCACAGAATAGAAAAAAACGAGCTATATTTTCTCTTAGTGCCGGGTGATATAATACGGTTGCCAAGAACTGCGGGTCCGTTTATTTCGCGTACGGCAATGACGGGTCTGTCGGGATCGACGCAATACATAGAATAAGGAGTACCCCTATGAAGAAATTTGTTTCTGTGCTGATGGCGCTTTTGTTCCTGCTCGGGACCTGCGCTTTCACCGTGGCCGAGGATCTGCCCAAGTTCAGCGGCCTCGTGACGGATGTCAACGGCGGCATCTTTACCGTTGTCAATGCCTATGGCACCACGCTGAATTTCCAGATGGATGATCCCGACGATCTGATGCCGGATATCGGCGCGCTGGTCGAGCTCACCTATACCGGCGATCTGACGGCTATCCCGTCCGTGACCGAGTTCACCGTCATCACGCCCGCCACCGTTAAGTCCATGTCCGGCACGCTCAACACTGTCGAGACCGGCAAGATCACCGTCAAGCCCAGCAAGGGCAGCGCGGTCTCCTTCAACCTGCTCACCGGTACCACTGTCTCCGGCAAAGCCCAGACCTACAAAGAGGGCGACACCGTGACCGTGACCTACGCCGAGTGTGTGCAGTTCATTTCCACCGTGAACCTGGCGCTCAACGTGGAGATCACCAAGATCAAGCAGGAGAAGAAGGACGATGAGGATACCACCAACAAGAAGCTGACCGGTGTGGTCACCTCCTTCTCTCACGGCGGCAACATCACCATCCGCACCTCCAAGGGCAAGACCTGGACCTTCAAGCTCTATTCCAAGACCGCCTTCCCCTCCAAGAAGGATCTGGAGAACGGCTGCACCGTCACCATCACCTATGACGGCTATGCCTCCAACCGTCCCTATGCCAAGAAGGTCAACGTGACCAAGACCAGGGAAGAGACCGAGCGCGGCAAGACCTATAAGAAGAGCGGCACCGTTTCCTTCTTCGAGGGCATGGCTATCGGCCTGACCAACGGCTTTGTGGCGGATGTGGCCTATGCCAAGCATTCCGGTAAAGGTCCGCGTGAGCCCGGCCGTAAGGTCACCGTTTATTACTACAAGCAGAACGGAGAAAACTACGCGACCAAGATCAAGTGGAAATAAGCCCGTTTCCCTGTGACATATTATTTAGAAAGGAATTAGGGTTTATGAAGCATATGAATAAAATAACCGCGCTGCTGCTCGCGCTCATCCTCGTGCTCGCTCCCTGTGCGGGCGTGCTCGCTGAGGAGAACGCGGCGCCCGCGGATTGGGAGCAGCTCCCGATCGGCACTACGGGCTACGCGATCAAAGCGCCCGCGGGCTATGTGGATATCGGCGTGACCGATGAGGAGTTCGTGCTCGGCATGGTCTCTTCCTTCGTTAATTCCGATACCGATATCGATATCGATGTGAGCCAGTTCCTGCCCGCCGCCGAGGGCTTTGAAGCCTTCGCGACCGCGCAGTGTGAGATGTACAACGGCACCGAGTTCACCATGAATGAGTTCAACGGCGTTCAGGCGGCCGGCTACCGCACCGAATGGATCGTGAACGACGAGATCTACTATAACGCGACCGTCCTGTTCGATGCAGGCGCCTACTACGGCGAGATCGATTTCAACTGGTTCGCTTCCGCCGGCGATAAGTCGGAGGAGTGCGCTCAGATCCTGCGCACCTTCGGCAAGGCTGAGACCGAGACCGTCCGCCTCGGCAGCTCCCCCTACGTCGTATACGTGACCAAGGGCTACTATAACGGCGAGGTCACCAGCGAAGAAGCCGCGGAGGGCCTGATCAATTACTACGTCAACGATAACCTGCTCTTCGACTTCGATGTCTACGAGAACGCGGCGGACGAATCGCTCTCGCTCGCCGATGTGGCGCTGCAGCTGTGCACCGTGAACAAGGGCAGTGAGCTGGTCCAGCGCAGCTTCAACGGCATCCCCGCCTATACCTTCTGCGGTAACGATGAGTATGCCGGCGTCACCTACGAGACGGTTACCTGCGTGTTCGAGAGCACCAACGGCACCTATATCGCCATCGTCTGCTGGCTCGACAACGAGGCTATGCGCTATGCGGCCATGGCCATGCTCGAGACGCTGACCTCGGTCGATTCCCTGATCCCGAACGAGCCCATGACGCTGCGTATCGGCTCCTCGTCTCTCGGCATCACCCTGCCCACGACGTTCGTGGAGGGCTCCGTCTCCGAGGAAGAGTTCGAGGAAGAGGGCTACACCGCCTGCTACTACAGCCCCTACGCGCTGTTCGATATCGACCTGTATCAGTGCGCCATCGCCGATGAGCTGGCGACGCTGGAGGAGTTCACCGAGAAGGACTGCGCCGATTACAACGGCACCGAGCTCGCGCTGGACGAGGAGATCAACAACATCCACGTGACCTCCTACCATTCCGACGAGGAGTACGACGGCGTCAACTATCACTGCGCTACCTACACCTTCGAAGAGGACGCGTATTATTACCAGCTCTGCTTCTACTGGACCGACGAGGACGCGGAGGAAGACGTGGAAGCCGTTATGGAGACGCTCGCGCCCATCGAGACCGAGCCCTTCACGCTCGGCCATTCCTCCTATAACATCACGGTCCCCGCTTCCATGGCGGTTAGCAGCTATGAGGACGCGGATACGGGCATGACCTCCGTCAAGTTCGAGAAGGATCCGCTCAAGTTCATCGTGTACTCTCTGTCCAACAGCGAAATGCATTACAGCCTGGAGGAGTATTCCAGACTCGAGTGCGAGTACTATGAAGGCACCGACCTCACCGTGACCGAGATCAACGGCGTGCCCGTGGCGTATTTCTACTATATCCGCACCGACGAGTACTACAACAACTTCGCCGTGCTCACCTACTGCATTGAGACCGGGAGCGACGAATACATCGATATCGACTTCTATCTCAACGGCTATGTGTCCATGTATCAGGCACTGGATGTGATCAACTCCATTACCAAATAAAGCACAGTTACGATCCGCATAAAAGGCTGCCCCTTCGGGCAGCCTGCGCAGGAATAAAATTCTGTAATAATGACCGCGCCGCATCCTCAAAGAACGGCGCGGTCATTTTTGTGTGAGACGGTCTCAGGAGGAGCTCAGCGAGTCAACGGAGCCCCGGAACGGACGGACCCGGTCCGGCAACGTGTCCTGACCGTGCAAGCGCACGCCGCACGGCCGCCGGAAGCATGAATAACGGACCTTCACGGGATCCTGCATAAAACGCGCCGATCGGCCTTCCTCACCGGCGAAGGTTCGCCAAAGACGGAAGGGTCTCTCCTGAACACGCCGATAAGGACAGGTCTGCCGCGCAGATCCCGCCACTTTCCGTGAAGAAACATAAAAACGGCACAGCCGGCAATGACTGCCGATACTGTGCCGTTCCTGTTTCCCGGATCATAGAGAGCTGCCGTCAGAAGGGCAGCTCCGTTACGTTTTTGGGTCCGTTACTGCGCGAGGGTCAGGCTGTTGATGACATCGAAAGCCTGGAACGCGGCCACATAATCGTTGACACGGAAATCAACATCGATATAGCCGGTGTCGCCGCTCTTGAGACAGAGGGTGAGGACCGCGTACTGGTTATAGAGCGCGTCGGTGCGCACATAGTAGTAATACGCCGCGGGAATGCCGTTGATCTCCGTGAAGGTGAGATCGGTGCCTTTGTAGTATTCCGCTTCGAGGGTGGCATACTCCTGCAGGCTGAACTGCTGCTCTTCCGCGGTCATCTCGTACACCGTGAAGGAGAGCGGAGAGAGCTCGTAGCCGGTGCACATCAGCTCAGGTTCATCCTCGTACTCATATACGGTCCCGACCATGCCGGCGGGTACGGTCACGGCATAGGCGGAGCTGCCGAGCTGCAGCACGGTCTTTTCGATCGGCGCCAGGGTCTCCATCACATCTTCGATATCCGCTTCCACGCCTTCATCGTTCCAGTAGAAGCAAAGCTGATAGTAGTAGGTCTCATCCGCGAAAGTGTAGGTGAGGCACTTGTAGTCGACACCGTTGATGATCTCATCGGAACGGTAAGAGGTCACGTGTACGCCGTTGATCGTATCGTCCAGCGCGAGCTCGGTGCCGTTGTAATCGGCGCAGTCCTTCTCGGTGAACTCCTCCAGTGTCGGCAGCTCGTCGGCGATGGCGCACTGGTACAGGTCGATATCAAACAGGCCGTAGGGGCTGTAGTAACACGCTGCGTAGCCCTCTTCCTCGAAATCCTCTTCTGCGACGGCGCCCTGTACGAAGGTGGTGGGCAGGGCAATGCAGTAGTCGGAAGAACCGATGCGCAGGACCATGGGCTGATTGGGGATCAGCTCGTCCTCGGTGGCGATGGTGGAAAGCATCCCCAGAGCCGCCGTGCGCATGGGCTCATCGTCGATCCAGCAGACGACGGCCACGATGGAGCCGTTGGAGCTGTCGAGCACCGCGGTCAGGGTATCGTACTCGATGCCGTCATACTCGTCATGGCCGTTGAAGGTATAGACGGGGATGCCGTTGAAGGAGTTTTCCTTCAGGTCGGAGCCGCCGTTCACAGCGCAGAGCTGCATCGCCACGTCCGCGAGCGTGAGCGACTCGTCCACAATGTTCTCATAGACATCGAAGTCGAAGAGCAGGTTATCATTCAGATAATAGGCGATCAGACCTCTGGCCGCTTCCTCGGAGGAGATCTCTCCGGTATAAAAGCCCTTGGGCACCGTCACAAAATAGGGGGAGCTGCCAAGGCGGATGTGCTCGGTCTCGGCTTTGCCGATGGTTCCGATCATCGTACGGACCAGATCCAGCGCGTCCTCCTGATCGGAGGGCCAGTTAAAGCTGATGCGGACATAGATATCGCCCGCGTCAAAGAGCACGGTCGCGTTCAGGAGCGTTTGGCCGTCCTTTACCCACTCGGTCGTATAACCGGCGACGCACAGGCCGTTGAAGCTCTCGTCATAGGAATACTCGGCGCCTTCGTTCGCTGCGCAGAGAGCCTCGGAGAACGCCCGGAAGCCTTCCTCCGCTGCCGCATACTCGGCCACATCGATATCGACACCGGTGATCGGATTGGTATAAGAGCAGGCCGCGCCTTCCGCGAACTCGTCCGCGGTCACGCCCTGATCGGTATAACCGGCGGGCGCTTTGATCGCGTAGCCGGAACTGCCGAGCGGAAGCTGATCCCACTCCGCCGTCTCATCCTCCGCGAAAACACCCGCGGCGGGAATGAGCACGAGCAGGAGAGCGAGCAGCAGCGCTGTTAATGATCTAAAATACTTCATAAACCCTAATTCCTTTCTGTATTGCAGTGATCGGGCTTATTTCCACTGGAGCTTGGTCGCGTAGTTCACGCCGTTCTTGATGTAATAAGTGATGGTGACCTTGTAGCCTTCGCCGCGGTGGCTCTTGCCGGAGTGCTTGGCGCCGGCGATCTCGAAGTACGTACCGTCCTTCAGGACCATGCACCAGTCTTCCGCGTACTGACCGCAGACACCGGTCTTTTTATAAGTCTTGCCGCGCTCGGTCTCCGACTTGGTCTTGGTCACATTGATCTTCTTGGCGTAGGGATGCGCGGAGGCATAGCCGTCATAGGTAACGGTGGCGGTGCAGCCTTCGTCGAGCTCCTTCCTGGAGGGATACTTGGTGTGGCTGTTGATCTTGAAAGTCCAGGTCTTGCCCTTGGAGGTACGGATGCTGAGCTTTGAGCCGTCCCAATAGGTGACCACGCCGGTCAGCTGCTTATTGGTGGTGTCCTCATCCTCTGTCTTCTTCTCCTGCTTGATCCTGGTGACCTCGATATGGGTGGCGAGGTTCACGGTGGTCATGAACTGTACGCACTCGGCATAGGTCACGGTCACGGTGTCGCCCTCCTTATAGGTCTCGGCTTTGCCGGAAACATAAGTGGAGCTGATCAGGTTGCACACAACGGAATTGCCCTTGCCGGGCTTGACGGTGATCTTACCGGTCTCGATCGCGGTAACGGTGCCGGAAACGGTCTTCTGCGTTGCCGGGGTGAGAACGGTGATCGTCTCAACGAGGATGACGGAGCTCAGATCGCCGGAATACGCGATCTCTATAAAAGCGCCGATATCGGGATAATCGGTCGCGTCATCCTTCAGCTTGAAGGTGAGCGCGTTGCCGTTCGCGTTGACGACAGTCACGGAATCAACGGTGCTTTCTGTTACAAGACCGCTGAATTTGGGCAATTCTTCTGCCGTGGCGGATACGCTGATACCCATAACGAATAAGAGCGCCATCAGCACAGAAATAAGTTTCTTCATGGGGATACTCCTTATAAATATGATTCCGGTCCGCCGATCTGCTTTGCCGTACACGAAAACAGGCCGTCCGATCCCGGCTTTTTTATTATAACATCGCACTATTGTATAAAATAAGGCACGTTTTTTTCTGATTTGTGAATTTTCAGGCCTCTTCTCCGTGTGAAAACTGTCGCAACACAGGGCCGCGGACCGACGGATTTTTTCAACACTTCTGTTGACGCGGTGAATGCGAAAACGATCGCAACCTTTGGACAGACCGCCCGTTTTCCGCAAGCCTGTCGTTTTTCAGGTCCCTTCTTTCCGCAACACCCCCAAAAACGCACAAGGCCCGGCCGGAAATCGCTCGCGATCCGGACATCGCGGCCTATGTCATCGGCATGGGTTTCGTCGTCTACGACGGCGACGTCATTTACGCGAATTATTCCGTGCGTCCGGTCATCTGCGTCCGGTTTTAAAAACCTGATCCGATACCCTGCCGGAGGCATCCGACCCTTGCGGTCGGAGAAAAGTCCCCGGCACAAGTCTGTAAACGTAAACAGGGCTGAAAACGCTGCCAAGCCCTCCGCTTTTTAGGGGAAGGCTTTTTACTTGAGATGTATCCCATATAGCCTTCCGCTTTCCAAGGGGGTTCGCGGAGCGCCGCCAAAAGCCTTCCGCTTTCCAAGGGGGCTCGCGAAGCGAACGGGTGAGGTGTCAGCAAAAGCCACTGTGCGGCTGTTGCCCCGGATCCCGACCAAGCCCAGAGGCGCGAAGGTGGCACGGCTGAAAGCCGTGACGGATGGTAACGAAACGACAGCGAAGTTCCGGCTCTGCCTCTTATTTCTGTAAATGAAAGCAGAGCCGTTGTTCAAGACTATCGGCATCCGTATCTGTACGGCACTCTGAAACTGTCCCTCGTTTTTTCCTATCTCTGCGAACCCCGCGCCAACCAGCCTCATCCGCCTCGTTGCACTCGGCACCTTCTCCCTTGAACGGAGAAGGCTTTTTACTTGAGATGTATCCCATATAGCCTTCCGTTTTCCAAGGGGGCTCGCGGAGCGAACGGGTGAGGTGTCCGCAAAAGCCACTGTGCGGCTTTTGCCCCGGACCCCGACCGAGCCTCGCTTCACAGCTCAGGCAGGGTGCCGTTCTGAGAGCACAATGTACTCTCTTCCGTCACCGCCTTTTATTTCATAAACAAGGAAGGCGGTGCGGGACGGCTGCGGTCGGGTCCTTACCGTATACATTACGGCACCCGCTCGTTTTACAAGCCTCCCTTGAACGGAGAAGGCTTTTTGTATACCCCCCGGAGCTTCCTCCCCTTGTGTGCCCGCGCTCCCCAAAAGCCATCCTGAACCGAAAAACGACCGCGCCGTTCTTTGCTG
>R28__coassemble_608_pt1 | contig 13338 bp, 14 predicted proteins | sample R28__metabat2_high_PE_001 | metagenome-assembled genome bin R28
CTACTGCCTGCCGCCTGATGCCTGCTCCTCGCTGCGGCCGTCTCGCCCGGCGCGCCTGCTCAGTAGCACCAGCACAAGGATCAGCACGAGCGGGAACACGCTCCCCGCCAGCATGCCCGCCTGCAGCTCATCGCCCGCGTGCTGGGTGACGGTGCCGACCAGGCTCGGCCCGAGCGCGCCGCCGAGGTCACCCGCCATGGCAAGCAGCGCGAACAGCGCCGTTCCGCCCTGCGGCAGCCGCGGCGAGGTGATACTGATGGTGCCCGGCCACATGATCCCCACGGAAAAGCCGCAGAACACGCAGCCGATCAACCCCGCGACGGGGCTCGCGGAAAGCGAGGCGAGCAGGTAGCAGCACAGGCACAGCACGCCGGACGCGATCATGAACCGGGTAAGATCAAGCTTCTCCCCGTATTTGCCGTAGATCACGCGGCTGATCCCCATGGTGAACGCGAACAGGCACGGCCCGAACAGATCGCCCACGGTCTTGGAGAAGCCGAGCGCCGCTTCCGCGTACGCGGACGCCCACTGCGCCATGGCCAGCTCCGAAGCGCCGGCGCAGACCATGAGCACGATCGCGCAAAAGAACAGCGGCGTCCTGAACAGGCTCCCGATACTCATGCCTTTCCCCTCTTCCGTCAGCCGCTCAATGGGGCAGACGGCAAAATTCCGGATGTTCCAGAGCGGTACCAGCGCCCAGAGGCAGGCCAGTATCCGCCACCGGTCCATGCCGAACACGGCAAAGAACAGCGCGGAGAGCAGGATCACGCCCATGGACCCCCAGCAGTAGAACGAATGCAGCAGGCTCATCACCGCGTCCTTGCGTTCAAAAGGACACGCCTCCACGATCGGGCTGCCCAGCACCTCGATGAGCCCGCTCCCGAGTGCGTACAGGACCACGCAGATCATGATCCCGACGAACGGATCGCGGCTCAGATCCGGCAGCACGGCGAGCCCGGCCAGCCCGACGCAGCTCAGCAGCTCGGCGAGCACGGCGCCGCGCCGGTACCCGAGCGCGTCCATGAACCGGGCGCAGAGCACATCCACCAGCAGCTGCGTCAGAAAGAACGCGGCCGGGATCAGCGCGATCCTGCCCAGGGAGATCCCGTGATCCGTATGGAATTTCAGAAACAGAAGCGGCGCGAAATTGGCGGTGATCGCCTGCGTGATAAAGCCCAGATAACACGCCGTCAGTGTTTTGCGGTAATCCTTCTGCATGCGCCCTCCCTTTTGAACCGCGGAGCGGGAACGGTCCCGGCCCTGCCGGCGTCCCGTTCTGTTTTCGGAAAAAGACCTATCCGTTCCGGATAAGTCTTATACGTGGATACTGTAATGAATGAGCGCGGCAGCTCAGCGGAACTTCCGGGAAGCGCCGCCGCCGCCCGAGCGCCCGCCGCCGCCGGAATGGCCGCCGTAGGAGCCGCCGCCGGAACGGTAGGAGCCGCCGCCGGAGGAATAGGAGCCGCCGCCCGAGCCGCTGCCCGGAGAGGTGATGGCATACCCGATCAGCTGCCAGATCCCGCAGCTGATCAGTGCGACGATCGCGCTGCCTATCCCGCGCGAGATCACGAAATACCCGAAGACCAGCGCCAGCCACACCAGATTCGCGATCAGCCCGTCGTCCTCAAACGCGGCGCCCGTGATGAGGCCCGCGACCAGACTGATGCCCATGGCCGCCAGCAGGGGCTTGCTCGCGCCCTCTTCCTCCTCGGACGCCTGCTTTTTATACGTAACAGGCGCGTCGCTCAGCACGTCATCCGTATCGGTAAGCCCGTATTCCGCCTTCACCTCGCCCATAATGGCGTTGAAGCCGTTGACGATGCCTTCCTCCCATTTATTGTCTTTCAGGTACGGCACCACGTATTCATCGAGGATCCGGCCCGCCTTCGCGTCGTTGATCGCGCCCTCGAGCCCGTAACCGACCTCTATGCGCACCTCCCTGTCCCCGGTGATGACGAGGAGCAGCACGCCGTTGTTCTTCTGCGTGTCGCCGATCCCGTAGCTTCTGAAGAGCTCGGTCGCGAACCGATCGATATCCGCGCCCGCGAGCGTCTCCATGGTCACAACGACTACCTGCGCACCGGTCCGGTCCCGGAGCGCGACATTGGTGTTTATGATGTATGCCCTGCTCTCCCTGCTCAGAACGCCGGAAAGATCGTTCACATAGAAATCCGGCGCGGGTGCCGGGATATCCGCCGCGAGCACGGGCAGCACCAGGCACAGCGCGAGCAGGAGCGCCGCCGGGATCAGTAACAGCTTACGCACGGCCTTCTCAGAACTTCACTTCCGGGACCGCGTCGGCGCCGGCTTTGATCTCGAAGTATTCCGCCGGCTCAAAGCCGAACCAGGACGCGATCAGACGGCCCGGGACACGCTTGATGGTGCTGTTGTAAGCCTCCACCGCCTGATTGTAGTCAATGCGCGCCGTGGCGATCCTGTTCTCCGTGCCCGCCAGCTCGTCCTGCAGCTGAATGAAGTTCGTGTTCGCCTTCAGGTCCGGATAGTTCTCCACGATCACGAAAAAGTTGCCCAGCGCCTCGGTCAGCGCGTCGCTCGCGTCGGCCTTTTCCTTCACCGTGTCCGCGTTGATCAGCTTCTCCCGGGACTCGGTGATCGCGTTGATGACCTCGGTCTCATGGTCCATATACCCCTTCACGGTGTTCACCAGGTTCGGGATCAGCTCCGCCCTGCGCTGCAGCTGCGCGTCGATGGTCGCGTAGGTGCTCTGCACCCTTTCCTGCTTCGTCACGATCCCGTTATAGGTGCTCACGCCGTTGAAGGCCGCCAGAACGATCAGGACCAGAAGGATGATAAGGCCTATGCTGCCGCTTTTTTCCTTGCTCACTGTATTTTCTCCTTTATATTGCTATGCGGAAAATGTCTGTTTTCGGCATCCCTGCCGGGCTGTAACTATATCAAATTTCGGCGATATCCGTCAAGAATAATCTGTATTTTCGCCTGTTTTGCGAGCGGAGGACCGTTTTTGCGCCCGAATCGCGCCGGACCCTTTTTTACGGAACCGTTCTGTGTTATACTTTGCATGATCGGGCAGCCGACAGCCGCGCCGTCGGTCCCGCGCCTGACAGATCGGAATGTTTGAGGAGGTACCCATGTCCGCGTTTTGGTTATACACCGTTATCGTTCTCTCATCGTTCTTCGGCGGCCTGCTGCAGACCCTTTGCGGGTTCGGCGGCGGCGTGGTCCTGCTGCTGGCGCTCTCCCCGTTCTACGGTCTGATCACCGCGCCGGCGCTGAGCCTTGCCATCTGCATCTTCATGGTCGCGTTCCTCACCGTCCGGTTCCGGCGCCATATCGAGTGGAAGCTCGTTATCCTGCCCACCGTGGCGTACCTCATCACGGGCACACTCATCAACCGTCTCCTCAATAAGGATATGAACACAGACCTGATCGGGTTCCTCTTCGGCGTGTTCCAGGTCCTGCTCAGCGTATACTACCTGTTCCTCGTCAAAAAGGTGCGCGCCAAGCCCAGCCTCCTGACCGGCATCGTCTGCGGCGGCATCTCGGGCATCACGGGCAGCCTGTTCGGTATCGGCGGACCCATGCTCGCGGTATATCTCATCGCCGCAAGCAAGGATAAGCAGAGCTTTGCCGCGAACATCCAGTCCATCTTCCTCGTCACGAACCTGGTCCTGGTCATCGGCAAGCTGCGCAGCGGCTTCTATACCGCGGACTGCATCACGCCCACGCTCGCGGGCGGCATCAGCATCCTGCTCGGCACGCTCCTCGGCGTCCGGTTCATGCAGAAGCTCGACGCGGAGAAGATGAAGAAGTTCGTCTATGTCTTCCTCGGCGTTTCCGGCATCATCACGATCTTCCAGTACATTAAGTGCTTCGGCTGATCCCGCGCCCCTCTCTTAAACACAACAGCACCCCGCCGCTTCCGCCGTGAACCGCTCCCGAACAGAGCGCACGCGAAACGCACGCGGGGTGCTTTTTTCTGCGCATCAAAAATCGCGGGCATAACAGGTACCCGCGATGATACGGTGCGGCGGACAGGCTGCGGGTCCTCAGCCGTGCGCGTGTTCCTGTTCCGCCGCGTATAAGCGTACTCTCCGGGATTCGGACCCGGGACCTTCGGGTTAACGGCCCGCTGCTCGACCTGCTGAGCTTAGAGTACATATGATCCCTGTGAGTTTCGAACTCAACATTGCCGACTTGAGAGGCCGGTGTCCTAGCCGTTAGACGAAGGGACCGGGGTGCTCCCTTTCTGGGAGCAGTTATTGATTGATAGGCGCTCACGTCTGCTCCCCGGTACCCCGCAAAAGGTCGGCAGCGACAGTTTGCCGTTGTGAGTGCGCTTGCAAACGAACAGAGCAGGCGCAGCCCGCGCCGACGATGATCCCTGTGAGTTTCGAACTCAACATTGCCGACTTGAGAGGCCGGTGTCCTGACCGTTAGACGAAGGGACCGAGGTGCTCCCTTTCGGGGAGCTATTGGTGATTTATAGGCGCTCACGTCTGCTCCCCGGTACCCCGCAAAAGGTTGGTAGCGACAGTTTGCCGTTGTGAGTGCGCTTGCAAACGAACAGGCAAACCGAGCGTGACCTTTTGCGGTGAGGAGGCGCGGCGGAATGAGTGCGAGGGGGAATTTCCTGCGAAGCAGCAAATTCAGCCGCAAACGATATGCAGCCCGCGCCGACGTGCCCGCGCCGACGTGCCCGCGCCGACGCCATCTCACGCCGTCATAGTGTGCTGCTTGTCATCCTGATAGACGAGGATATCGTCGAGGCGCACCCGGCAGACCTCGGCGAAAATGACGAGGTTGTCCAGGGTAGGCAGCGCCCTGCCCTGCTGCCATTTATAGATGGCCTGCGGGGTCGCGAAGCCGAGCACGGCCTGGAGCTGCCTTACGGAGACGCCCGCTGCCGTACGGATCCGCGCTATGTTGGCGCCGGTCCTGACCATATCGATGACAGGTATGTGATACATTTGATCTTCCTCCGTTCCGGCCGGCGCCGGAACAGAGCTCCGGCTACTCAGCCTTGAAATTATAGACAGGTTTCATAATGTCGATAATATCGACGGACTCGCGTACGACATCGATAATATCTTCGAGTGATTTATAAGCCATGGGTGCTTCGTCCAGCGTCGCGGCGCTGACGGAGGTGGTATAAATGCCCTCCATCGCTTTCTCGTACGCCGCCAGATCGAGCGTATCGCGCGCGACTGTCCGGGACATGAGCCTGCCCGCGCCGTGCGGTGCGGAGAAGTTCCATTCCGGATTCCCCTTGCCGAGCGCCAGGATGCTCCCGTCGCGCATATTGACGGGGATGAGCAGCTTCTCGCCCCGGTGTGCCGCGACCGCGCCCTTCCTGAGGATCATTTCGTCCGTGTCGATATAGTTGTGCACGGTATGGAACGCATCCCCGGCGGTCAGGTGCATGGCGGACAGAATGATCTCGGCCATCAGCTCCCGATTCCGTTTTGCGAACCGCTGGCAGACCTTCACATCGCTGAGGTAGTCCTCGAGCCGGGTCCCGTATACATAGCAGAGGTCCGCCGGCGTGTCGCTCTCCTGTGCCGTAAAGCTGAGCGCCTCCAGCGCCGCCTGCAGCTCCCGGTTCCGGCCCGCCGCCTTGTATTCGGCGATGAGCGCTTCCCGCTTTCGGTAATACTCCTCTTTCCCGGACGCGAGCTCCACAGCCACGCGCCGGTAGTATTCCGCAACCTGCTTGCCGAGGTTCCTGCTCCCGCTGTGGATCACGAGATACAGCGTCCCGTCCGCGGCCCTGTCCGCTTCGATGAAGTGGTTGCCGCCGCCGAGCGTGCCGAGGCTCCGCTCCAGACGCTCACTGTCTTTCAGCGCGCGGAAGCACCTGAGCTCGGTCAGGTCGAACCGCTCCCGGCGCTCCTCCCAGACGTTCAGTCCGGAAGGGATCCCGTGCACGGTCCTGTCCAGGGCGTCAAGGTCGGGCTCTGCCTTGCCGAGCGACACCGTATACATGCCGCAGCCGATATCCACGCCGACTATGTTCGGCACGACCTTATCGGTGACGGTCATCGTGGTGCCGACGGTGCAGCCCTTGCCCGCGTGCACGTCCGGCATGATACGGATGCGGCTGCCCGCGGTGAACGCGTGATCGCACATGCGGCGGATCTGCTCCACGGCTTCCGGCTCAATGACCTTCGCGTAGCAGACGGCGGTATTCACTTTTCCTTTGATCTGCCTGTACATCCTGCGTTTCTCCTCACATTCGCTTTCCGTATCAAAAAAACCGCCTGTCTCAATAAGACAGGCGGTCGAAACTTCTGTTGTTCCTTTATTGGATACGGGACACAGCCGTTACACGATCCGAACATCCGTCTATACTGAGTACAGCAAAGCACACCTGCTCACGCAGGCATTCGCAATTATTATCGATCAGACGGGCGGATACTGTGACTGACATCCTGCTTTTCCTTTCCGAGCTCTTGCTCTTATTTACTGTGTTCACTATAGCACACGAAAACGCGCTTGTCTATTATACCTGCGGTATAATTTTATATTTTTTTCGCGGGATCGGAGGCCGATTCCTTCTTCCCCGGCAGGCGCAGCCGCTCCTCGAGCCGGCGCTCCTCCCGTTTGAGCTGTTCCCAGAGCGTCCGCAGCTGCGTTTTATGCGTGCACAGCTTCTCCGTGCACACAGCGCAGCGCAGATACCCGTTCGTTTTCTCACTGAACCGCTCCGGGTGCCTGTACACGGTGATCTCCCAGCGTATGAGCAGCGCCGCGGCCGCGGCGAGCAGGGACCAGGTATACACGCGCGGCACGAAGAACAGCGGCGTGAACATCATCGCGTAATCCCAGTTATAGATCCGGCACGAGCCGCAGCACTTGTTCTTCAGGAACCAGGTCTGGAACGGGCAGAAGAACAGGATGCAGATCATATCGCACACGGAGTACGCCAGGCAGATGAGCAGCATGATGTCCTCATCGAACACGCCCGTCTGGTACAGCGCGCCGAAGAGCCCGTTGAACGCGATCCAGATGAGCATCACGAGCACAGCGGCGTTGTTGTCGTGCAGGGCGGGCTTCGTCTCGCCGGTGGGCACATAATGCTGCGCGAACTGCTTCTCCGAGCCGGGACTGGCCAGGCGCGACGGGAAGAACCGGAACGCCATCTCCACCATGAACACGACCCAGATCACGCCGAGCATGACGGGCATCTTCTCCGCGAAATCGAGCATGGTCCCGAGCCCCTTCACGCGCCGGACGATATACACGGTCAGCGCCGCGAGAAACAGCGCCGCGCGATAGAACAGCTGTATATAATGCCCGACGGAGACCGCGGTCAGGCGCCGACCGAGAAACGAATGCGTCTTCATCTGATCTGCCCCTTTCCGGCCGCCTCGAGCACCTTCGTGTACGGCGCGAGCATGCCCTCATTCACCTTGCCGCCCGCCTTCTTCATCAGCTTTTTATTGCGCATCAGGCTGCCGACAGGGTACATGAGCAGGATCCGCTTCTTCTGCTTCTGCGGGAAATCGTAGAGCCCGTGCGCCCGGAAGAACCGGTGGTCCTCGCGCATGAGCCCGCGCATCGTATAGATAAGGTCGCGGAATATCTTCATGCCGCCAACGCCGTAGAAGTTTTTCGGCTCGGCGTACTTATGCGCCATGGCATAGCCGAGCTCGGCGATGAGCCTGTCCGTGCTCCCGTCCGGATCGGTCTCGTCCGAGGCGATGCCCGCCAGGTAGTTCCCGCCCACCTGCGCGCGCGCCTCGATGACCTGCCTCAGGTTCTCCTCGCGCGAGAGCGCGCCCGAGATGAGGTAACCGAACGGTGTGCCCTCGGTCACTGTCCTGTGCCCGTTCGCGAACTGTCTGTCGTCGTATGTCTTGAACCGCGTGCCCATGGAATGGTCCTCGATCCTGAACGCGAGCACGATCGCGTCGCCCGCCTGGATGCTCCGGAGCATGTCCGCGTACCCGTCCTTATATACGCACGTACCGTCCGCGGCGCACTTGAAACAGCCGAGGCACCCGCCCCGGAACGCGAACGCGTGAATATCGTAGACCCTGACCTCATACGGGCACAGCGCCAGGAACCGATCCGTGAGCGCGCGCAGGGATCCGTCCTCCGCCGCTATATCCGTGACCAGGGAGACCTTGAACGCGGTATCCTTCTGTACGGGCGCCGGCACGCTCGCCGTCTTCGGCACAGCCGGCGCACACGCGGGCCGGACAGGCTCCGCGATCCCGTTCTGCGCGCGCCAGCACATATGCTCAAAGAACGCGCGCGCCTGTTCCCGCCCCCGCTCCAGCGTCAGATCGTCCATATCGGCGGGCAGTCCGCCGAGATACCGCATGCCCATATCCTCGCAGTTCTCGCGCACATACGCCTGCGCGGTCGTATCGTAGAAATGCTTCGAGGTCGTCAGCTGCGCGGCGTACAGACCGCTGACCGGGAACGAGCCCGCCTTCATGAGCCGGATGAACCGATGCAGCTGGCTCGGCGCCAGGAACGTGTACACGGGATAGGCAAAGAGCACGAGCTCCGCCTCCCGGAACAGCGGGATCACGCCGGACGGGTCCTTTTCGAGCGCGGCGATCCTTTCGCCCGCGTCCAGATACGTGAATGTGTGCTCCGTATACAGTATCTCCCAGTATTTCACTGTCTGCAGCGTGATGCTGTTTCGGCCCTTCGGGCTGCCGTTGATGACGAGTATATGCATAACCTCTCCTTATCCTCCGCCGTGCGGCCGTATCCGCCGCCCCGGCATAACAAAAAACGCCCCGCTGACGGCGGAGCGCCTGTACTGTTACTCTTTCTCGTTTCCTTCGCCTATCGCCTCGCCGAGACGGACCGGGCGTTCCCTGTGCGCCACTGTGTCTGTGAACAGCGAATCGTCCAGCTTGATCGCTCCCTTCTCAAACAAAAGGATGATCGTGCTGCCGCCGTACTCGAACATACCCTTCTCTTCGCCGCGGTGCGGGGTGTAGAACTCGTGATAGTTCTTGATCTTGCCTACGAGCATGGCGCCGACCTCGACCTGCGTCACGGTGCCGAAATGCTCCGTCTCCATGACCGTGTATTCACGGCTGTTGCGCACGAAGACCGGGAACCGCTCCAGCGCCACGGGCCGGACCGAGTGCAGCCGCCCGGGGATGAACGTGTTCTCGCCCTTTCTGCCTTCATCGATGTAGCAGTAGCGGTGATAGTTGTTCACGTTCAGGCGGAAGACGAGGCAGGTACCGTCGGTATAGCGGTCGGCGAGCTCGTCGTTCTCGAGCAGGGAATTCACGGAATAACTGCTCTGCTTGATCGGGAGCACGGTGCCCTTTTCCACCTTATAGGCGCTCAGGTAACCGTCGCAGGGCGAGATGAGCGCGGAGGGATCGGACGCGATGGGGCGCTTCTCCTCGCGGATCTTGCGCGTAAAGCAACTGTTGAAGGAACGGTACGGCCAGCCGTAATAATCGTTCGGATCGATATGGTTCTTACGGATATACCGTTTCGCGAGCCCTTTGGACGCCTTGGAGTCGAGGAACCGGCCGCACATGCGGGACACGGACGGTGCCGCCAGGACCTTCAGCATAGCCCTGCCGCAGGCGGTCTTATAGAAGAATTTCGCCGAATCGTGCTGCTTCTTTGCCATAGCGCACCTCCTCTCCAAAACACTAAAAAATACCGGATAACAATATATACTAATTAACGGAAAAAGAAAAGTATTTTTTACGGATTTATACGCCCGGAGGATATTTTTATACGAGATCGCGGACGGTGATCTCCAGCCCGAGCAGGACCATGCCGCTGCCGGACATGATATCGACCGTCACATCGTAGGGCCCGACGGCGATCCGGGCGATATGGTCCTCGGCGTTCGAGGCCTCGTTCAGCGCGGCAAACACGTCGTCCGTGAGCTTGCTGTACTCCTCGCCGGACACCGCCTCCAGCAGCCCCGCGGAGCAGACGAGCCAGAAGGAGAGGAAGTTGTTTGCCGTATCCGCGCTGTAGGTGAACACCTCCGTAAACGCGATATGGTTCCGAAACTCGCCCTCACAGGACTTGCCCTGTCCGTCCACATGGTCCACGTTCAGATAGCAGCCCATGTCCGATTCCTCCAGGAACACGGTATACAGGCCCAGCGTATCCGCGGCGAGCACCGTGATCCTGCCCTTGATATGCGAATTGACCTTCGTCTGCATGCCCTTGGCGACCTCGGTCGGGTCGAACCCCTCCGTCACGGTGTCCGCGCCGGCGCTGAGCGCCGAGAACACCAGCACGCAGGCGAGCAGTATAGCGATCGTTTTTTTCATATGCTGTATCCTTTCGGTACTGAGTAAACGCCTTCCGCCCGGGCTTCGCCGCTTTTACGCGAGCGGGACCCGCTCCGCCAGCTGCAGCGCGAGCGCCACATTGTCCAGGTTGTGGTTCACTTCCCCGAGCTTGCCCACGGAATAGGAGCCCGTGCCGAGCACATCGCCGGTCTGGAGGAAGTCGTAGAGCCTGAACCCCTCAAAATCGCAGAGCGCCTGCAGGCCCGCCAGCTCCATCTCCACGGCGATGCACCCCTCGCTCCTGCGCGCGGCAGCCTTGCCCACGGTCTCGCGATAGAACGCGTCGGTCGTCCAGACGCGGCCCGCGACATAGGGCACGTTCAGTTCTTTGAAGATCGCTTCCACCGCATCGCTGCCGGTGACGCGGATATAGTCGGCCGGGGGCGCGTAGTGGTAGGAGAACCCCTCGTCGCGGTACGCCCAGGTCGGTACCACGTACTTGCCGGACGTCTTCTCCTCATCGAGCGCGCCGGCGGAGCCGAACAGGATGATCGTTCTCGCCCCGGTCAGGTGCGCGCACTCGAGCGCCTCGGTCGAGCACGTGGCGGCGCCGATATTGGAAAGATAGAACGCGACCCTGCGCCCGCCCTGGCGGAACATGCAGAGACTGCGCGTGCTGTCCACGCCGTTCCCGCCGTGCAGGCGGCCGATCGGCTCCCAGGGCACTACCTTGCGCAGCGCGTCGAAAATGACATTGGAAAAGATCGGCAGCACGATGTCCGCCAGGTCCTTGCCCGGTCCGTAAAAGGTCTCCGGTGTGAAGAGCGGAGCCGAAGTATCAAATGCGTCTGTGATCATACGCCTTTAAAGGGAAGGACGATGATGTCCTTCGGATAACTGTTGAGTACACGGCAGCCGTCTTCGGTGATGAGGACCAGGTCCTCGATCCTTACGCCGATCCCCTCGTCCGGCAGATAGATGCCGGGCTCCACGGAGAAGCACTGGCCGGGCCGGATCACCGCGGTGTTCACGGAGGAGACATCGCCCGTCTCGTGGTCCTCGAGCCCGATGGAGTGGCCGGTGCGGTGCGTGAAGTACGGGCCGTAGCCCTTTTCGGTGATATAGTCGCGGCAGGCGGCGTCCACATCACACATGCGGTTGCCGGGCTTTGCCGCGGCGATGCCGCGCAGGTTCGCTTCCAGCACGATGTTGTAGATCTCCTTCTGCCGTTCGCTGACCTCGCCCAGGAACACGGTACGGGTCATGTCGGAGCAGTAGCCGTCCTTCTTGCCGCCGATATCGAGGATCACGCAGTCGCCGTACTTGCCCGCGGTCCTGTTCGTCACATGGTGCGGGTCGGCCGCGTTCTTCGCGTACGCGGTGATGGGGTCAAAGCTCACGTCCTCACAGCCGGCCTCTTTGAAGAGGTCCCTGACGAGCGTGTTGAGCTCGGTCTCGTCCAGCGCGCCGTCCACCTGTGCCACGAGCTTTGCCATGACCTGATCGCAGAGCTCGGACGCGGTGATCATCGCCTGCTGCTCGCCCGGGTCCTTGATCAGGCGCACGCCGTCGATCACGGGCGCGCTGTTGATGAGCTTCGCCGCGGGATCGAGCTCCATGAACCGGAGCAGGAACCGTGCGGGCCAGTTCTTGTCGATCGCGACCGCGCCGCCCGGCGCCATGAACGAATACAGAAGCGCCACGCCGTCATCCGTATCGGTATAATACACGATATCCGTGCCGTACGTTTCTTCCTGCGGGAAGAGCGCGTTGCAGACGAGCTTATGCGAGCCGTCCTCCCGCAACAGCAGCGCGAGCATACGCTCGCCGGGCACGATGCTGATCCCCGTCAGCCAGTATATGACCAGGGGATCGGAAACGATCGCCTGCTGCACACCCGCTTCTTTCATGGCGGCATTGATCCTGTTCAGTCTTTCCTGCTGCATATTTTCCTCCGAAAGTGCATTTTTTATTCGGACCGCGCGCTCGGCGCGGACTGTTGTTTATTTGAGATACGTCTTACGGAACTCCGCGTAGCGCCTGATCGCGTCGCGCACGGCGGCCTTCTGCTCCTTCACGCGCCGGCACGCCTCATCATATTTCCCGGCGGCCTCCTTCAGCGTCTCCGACTCCGCGGCCGCGGCGGTATAGAAAGCGCCGAGGTATTTTTTCAGGAACAGGTACGCGCCCGCGAGCCCGGCCGCGAGCAGCATGATGAACGCGAACACGACGCGCCCGCTGTTCTGAAAGAGCCCCGAAACCAGGGTGCAGACGAGCAGCAGCAGCGCGGGCGCCGGGAACGCCGCGCCCTTGAGCAGGAGCGTGTCGCGCTCCTTTTTCTTATCCGTATGCGTGCTCAGATAGTCCTTGCGTTCATGCCTGTACGCGCCTGCGGCGGCACGCCGGGCCGATTTCTCTATCTTCTCCTTCTCCGCCTCGGCCTTGCACGCGTCCTCGAGCTCCTCCGCGAAACGCTGCCGGGAGGGCTGGTGGTTGTACCGGTCGACGAACGCGGTCCTGACCCGCTCCGCCGCCTCCGCCGTGGTCTTGTAGATGGGGAGCTTCTTCTTCGCGCCGTCCGATATATAGGTGAGCTCCTCGGACTGCTGCAGCTTGCAGTACGCCATAGCCTCCGTGAGCACCTCGTCCTGTTTATCCTCCGTATCGATCAGCGGCACCGAGACCTCCAGGATCTCGAGCGCGGCCTGCCTGTCGGCCTGAGCATGCAGCGCGGCGGACAGGGATTCGTATTCCTGCACATGCCCCGTCTGCTTTTCAAGCGTGGTCCGGCTCAGGTCGATGAGGGCCAGATCGATGGCGCCCTTGGCCTCCGCCGCGCCCTGCTCGCCCGCCTCCAGCGCCTCATTGAGCTCTGTGCGCGTCTGTTCGCACGCGGCTCTGAAGCTGCGCAGCGTCTCGGCCGTGGGCGCGCTCCCGGCGATCGCCTTTGCCATGGCGCAGACATGCTCCGCTCTTGCCGCCGGCAGTACGGTCTGCTTTTCGGACGCGGTGTTCTCTACGGGTTCGGTGATGCGCTCTTCGGTTTCCATACCTGTACCTCCACTTGGCTCGCTCTCGGGCGGGCATACCTATAACTATACATATTTAAGTATAGACC
>R28__coassemble_631_pt1 | contig 12962 bp, 4 predicted proteins | sample R28__metabat2_high_PE_001 | metagenome-assembled genome bin R28
TCTCCAGGACCTGATTGATCAGGGTCAGCAGCTGCTGCCCGGAGATATCGATCTTATCGAGATAGTCCCTGACTTTTTCCCTGTCGGAGATATATTTGCGCGCCATGTCCGTAAAGCCTTTGATGGCGTTCATGGGCGTGCGGATATCGTGCGACATGTTAAAGAGGAAGGTGCTCTTGGATTCGTTGGCGATCTCCGCGCGCTCAAGCGCTTCCTCGAGCCGTTTCTGCGCCTCCGCCTCCTTGCGGATCATCTCATCGATGGAACGGGTGCCTACGACGATCCCGGCCAGCACGCCCTTGTCCCTGATCGCGGAGACCTGCACCTGATAGTACCGGATCTGTTTATCGATATACATGCGTGTGTTGATGAAATACGAATCGGCCGTCCGCAGCTTCTCCAGGATCACCTCGCGGCGCATGGCGCTGTAAAACGCTTCCTTTTCCGGTCCGTACACGAGCTCGTTTGTGAGCATGTCCAGCTTCTTCGAGAAGCTCTTCTCTTTGTCCCAGCCCGGGATCAGACGTCTGAGCAGCTCGGAGGACCTGACGCCGAACGAGATATCGTTTTGTTCGTTATCAAGGAGCTCGATATAATCCACGCATCCGAAATCCTCTGAAAGAGCGCCGATGATGCGCGCGTCCTCCTCCATCTTCTTCTGCGTCTCCAGCGCGGTACGGAGCTCCTCATCCGTGAGCTTGAACGCGAGGATGACCGCCTGCAGCTCCCCGTTCTCCTCCGCCGCCTTAATGACACGCATCTCGGTATAGACGGGATCGATCAGGTTCCTGCGCACCCGGTAGTTGACGCTCATGCTGTTCTGCGTCCTGAGAACACGGTGGATATTCTCGATATTCATGATCGCCCTGACTCTGGCACGGTCCTCGGGGACGATGGCGCCTTCCACATAGTACCGGGAGAAATTCTCGAACATCGCCTGCGGGGAACCGGTGTTGAAGATGGACAGGAACTTTTTGGCGTCCTCATCGCCGTGCAGGAACAGCACGCGCTCGTTCCGCAGATCGACATAGTACATGACCTGATACTGCGACTTGAAAACGCTCTCAAAGCCCTCCGCGAGCTGGCGCTGCGCCTTCTCCTCCTCCACGATCTTCTCGGCAAAGAAGGTCAGCCGCGAGAGCAAAGACTTATCCGCCTCATGCTTTTGGACCGAGCCCGGATCGAATGCCCCGCCTTCCCCTTCGCGCAGGGAGACGATGGCCAGCGTCTGGTTGAGAACGCGAAGCTTCTCGCCGAACCGGAGGATCTCGCCGCCTGTATAGAATCCGCACACCGGCGCGATATTCTGCACGATCTCGGTCTCTCTGCCCACCTCATAGTCGCCCCAGAAGAGCCGGCGCGCCGCGCAGGAATACGCCTTGACAGCGTCCGGCCGGTACGCTGCTATCTGCGCGGCTTTATCGTACAGATCGCTCAGTATGGTGTTTTTATCGCCGTAGCAGATGCGCACGCGCGTGCCTTCCGGGATCTGTGCGAACATGAGCATGGATTTATCCGGCTGGATGATCTGCGGCGTGCGGATGAACTCATAACCCTCCTCCTCGGCGATGAGCGGGAACACCAGCGTGTCCTTATCCTCCGTGGTGAGGTTCAGATATTTTTCGTAAACGGAGTAGGCGGGCATACCGTCTATCTCCCGGATCGTCTTACCCGTGCTGCGTGTGACCTCCATCAGCTTGCCGAGGCCCTTCCAGCCGAGCACATCGGTGGCGCTGAAGCTCAGCTCCTTCCCGGAATACAGCATGACCGCCATGCCCTCCCTGGACATGGGGTGGCCTTTGGCGATGATGTCCGCGCCGAAGGTCGCGTCGTCGTAATTGACGCTCGCGCCGCCGAAGATCAGGATGTCCGGATCGACCGCGGGCACGTTCCTGTCGATGCCCAGCTCCTCCAGACAGGATATGGCCGGAATGAGCTCGATCCCGCGCAGGTCCTTTTTCGTGCCGCAGTAGCGCCACAGATCCTCGAGCGAGCTGAGCTCCGTGTCCTTCCCGACCCAGACCAGCTCCGTAGCGGTCGAGGGCGCCTCAAAGGCATAGCAGGTGATGTTGATGCCGTAGGTGAACCGGCCCATGGAGATATTGCCTGAGGCCTCGTTCCCGTAATAAGCCGCCGCCGGGAAGTACGTCTCGATGGCGTTGGTTACGGTATCGATCTCCGCCTGCGCGCTTTTGGTCCAGGTGATATAGAAGACAGGCGAACCGGTCGCCGCCTTCTCGCATTCGCGCCGGATCCCGGCCAGCTTCCCATACAGCTTGTCCTTGTTCTCGTAGCTTATCTGAAACTGTTTCATAAGGTCCTCCTGGTCTATCCTCCGGGTGGGGGGAACAGTCTGTGTCCTTTGCGGTATCGGCGCTGTATCACAGGAATTTTTCCATGGTGCCGAACAGCTCTTTAAGATCGATCGGCTTGGCCACATGCGCGTTCATACCGGCTGAGAGCGATCTGTCTATATCCTCACGGAACGCGTTGGCGCTGAGCGCAATGATCGGCACGCGCTCGCCGCCGGGCAGCTTTCTTATGGCGGCGGTGGCTTCATACCCGTTCATGACCGGCATCTGGATATCCATGAGAATGAAGTCGTAGTATCCGGTGCCTTTCTCTGTCACTTTCTTCACGGCAAGGTCGCCGTCCTCCGCCGTATCGATGATGGGCCCGCTCTCCTCGAGGATCTCCGTCGCTATCTCGCGGTTCATCTCGTTATCCTCGACCAGGAGCACCTTCCGGCCTGTTAATGCCGGGTCCTCGCCGGTCACGGTCTCGCTGCTGTGCTCCGCTTCATAAGCCGCTATGGCCGCCTCATCCATGACCCGCAGCGGCAGCTCCACGGTGAAGACGGACCCTTCGCCCTGTTTGCTTTGGACGCGGACCGTGCCGCCGATGATGTCCACTATCCGCTTGACGATGGCAAGCCCCAGCCCGGCCCCCTCCTGCCTGGAGACGGTGGAGGTCTTCTCGCGGGAGAAGCTCTCGAAGAGATGCTGCTGGAATTCTTCGGACATGCCGATCCCGGTATCGCTGACCGTGACGCGGTAGTCGGCCACTTCATCCCTGGGCTCGCTGATCTGCTCGATCCGGTACTCGACCGTGCCGCCCGGGTTCGTGTATTTGATGGCGTTGGAGATCAGGTTGATGATGACCTGATTGATATGCAGCTCATCCGCGTATACATAGGGGTTCTTCAGGCCGCTGATCTCTGTTTTGAAAATAATGTCCTTCGTGGAGGCGAGCGCCTCGCTCATATTGACGATGCCCTCGGTCACGGCATAGGCGTTGAGCGGCGCGTTGACTATCTCCATCCTGCCCGCCTCGATACGGCTCATTTCGAGGATATCGTTGATCAGGCGGAGCAGATGCCCGCCCGAGGTCCTGATCTTCTGCAGACTGTCCTTCACGCGGTCCGTTTCACCGATATGGTTCAGCGCGATATCCGTATACCCGAGAATAGCGTTCATCGGCGTGCGAATGTCGTGAGACATGCTGAACAGGAACTCCGTCTTGGCCCTGTTCGAGGACTCGGCCTCTATGCGCGCGATCTCGTCCTTTCTCTGCTGTTCGGCCAGCATTTTGTTCTTCATATCGTTTTTCGCGTTGAAAACACCGATGATGATATTCTTCTTTTCGGCGTTCTTATACACGACGCGCATCTTGAACCAGACATAGCCTTCTTCGGTATTGAGCCTGTAATAGAAATCGAAATGATCGTTTTCGGAGAGCTCCCGGCGGATGGACTCCTTTTCCAGCGCGTTGTACAGCCCCTCTCTGTCCTCCGGATAGATGACCGCGTCGATGTTCCCGCGCAGCTCCGCAAAATAATCCTTCGGCGCGGCAAGCTTATCGAGCACGTTATCCCGGAAGAAGTCGCCCTTCACGAACACATCGTAATGCCCGGTCTCCAGTTCCACGTCATACAGAGACTCAAAATCATCTTCCAGCGCAAAGAGGCGTGAATTGGTCTGGAGCAGCTCCTCCCGCACATGCGCTTCCTTCTCTCTCGCGGCCATTTCCTCCTCCGCGTTGAAGACGCCGAGGATGACGTTCTTCTTTTCAGCGTCCTTATATACGAGGCGCATCCTGAGCCACATCGTCCCGGTCTCGGTGATCACGCGGTAATAATGGTCAAAATGCTCGCTGTCCGCCAGCTCCCGCCTGATCGCGTCTCGGTTCTGTACGTTATAGAGCGCCTCCCGGTCCTCCTCGAAGACGACCCGCTCGATGTTCGTGCGCAGGTCCTCAAAAAACTCGGTCGAGGAGACGATCTTATCGCTGATATTCTTCCGATAGAACTCGTTCCTGTCGAAAGAAACGTACCGCCCGCTCTCCAGATCCACCTCGTAGAGCGAGACAAAATCGTCCTCCAGGGCGAAGATGCGGCGGGTGTTCTGTTCCAGGTCCTCATGCTTGCGAAGCTCGGCCATCCGCTCGCGCGATTGCTTCCTCTGCAGGAATTCCGCGATGAACACGAGCGTAACGGCGCCCAGGACGTAAGAATAATCGTAATAGACCAGTATGGCCGCCAGGATACCGATGATAGGCGTGATATTGAAGACGGAGAGCAGGATGACCGCCTCCGCGCCGATCTTCTTCCGGTACAGGAGCGCGGCCACGGGCGTGCAGAGCATCATACAGATCTGGTAGACGGAGACGTACAGCGGGTATCCGTTATCGGCGACCTCGACCCCGTTTTCAAACACGACTATCCTGCCCGTGACGAACAGGACGGCGGTCACGGCGATCCATATGCCTTCGCCTATCCGCAGCACGCGGAAGATCTTCATATCGCGCTGTGCCTTCTCGCGGAATATCTGCTCACTGTAATAGGAAAAGCCGATAAAATATATGCCCTCGCAGGTGTAAGCCAGCAGACAGACCGTATACCGGAACGCGAACGGTGTGGACGCGTCCATGAAAATGTACGCCATGGCATCGATGACGAGCGAAAACAGGACCAGCAGTATGCACAGGTTCAGCGCTCTGCTGCTTTTTGATCTGTTTCGCTCGATGAGCTGCCCCATCAACAGGATGACGAGGTACACGGCGCTCACTATTTCAACTGTTACTATCGTATTCATGGTTTCCTCTCTTATGGGGGGAAAGTCTGCGCGCCATCGCGCTTTTGCTTACAGGAATCTGGCCAGGGTCTTCTTCAGCTTCACGATATCGATGGGCTTTGCGATATGCTCGTTCATGCCCGCCTCCAGCGCGAGCTTCCTGTCCTCCTCAAAGGCGTTCGCGGTCATGGCCAGGATCGGTATCCTTGAGATATCGCTGCCCAGGGCACGGATGCGTCTTGTCGCTTCATACCCGTCCATGCGCGGCATCTGGATGTCCATCAGGATGAGGTCATAGTCGCCGGAGCATGCCCTGTTAATCTTCTCCACCGCGATATCGCCGTCCTCGGCCGTATCGATGATGAAGCCGTTCTCCGTCAGGATCTCGGTCGCGATCTCGCGGTTCATGGCGTTGTCCTCCACGAGCAGGATCTTCCGGCCCGTGAAATCATAGCTGAGCACCTCCATCGTGTTCGGTGCCGGTTCTCTGCCGATGCACTTGTGGAGCACCCGGGGCAGATCGGAGGGGAACATGGGCTTGCTCACGAACGCGGTGACGCCGGCCTCGCGCGCCTCCTCCTCCACATCCGACCAGTCATAGGCGGTGAGGATGATGATGGGCGCGTCGTCGCCGATGACCTTCCTGATCCGGCGTGTCGTCTCGATCCCGTTCATATCCGGCATGATCCAGTCGATGATATAGACCTTGAAGGGATCGCCCTTCTTATGCGCCGCTTCCGCGCGGATCACGGCTTCCTTGCCGGAGGTGCACCATTCGTCACGCATGCCGATATCCTCCAGCATGGAGCAGATGGACAGGCAGGTGTTCGTGTCATCGTCCGCCACAAGCGCCCGCACGCCCTTGAGCTCGGGGATCTCCTCCGGTGTTTTGGGCGTGCTCTGAAGCTTGAAATCGAACAGGAGGATCACTTCCGTGCCCTTGCCGGGCTCCGACTCGATCTCTATGGTGCCGCCCATCATATCCACGATGTTCTTCGTGATCGCCATGCCGAGGCCTGTGCCCTGGATACCGGACACAGTGGACGAGCGCACGCGGGTGAACGGATCGAAAATGGTCTTGAGGAATTCCCTGTCCATGCCCATGCCGTTATCCTTCACGCGGAACTCGTAGCACGCGTAACCGGACGGCTTCACGGTCTTTTCCGTCACGCGCACGGTGACCGTCCCGCCCGCGGCCGTGTATTTGACCGCGTTGGAGAGGATGTTGAGCAGGACCTGGTTGAGGCGGAGCTTATCGCATAGGATGTTCTCATCGTTGACATCCACCGCGTCCACGAACAGATCGAGCTGCTTGGAGCGGATATCCGCCTGAATGATATCGCGCAGCGTATGGATGATGTCGGAAAGGTTCTCCGGCTTTTCGTCCAGGTTCATCTTGCCCGATTCGATGCGGCTCATATCGAGCACGTCGTTGATCAGGCTCAGCAGGTGTTCGGAGGACTGGGCGATCTTTCCGAGATAGTTCTGCACCTGCTCCTTATTGTCTATGTGCCCCGCGGCAAGCCCCGTATAGCCGATGATCGCGTTCATGGGCGTACGGATATCGTGGGACATGTTGTTGAGGAAGGTGGTCTTGGCGCGGTTCGCAGACTGTGCCATGGCGAGCGCCTGCTGCAGCTCCTGCTGCTGCGCCTCCAGCTGTTTCTGCTGATCGATGACCTTGGCCTGATAATCGTCAATGCCCATGAACGTCGCAACCACGTTGCCCGGGACGCCGTCCATCCTGTCGAGCACCTGAATGACGCATCTTCTCCAGGGCTTTGTCGCGCTCGGGAACCGGTACGTGTACTCGCGCCTGTCCTCGTTCGCCAGCTCCTCCTTCAAAAACTCCGGACGGCCGATGCTGCGGATCAGTTCAAAATACTCCGGCTCGCACTCGCCCGCAAAGTCCGCCATGGCGAGGCTCCAGATCCTGTCCGGCCTGTCCATGACGCCGGTGGAGTCCGGATGCCGGTATATCCTGTACCGGTCTCTGTTCAGGTCCACCATGAAGGCGGAGATGTATTCCGCGACGAGCTTCTCGTTGATATACTGCGCCATGATCTCTTTATCCTTATAGGCAAAGCCGAGACCGAGGCTCATGATCCTGCCGTTCTCCTTGTGCGCGACGACGAATTTCATCTCGCAGAACATGACCGTTCCTTCCGTCAGACCGCGGAAGGTGATGGAATAGGAATCACTCCCGGAGAGCTTTTCCAGGATATTCTGTTTCCGGCCGGCCTGCAGCATCATCCGGCGGTCCGGCTCATATACGAACTGGTCCACATACGCCTGGAAGGCGGCGGGATAGAGCTCGTTCTGCCGGAAGATCTCCGCCATGACGCGCTGCGTTTCCTCGTTCATGGAGTACGGCGTGACCTTCCCGCTGTCCACATCGATATAGTACACGGAGCTGTAGTCCGCCGCCAGAGCGCCGATGATCTCCAGGTTGCTCTGCAGGCGGTCCTGCTGCTCGCGTTCCTTTGCCATCTGATCGGAAACATCCACGCTCATGCCGAACAGCTCGCGCATGCCGTCATTGCGCAGAATGATCCTGCCGGAAGACTTGAGCCAGATATAGCTGCCGTCCGCGGCTTTGATGCGGTAGGTCACCTCGTACGGTGTCTTTCCGGTCCTGTCGTGAATGACCGTATCAAAGGCGTTCATCGCACGCTCTTTATCCGCCGGGTGCACGATCTTCAGCCAGGCCACGGGATCCTCGAACTTCGAGGAGTCGAGCTGGCTGTTCTCCCTGTCGGCAAAGCTGGAGGAAACGATCCGATCGTCCGGGCCGATACAATAAGACCACTTGATGGCCTTGGATATCTCGTAGAGAAGCTCATTCCTGAGGTTCACCTCATTGACTCTGTCATAAGCCTCCTGCAGCTGCCGCTGCATATCCGCCAGCTGCTTGAGCTCTTTATTCTCCGAACGCGCCTTGTACCGGGAGAGCGAAATGGAAAGGATACGCGTGAACTCCTCGAGCGTCGTGCGCTCGTTGTCCGTGAACCGGTGATAGTTCTGCACGAAGTGGATCGCCAGATACCCCGCGACCTCGCCGTCGCAGTAAACGATACGCGTGAGCGAGGACTTGATCGGGCATTCATGGTAGACCGGTATCCCCTGCCAGCCCTCCTGGCAGTTGTCCATCTCGGTATATCCGCCCGCGTACATGGGATGATGTGCGTCAAAATGCTGGCAGCGCATGCAGAACTCGATGGGGACCGACCAGGTCTTCTCGATGGCCGGTGAGTTCACCATGATGCGGGTCTCCTCCAGATCGCGGTAGATGACCTGATCGCAGTTGATGAGCATGCGGATACGCTCCGCGAAGTTCTTCAGCAGCTCGATCGGGTCGTCATCGTTGTCTATCATATAGTTGAGCACTTCGCGGCGCAGGCGCTCATGCCTGAGCTTTTCCTCGGTCTCCTTCCGCTGCGCCTCTTCCCGCTCCCGTATGCTGATCTCCTCCTCGGCATTGAACGTGCCGATGATGACGTGCCGCTTCTGCGCGTCCTTATACACGATGCGCAGCTTGGCCCAGACCGTTTTCCCGTCTGCGATGAGCCGGTAACAGTGATTGAAATGGTTGTCCAGCTCCAGTGCTTCCCGGATAAAGGTCCTGTCCAGCACCTTGAGGGTATCGAGCCTGTCCGCCGGGCAGACCACCTGCAGCACAGTCTGCGCCGCGTCCCTGAAAAAGTCATCCTTCTCTTCCGCAAGGCTGTTTCCGAGCGCTTCATCCTTGACATATCGCTCATATCTGCCCGTTTCCAGGTCCACATCATAGAAGGAGATAATATTCTCCTCAAGCGCGAGCATGCGCACGTTGTTCTCCGTCAGGGTCCTGTGCTCGTTCTCCGTGTCGATCAGGTCCTGGATATCGAAGGCGACGCCGTCGCAGCGGATGAGCGAACCGTCCTCTCTTCTCAGGCACCGTCCGTGATCGTGGAACCAGCGGTAGCCGCTCTTCGTCATCATCCGGTACTCGATATCATAGTCCATGCCCTCCGGATGCTTCCGGACGCACTCGGCTAAGGATGCGTTCAGACGTTCCGCGTCATCCGGATGGATGCTGTCCGTCCAGGTCTTCTGCGCGTTGACGTATTCCTCCTCGCTTTCAAAGCCGAGCAGTTCGCGGTAGGACGCGTCATAGACCGCGGCGGTGCAGCTGCCGTTCTCGTCAAATTCCGTATACCATTTCCCGGGGCGGATCCGTTTTTCCTGTTTCATAGCTCATGCCTGCTCTTTCATTTATGTATGCCCGTTGATGCTCTTCCCGGCTGCGACTGTGTTCAAAGTCACGCGTGTGCGCTTATATAGCTCTCGGCCATCTCCATGACCGTTTTTATGACCGTTTCGCGGCCGTGCTCTTCTTCCGTATGCAGCGCCGCGTGGAGGGCGCCCGCCGCCAATGCCTCATAGACCGTCTCCGCTTCCTCCGGCGGCACCTTGGGCAGCTTTTCCTTCCATGCCTGTGCGCCGTACCGTTTCGCGGTCTCGATCAGGCCGTTTTTCAGGCTCTCCGTCACTTCCCCGCCGCTGTTTGCGCGGTAAAGCGGCCGCACCTCGTCAAGCGTTTGCAGCAGCTCTCTGAGCAGCGCCGCGCCGGTCTGCTTTTTCTCTCTGAGCGGTGCCGCGAACCGTTCCAGCTGCTCCTGCTCGAGCTCCTCCACGATACCGTTCACATCGCTGTAATGCTTATAAAATGTGGTCCTGTTCAGACCTGCCTTCGCGCAGATCTCCTTTACCTGGATGTCCCTGACCGGCGCCTCCGCCATGCAGGCAAGAAGCGCTTCCCGCAATAACGTTACGGACCGCTGTGCTCTTTCGTCCATCATTTTTACCCGTTTAATGAAAAGATTCCTTTTCTGTCATATAGGTCTACACACTATGTATTATACCAGACTTTTCCTTATTGTCAACACAAGTCGGCAATTATTCAGAGATATGATTACTGATTTGTAGCCGATATTCAGTCATTATTGTTGTAATATCCCACGTGCAGTCAAAACGGCAACCAATATGTAACTATACGGTTACATGAAGAAAGTGCCGGCCCGAGCGGCGCACGGAAAATGCGTTCGGGCGCTCCCGTGCTGTGAAAACGGTATGAAAAAAGCCCGCGGACAGTAACATCCGTGGGCCATATACATTCCCCTTCCTGTGCGGGGCATCTCTGTATGCGGGCGCATCCGTGTATGCAATCGCATTTTTGTATGCGGGCGCATTTTTGTATGCGGGCGCATCCGATGGATGCCAATCAAACCAAACCAAACCAAACCAAACTAAACCAAACCGAATCAAACCAAACCAAGCCGAACCGGGCAGAGCCGGCGTGTGAACCGGAGGCTGTCAGTTTTTGAAGAAAAAACTGCCCTCTTTTGCGATCCGCTTGGCACCGTTCGGGATCTGTGATACGGTTGAGCCGATGAAGAAAAAAGCCGTGCGCCGCTTCCCTGCTTCCCGGAGCGGCCGGCCGCCTGTACGCCGGCACTCTCCCCCGGCTCCCGCGTCAGCTCCCGTCCCCGCTGCTTACTTCCCGCCGTCCGTCCGCAGGAACGCGTCGATACGCCCGGCCGCGTTCTCCTGAATATTGACATAGAACAGGTCAAAATCGTTCAGGTGGAAGGACGCCGGGCCGAACAGCGCGGAAGGCGGCATGGCATACTGCTTATCGGCGTGGGTGATGAGCGTGCCCCGTTCGGTATCGATCTGCGCGTCGGCGATCCCGGACAGGATCTGCCCGTTGATGCGCGAGCCTTTATTCTCCTGTGCGGAGGCGTAGGTGCCGTCCGTACACCAGTTGAGCGGATTGATGGATCTGGCGCCCGGCAGCACCACACCGTTGAACTGGCCGATGTTCTCGGGGCCCTCCGTGTTCCAGGAGATGATGACGCCCGTATCCGTCTCGCCCGAGGCAAACTTCAGATGCGGGTTCGCCGCCAGATAGCTCTCCGTGACGGAATAGCCGATGGGATAGGCGGCGATCATGCGCGCATAATAGTCCGGGTGCACGCTGAAATAGTCTGAGAGCAGATACAGCACCGTTTCCGCGCCCTGGGAATGCCCGGCCAGGATGAACGGACGGCCGTTATTGCAGTGCGTGAAGTAATAATCGAGCGCGTTCGCCGCGTCCTGCGCCGCGACGTAATGAAACAGCTCATCGTTCTCCGCTTCGCTCAGGGTCAGGGCGTAGCTCGCGTCCAGCTGCCGGTAGAACGGCGCGTACAGATCACAGCTCTGCGCAAAAGCGGTGGCCTGCTTGTCAAAAGCCATAGGCGCCATCCGCCGCATGCCCGCGTCATCGATATCGGAAATGACTGAGCCGCTGCCCGGTGCCGGAGAATAGGATGTCGGGTAAAAATAGATCAGATCCGCTTCCTTCTCCGTCCGCTCGGGCATGGAAAGCCAGTTGGCGCTGTCGCTGTAATCGATCCTGCTGTTCCACTTCTCACTGCCGGGTGTGCGCAGTACGATCTCCGGGATCTCTGTGCCCTCCGCCCCGTAAACGCACGTGCCCAAAAGCATCAGCAGGCACAGCAGAAGGATCCCCGCTCTTTTTTTCATACCGTTTTCCCCTTTCCCGTTTCTTATGCTATGATTATATGCCATCCCGCCGCCGATTTCAATGCACGCAGGGGTGTATATGAAACGGATCCGATGGCGGGAGATGGCCGGCGACTGTCCTGTCCGGGAGAGCGGTCTGCCGGGGCTGCTTACCGAGGCGTTCCGCGCGGAAAAACGGCAACTCATTTTCAGGTTGACAAAAAATTTATCCAAAGCTATAATGTGCGAAAATCACGTGAAAGGAGCGGTTTGGTATGTTGTATAACACCTATTATTACTATATGACTGCAGACCGCTGTGTTTCATAAACAGAGTATTCTTTTGTGATGCAACGGTCTTAACTTTATGTTAAGGCCGTTTTTTTATTACTCTCAGGAGGCAAACACTATGCTCATCAAACTCATTCTGCTGGTCATTTTCTTTTCTGTCATGATCTCGGTCGGCGTCCTCTGCCGGCGCCAGGCGACGGACGTGCGCGGATTCGTGCTCGGCGGGCGTAACGTCGGTCCGTGGCTGACCGCGTTCGCGTACGGGACCAGCTATTTCTCCGCGGTCATCTTTGTCGGCTACGCGGGACAGTTCGGCTACAACTTCGGACTCGCTTCTACGTGGATCGGTCTCGGCAACGCGGCCGTCGGCAGCCTGCTCGCCTGGGTCCTGCTCGGGCGCCGCACGCGCATCATGACCCAGCACCTGCAGTCGCGGACGATGCCGGAGTTCTTCGCGCGCCGGTTCGACGCGCCCTCGCTGCGCCTGATCTCGAGCGTGATCATCTTTATCTTCCTCATCCCCTACACTGCCTCGCTCTACAACGGTCTTTCGCGCCTGTTCGGCATGGCCTTTGATATCGATTACACGGTCTGCATCCTGATCATGGCAGTGCTGACCGCCGTGTACGTGATCGCGGGCGGGTATATGGCCACCGCCATCAACGATTTCATTCAGGGCATCATCATGCTAGCCGGCATCATCGCCATCATCGCGAGCGTGCTGAAGCTCAACGGCGGGTTCGAGGGCTCGCTCGCCGCGCTCGCCGCCGTGAACGACAGCACCGTCTCCGGTGTGCCCGGCGTGTTCGCGTCCTTCTTCGGACCCGATCCGGGCGCGCTCGGCGGCGTTGTGATCCTGACCTCGCTCGGTACCTGGGGCCTGCCGCAGATGGTGCAGAAATTCTACGCGATCAAAAGCGAGAACGATATCCATAAGGGCACGGTCATCTCCACGGTCTTTGCGCTCATCGTGGCGGGCGGCTGCTACTTCCTCGGCGGGTTCGGGCGGCTGTTCCCCGTCGATATCGCCGCTGTCGGCTACGACGCGATC
>R28__coassemble_643_pt1 | contig 12698 bp, 12 predicted proteins | sample R28__metabat2_high_PE_001 | metagenome-assembled genome bin R28
TTGCATTATAGAATAATGTGGTTATAAAGTAAACAGGATGAGCACTAAATTTTTTTAGCCTATTTTAAACGCTTTGGGCTGTGAAAGCCCTTGCAAATAAAAGGAGGAAAATTCAAATGAAGAAGGTTCTTGCACTTGTACTGGCCATGATGATGGTCCTCGGCCTGGTCGCTATGACTTCCGCCGAAGAAGATCCTATCCGCATCGGTTTCTTTGCGCCTGTCTCCGCTCCTTCCGCGGCGGCCGACGGTGAGTCCGCTCACAACTCCGCTGTTCTGGCTGTGGATCTGATCAACGCTGCCGGCGGCATCAATGGCCGCAAGGTCGAGCTCGTTGACTTCGATGACGGTCTGGACACCACGCAGGCTGCCAACATCGCTGAGAAGCTGGCCGGTGATCCCACCATTGCCGCTGTCGTTTCCGGCTCCTACTCCGGCCCCACCAAGGTGGCTGCCCCCATCTTCCAGGCTGCCGGTAAGCTGATGGTCTCCGCTTATGCCGTACATCCCGATGTAGTCGGCGCTGGCGACCTCATCTTCTCCCAGTCCTTCCCCGGCAAGCTCCAGGGCACCGGTGCTGCTATCTTCGCCGCTGAGACCCTCGGCGCCAAGAAGATCGCTATCATCTATGTTGACCTCGACTTCGGCAAGACCCAGGTCGAAGCCTTCAAGGCCAAGCTCGCCAAGGATTACCCCGATGTAGAGATCGTGTTTGAGCAGGGTCTGGCTATCGCCGATTCCGACCTCGCTTCTCCCGTCACTGCTGCCGCTGCTGCCGGCTGCGATCTGATCTACTCCGTCAACTACTATGAGCAGGCTGCTTACGTCCTCACAGAGGTCGGTATGCAGGGTCTGGACATCCCCGTGCTCGGCACTGAGGGCGCTGACTCCTTCGAGCTTCTGAGGATCGCCGGTGAGTTCGCCGATGGTCTGTATATCACCACCAACATGAACCGTGACGATCAGAACCCCGAGACCGTTGCCTACCTGAAGAATTACCGTGACACCTTCGGCATCGAGCCCGACATGGTCGGCGCTTCCGTGTACGATGCGTTCCAGGTCATCTTCGCCGCTATGAAGGCTGTCGGTACCGACACGCAGGCTATGAAGGAGTACATCTCCGGCATGACCAATTTCGATACCGTCACCGGCACTCTGATCCGCTACAACAACGACGGCTCCGCCGTGAAGCCCATCCAGATCCAGCTGGTCACCAAGGGCGAATACCATTCCGCCGGTATCATCGACGATATGGCTATCATCGATCCTGCCAACTATTGATCCCTCACCCGGTTCAATTCTATAAGTAAGCAGGGAGGAGGGGGTGCACTGTCATCCCCTCCTTTTTCTTTTCAAGAAGAGAGAAGAGTAAGGAAGGACTGCTATGTTTTTACAACAGCTTATGAATGCTCTGGCCATCGGTGCCGTGTATGGCCTGACCGCTATGGGCGCCACGCTCATTTACGGCATCCTGGGCATTCTCGATATTGCCAATGCCGGCGCGTATCTGATCGGCGCTTATATCGGATGGGCCATTTATTACGCATTATCGGGAGCGATCGGCTCTACTGCGGCGATACTGATCGCTTTCGTGGTTTCCGTTGTTGTGGTCAGTCTGATCGGCATTATACTGCAGCGCGGCATCTACTCGCCCATCCTGAAAAAATCCAAGACCATTTCCATTATTCCGTTGGTGGCGGCCGTCGGTCTGTTCACCATGTCCTCGGACCTGATGCGTATCATTTTCGGGCCCAAGGCCAAATCCTACCAGTTTGATTTCTTCGGCTTCGGAAGAAGACCGATCAAGCTCGAGATAGCTTCTTCCAAGGTATCCATTCAGCCCGGTTGGCTGCTTATATTCGCCATGACGGCTATCCTGCTGTTCGTGCTCTGGTTCATCCTGAACAAGACCAAGATCGGTCTTGCCTGGCGCGCCACGGCGAATGACAGCGAGATCGCACAGGTATGCAGCGTTAACACCAATCATGCCATGGCACTTTCCTATATCCTCGGCTACGGCATGGCCGCCATTTCCGGTATGCTCGTAGGTATTCTGAAGAATTCCGTCACAACGGGCTTTGCGGAGGTGCCTTCCTATAAGATGCTGGCCATTATCGTGCTCGGCGGCTTAGGCTCGCCGCTCGGTACCGTGCTTGCCGGTCTGTTTATCGGTCTGACAGAGGTCATGCTCTCCGCGTACGTTCCGCAGATCCCCATCCCCAAGGATGCCATCGCGTTCGTGGTGCTGATCATCATGCTGCTCATCAAGCCTTCCGGTCTGATGGGACGCAAGAACCGTATGTAAGGAGGGATAGATATGAGTTATTTGTTTTCCATCCTGACGACGGCTGCCATATTTGCGCTGCTGGCTCTTTCCCTGAATCTGATCACCGGTTATGCCGGGCAGGCCATGATGGGTATCGCTTCTTTCTTCGGCATCGGCGCTTACACCGCGGCGATCGTGATGAAATACTGGGGCGGTACGGTGATGCCTGACTGTGTTGCCGTTATTCTCGGCTTCCTCCTCGCCATGGCGGTCGCTGCCGTGTTCGGCATGTTCATCGGCTTTATCTCACTGCGTCTGCAGGCTGACTTTCTGGCCATTACCACCATCGGCATTAACTTCGTGATGGAGGCTGTGTTCAAGAACCTGAACATCACCGGCGGTTCTCTCGGCATCGATATCCGTGAGAACGGCAGGGAGATGTTCTTCGGACTCGGTATCTACTGGTATTTCGTGATCGTGCTGGCGGCGATCGCGATCGTCTGCCTGCTCATTAAGAAAATGGAAAAATCCCGTTTCGGCATGGCGCTCGCCTCCATGGGCAACGATCCGGCCGCAGCAGCTTCCATGGGCATCAATGTCAAGAAGTACCGGATACTGACCTTCACGATCGGCTGCGCGTTCGCGGGTCTCGCCGGTGCGTTCTATACGCACAGGATGGGCTTTATTTCCGCGTCCGACTTCGCGTTCGTCATTTCCATCCAGGTCGTCTCCATGTGCGTTATCGGCGGTCTCGGCACGCTCCGCGGCCCGATCTTCGGCGCGCTGCTCGTAAAGAGCCTGCCGGAGATACTCCGTTTTGCGCAGAATTACAGCACGCTCACCTACGCGTTGCTGCTGATCGCCACCGTACGCTTCCTGCCGGAGGGGATGCTCGGCGAAGGCTCGCGCGTCTGGGAGTTCGTCGTGTAGATGTGGCGTAAGGCTGTGCCCCGGAAGACGACCCGTGCCGATCTCATTGCCGAGGCGGCACAGAAGAAGGGAGGCGAAGCGTGATGCAGGAGCTGATGCGAATCGAAGGATTGAAGATGTATTTCGGCGGTCTGAAGGCCATCGATGGCTTCGATCTTACCATCAATAAAGAAGAGACGCTCGGTATCATCGGCCCGAACGGCGCCGGCAAGACCACGCTCTTCAACGCTATCTGCGGTGTGTACAAGCCCACGGCCGGAAAGGTCATTCTGGAAGGCGTAGAAGTGCAGGGCACACCCGCTCACGAGATGGCGAAGCTCGGTATTGCCCGTACGTTCCAGATCTCAAGGCCTTTGGGCAGCCTGACTATTTTCGATAATATCGTGGCTGCCGCCGGTGTGCGCGAGTATACGGGTCTTTCCTCTTACTTCAAAAAGTCCTATACGCCCGAAGTGGAGGATAAGGTAGAAGAAGTCATTCACAGGACCGGTCTGGCGGAGGTCGCCAATAAAAAGGCTTCCGATGTTTCGCTCGGTTATCTGAGAAGGTTGGAGATCGCGCGTGTACTCGTTACCGATCCGAAACTGATCATGCTGGATGAGCCCTGCGCGGGCCTTTCCAACTTCGCGATCAACGAGATCACCGAGCTCATCTTCAAGCTCAAGGAAGAAAAGCAGTCCATCGTGCTCATCGAGCACAATCTGCCGCTGACCATGCGCGTCTGCGACAGGATCACCGTGCTTTCCTACGGCAAGAAGATATGTGAGGGCGAACCGGAATTCGTCAAGAATGACCGCCAGGTCATCGAGGCGTACCTCGGAGAGGAGGATGACGAGTAATGCTGGAAGTTAAAGATCTGTTTGTATCCTACGGCATGATGGAGGTCCTCCACGGCATTTCGCTCAATGTGGCGGACGGAGAGCTCGTTTCCGTCATCGGACCGAACGGCGCCGGCAAGTCCACGCTGATCAAGACCTGCATGGGTCTCGTGAAGCCCACCTCCGGTACCATCCTCTATAACGGCCAGGATATCACCCATCTGCCCGCTCATCAGCGTGCGGAGATGGGCATCGGATACGTGCCCGAGGGTCGCCGCGTATTCGGCGCGCTCACGGTGGAGGAGAACCTGCGCATGGGCGGGTATTCCACCAACGATCAGGCACTGGTAGCGAAGAACATCGATATGGTGTACGGCATCTTCCCCCGTCTGATGGAGCGCAGGAATCAGCTCGCTTCCACCATGTCCGGCGGTGAACAGCAGATGCTTGCCATCGGCCGCGCGCTGATCCACGGACCGAAGCTCCTGCTCATCGATGAGGTCTCCATGGGCCTTATGCCTATCATGGTGAACACCTGCTTCCAGGTCATCAAAAAGCTCAACGATGAGGGCATCACCGTGCTCGTGGTCGAGCAGAACGCCAACAAAGCGCTCAAGATCGCCGACAGAGGCTATGTGCTTGAGACCGGCAATATCGTCTTTACCGATACGGCCGAGAATATGCGCAAGGACGATACCGTCCAGAAGGCTTATCTGGGCGGCTGATCCTTCTCAAATCAAATCAGACAGGACACGAATGCAGACGCGAAACAGCGCCTCTTCCCACATCCGGGACGGGGAACACGCGAAATGCTCCCCGTGTCCTGTTATATTTTTTTGGTATATATATTACGCAAAAACAGTATTTGAATTATGGAATAAAACAGGTATAATAATTAATAACAGGATGATCGAAAACAGGCGGCAGCGGTCGTTTCTTTCATGCGTAAACAACCGAATGAACTCCTGTCACAGCCATCCGGCAAGCAACGGGCGCTGATACCCGAAAAAAATAAACAGAAAGGAAAAGAATATGTTTAATACGGACGAATGTATGCAGATCAAGCTCGATTATGAGCTTCCCAAGTATCCGAAGATGGAAACCTGCTACCGTCGTGCCCCGAAGCGTGAAAGCAAGCTCAGTGAGGCGGACAAGCAGCTGGCTATCAAGAACGCTCTGAGGTATATCCATCCCGATCACCATGCCGAAATGGCGAAGGAGTTTGCGCAGGAGCTCGAAGAGCACGGCCGTATCTACGGTTACCGTTTCCGTCCCGAGGGAAAGCTCTACGGCAAGCCCATTGACGAGTACAAGGGCGCCTGCATCGAGGGCAAAGCCATCCAGGTCATGATCGACAACAACCTCGACTTTGACGTAGCGTTCTATCCTTACGAGCTGGTCACTTACGGCGAGACCGGTCAGGTCTGCCAGAACTGGATGCAGTACCGGCTCATCAAGAAGTACCTGGAAGTACTGACCGATGAGCAGACGCTGGTCGTAATGTCCGGTCATCCGCTCGGTCTTTTCCATTCCCATAAGCTTTCTCCCCGTGTCATCATCTCCAACGGTCTCATGATCGGCTGCTTCGACGACCAGAACAACTTCAACCGTGCGGCGGCTCTCGGCGTAGCCAACTACGGCCAGATGACCGCGGGCGGCTGGATGTACATCGGACCGCAGGGCATCGTGCACGGCACATTCAACACTCTTCTTAACGCCGGCCGTCTGAAGCTGGGCATCTCCCAGGACGAAAACCTCGCCGGTAAGCTGTTCGTCTCCGCCGGTCTCGGCGGTATGAGCGGTGCGCAGGGCAAAGCCGCGGTCATCGCGGGCGCTGCCTCCATCATCGCCGAAGTCGACGATTCCCGTATCGACACCCGTTACACCCAGGGCTGGGTCACACACCGCACGGCTTCCCTCGATGAAGCTGCCAAGATCGCTCTTGAGTGCCAGAAGGCGGGCGAGCCCTGTGCCGTGGCGTTCAACGGCAACATCGTTGATCTGCTCGAGTACCTGTATGAAAAGAACATCCATGTGGACCTGATGAGCGATCAGACATCATGCCACGTGCCATATGACGGCGGTTACTGCCCGCAGGGCCTGACCTTTGCGGAGCGCACCGAGATGCTCGCAAACGATCCCGTGAAGTTCCGTGAGCTCGTCAACAAGAGCCTGCAGCATCATTACGAGATGATCTGCAAGTTCCATGAGAGAGGCACCTACTTCTTCGATTACGGCAACAGCTTCCTGAAAGCCGTATATGATTCCGGTGTAAAGAGCATCTGCAAGAACGGCGAAAATGACCTCGACGGTTTTGTATTCCCCTCCTACGTGGAAGACATCCTCGGGCCCTGCCTCTTCGACTTCGGCTACGGTCCGTTCCGCTGGTGCTGCCTGAGCCGCAATCCGGAAGACCTCGACAAGACCGACGCGGCTGCCGCGGATTATATCCGTACGCATAACCGCCGCTATCAGGACTATGACAACTATGTCTGGGTCCGTGACGCGAAGAAGAACAAGCTCGTTGTCGGTACACAGTGCCGTATCCTGTATCAGGACGCCATGGGCCGTATGAGCATCGCTCTGAAGTTCAACGAGATGGTCCGCAACGGCGAGATCGGCCCCGTCATCCTCGGCCGTGACCACCACGACACCGGCGGAACCGACGCGCCCTTCCGTGAGACCTCCAACATCAAGGACGGTTCCAACATCATGGCCGATATGGCTATCCAGTGCTATGCCGGCAACGCTGCCCGCGGCATGAGCTACATCGCTCTGCATAACGGCGGCGGCACGGGCATCGGCCGCGCCATCAACGGCGGCTTCGGCATGGTGCTCGACGGATCCGAGCGTGTGGACAACATCCTCAAGATGTCCATGCCGTGGGATACCATGATCGGTGTTGCACGCCGCAGCTGGGCCCGCAATGAGAACGCTATCCCCGTGGCAGCCGAATACAACAAGATGTATGCCGGTAAGGATCACATCACGCTGCCCTATGTGGCGGATGACGATGTCGTCGCGGCTGCCGTAAAGGAATTCTGCCACTGATAACTCTTTCCCTGTGTGAATGAGAAGGCGCATTGACCGGTGTAATAATACGCTGCGCCGATGCGCCTCTTTTCGATCCGGAGGATCATCATGAATACTGTGCTTATCACCAACATCGGTCTTCTCGCCACGCCTGTGGGCTCCTGCGCGAAAAAAGGCGAAGAGCAGGGGAAGATCAGGTTCTACAAGAACGCTTATGTGCTCATTCGCGACGGTCTGATCGACTATGTGGGTGAGACGATGCCGGAAGTCCCGGAGGGGACTGAGCTCATCAATGCCGAGGGACATCTCGTCACGCCGGGTCTGGTAGATGCGCATACACATCTTATTTTCGGCGGCTGGCGGCAGAATGAGCTGGGACTCAAGCTGCACGGCGCAAGCTATCTTGATATCCAGAACGCCGGCGGCGGCATCCAGTCCACCCCCACCGCCACCCGCAAAGCCAGCGAGGAGGCGCTTGCCGATAAAGCAAGACTGGCGCTTGATGAAATGCTGCAGTTCGGCAGCACTACCGTTGAGGCAAAGAGCGGCTACGGCCTTGCCACGGAGCATGAGCTCAAGGCTCTGCAGGTCATCAAGGACCTGAATGACACTCATCCGATCGACCTCGTTGCCACGTTCATGGGCGCGCATCTGGTGCCCGCTGAATATAAGGCGGACCGTGAGGCGTATGTCCGGCTCGTTTGCGACGAGATGCTGCCGCTCGTAAAGGAGCAGGGCATCGCGAAGTTCTGCGACGTATTCTGCGAAGCGGACACGTTCACGGTGGAGGAATCCCGCCGGATCCTGGAAGCGGGCCTGAAGAACGGTCTGCGTCCGAAGATCCACGCGGACGAGATCAAAGCCATCGGCGGCAGTCAGCTCGCGGGCGAGATCGGCGCGATCTCTTCCGAACACCTGATCGTATGCCCGCCCGAAGGGATCGAGGCTTTGGCAAAGGGCGGCGTGATAGCCTGCCTGCTGCCCGCGACCAGCTTCAATCTCGGTGCTGTCTTTGCTCCCGCGAGGGAGATGGTCAAAGCGGGCGTGCCTGTGGCCATGGCGACCGACTTCAACCCCGGTTCCTGCCCGTGCCTGAACATGCAGTTCGTGATCAACCTCGGGTGTCTGAAATACAAGCTCACGCCTGAGGAAGTGCTCACCGCCGTGACCCTGAACGCTGCGGCCGCCATCGACAGAGCCGATGCCGTAGGTTCTGTAGAGAAAGGCAAGCTCGGCGATCTGGTCATCTGGGACGCGCCGGATCTTGATTATATTTGCTATCGGTTCGGAAGCAACCTCGCCAGGACCGTTATCAAGAAGGGCGTTAAGGTAAAATGAAACATCTCACTAAGGCGGATTATTCCGTGAGCACCTGGTCCGGCGGGACGACAACGCAGCTTGCCATCGCTCCCGAAGGCGCTGTGTATGCGGACAGGGATTTTCTCTGGCGCATCAGCTCCGCCACCGTGGATCTGGACAGCTCCGAGTTTACGCTCCTGCCCGATTATGACAGGCTCATCACACCGCTCAAGGGGGAGATGGTCCTGACGCATAACGGCGGTTCGCCTGTTTCCCTCAGGCCTCTGCAGGTGCATGCCTTCTCCGGCGCCGACAGTACTCACAGCGAAGGCCGATGCACGGACTTCAACCTGATGCTTCGCAAAGGCCGCTGTGAAGGCTCTATGGCTCCGTTAACGCTCAGAAAGGGCGGAGCACTGCCCGTAGGTATATCCGGCGATACAGCACTGTTTTACACCGTTTCCGGGGCCTGCCGCATTTTGTGCGGGTATGAGACCACGGTACTCAGCGAGGGAGAAGCGTTTTATGTGAATAAAGAGGACGGCGCGCTCAGCATTCTGGCGGACGCGGATACCGTTCTCATGATGGCAGAAATAAAGAATCTATAAGGAGTAGAGTATGGCATTTCTTTCCGATATTGAGATCGCACAGGCGTGCGAAAAGAAGAAAATAACCGAGATCGCCAAGGTCGCCGGTGTTCCCGAAGAGTATCTGGAGCTTTACGGCAACTATAAAGCGAAGGTCGATTATCGCTTTCTGAAAGAGAAGGCGGACACCCCCGACGGAAAACTGATCCTTGTCACGGCCATCACGCCCACTCCTGCGGGCGAGGGCAAGACGACGACGAGCGTCGGTCTTGCGGACGGTCTCAGAGCGATCGGCAAGAACTCGATCGTGGCACTGAGAGAGCCCTCTCTCGGCCCCGTGTTCGGTATCAAGGGCGGCGCGGCCGGCGGCGGTTACGCGCAGGTAGTGCCCATGGAGGACATCAACCTTCATTTCACCGGTGATTTCCATGCGATCGGCGCAGCGAATAACCTGCTCGCGGCCATGCTCGATAACCACATCCAGCAGGGCAACGTGCTCGGGATCGATCCGCGCAGGATCACCTGGAAGCGTGCGGTGGATATGAACGACCGTGCGCTGCGCAACATCGTGATCGGCCTCGGCGGCAAACCGAACGGCACACCGCGTGAGGACGGATTTGAGATCACCGTGGCAAGCGAGATCATGGCCGTACTGTGCCTGAGCAGCGATATCCCCGATCTTAAGGCGCGTCTGGCCCGGATCATCGTCGGTTATACCTATCAGGGCGAACCGGTCACCTGCGGCCAGCTGAAGGCGCAGGGTGCCATGGCGGCACTGCTGAAAGATGCGCTCAAGCCGAACCTCGTGCAGACGCTCGAGGGCACGCCCGCGTTCATCCACGGCGGACCTTTCGCGAACATCGCACACGGCTGCAACTCCGTCACCGCTACGCGCATGGCGCTCAAGCTTGCCGATTACGCCGTTACGGAGGCAGGCTTCGCTGCGGATCTCGGCGCGGAGAAATTCCTGGATATCAAGTGCCGCATGGCCGGTCTCAAGCCCTCCGCGGTCGTTATCGTGGCGACCGTGCGTGCGCTCAAGTATCACGGTGGCGTGCCGAAGGCAGAGCTGAACGCGGAGAACCTCGAAGCGCTCGAAAAGGGTCTGCCCAACCTGCTGCAGCATGTGAGCAATATCAAGAACGTGTTCGGCCTACCCTGCGTGGTCGCCGTCAACGCGTTCCCGACGGATACGGAAGCGGAGCTCAAGCTTGTGGAAGCAAAGTGCAGGGAGCTGGGCGTGAACGTGGCGCTCTCCGAAGTGTGGGCCAAGGGCGGCGAAGGCGGCAAGGCGCTGGCGGAAGAGGTCGTGCGTCTGTGCGAGCAGCCGAACGAGTTCCGTCAGAGCTACGCGCTCGATCTTTCGATCAGGGAAAAGCTCGAAGCCATCGCGACCAAGATCTATCATGCGGACGGCGTGGACCTGATCGGCAACGCGGTCAAGCAGGTCAAGGAGATCGAAGCGATGGGCTTCGGCGGTCTGCCTATCTGCATGGCCAAGACACAATACTCCTTCTCCGACGATCCGCTCAAGCTTGGCGCACCCAAGGGCTGGCGGCTCACCGTAAGAAATCTGAAAGTTTGTGCCGGCGCGGGCTTTATTGTTGCCCTGACCGGTGATATAATGACTATGCCCGGTCTGCCCAAGGTACCCGCTGCGGAGAAGATCGATGTGGATGAGAACGGCGTCATTTCCGGACTGTTCTGATCGACAGGAAATACTATTGTAAGGAGAATCATTATGCCTAAGCTTATTGAATGCGTACCTAATTTCAGCTGCAGCAAAGAGATCGACCCGGAGACCTTCAACGGCCTCGTGGCAGTTGCCAACAGCGTTCCCGGCTGCACTCTGTTTGATGTTCAGAGCGACGGTAACCACAACCGTTGCGTGTTCACTCTCCTCGGCAATCCTCAGGCTATTGAGGAAGTCGCGTTCCTGCTCACCAAGAAGGCGGCCGAGACCATCGATATGACCAAGCATGTGGGTCAGCATCCCCGCATGGGCGCTACCGACGTTATCCCGTTCATCCCGTCCATGGACGTGACCGTGGAGGAGTGCGTGGAGATCTCCAAGCGCGTGGCAGAGCGCATCTGGAACGAGCTGCAGATCCCGTCCTTCCTGTATGAGGATTCTGCGACCCGTCCCGAGCGTAAGAACCTTGCCACCTGCCGCAAGGGCCAGTTCGAAGGCATGCCCGAGAAGCTGCTCGAGCCTGACTGGGCGCCCGACTACGGCGAGAGGAAGATCCATCCCACCGCCGGCATCACCGCTATCGGCGCGCGCATGCCGCTGGTCGCCTTCAACGTGAATCTGGACACCTCCGATGTCAATATCGCCAAGGCTATCGCCAAGGCCATCCGCGGCAGCTCCGGCGGCTTCAAGTATTGCAAGGCCATCGGCATCATGCTCGAGGACCGCAACATCGCCCAGGTCTCCATGAACATGGTCAACTATGAGGGCACGCCTCTGTATTATACTTACGAAATGATCCGCGCGCTCGCCGACAGATACGGCGTGAAGATCATCGGCAGCGAGATCGTCGGCCTGACCCCGGGCAAGGCGCTCATCGACTGCGCTGAGTATTACCTCAAGCTCGAGAACTTCCACTGCCGTGAGCAGGTGCTCGAGTATCACCTCATCGGAATGGAGTAAGAGAGTATGGATAAGCTTTCCGAAATGAAAGTCAACGCGTTCGCCGCGTTGCTCGGTTCCGACGCGCCCGCCCCCGGCGGCGGCAGCGCGGCAGCTCTGTGCGGCTCTCTCGGTGCCGCGCTCTGCGCCATGGTCTCCAACCTGACCCTCGGCAAGAAAAAGTATGAGGAGTATCAGGCTCTTGCCGCTTCCGTGGCGGATCAGGCGGACTCTCTGCGCCGCGGATTCCTCGATGCCATTGATAAGGACACGGAAGTGTTCAACGTGATGAGCGCCGCGTTCTCCCTGCCCAAAGCGACCGATGAGGAGAAGCAGGCTCGCTCCGCGGCGATCCAGACGGCCCTTATCGGCTGCACGGAGTCCCCGCTCTATATGATGCGTCTCTGCCGTGAGGCGATCGCATTGACCGATTCCATCTTCGGAAAGAGCAACGCAAGCGCTCTCTCCGATCTGGGCGTTTCCGCACTGTGCCTGAAGGCGGCGGTACAGGGTGCGTGGCTGAATGTGCTCATCAACCTCGGTTCGCTGAAGGACCAGGAAAAGAGCGCCGCGTTCCGTGCCGAAGGCGAAAAGCTCCTCAGTGAGGTCTGCGCTGCGGCTGATGCCGTATACGATAAGACCGTTGCCGCTTTGTAAGGCATGAAGGTCACCAACGATAAAAGAGTAGATCGGTTGATTCACGCGGTGCTTACGCTCAGGACCGCGGAGGAGGCTTACGCTTTCTTCGGCGATCTTTGCACACCGTCTGAGCTCAAAAGCATGGGCCAGCGTCTGGCGGTAGCCGAAGCGCTCCTCGAGAATAAGACCTATGAGGAGATACGCACGGAGCATTCTGTTTCCAGCGCCACCATTGCCCGCATCAACGGTGAGCTTCAGTATGGCGGCGGAGGGTATCACACCGTACTCGAACGGTTGGCCGAGGACGTGAAACCGACCTGACCGGCTCTTTTCGCGTGATCGAAATTGAATACAGACGCAGTATCCGCTCCTTCGGGAGCGGATTTTTGTATACCCAAAAACCCCGCCATAGTGGCGGGGTTTCGGAAAGATTTACCGGAGAGTAATACCGTTTGTACACGTTTGAACTGAGCAATTATGAGAGCAGGCGCATAC
>R28__coassemble_674_pt1 | contig 12293 bp, 12 predicted proteins | sample R28__metabat2_high_PE_001 | metagenome-assembled genome bin R28
CATTGAGGATGCCGCACGTAAGATAGCGTTTTTCAAGACATGCAACAGCGGCCAGATCTGCATCAATATCAATCAGGTGGCAGTTGCTGAGGAAATAGCGGATAAATTTCTTAACGCACTCAGAGCCGCATTCAAAACGCAGATCGGGGAAGGCGCGGATGCGGTGAACAATCCGGAATATCCGAGGCTGATCTCAGCGGCTGCCTATGACAAATGTGCCGCGGAAGCGGACCGGTACAGAGACAGGATCCTCTTTGGCGGGACCGGGGAGAGGCAGACGCAGCGCTATGCGCCCACCGTAATCTATCCGGTCGGAAAAGAGGAGCCCATTGTAAACCACGAGCTGTTCTGTCCGTTGCTCCCCGTTGTACCGTTCAAGGATGAAGAATGGCAGACGGTACTGGACACGGTGGCTGAACGGGAACACGGACTTGCACTGTATATCTTTACCAAGGATATCCGGTGGGCAAAAAGTGTGTTTGCCTCCCAGCAATACGGCGGCGGCTGCATCAATGAGGTATGCCTGCAGCTGATGGTAAAGGGTGCTCCCTTCAACGGCACCGGTCACAGCGGTATGGGCGCCTATCACGGCATATGGGGATTCAGGGAGTTTACGCACCCGAGCACTGTGCTCATCGGCAAGAACAAGGGCAACCTGTCCCTTCGGGAACATCCGTATACCGGGAAAACGAACGCCTGGAAGCTGAAGCTTACGGAACTGTTTGAACGGTGATTTTCTGTCCTTTTCTCAGGCGCAAAATTTTGTCCGGAGAGGTACTTTCGGGCGCATTATACCTACTTGCCGATATGCGAAAGAGGAAAGCACACGGAAAAAGAAAAAATCCTCTTTGAAAATGATCAAAAAGAAAAAGAATAGGTTGACAAATGCCGTTCGGGCAAGTAAAATACCCTGTGGTTGATTTTGGAGTTTGAGTATGAAAGTATCTGTTCGAGAGGCTTCCAAACAAAACGGAACACCGTTTCCATTCACGCTCAGTGAGACCATCGCGCCTTTTGATTTCGGCGGCAGGCAAGTGATCTTTACCGGTCCGGCAGAGATAAAGGGTACAGTTACGGGAGACGGGAAAGCCTTTACAGTGAACGGGGAAGGTCATGTAGTCTTTTCCGGGAAGTGTGATCGGTGTTTGGAGCAGTATGAAAAGCCTTTTTCTTTTTCCTTTGAAGAGCGTTTCGTTCGGGAAGAGGCGGAAGAAGAGGATGCTTACTTCTATTGCGGCGATGAACTGGATCTGGAGCAAGCCTTTATGGACAACATGCTGCTGGCTATGCCGATGATCAACCTTTGCAGGGAGGACTGCCGGGGGCTCTGCCCTCAGTGCGGCACCAACCTGAATCACAGCACTTGTCGATGCGCGCAGCCGACTAAGAACAGTGCTTTTGACATTCTGCGTTCTTTGAGTTTTGATAATAAGGAGGTGTAATCATGGCAGTACCAAAGAGAAAAACATCCAAGGCAAGGAGAGATTCCCGTCGCGCGGCGAATTGCACACTGACCGCTCCCAATCTGGTGGAGTGCCCTCAGTGCCACGAACTGAAAGCTCCTCATGTTGTTTGCAAGAAGTGCGGGTACTATGATGATGTTAAAGTCATCGACATGGATAAAAAGGAAAAAGCTGAAGCTTGACCTTACGTGATTACCGTCTGATTGTAACAGGTAAAGCCTTCCGTATTTTGCGGAGGGCTTTTTCTTTATTGATAAAAATGCCGGTGCACTGTATAATAGATAAAAATGGGTCAGTATACATATCTGTTATTCTCATAAAGGAGGATCTATGAGACTCGCATTAGACGCGATGGGTGGGGACCTCGCTCCGCAGGCTGCTGTGGACGGTGCACTGGAAGCATTGAAAGTCCTGCCGGAGGATGTCAGCCTGCAATTGTACGGGCTGAAAGAAGAGATAGAGAAACAGCTTGCCGGAAAAACATACGATCCCGCAAGACTGAGCATAGTGGATTGCCGGGAAGTGATCGGCTGTGATGAGCAGCCCGCTTCGGCGGTCAGACGGAAAAAAGATTCTTCTGTGGTTCGGTGCGCCAAGGCCGTAGCTGATAAAGAAGCCGACTGTTTTGTAAGCGCCGGCAGTACCGGAGCGGTCCTTTCCGCCGGCACATTGATCGTAAGAAGGATAAAGGGAGTACAGCGCCCTGCGCTCGGGACCATGATCCCTAATCTTCAGGGCGGGCATACGTTTTTGATCGACTGCGGGGCTAACGTGGACAGCAAAGGCTCGTACCTTGTCCAGTTTGCCGTTATGGGTTCTGTTTATATGAAAATGCTGACGGGCATTGAATCCCCTGCTGTCGGACTGCTCAACAACGGTGCCGAGGAAGAGAAGGGAAACGAGTTGACGAAGGAAACGTATCAGCTGCTCAAGGCCAGAACGGACATACGTTTTGAGGGCAACTGTGAAGCGCGCGAGCTCATGAGCGGAGATTATGACGTGGTGGTCACGGATGGGTTTGCCGGCAACGTACTTCTGAAGGGCACGGAAGGAGCCGCCAAAGCGATCATGGCGATGCTGAAGACGGAGCTGATGGCCACGGGCCGCGGCATGATCGGCGGAAAATTGGCAAAGCCCGCCTTCGTCGCGCTTAAAAAGCGTATGGATTATAAAGAAGTGGGAGGAGCGCCATTGCTCGGTGTGAACGCGGTGTGATCAAGGCACACGGAAGCTCTGACGCGAAAGCGTTCTTGAACGCACTCAGACAAGCGGAAAAGCTCGTTCGCTCCGATGTGACCGGGCTCATACGTGACAGCCTTTCAGCGGAAACGGAAGCAGAGTGAGGCACATAAAGTATTAGCAGGGAGGTCAATATGGCGATCAGAAAAATAAGAACGGATAACGATCCGTGCCTTTACATAGTGTGCAGGGAAGTGACTTCTTTTGATGAAAAACTGGGGATACTTCTTGACGATATGCTTGAGACGATGAACGATGCGGATGGCGTCGGCCTGGCAGCGCCCCAGATAGGGATCCTTCGACGGGTAGTCGTTATGGATGTAGGCGAAGGCCCGATAGAGCTTGTAAATCCGCGTATTATCGCTTACGCTGGCAAGCAGGGCGGATATGAAGGCTGTCTTTCTTTCCCCGGCAAAAACGGGTATGTGGAGCGTCCAAACGCGGTCACACTGGAAGCATATGACCGTCACGGCGAATTAAAGCACTATCGGGGAGAAGGACTGTTTGCCCGCTGTGTATTCCACGAGCTGGACCATCTGGACGGGAAAGTCTATCTTCGGCTTGTGACCGATCCGCCGAAAGATTTTAAAGAAGAGGAATAAACCTGTGAAGATTGCTTTTTTCGGTACTCCGGATTTTGCGGTGCCGACACTGAAGCTGCTTTTTGAGGCAGGACACGAGATCGAAGTATATACACAGCCCGACAGACCTGTGGGTCGTAAAGCGGTACTCACGCCCTCCGCTGTGAAAGCGGAAGCCATAAAGCTGGGGCTGACGGTACGTACGTTTGAAAAGATTAGCTCACCTGAGGGTGTGGCGGCTATACGCGCGTTTGCGCCGGATCTGTTCTGCGTGGTCGCATTCGGACAGCTCTTCAGCGATGAGATCCTGGGAATTCCGCCTTACGGTGCTATCAATGTGCACGGTTCTGTTCTCCCGAAGTACAGAGGCGCTTCTCCGGTGCAGCAGACCGTCATCGACGGATGCAAGGAAGCGGGCGTTTCCACTATGCTGCTTGTAAAAAGAATGGATGCAGGTGACATACTTGAGGTGAGGACCACTCCGCTCGGAAAAAACGAGACGTTCGGAGAACTGTTCGATCGGCTGAGCGTTATGGGCGCGGAGCTGTTCATGGATACACTGGCTCTTCTTGAGGCGGGGAAGCTGGTACGGCACCCGCAGGACGAAGAAAAGGCAAGCTATTGCTCCAAGCTCACCAGAGACAGCGGGAAGATCGATTTTACACGCACCGCGCAAACTGTGCATGATCTTATCCGCGGAACAGATCCCTGGCCTGGCGCGTACGCACTGCTGGACGGTGAGAAACTGAAGATATGGCGCACGGAAACGGACCCGGATAAGGATATTTTGCCTGTCAACGGTGATACTGTTCTGCCGGGGACGCTGCTTGTTTGCGGAAAGGAAGAGCTTCTCGTGAAGTGCGGCGACGGATTCCTTCGTATTTTGGAACTGCAGCTGCCGGGCGGAAAACGAATGATAACACGCGATTTTCTGCGCGGCCATACACTCAACGGACGGAAGCTTGACTGATGAATCCAAGAAAGGAAGCGCTGCTGGCCCTGACGGATATCGTTGAGGAGGGCGCATACAGCAACATACGGCTTGGCGGGATACATGCCTCAGAAGAAGAGACGGCATTTATCTGTGCGTTGGTCTATACCTCGCTGGAACATTTATTTCGCACGGATCATATCCTTTCTTTCTACTGCAAACGCCAGAAGAAGACGGTAAGGAATATTCTGCGCCTTGCGGTCACGGAGCTGCTTTATATGGATACACCCGATTATGCGGCGGTCAATGAAGCAGTCAGTCTGTGCCGGCAAATGGGGAAATCGGCTTCCGCCGGACTTGTGAACGCTGTACTTCACCGCGTTATAAAGGATAAGGATCATCTGCCTCCGCTTCCTGAAAAACTCAGTGAGCGGATCAGTATTGAATATACGGTGCCGGAAGAATTTGCGGCAGAATGGCTTGATAAGTTCGGGGAAGAAACTCTCATGCGCATGCTGCGCCGTTCAAGCCCGGTAACAGAGATACGGGCACAATGGCCGTATACACGGGAGAAGCTGCATGAACGGTTTCCCGAAGCAAAGAGCGGGACGGTGGAAACGGATTGCTGCCTGCTTCCGGCCGGGTCAGTTCTGCCCGGCGATCCGCTCATAAAAGAAGGCAAAGCGGTATTCCAAAGCGAAGGGGCTATGGCCATCTGCCGGTTTGCGGGCATCGTGCCGGGCGAAAAAGTGCTTGACGCCTGCGCGGCACCCGGGGGAAAATCAGCATACCTGTATTCCCTGGCACAAGGCGATATCGACCTTACGTGCTGGGAGATCCATGAGCACAGGGTCGTGCTGATGCAAAACATGTTCCGCCTGCTCGGAGTAAACGCAGCTATCGAGTGTAAGGATGCGTCTGTCCGGGAGGAAAAGTATACAGGTCGCTTTGACACGGTGCTGCTTGACGTGCCCTGCAGCGGGCTCGGACTTATAGGAACAAAACCTGATGTAGGCATCAATAAAAACGCCAGGGATCTCAGCGAGCTGATCAAAACTCAGGAAGCGATCCTGGAAACGTGCAGCCAATATGTAAGACCGGGCGGTAAGATCATTTACGCAACCTGCACGGTATCGAAACGGGAAAATGAGGATAGAGTAACCGCTTTTATCAAGGATCATCCAGGATTTACGCTGGAAGAGCAGATCCAGCTTTTGCCCAATATCCATACAAGCGGCGGATTCTATATGGCAAGGATGAGAGCATGTACCTGACAGATCTTAGAAAAGAAGATATTGAATCGTTAAGCCGGGAGAATGGCTGGCCGAAGTTTCGTGCGGCCCAGATCTGGGACTGGTTAAAGCGCGGCATGCGACCGGACGAGATGACGAACCTGCCGCTCTCTATACGTCAAACCCTCTCAGAGATCCCTTACGGCGGAGTCAGTATAGAAAGGAAGCTGATCTCAGCCAAGGACCAAACGGCTAAGTATCTGTTCCAGCTCGAAGACGGAAACCTGGTGGAAGGCGTTCTTATGCGCTATAAATACGGAAATACCGCCTGCATATCCACACAGGTGGGGTGCCGCATGGGCTGCCGTTTCTGCGCAAGCACGTTGGAAGGCTGTGTGCGCGACCTGCGCCCCGGCGAAATGCTCGGATTCATTCGCAGTATGGAGAGAGACGAGCCCGCAACCGATAAAAACAAACGGACCGTCACCAATCTTGTGCTGATGGGCAGCGGAGAGCCGCTTGACAATTTTGAAAATGTCACCGCGTTTTTAAAACGTATTACCGACCCGGAGGAGGGTGGTATAAGCGCACGCAATATTTCTCTCTCCACCTGCGGGTTGGTCCCCAAGATGTATGAACTGCCTGATAAAGCGCCGCACATAACGCTTTCCGTTTCGCTTCATGCGCATTCCGATGCGCAGAGAAAGCAGATCATGCCGATAGCAAACAAGTATTCGGTGGCGGAAGTAGTGGGCGCAGCCCGTGCCTATGCGGAAAAGACGGGCCGACGGGTGGTTTTTGAATATGCGTTGGTAAAAGGATTCAATGACAGCCGCGAGGATGCCGCAGCGCTCAGCCGCTTACTGCACGGATTCAGCTGCCATGTGAACCTGATCCCACTGAACCCTGTTCCGGAGCGAAATCTTTCCGGCTGTTCAAGAGAGCATGCGGCTGTTTTTGCCGATTGGCTCACACAATTGCACATATCCGCCACCGTACGAAGAGAGATGGGAGCCGATATAGAAGGTGCATGCGGACAATTAAGAAGGAGCGTACAACATGAAAAGCAGCAGCCTGTCCGTTAAAGGACTGCGTCCTCAAAACGAGGATTCCTGTTTCACCAGATTTGAAGTAGGTAAGCCTTTACTCGCCGCGGTAGCAGACGGGATGGGCGGACATGCCGCGGGAGATGTTGCCAGCCGGATCGCCGTGGAGACTCTTGATTTCTGCACCAGAGAATCTTCGGATAATCCGCAGAATGAGCTCGCTGAAGCCTTTTACATGGCCAACGATAAGGTGCTGTCGGAAGCACGCATGGACCGTTCCAAACGCGGAATGGGGTCGACTATGGTGGCGGCGCTTTTCTATGCCGATCATTTTATTACCGCAAACGTTGGCGATTCGCGCCTGTATTTAATAAACATGGAAGGGATCCATCAGGTCACCTTTGACCATTCCTATGTGCAGGAATTGCTTCGTGCCGGCGTGATCACAAAGGAAAAAGCACGGACACATCCGAACCGGAACTTTATCACCCGCTGCATCGGTTCAGCGCTTGATTTTGAGCCGGATGTCTTTTATACGAGCTGGAAAAGAGGGGATACCGTATTACTTTGCTCCGACGGGCTATGCGGCGCCGTGGAGGATGAGGAGCTCCTTTCACTGGTGCTCAGCTTTGACGACCTGGACGCAGCCTGTAAAAAGCTTACGGAAGTAGCCTTAAAACGCGGCAGTACAGACAATATTACCGTAGTGCTTGTCAGAAACGAGGATAGTTTACAGGCATGAGCGAGATCATAAACCATAAATATATATTGCATGAATCGATCGGCTCCGGCGGCATGGCGCATGTATACCGGGCAGAGACGGTGAACGGACATAAAACTGTTGCTGTAAAACTGCTTAAAGAAGAGTATTTGAACGATCGGGAATTACTTCGGCGCTTCCAGAAAGAAGGAAAGGCGTCTCTGCGTCTGCATCACGATAATATCGTGCGGGCATACGACGTAGGCGAATACGGAAAGGTGCCGTATATCGTTTTTGAGTATGTGGAAGGGCAGACCATAGAGGATACGATCAAGCAAAAAGGAAAGCTCTCCGTTCAGGAAGCAACAGCGCTTGGATGCCAGATACTGGAAGCATTGCAGTATGCCCATGAACACGGGATCATTCACAGGGATATAAAGCCGCAGAATGTGATCGTAAACGAGGATGGGATTGCAAAGCTTGCGGATTTTGGTATCGCGCGTGAGGTATCTGCCAGCACCCTGACATTTGACGGAAAAAACGTGATAGGATCCGTTCACTATATTTCTCCCGAGCAGGCGCGCGGCGATGCCGTTTCTGAAGCAAGCGATATTTATTCGGTCGGTATCACCTTGTATGAAATGCTTACCGGCGATGTACCTTTCCGCGGCGAGACCGCCGTTGCGACAGCGATCATGCAGATCAACGATGATCCCGTTCCGCCCCAGGATGTGGATCCTTCCATACCTCATGCGATGAATGCTATCGTTCTGAAGTCTATTGAAAAAGAACCCTCCGCGCGTTATCGCCACGCGAAGGATATGCGCAGAGACCTGATCCGTTCGCTTTCCGATCCGCAAGGCGATTTTGTGCATGCAGAGAAGCAGGAAGACAAAGCACCGGTTAAGCATAGGAAGAAAATTGACGGTCTGATGCTCGCAATCCTGCTTGCCGTGTTTGTTCCGATCGTATTCTTACTCGTGATCTATATCGGATATCACAGAAAACCGGCTGCCACGCCGGAGGAAACAGACGAGCTTCTTCTGCCGCCGGTGGAGACGGCAGAGGTCGCTATGACCGCTATTGCGCCTGCTATAGAGGATAAAACACCGCAGCCGATAGCAGAGGAATCCTTCTCGCTTTCCGACATAATAGGCAAACGTCTTGACGAAGCATTGCTTACTCTGAACAAGAACGGGTTCGATTCCATATACGTTAAGCCGGTTTATGATGTTGCAGAGGAGTCTTTAGGCAAGATCATGGATTGTGAACAGAGACAGGATCTTCTTATACTCACCCTCGGTCGCGGTGCACGCGGTAAATACAAAGCGGACATCTCATTCACGATCAGCATTCCGGAGAACGAGACCTCAGTCATGCTCGTCTATAAAACCTCAGGTGACTCGGGCGTGGACTACAGATATGTTCTGTATGAAAAAGTCTCCGTTAAAGAAGAGAACGTGACCGTCAGTGCTACGCTGTATTCCTCCGATGAGGCGACAAGGACTGTGTTTTTGCTGATGAACGGAGAAGAGATCCGCTCTCAGGAAGTGAAGTTTTCCTAATATGTCAGAAGGAATGATCCGTTCCGCTATAGGCGGTTTTTATGAAATTGAATCCGGAGACAGACTGTATACCTGTAAAGCAAGGGGCGTTTTCAGACATATAGGTGTAACGCCGCTGCCGGGTGACAGAGTCAGCTTCGAGATACCGAAAGACGGGTTTGCCAGGATCAGCGCTGTGCTCGAACGCAGGAATGCGATAAAACGCCCCGCTGTAGCGAACATAGATATTCTGTTTATCGTGATCTCGGCGCAGTACCCGGAGCCTGACCTGCTGCTCACTGATAAACTGATCCTTGAGGCTGTTTCCAACAGGATAATGCCCGTGATCGTACTCAATAAGACCGATATGGCAAAAGACAGCGTATTGGACAGTATTCCCGCACAATACCGGGCATTTACAGTGTTGCAGGTCTCGGCGCATACGGGAGCAGGTATCGATAAGATAGAGATGATGATCCGCGGCCATATCTGCTGCTTTGCCGGCCAATCCGGCGTGGGAAAATCATCCATTTTAAATGCACTGATGAATACCGCTGCCATGAAGACCGGCGACATCTCCGGAAAAACGGAACACGGCAGACACACGACCCGCGAAACGAGACTGTTTCCGTGCGCAGGAGGATTTATCTTCGATACGCCGGGCTTTTCGCTATACGAGACGGACGGGTTTGATCCGGGCGTATTGATGGAAGCATATCCGGAATTAGTCACCAAAGAACAATGCCGGTTTTTAGGCTGCCGACATATCAGCGAACCCGGCTGTGCGGTAAAAGCAATGGTCGCCAACGGAGAAGTGAATAAGGAAAGATATGAGCGGTATACACTGTTGTACGAGGAGTTTGAAAACAGGAGGAAGCACAGATATGACTAAAGTATTCCCATCGGTATTGGCAGCGGACCTTTCCATGCTCGGGCAGGCGGCCGAACACCTGCAGACATGGCAGGCAGACGGGATACATTTTGATGTGATGGATGGGCATTTTGTGCCGAACATTACGTACGGGCCGGGCGTATGTGCCGCCATGAGAAAGAAGACCGACCTGCCGATCGATGTACACCTTATGGTCAGCGAACCGGATAAGTGGATACAGCCTTTTGCGACCGCAGGAGCGAATTATATTACCTTCCACGTGGAAGCGGAAACCCATATACACCGCACCCTGCAGCTTATTCACAGCTACGGGATCAAGGCCGGTGTTGTACTCAATCCGTGTACGGGCCTGGACGCGTGCCGATATGCATTGCCATATTGTGATATCGTGCTTCTTATGACTGTGAATCCGGGTTTCGGCTGACAAAAGTTTATTCCGGAAGTATTGTGCAAAATAAAAGAGCTCGCTAAACTTCGCGAAGAAATGGGACTTCACTTTGATATAGAAGTAGACGGCGGAGTAAATGAAAAAACGGCAGCACTTTGCCGGGAAGCGGGCGCTACCGTACTGGTGGCCGGCAATGCGGTGTTCTCTGCACCGGACCCGGCTGAAGAAATAGTAAAGATCAGAGGTTGAACTCGGGCGTATAGGCAAAAGTGGCAGAGGACATATCCTGAATAAAAACGTGCTCGAGACCGAGCCCGACGGCGTGTTCTACTGCCGAATCATATTCGCGTGCGGTCAATCGACGGTCAAAAGGTTTAGGAAGATCCGGTGTCGGCGTGTACTGACTCATTAATGAGAGGTATGCATCGGCACCGAATTTTTCTTTTATAACGTTCAGAATATCTCGTGTATCGAACAGACAGCCGGGCAGGACAAGATGGCGGATCAGCACACCGGACACAGCAAGAGAGGTTTCAGGGTCGATGCAAAGCGCACCGCTTTGCGCATACATCTCTTCAATGGCAGGGACAGCAACAGTATAATAATCCGACGCGGAGGAAAGCTTTCCGGCCAAACGTGCATCCTTATATTTCAGATCCGCCAGCCAGATATCCACTAAGCCTTTAAGCCGGTGTACACTTTCGGTTTCCATGTACGAGTTGGTATTATAAACGATCGGAATATGAAGTCCATGTGTTTTGGCTTCTTCCAAAGCGGGAATGATGGCATCCAGATGGGGGGTGGGCGTTACGAGATTGATGTTATTGGCGCCCTGGTCCTGGAGGTCAAGAAAGACACCGTCGAGCTCCTGCACAGTGAATTCTTTACCGCGCGTCCCGTCCTGTAAAACATGGTTCTGACAAAAAATGCATTTCAGATTGCAGCCGGATAAAAATACGGCACCGGACCCGGTCTTTCCGCTTATGCACGGTTCTTCGTAAAAATGCAGAGCAGCCCTGCCCAACCTTGGCAAAACGGAAGCACCGCAAAAACCCGACTGCACGGAACGGTCCACGTGACAGTGACGAGGGCAAATACGACAATTATCCATTGAAAATTCTCCGTCCGAAAGCATAATTTCTTGCCCAGTAATCCTCTGTGAGCGAACTGATAACGACTTTTCCCTTGCTGGAAGAAGCGTGCACAAAGTAAGTGCCGCCCACGGAAATGCCGACATGTGTGATCCCGAGCCCCGAATCGCTTGTAAAGAAAAGCAGGTCACCTTTATTGATCAGGGTCATCTTTTCCACCTGCTGCCAACCGCTGATATCGGCAAATCCTGCCGCGCCGGTCTTGCTCACGGTGATGCCGCACAGCTTGAGACAATACATAATAAATCCGGTGTTGTCAAATGCGTCGGGACCTTCTTTGCCCCAAATATAGGGACGGTCAAGCTGATCAGAGGCTGCATGAGACAGACCTTCGGCTGAATGTGCATAAGAATAATCAGAGACGCGCTGTTCGGAAGGAAGAGGATCATCTTCCTGATCGGCTGCCAGATTTGGACCTGCCTGATAGCTGAACAACTGGTTCCAATCGGCAACATCAATGATCCCATCGGAAGGAAGACCGTTCTGATATTCGAACAGTTTGACCGCTTCTTCGGTCTGGGGCCCGTAATATCCTGTGGTTCGCCCGGAATAGAAACGCAATTCCTTCAGCCGGGATTGAACGGACGAAACATCATCGCCTGAATCTCCGGGTTGGATACGATAAGGGATAGCTGAATCGGAAAAAAGAAGAGATTGCAGCTCAGCATCGGCAATACCGTCCATTTCAAGACCGCAAGAGCGCTGAAACAGTTTCACGGCATTCTCCACGGAAGCGTTATATAAGGTAGACGGTTCATCATCTTCCATATATCCAAGCTCAGCCAATCGTGTACGCAGCAACAGCACGGAGCGATTATCGTCTCCCGGCACAAGTACCGCGTATTCGGAAAGTAACGCTACAAAACCGGCGGATTCTTCAGCGGAAGGAGTGGGAGACGGCGGAACTTCAGATGGCTGCGGCGCAGGCGTTTCAACAGGAGACGGCTCATCGGTGGGCTCATGATCCGTATAGAGCGCTTCCACACGTATTTCTTCCTGCGTAACGGGAGGTTCCACTATATTGCGGGAAATAAGAAAGAAAAGCACTCCGGCGCCTAGGAGCACAAAAACAGACAAGGCAAGCAGTGCCCTGGTGCTCATATGCAAATAGATGAATGGCTTATTC
>R28__coassemble_683_pt1 | contig 12186 bp, 6 predicted proteins | sample R28__metabat2_high_PE_001 | metagenome-assembled genome bin R28
AGCCGGATCCCGATCCTGCGGCGGACGCCGAGCCGGATCCGGAGCCTGTGGTTGAGGATGAGCCTGAACAGGAACCCGTGGCCGAGCCAGAGCCGGAATCCGAGCCTGAACCCGAAGCAGAACCGGAGCCTGTGTTCGAGCCGGAACCTGTGGCTGAGCCTGAGACAGAAGAGCCCGCCTTCACGGAACCGGGCGACGACAGAGACTCGGTACCGGAAGGAACGGAAGCGGCACCGGCTGACGAAGAACAGACAGAAGAGAACGACGGATATGAGGATCCGGCAGCATATAAAGGACCGGAGCCTATCTTTAGACCGGAGCCCGCTCCCGCGGCGGCGCCCGGGACCTGGGTATGCTCCTGCGGAGCGGTGAACGCCGGAAACTTCTGCACGCAGTGCGGGCAGAGACGGCCTGCGTCTGAGACGACCGTTGTGTACCCGAAAAAGCCTGTGACCGTGCCTCCGGCAGAGGAGGGATCCGCGGCTGTGCCTCCGGCAGAGGAGAAGCCTTCGCAAACCGGAGAGAAAGGACCCGTCCCCACGGACAAATCTTCCGAAAAGCCTTCCGAAAAGCCTTCCGAGAAGCCGACAAAACCTCCGAAAAATCCGCTTCGGATCCTGGTCGTACTGTTTTTGGTCGTGGCAGCTGCTCTGTATCTGCTCGTATTCAGAAAAGCGTTCGCCTATAACGACGCCGGCAAGCTGATGGAGGCGGGCAAGTATGCGGAGGCAAGAGAAGCGTATTCAGCGCTCGGCGATTATAAGGAGAGCGCGACTCTGCTTAAGGAGTGCGATTATCAGGAGGCACTCGTTATGCTCGACGCGGGCGACTATGCCAACGCGAACAAGCTCCTGTCCGGAATAAAGGGGTATAAAGACGCGGATGAGAAGCTCAAGAGCTATCGCATGAAAGCGTGGACCGTAGGGAACAGAGTGTTCTTCGGCACATATGAGCAGGACGATAACGCCGGGAACGGCGCGGAGCCGCTGGAATGGATCGTTATCGAGCGGTCGGGCAGCCAGGCGCTTCTTATCAGCATGTATATTCAGGAGAAGATGCCCTATCATACGGAGAAGACAGATGTTGCCTGGGAGGAGAGCTCCCTGTGCTCCTGGCTGAACGAGGAGTTCTATATGACAGCCTTCACGGACGGGGAGCAGGACGCTATCATAGTCGCCGCTTCGGCGGGCGGAAATGATGACGGAGCGTATCAGGAGCTGGCCGGAAAGGATGTCGGGGAGAAAGTGTTCCTCCTGAGCAATGAGGAGATCAGCAAATACTTCTCGCAGGAGCCGGACCGTGTCTGCACCGGTACAGCGCATGCTTCTGCGCGCGGCATCTGGACCAAAGGAAAGAGCACTTCCTCTACCATGAACTGGTGGCTGCGTTCCCCGGGCTCTGCGGCGGGCAGCACCGCGTATGTGGACAAGTCCGGTTCGATCAACATGTCCGGCCTCAGCAAGGATGTTGATACCTGCGGCGTTCGTCCCGTTATCTGGGTCGATATAAGTAAAGGCGATTTCTGATCCTGTTTTCAGGAAGGAGCTATAGCATGACACGGCGCCGGGAGGAATGCGTCTGAAGATCAGAACGAACTGCCGGCGCGGGCTCTCAGGAGGTAAATAATGCCCGGCAGATATACAAAATTCTATTCATTGCCTTCGAGGCTCTATTTGAAAGGCGCACCTGTCATGATTGAGGCAGGGCGCCTTTTACTGGATAATCAACTAAACTGCGTGGTGGGTCAGATCCGTCTGGTGAACCTGGGCGAAGCGCTTATCACGGGTGCTACTGTCTGCTTTACCCCGACGGAGCCCGCGGGCGAGCCGTTTACGCATCGGTTTTCCGGCTTCAGTATAGGCAGAGACGCGCTGTGTGCGAGGAACGACGCTGTACCGTTCCCGGATCAGAACGTCCAAAGCTTCACTGCGGCTGTGACCAGGGTGGATTTTTCCGACGGGAACGTCTGGACGGCGCCCAAGGACGCAGAGTGGGTGCCCATGCCCGAAACGGAAAAGCGTGTCAGCTTCGGTGATCCGTATGCGGAAAAAATGTATAAGGAGCAGCTGACAGGCGCGGATAAATACAAGGCATGGCAGGACAGGGACCTGTGGTGCTGCGGCTGCGGCGCCCTGAACCGTGCGGAGGAGAGCTTCTGCCATAAGTGCGGAAAAGCCTATGCCGATTTTATGCATACGGAAGAGGAGTTCATGCAGCAGGGCAAGTACGCGGCTGCCGAGGCATTGCTCACTTCCGGGAAGAAGGATGACATCCTCCTGGCGGGACAGCTCTTCACAGAGCTCGGCGCGTATAAGTACGCGGCGTAAATGGCGGCACGGGCGGCGGAAATGTCGCTGAGCGCGAGAGCACGGCGTCAGGCGAAAAAAACAGCGGAGGAACCGCGGCCCGCTGCCGGGCCCGCACAGGACCGTAACTGTCAGGCTGCTCAGACATCGGACATTCCGCGTGCCGTACAGAAAAAGAAGGGGAAGCCCGGGCTTGTGATCCTGCTGGCACTGCTTGTGCTCGGGGCGCTTGCCTATGTATTCATCATAAAGGATATGCTCGCCTATAAGGATGCAAAAGAGCTTCTGGAAGCAGGGCAGCTGGAGGAGGCAAAAGCGGCGTTCGGCGAGCTGGGCGAATATAAAGACTGTGCCGAACAGATCATGGAATGCGATTACCGTAAAGCCAAAGCGCTCTTTGCAGAGGACCGGTTCGAGGAAGCCATGGCGGGGTTTGAGGCGCTGGGAACATATTCCGACAGCGAAGCGCAGGCGGAAAACTGCATGGAAGCGATCCGCGACCGTGACTATACCGCGGCGGCAGCCCTGCTCGAAGACGGGAAGCCGGAGCAGGCCAGGGCAGCCTTTATCGCTCTGGGCAGTTACAGAGACAGTGCGGATATGGTAAATGAGTGCGACTATCGTACCGCCGCCGCGCTCCTGAAAGACGGGAAATATGAAGAGGCGGAAGCAGCGTTCAGCGCATTGGGTGCCTATAAGGACAGCTCCGCGCAGATCGTCCGCTGTAAAGCGGCTATGCGCAACCGCGATTACGGAGCCGCACTGACACTGCTGGAGGAAGGGAAGATCGAAGAAGCAAGAGAGATCTTTGTCAGTCTCGGCAAATACAGTGACAGCATGCAGATGGTGAAGGAATGCGACTACCGGACTGCCTGCACGCTGCTCGAAGCGGGGCAGACGGAAGAAGCGATGGCGATCTTCCTGACACTCACCGGGTATTCCGACACGGAGGAGATGCTGAGGGAGTGTGACTACCGGATCGCCGGCACGTTCTTTGACGCGGAGAATTATGAGGAGGCACTGAGCCTGTACGCCTCACTCGGCGAGTATAAGGACAGCGCGGAGCGGGCGGAAGAGTGTATGGAAAAGAAGCGCGAGATCGACTACGCGGCGGCACGGGAGCTGTACAGGCAATGCAAATATGAGGAGGCAGCCGCTGCCTTCCGCGCACTCGGCGACTATCAGAACAGTGTCGCCATGGCCGATCTGTGCGATTACTATTATGCCATGAACCTGCTCAATACGGGCCGTATCGCCGAAGCAAAAGAAATATTCGTTTCCCTCGGCGATTATTCCGACAGCGCCCTGATGGTCAGGGAGTGCGATTACCGTCTGGCGCAGTCCCTGCTCGACAGGGGCCGGTACGATAAGGCATTCGAGCTCTTTGCTGGCATCCGGGGCTACAAGGATGTGGACGATATCCTCAGCAAAAACAGGGATCTGCGTGCCGCGGCCGGAGATGTCATACTCGTTCCGGGCGCACATGTATTTTTGGGCACGTACCCGCAGACAGAAGCGGGGAATGACAAGACGCCGATCGAATGGCAGGTGCTCGCGCGCGAAGAGAACAGGGCGCTGCTGATCAGCGTGTGCGGACTCGATATGCAGCCGTACCATACGAAGGAGCAGGATATCACTTGGGAGATGTGTTCGCTTCGCAGATGGCTGAATAACGATTTTATGAGGATAGCCTTTGCACGGCAGGATCAATCGCTCATCCTGACAACGGATGTGGACAACAGCGTCAGTCAGGGCCGCTATTCCACCGGCGGCGGGCGGAACACCAGAGACAGGGTGTTCCTGCTGAGCTATACCGAAGCACAGACATATTTTAACTCCGATGAAGAGCGTGTAAGGCAGGTCACGGACTATGCCGTGTCCAAAGGCGCCTATGAAGTGGATGCCACCGGCGCCGGCTGGTGGTGGCTGCGTTCCCCGAGCATTTCCAAGCAAGGCGTTCTGGTCGTAAACGGGAAAGGGACGCTTGGAAGCCAGCACTCGGTAAGAGGACTCAACTATACAGTGTGCCCTGTGATGTGGGTGGATGTCGGGTCGGAGTTCTGGGCAGAATATGAGTTCAGCAAGCCGGAGCAGGCGCATCAAACGCCCGAGGAGCCGGAAACGGAACCGGATCAGCCGCAGCCGACTGACATAGACTCACTTTGGAGCGTCGGCAATTATGTGACGTTCGGCACGTATCCGCAGACCAGCGGCGGTCAGGACCGTACGCCCATTGACTGGCTGGTGCTCCGAAGGCAGGACAGCAAGGTACTGATCATCAGCAAGTACGGCCTGGATACGCAGCTGTATGATAATACGAAGAGTGAGACTTCCTGGAAAAGCAGCTATCTGCGTGTCTGGCTGAACAGGGATTTCATGCGCGAGGCTTTCAGTGAGACGGAACAGCAGGCAATCCGGCTCACAAAGCTTGACAACGCCGACGATATGAACGCACGCGAGGACTGGAGCTCAGAAGACAGGGTGTTCCTTTTGAGCTATAAAGAGGCGCAGGAGCTTTTCCCGGATCCCATGGACATGATCTGCTCTCCCACAGACTACGCCGCGCAGAACGGCGCCGCGATAGGAGTCAGGAGCAAGGAAAAAGGGCTTCCGCCGGGCGGCTGGTGGCTGCGCATACGCGGTTATGTGAACCACGCGGAATATATCGGGGCAAACGCGGCCCGGTATTACAGAGGCATTTGGGAAAGAGAAAAAGGGATCTGCGTCAGGCCCGTTGTATGGGTCGATCTCGATGTGATACGCGCACTGGCGGGCGAAGAGTAAGAAGACAGGGCGGAGAGCACACGCGGCAGTACGCGCCGCGTCACCGGAGATCGCAGCAATGAACCGTGTCAGCAAAAGGGGACACTATGCCGGATACATATAAAAACAACAGTGCCGCGGACGCACCGATGGCCCCGCGAAAAAAAGGAAAGACCGCGATCGCGATCCTTCTGGTGATCCTCGTGCTCGGAGCGGCTGCCTGCGTGTTTCTGACCGGGGATTTGCGCGCGTACAAGGCGGCAGGCAAGCTGCTGCAGGCGGGCAGGTATGAGGAGGCCAAGCAGGCCTATCAGGCACTTGATGGGTATAAAGACAGCGCCGAACAGATCAAAGAATGCGATTACCGCGCAGCAGCATCGCTTTTTGCCGGAGACAAGTATGAAGAAGCGGCGGCGGGGTTTGAAGCGCTGGGCACATATTCCGACAGCGCAGAGCAGGCGGGGAAATGCCGGGAGGCGATCTGCGAGCGGGAGTATAAGATCGCGACGGCGCTGCTTGAAACCGGAAACACGGCGGAAGCAAAGACAGCGTTTACCGCGCTCGGGGAATACAGCGACAGCGCGGAGATGGTCAGGGAATGTGATTACCGCACGGCGGAGGCGCTTTTCCTGGACGGAAAATACGAAGAAGCGGCCGCGATCTATGAGGCGCTGGACTCCTATAAAAACAGTGCGGAGAAGGTCGGGCGGTGCCATACGGCGATCCTGAGCCGTGCGTATCAGGAAGCGGAGGCGCTTCTGGCGGAAGGCAAAACGGAAGAAGCCAGGCAGATCTTTGCCGGGCTCGGCGATTACAGCAACAGTGAGCAGATGGTGCAGGAGTGCGATTACGTGGCGGCCTGCGCGCTCCTGGAGGCGGGCCGGTACGAGGAAGCCGAAGCGCTTTTTGCCGCGCTCGGCAGCTATAAGGTCAGTTCGGATAAGCTCCTGGTGTGCGGGTATAATATTGCCAAAGCGCTGATGACGGAAGGAAAATACGGGGAAGCAAAGGATATCCTGCTCACTCTCGGCGAATATGAGGACAGCCTTGTGCTGCTGGCGGAATGCGATTATTACATCGCGCAGGCGCTGTTCGGAAACGGGCAGTATGCGCAGGCGAAGGAGCTGTTCGCCGCACTGGGAGAATACGGTTCCAGCGAAGCGATGGCTGCGGAATGCGATTACTGTATCGCCGGGGCATATTTTGAAGCCGGCCGCTATGGAGATGCACTGGCGATCTATCTCGGGCTCGGCGACTATAAGGATAGCGTGGATCTGGCACGCAAATGCGCGTATCTTGCGGCTATGAGCCTGTACAACAACGGCGATTACGCCGGCGCGTACGCGCTTCTGGACCCCATACGCGACTATGAGGATGTGCAGCAGTTCCTGGAGACGGACGAGTATATGCTCCGGGCCGCGCTGGAGGCAGTATGGAGCGTAGGCAACTGTGTGCTCTACGGATCGTATGAGCAGGATAACGACAGGAAGAACGGCGCGGAGAGGATAGAGTGGACGGTGCTTGCCAGGGAAGGCGACAGCGCGCTGCTCATCAGTCGGTTCAGCCTTGACTGCCAGCCGTATCATATAACAGATACGGGGATCACCTGGGAGGCAAGCTCCCTTCGCAGATGGCTGAACGTCGATTTCATCCGTACCGCGTTTTCAAGCGCCGAGCAGGCAGCCATCCTGCTCTCGGAAGTAGACAACAACTGCATGAATTCCGGAAAAGCGGGCACGCGTGATGAGCCGAACACGTTTGACAAGGTATTTTTGCTCAGCTATAAGGATGCCGCCAGATATTTTGTGACGGATGGATCCCGCGCCTGCGTGCCTACGGCATACGCGGTCAGCCGTGGCGCGGAGCAAGAAGGCCCGGCTCCGGGCGACATGTTGGTCACTGCCCCGTGGTGGCTCAGATCAGTCGGCCGCTACGAAAATGACGCACTGTACGTTAATTCCGCCGGCTCACGCCTGAACACCCGTAAGAACAGCACGGGAATTGCCGTCAGGCCCGTGATCCGGGTGGACATCACTTTGGCTCCGCCTGCGGCTTGAGACAGGCATGGATAAAAAATAAGATCCGTCGGGGTCCCCGACGGATCTTTTCTTATGCGTGTTCATTCGAACAGCTTTTTCAGGCTTTCCGTGAACGGCGGATAACAGATGCCCTTCTCAGTGACGATGCCGGTCACAAGGCTGTGGTCGGTCACATCGAAAGCCGGATTATAGCACTTGACGCCCTTCAGCGCCATGGGCTCCGCATACCATTTTTCGCGTATCTCGTCCGGGTCGCGCAGCTCGATGGGGATGTGCGCGCCGTCAGGGCAGTTCATATCCACAGTGGAGGTGGGGCCGAGCGTATAGAAGGGGATGCCGTAATGCCGGGCCAGGATCGCCACGGCGGAGGTGCCGATCTTATTGGCAAAATCACCGTTTGCCGCTATGCGGTCACAGCCCACGAAGCAGGCCTGTACCCAGCCGTTTTTCATGACGATGCTCGCCATATTGTCGCAAATGAGCGTAACATCCACCCCGGCTTTATACAGCTCATAGCTCGTGAGCCGGGCCCCCTGAAGCAGCGGCCTTGTCTCATCGGAGAACACGCGGAACCGCATGCCCTTCTCGCGGCCGAGGAGCATGGGCCCGATAGCGGTGCCGTAGCGTGAGGTAGCCAGCGGTCCCGCGTTGCAGTGTGTGAGGACACCGTCGCCGTCCTTTAACAGGCTCAGCCCGTACTCGCTTATTTTGCGGCACATGGCGATATCCTCCGCGAGGATCTTTTTCGCTTCCTCGCCGACCAGGGCAACGATCTCGGGAACAGGCCGATCCCTGTTCAGCCTGACTGTATCCTGTACACGAGTGAGCGCCCACCTGAGATTAACGGCAGTGGGCCGGGAGCTGTTCAGATACGCGCACTGACGCCGGAATTCCTCCCAAAAGGCGGGGTATTCCCTGTCGGCGTATTGCCGGCAAAGCACATACATGGAAAATCCGGCAAAAATACCGATGGCGGGCGCACCGCGCACCTGCAGCTCTTTGATGGCACGGTACATGCCCTCTTCGTCATCCAGGGCCAGCGATACCGTTCGGTTCGGCAGCTGCGTCTGATCGATGATAATGACCTTTTTTTCGTCTTCACTGAGCTTCACGCTCGCTGCCTGAGTGACTTCTTGTATAGCGTCCATATGGCCTCCGTGTGCTGTGTCGGTTTGTGCCAAAAGCATCAGTACTTATTATGCACGACTTCGAGTGCACAGATAAAGTCCTGCAGCGGGATCTGTTCTCCGTCATCCGCCAGGGCGATCCCGTTCATCCGTCCGAAGACCTGATGCTGGTTCGATACAATGATCTTAAAATCAAGATCGGCGGCCCGGTCAAGGATCGGCGTAAAGGTCGCCTCAAAGCGTCCGTTGTTCGAAGTGATCGTCCACGGCTCCGTGAAGCGGAAGCTGCCGTCGGGCGCCTGCGGGATCCCGAAGGTCACATCCTCAAGCTTATGGATGCGCCCTTTCCAATAAAGCGCGTTCTCGCTCGCCGCGCTCCGGTCGGAGAAACCGTAGCCGAGGTTGAACCCGAACGGCTCTCCGTGCACGCGTCCGCTGCCGGTGCCCCAGTACCAGGTGTTATCGTAGGTCCAGACGCCGCGGCCCCAGTCGAGCACACCGAGTGCCGTTTCCCGGGTGAAGGAAACGGTCCGCTCACCGTACTGTACAGTACCCTCCGCCTCGAGACAGTTCCGTTTGCAGTTATAATAAAACGCGGTCGGCTTTTCGGCCCAGGGCGTGGCGATATACATAGCCTCCATATCCGGCTCATACACATCGAGTTCGCAGTTCAGCTCCCTGTCCCCGTCGAACCGGCGGAACCGGCAGGAAATATGCCGATGACCGTCTTTGTTCTCAAAAACAAGGTCGAGCCGCTTGGTATGGCATTCCCCGTGCGCTTCAGTGAGCAGAGCACCGAGCCCGTACTTTTTGCCGCGCGGCAGTATACCGATCTCAGACTCGGTATGTTCTTTCCCGGTATTAAGATCGATGAACGAGGCGGAGAGCAGGCCCACGTATCCGAGATCGGATATGGTGAAAGCGACAGCGACGTCTTTGGTATTGAAAAGATAATAATCCCACTCCTTTTTGCGGAACCAGGGTGCGTGTACGTTATCCCGCGTATAGCGCATGACCTCGGTGCGTGCCCAGCCGGGCGATCCGACCGTGCCGTTTTTATCAGGGACAGGGCAGCTTGCTGTGATCTCGTTCTGCATGATCTTCCTCCGTTACGGGCCTCTGCCCGATGTACGCCGCGATCGGGCGCTCAACAGTATTATACGCTATCCGTGCCGCTCTTGTCGAGCGGAGAAGAGCGATCGGTTCGCCCTCGATGTCGTGTTACTTTAGTTCGATAATCAAACAGTGCGTGAAAGAAAACGCTTGTGCCGCAACGGTTTTCATTGATTAAGGGATGATTGATAGTATAATTATGTTTAAGGAAATTAACGGTTTCCGGTCCTGTCGAATATTATGAGAAGCGAGGTCATCTCTTTATGATCATGGATCCTGAGCAGATAAAAAATGTTGTTATTGACGGTCACAGCCTGACTCTCGAAAGCTTTATGGCGGTCGCGCGCTACAACGCAACCGTGGAACTGGCGGACTCCGCGCTGAAGGCTATGGAGGCGTCCAGAGCACTGGCGGACAAGATCGCAAACGAGGGCCGTGTGGCCTACGGTATCACGACCGGATTCGGCGAGTTCCAGAGGGTCGCTGTTCCCAAGGAAATGTCCAATCAGCTTTCCACCAACCTGATCCTGAGCCACTGCACCGCGGCCGGCGATCCTTACGCGGACGAGATCGTGCGCGGCATGATGCTTCTGCGCGCCAACGCCCTCTGCTACGGCGTATCCGGCGTCCGTCCGATCCTCGTGCAGATGCTTATCGAGATGCTGAATAAGGGCGTGACGCCCATCGTCCCCGAGAAGGGCTCCCTCGGTTCCTCCGGCGATCTGGCACCTCTTGCACATATGACGCTGCCCATGCTCGGCAAGGGCGAAGCCAATTACGGCGGCGTGCGGATGCCCGGTGCGGAAGCAATGGCCAAAGCCGGCATCGCAACACTTGATACGCTCGTTTCCAAAGAGGGACTGGGCATGACCAACGGCACCTGTGCCATGACTTCTGTGGGCGCCATTGCGCTGTATGATACCATCTGCGCTGCCCAGCTCGCCGATGTGATCGCTTCCATGAGCATGGAAGGTCTGACCTGCCTCAAGAACGCCTTTGATCCGCGCATCCACTTTGTCCGCGGTCAGAAGGGCCAGATACTCGTTGCGGAGAATCTCCGCAAGCTGACCAGCGGCTCCGAGATCATTGATAACGCGCAGAAGGACCGTGTGCAGGACGCTTACGCGCTCCGCTGCGTACCGCAGCTCCACGGCGCCTGCCGTGACGCGCTTGCATTCGTGCGTGAGAAGGTCGAGATCGAGCTCAATGCCGTTACAGATAACCCGCTGATGTTCCTGGAAGACGAAGCGGTCATTTCCGGCGGCAACTTCCACGGCGAGCCTATGGCGCTGCCGTTCGATTTTCTGGGTATTGCCGCTTCCGAGCTGGCAGACGCTTCCGAGCGCAGGATCGAGCGTATGGTCAACGCCGCGCTCAGCAACGGACTCACGCCGTTCCTTACCACGAAAGCCGGTGTCAACTCCGGATACATGATCGTGCAGTACGCGGCGGCTTCCATGGTCAGCGAGAATAAGGTATACGCGCATCCCGCCAGTGTGGATTCCATCCCCTCCTCCGCGAACCAGGAAGACATCGTTTCCATGGGCACCACTGCCGCGCGCAAGGCGAGAATGATCCTGAAGAATACGCAGGATGTACTGGCCGATGAGCTGATGACAGCCTGTCAGGCGATCGATGTCCGCCGCATGCTCAACACGCACGGACAGGGTATTACGCCGCTGCATGAGGCAGTGCTCAAGCATGTGCGCGATCAGATCGACTTCTTTGAGATCGACCGCGAGATATGGCCCGACATCCGTAAGGCGGAGGAAATGATCCGCACCGGCGAACTGCTTGGGATCGTAAAGGAATACATGCCTGATTTTGAATAATAAATATACGGTACATCACAGCCCCGGGGCAGAAGAGCCCCGGGGTTTTTCTGTTTCAGGACGCGCATGGGGAAGGGGACGGGCAGATAAAAAACGGAGCGGGCCGTAAAGACCCAGCTCCGTTGCTGTATCAAGCTATGGACCTGACCGCGCTCAGACGCGTTCGCGCAGTGCGGTCAGGACCTTTTCGGGCGTGATGGGCAGATCCCGTACCCAGATCCCGCAGGCGTTATAGAGCGCGTGCGCAATGGCCGGCGCGGCGGTATTGATCACAACCTCGCCGATGGACTTGGCGCCAAAGGGGCCTGTGGGCTCATAGCTCTCGCAGAAGTCTATCTCGAGCTTGCCCACATCCGTGCGTGCGGGGATCTTATACTGCAGGAAGGAATCGGTCGCGAGCTTGCCCGTATCGGCATAGATCACGTTCTCATACAGTGCCATGCCGATACCCTGTGCCAGACCGCCCTCGCCCTGAACACGGCAGAGCGCTTTATTGATGCAGGTACCGCTGTCGATCACGCCTACGGTCCTTATCGGCGTGATCTTGCCGGTATGCGTATCGACCTCGATCTCGGTGAAGCCTGCCATAAACGGGGAAGGCGCGCACTCAGGCACATATGTCCCGTGCCCGATGAGCTCGGGCAGCGCGTTGGAATGCGTGGAAGCGATCGTATCGAGCGCCACAGCCTTCTCGGGATCGCTCTTGAGAAATACCCTGCTGCCGTCAAAATCCGCTTCCCCGGCAGAAAAGCCGAGAATGGCCGCACCGGCGGAAATGATCTTCCCGCGCAGTTCTTCCGCGGCGAGACGGCTGGCATGACCGGTCATGTAAGTGGAGGAGGAGCTGTAGGAGCCGGTATCAAAGGGCGCTGAATCGGTCTCCACACCTCTTACATGGATCTTTTCCACCGGGCACTGCAGGACCTCCGCCGCGACCTGCGCAAACACGGTCTCGCAACCCTGTCCCATTTCGCCGGCACCCTGCAGAAGCGTATAGAAACCGAAC
>R28__coassemble_695_pt1 | contig 12097 bp, 5 predicted proteins | sample R28__metabat2_high_PE_001 | metagenome-assembled genome bin R28
CGCGGAGGAATAGCTTGCCTTGAGCGCCTTGCTGCCGGAAGCCGCGGCCGCCACTGCCTGCTCGGTCGGGATGATCTCCAGCGTCCTGTCATCCTTCACCCGGAGCGTGAAGTAGGTGTTCACGTCCTCGATCGCAAAACGAGCCGCGGTGATCGCGACGCCGGCGTTCGGTTCGGGCTCGGAAGCCTCGCCCTTATTCTGCGCGAGCACGGGCAGTACGGTCACGGCCGGGTAGTCCGCGGTCCTGAATACGTAGGAGGTCGCGGCCGTCGTGATCAGCTGCACGGCGCTCAGCTGGCCCTGCAGCGGCTCCGCCGCGGCCACATCCACACGGCAGGAAGCGGACACGGTGCGACCGTTCGCCGTCACAGAGGCGGTGATGTATGTCATGCCGCTGCCGACGGCAGTGACCTTGCCGAGCCCGGAGACCGTGGCGACGGTCTCGTCACTGCTCGCCCAGACAAGGCTGCCCGCGTGGATCCGCGGCATTACTTCCGCGCTCAATACTGCAGTCTCGTCATTCTGCAGCAGCAGGTACGCATGGGAGAGCGTGACCGTTTCCGCGGTATCGAACTCAGTCGCGTCCCACGTGAGATGCCCGCCGTAATCCTGTTTTTTCTCCTCCGTCCAGGAGGCATCCCCCGCGGTATACCGGACACACGCGGTAATATCGGAGAAGCTGTTTTCTTCAATAGCGGGCGCGGTACCTAAGAATACTACTGTCTTCAGATCTGCGCAGCCGTCAAACGCGGAATTTCCGATGCCTGTGACCGACGCCGGGATCACGACAGCCGTCAGGGCGGTGGCTCTGAACGCTGCATCGCCGATGCTTGCAAGCTGCGCGCCTTCGGCAAAGGTCACTGTGCTGAGCGCTGTGCAGTTTGAAAATGCATACTCCCCGATGTTTGTGACCGAAGCCGGGACCGTGACAGACGCCAGGCCGCTGTAGCTGAACGCGTCTTTCCCGATGCTTGTGAGCTGTGCGCCTTTGGCAAAGGTCACTGTGCGCAGCGTTTCGCATCTGTTAAACGCACACTCCCCGACGGAGGTGACCGATGCCGGGATAGTGACGGACGTCAGAGCGGTGCCGATGAACGTATATGTCCCGATGCTTTCAAGCCTTGCGTTCTCGGCAAAGGTCACTGTTCTGAGTGCTTCGCAGTTATAGAATGCCCTCTTTCCGAGGCTTGTTACCGAAGCCGGGAGCGTGACCGACGCCAGGCAGCTGCTGTAGCTGAACGCGTCTTCCCCGATGCTTGCAAGCTGTGCGTCTTCGGCAAAGGTCACTGTGCTGAGCGCTGTGCAGTATGAAAATGCACTATTCCCGATGTTCGTGACCGAAGCCGGGACAGCGACTGACGTCATGGCGGTGCCTGCAAACGCATAAGCCGCAATGTTTGCAAGGTGTGCGCCTTCGGCAAAGGTCACTGTGCTGAGCGCTGTGCAGTTATTAAACGCGCTGTTTCCGATGGAGGTGACCGAGGCCGGGATAGCGACGGACGTCAGGGCGGTGCCGCTGAATGCGTACTCCCCGATGTTTTCGAGCTCCGCGCCTTCGGCAAAGGTCACTGTGCTGAGCGCCGTACAGGCAGAAAACGCGCCGTTCCCGATGCCTGTGACCGAGGCCGAGATAGTGACGGACTGCAGGCCTGTCTCGCTGAACGCGTAATTCCCGATGCCTGTGACACCTTCCCCGATCACAAGATGAACGATAGCCTCCCGGAACGCATACCAGGGCACGGGTTCTTCATCCGAATAATCGTTCATCCTGCCGGTCCCCGTGCCCGTATAGCGTACGGTCAGTGTTTGTGTATCCGCGTCGAACGCCCACCTGGCACCGTCACCGCAAAGGCCGTAAGTCCCGACCTGCCAGGTGAGGTCGCCGCTGTAGTTCTGCATATTATCTTCTGTCCAGCTGGCATCCCCAAACGGGACGGTGACAGTGGCGGTGACAGCATTGAAGCTGTTTCCTTCGATCGCGGGCGCGGCACCCAAAAAAACCACTTTCTGCAGAGCTGAGCAGGTGCTGAACGCGTACTCCCCGATGCTTGTGACCGAGGCCGGGACAGTGACGGACGCCAGGGCGGTAATGTTGAACGCGTACGCTCCGATACTTTCCAGCTGCGCGCGTTCGGCAAAGGTCACTGTGCTGAGCGATCCGCAGCTTGCAAACGCACCGTTCCCGATGGAAGTGACAGACGCCGGAATAGTGACGGACGTCAGGGCGGTGTTGCAGAACGCGCTCTCCCCGATACTTTCCAGCTGTGCGCCTTCGGCAAAGGTCACTGTACTGAGCGATGCGCAGAATTCAAATGCGTACTCCCCGATGCTTGTGACTGAGGCCGGGACAGTGACAGACGTCAGGCCGCTGTAGCTGAACGCGTCTTCCCCGATGCTTGCAAGCTGTGCGCCTTCGGCAAAGGTCACTGTACTGAGCGATGCGCAGTGGGAAAATGCATATTCCCCAAGGCTTGTGACTGAGGCCGGGACCGTGACAGACGTCAGGCCGCTGTAGCTGAACGCGTACGCTCCGATGCTTTCGAGCTTCGCGCCTTCGGCAAAGGTCGCTGTGCTGAGCGATGCGCAGTGGGCAAACGCACTGTTCCCGATAGAAGTGACAGACGCCGGAATAGTGACGGACGTCAGGGCGGTGTTGTAGAACGCGAACGCTGCGATGCTTGCAAGCTGTGCGCCTTCGGCAAAGGTCACTGTGCTGAGCGATGCGCAGTGGGAAAATGCATATTCCCCGATACTTATGACTGAGGCCGGGACCGTGACAGACGTCAGGCCGCTGTAGCTGAACGCGTCTTTCCCGATGCTTACAAGCTGTGCGCCTTCGGTAAAGGTCACTGTGCGCAGCGTTGCGCATTTGCTAAACGCAGACTCCTCTATGGATGTGACCGACGCCGGGATAGTGACGGACGTCAGGGCGGTATTGCAGAACGCGTTCGCTCCGATGCTTTCGAGCTTCGCGCCTTCGGCAAAGGTCACTGTGCTGAGCGATGCGCAGTGGGAAAATGCGTACGCCCCGATATTTGTGACTGAGGCCGGGACCGTGACAGACGTCAGGGCGGTGTACGTGAACGCGTTCGTTCCGATGCTTTCGAGCTTCGCGCCTTCGGCAAAGGTCACTGTGCTGAGCGATGTGCAGAGTTCAAATGCGTACTTCCCGATGCTTGTGACTGAGGCCGGGATAGTGACGGACGTCAGGGCGGTGTTGCGGAACGCGTTCGCTCCGATGCTTTCGAGCTTCGCGCCTTCGGCAAAGGTCACTGTGCTGAGCGATGCGCAGTGGGAAAATGCGTACGCCCCGATATTTGTGACTGAGGCCGGGACCGTGATACCCGTCATGGCCAGACTCGTAAACGCGCAATTCCCGATGCCTGTTATGCCGTCCCCGATCTCAACATTGGTGTTTTCTTCCCAGAAGCCAGCCCAAGGCGCAAGCTGCGTATCCGAATAATCGGTCATCCTGCCGGTGCCTGTGCCCGTATAGCGCACGGTCAGCGTTTGCGTATCCTTAACATACATATACTCCACGCCGTCGCCGCAAAGGCCGTAAATCCCGGTCTGCCAGGTGAGCGTGCCGCCGTAGTTCTGCATAGTAGTTACTGTCCAGCTGTCATCCCCAAACGGGATGATGACAGTGGCGGTGACATTATAGAAACAATTCTGTCCTCCGATAGTGGGCGCGCTGCCCGAAAACGCAACCAAATGCAGGGATCCGCACTCGGCAAACGCACCGTTCCCGATGGAAGTGACTGAAGCCGGGATAGTGACGGACGTCAGGGCGGTGTTGCTGAACGCGCTCTCCCCGATACTTGCAAGCTGTGCGCCTTCGGCAAAGGTCACTGTGCTGAGCCATGCGCAGCTATTAAACGCATCCTTTCCGATGCTTGTGACCGAGGTCGGGATAGTGACGGACGTCAGGGCGGTACCGTGGAACGCTCCTGAGCCGATGCTTGTGACCATAGCCGGGATAGTGACGGATGTCAGAGCGGTGTTGTAGAACGCGCTCTCCCCGATACTTGCAAGCTTCGAGCCTTCGGCAAAGGTCACTGTGCTGAGCCATGCGCAGCTTTCAAACGCTCTGTTCCCGATGGAAGTGACAGACGCCGGAATAGTGACGGATGTCAGAGCGGTGTTGCAGAACGCGCTCTCCCCGATACTTGCAAGCTGCGAGCCTTCGGCAAAGGTCACTGTGCTGAGCGATGCGCAGTGGGCAAACGCACTGTTCCCGATGGAAGTGACAGACGCCGGAATAGTGACGGACGTCAGGGCGGTTTCGCTGAACGCGTACGCCCCGATGCCCGCAACACCTTCTCCTATCACGACATGAACGATATTCTCCCGGAACGCATACCAGGGCGCAGGCTGCGGATCCGAATAATCGGTCATCCTGCCTGTGCCTGTGCCCGTATAACGCACGGTCAGCGTGCCGGTATCCGTAACATATATATACTCCACGCCGTCGCCGCAAAGGCCGGAAACCACGACCTGCCAGGTGAGCGTGCCGCCGTAGTTCTGCATAGTATCTGCTGTCCAGCTGGTATCCCCCACCGGGACAGTGACGGTGGCGATGACATCCTTGAAGCAATCTGCCCCGATAGCGGGCGCGCTGCCCGAAAACGCAACCAAATGCAGGGATCCGCAGCCGGAAAACGCGCTGTCTCCGATGGAAGTCACCGAGGCCGGGATAGTGACAGACGTCAGGGCGGAATAGGCGCAAGCGCCCGTCCCGATGGAAGTCACCGAGGCCGGGACTGTGATACCCGTCATGGCCAGTCCCGCAAACGCGTAATTCCCGATGCCTGTTACGCCGTCTCCGATCTCAACATCGGTGATATCTTCCCGTAAGTCATACCAGGGCGCGTGCTGCGTATCCGAATAATCGGTCATCCTGCCGGTGCCCGAGCCCGTATAGCGTACGGTCAGTGTGCCCGTATCCGCGTCGAACGCCCACCTGACGCCGTCGCCGCAGAGGCCGTAAGACCCGGTCTGCCAGGTGAGCGTGCCGCCGTAGTTCTGCATAGTATCTGCTGTCCAGCTGGCTTCCCCAAACGGGACGGTGACGGTGGCGATGACATCCTTGAAGCAATCTGCCCCGATAGCGGGCGCGCTGCCCGAAAACGCAACCAAATGCAGGGATCCGCAGCCGGAAAACGCGCTGTCTCCGATGGAAGTCACCGAGGCCGGGATAGTGACAGACGTCAGGGCGGAATAGGCGCAAGCGCCCGTCCCGATGGAAGTCACCGAGGCCGGGACTGTGATACCCGTCATGGCCAGTCCCGCAAACGCGTAATTCCCGATGCCTGTTACGCCGTCTCCGATCTCAACATCGGTGATATCTTCCCGTAAGTCATACCAGGGCGCGTGCTGCGTATCCGAATAATCGGTCATTTTGCCTGTGCCCGGGAGCGAATATACCACCGACAACGTATTCTCGGACGCGTTGTACGCCCAGAGGACACCGTCGCCGCACTCGTTCATGTATTTCTCCTGCCACGTGAGCGTGCCGCCGCAGGCCCGCTTCTTAGCCGCCGTCCAGCTGCTGTCCCATTTCGGTATGTATACGGTGGCACGGACACTCCCGAAGATATCGTCCCCTAAAGTGGCGGGTGCATGGCCCAGAAATGTCACCGAGGTCAGACCTCTGCAGAAATAAAACGCACGGTAGTTCAGCATATTGAGTGCCGCGGGCAATGTCACGCTCATCAGACGGGTACAGCCTTCAAAGGCACTGTCCCATATTGTATTCACATCCTTACCGATGGTAACAGACGTGAGCGCTGTGCAATCCGCGAAGACGCGTCTGCCGATCTCTGTCACACCGGGACCGATGACGATCTCGGTGATCTCTGAGACATAGTCCTTCCACGGCCGTCTGTCCTCATTCACATAATAATTGCTGTTCATCACGCCCTCGCCGGACCCCGTGTAGGAGATGATCAGGCGATGGCTGACCGGGTAATAATCCCAGACGACACCTTCGCCGCAGGAATTACCGTCATCGGCGAGCAGCGACTTTTCTTCCTCTTCGCCCTCTGCCGGCTCTTCGGGGAGCTCCTCCTCCGCGGGCAGCTCTTCGGGCGCCTCGTCCGCGGGCTGTTCTTCAGCCGCCTCCGCCCACGCCGGGTCGGGCAGGAGCCTGGCCTCGGTGCTCAGCTCCGCGTCCTCCTCCGTTCTGACGACGCAGCGGAACAGGTACGGTGCGCATTCGACCGCGAACGACTCTTCGTCTATGTTTTCAAAAGTGAGCTTTGCCCTATCGGCGCCGGGGATATCCTCCCAGGCCTCGGCACGGGTCAGGTCATTTTCATATTCTGCCGTGATATCCAGGCGCTGCCACTGATATCTGAGCTTTACGCCGGGCACATTGACGGAGGCCTTGCAGACGAGCTCCGCCGCGCCGTTTGCCATGACGGCGTTTTCCAGCGGCGCCACGGTGATCTCCGGCTCCGCTTCGGGCTGCTCCTCGGCGGGCGGCTCGGGTTCTTCTTCCGGCTCTTCCGCGGGCGGTTCAGGCTCCTCGGCGGCCGGTTCAAGCTCCTCCGCGGGCGCCTCCGGTTCCTCCGCGGGCGCCTCAGGCTCTTCCGCGGGTGCCTCGGGCGCCTCGACCGGGTCATCGGCCGGGGCAGGCTCGCTCTCCGGATCAGGCTCAGGCGCCTCGTCCTCATCCGCGGCCGGGGCGGACTCCGCCGCCGGGGCAGGCTCGCTCTGCTGCTCTGCCGGCTCCGGTTCCGCGACAGGGTCTTCCTCCGCCCATACCGCCAGGGGCAGCAGGGCCGTGAGCATCAGTACCGATAAAAGCAATGCCAGGAACCGTTTCATGGTCTACCTCCTGATGAATAAGCTGTACGAAAAAGCATAGTGATATATTGTATATAGAAAATATTTCCCGACGGGGCGCGGACGGGTGCAGCCCGGGGCGGGTGCAGAAAACGCCCGGCGCGGTATTTTTCTCAGGAAAAGCTTTGACGCACGCGCCGCGCGGTGATATACTTTCGCATAATAAACTGATTAATTGAGGTTTTTTGCTATGCGCGGTCTCGGAACCATCATCAATGTGGGAGCGATCCTGCTCGGCGGCGTGCTCTCTGCCGTATTAAGAAAAAAGATCTCCGGCTCGATGCAGGACACGCTCATGAAGGTGTGCGGCGTCAGCTCCGCCTTTATCGGCGTGGCGGGCGTGATGCAGCAGATGCTCACGGTCGAGGAGGGGAAGATCGTTTCCGGCCAGGCGCTGATGCTGACGGTCGGTCTGGCCACCGGCGCGCTGATAGGCGAGCTGCTGCACCTGGACGATCTGCTCGAGCGGTTCGGCGACTGGCTCAAGAAGAAGTCCGGCAACTCGGGCGACGCGCGGTTCACGGAGGGCTTTGTGACCGCGTCCCTGACCGTTTGCGTGGGCGCGATGGCGATCATCGGGTCCATTGAGGACGGCATCCGCGGCAACTGGTCCATCCTCGCGACCAAGGCCGTGCTCGACTGCATCATCGTCATGATCCTGACCGTGCCCATGGGCAAGGGCTGCGTGTTCTCCGCCATTCCGGTGGCGATCATCCAGGGCGCCATGACGCTGCTCGCCGTGGCGATAGAGCCGCTGTTCACCGACGCGACGCTCAACGCCATCTCGCTCGTCGGCTCCGCCATGATCACATGCGTCGGCATCAACCTCATCTTCGGCAAGACCGTGAAGGTCGCCAACCTCCTGCCCGCGCTGGTGACAGCCGTGCTGTTCCGCGCACTGGGTTGGATGTAGGCGGCAGGCGCGCCTGCGGCGCGCCGGTTTTCGACCGTCAGCTGTCAGCAGTTCCAGGGTAAGCTCCGCGCCGCGGAGCTTTTTTATACGGCGCGCCGGAGGAAGTGTCCCAAGCCTTCCTCGCCGACGGGAAGGCCGCACAAAAAAAGACCGGAGCGTTCCGGTCTCTTGTTTTGTACAGGCGGGGCGGCGTCAGGCCCGGTATTCCTCCATCAGCGTGAAGAAGCGCTTCATGGCGTCCAGCGCGGCGTCATGGTCCTGGGAGAAATTGATACGGATATGGTGCAGGAACTGCGGGCCGAACTCGGTGCCCGGCGTCACGGTCACGTCCGCGCGCACGCGGGCGATCCTGATCAGCTCGTGCAGCGAGACCGTCAGCGCGGGCAGAGAAATGAACAGGTAGCTCCCGCCCTCCGTCGGCCGCGCGCAGACGCCCGGCACGGCAGCGATCAGGGCGAGGATGTCGTCACGGATGCGCTGATGCTCCTTCACGCGCGCCGCGAGCCAGCCCTCGGGCTCATCGAACCAGCAGCGGAACACCGCCTGGTTATAGCCGCCGCAGCGCAGCGCCATGATCGCCTGGAGCTTCTCCATGCGCGCGATGATCTCGCTGCTGCCGAACGCGGCGCCGAGCCGGAATCCGCTCAGCGACTCCGTCTTGGAGGGGCCCGTGATCGTCACCATATTCTCCGGCACACGTTCGAGCGCGCACAGATGCGTGTAGGCGCGGCCGGGATAGATCTGGCGCGCGTACAGCTCGTCCACGATCAGCGTTGCGCCGTAACGCGCGGCGAGCGCGGCGATCCGCTCCGTTTCCGCGCGGGTATAGATACACCCGGTCGGGTTGTTCGGGTTCGAGAACAGGAACAGCTTCACGCCCTGCCGGAACGCTTCCTCGAGCGCGGCCAGGTCGAGCCCGGCGCCCTCTGTTCTGTGCTCCCAGTCCATGGGGATGCGGACCAGCTCGCCGTGGAAGAACTCGACCATCTTCCTGTTGGCAAAATAGTCCGGCTCCACGATCGCGACCTTATCGCCCGGCATGATGTTCGCGCCCATGGCGAGGAACAGCGCGCCCTGGGTGCCCGGCGTCAGGATCAGCTCGGTCTCGGGGTCGATGCGTCGGCCGGTGAACGCGCTCAGCTTCGCCGCCGTCTCGGTTATCAGGCTCCTGCGGCCCTTGTACGGCGTATACGCCTGCGCCGCGCCCTCGCGAAACCCGGCCTCGAACAGAGCGAAGCTGCCCGGCGTCGGTTCGTGCGCGTTCACGTCGCCGTGGCTGAAATCGACCGGGGTGCCCGGGAGCTTCCTGCCCTCGTACAGCTTCGGGTCGATCTTTTTGTTCTCCTCCTGGCCGGGTGCGTTGTCCACACCGAGCGTGGCGAATTTTTCCCGAATGGTCATGGCTGCCTCCTGTATCATCAAGGTATATTCTGTATTTCCGTCTCTGCGCGCGGAGAAACGGACGCACCGTTTCCGTACGCGGCGGCTTATTATGCTTCCTGCGCCGGCTCAGGCGGCGTTTTCCCGCTCCTGAGCGTGATGAGCACCACGGCGCCGAGCACGAGCGCGGTCCCGCAGAGCATGCGCACGGTGACAGGGTCGCCGAGCACGAGCGCGCTGCCGAGCGTGCAGACGATCGGCTCCATGGTGGAGAGCACGGACGCGATCACGGAGCCCGCGTAGCGGATCCCCTGCGCCAGGAGCGTCACCGCAAAGAGCGCGAGCGCGCCGGCCAGGAGCATGCTGCCCCACTGCCCCGGTGTGAAGGAAACACTCATGCGGCTGCGGACGATATTATAGAGCATGAGCGTGGTGCCGGAGCCGAGCATGGATAAAGACGTATAGATCACGCGGTCCGTTTCGCCGAGCCGCAGCTTATCGACGAGCAGCAGCCACACGGCGCAGAGGAACCCGGAGAGCACGGCCAGCGCGATCCCGGGCCCCGGATGCTCCGGCATCAGCGTCAGATCGCAGAGCAGGACCACGCCGAAGAACGCGAGCGCGATGGCGAACACGGTGCCGCGGGTCGGTCTCTGCTTCAAAAACACGATCCCGAGCAGGAGCGTAAAGAGCGGGTAGAGATAGTGCAGCGTGATCGTGATCCCGGAGGGCAGCCGTTCAAAGGCCTCATAGAGCGTGAGCGTGATGAAGCCGGAGAACAGCGCGACCCAGAGCAGGCGTATTACGTGGCGGAAGCTGACCTTCAGCTTCACGATGCGCCACACGGCAAAGGGCAGCAGGACCAGGCCGCCGGAGAGCTGCCGGTACATATTGCAGAGCGAGCCGGGGATATCGCCGCTGCGGGAGACGCTCAGCAGTACGAGCGGGATGACGCCGTAGCAGAAGCCCGAAGCGAGCGCGCACAGGGAGCCGAGAAGTTTCTTGTTTTTCATATCCGACCTTTTGTTTTGTTTCGGTTGATCGCTTTGTTGTGGGGGAAAGGACGCCGGGACTTACGCCTTACGCGGGGTCCGGGCCGCCCTGCCCGCGAAGAAGAAGAGCAGGAACGCGCCGGGCACGCACACGAAGAACGCGATCCGGAGCGTAACGAACGCACCGTACGCGTCCACGAGCATGCCGCCGAGCAGGAACCCGAGGAACCCGGCCGCGGCACTCGTGCCCGTATTGAGCGTCTGGCAGCGGAGCCGGTCGCCGGGCGTGACATACTGTTCCACAAAGACCGGGAACACGGGGATCAGGAACGAGAAGGTGATCATCTGCATGATCTCATACGCGTAGAGCATGCCCATGGACGGGAAGAGCAGGAACAGGAGCGTGCGCACGCAGTACATGATCGCCGAGACCTGCAGCAGGCGCGCCGGGGAGCGTTTTTTCATGAACCGGCCGGCCAGGAGCATGCCGGGCATCTCCGCGAGCGCGCCGACCGAGATCGCCGTGCCCATCTGCGCCTCCGTGCCGCCGCAGTATTCCGTGATATCGAACAGGAAGGCGGTCACGATATGGTGCATGAAGAAGATCAGCGTCTGGCCGATGAGCATGAGGATGTAGTCGCGGTTCCTGAGGAAGAACTCACGCCCCTTCTCCTTTTTCGTGACCGACTCCGTGATCTCCTGCTCCCGGTCATGCTTCGGCAGGAGCGTGAGCGCGAGCACGGTCAGGGCCGCCGCGCAGGATATCTCGCAGGCGAGCATGCCGTTGGTGGAGGAGAGCGAGCTCATGAGCTTGCTCATCAGCGCGTAGCTGACGGACCCGACCGCGCGCGCGGCGGAGAAGTTCAGCGTTTCGCCGTCCTTCTGCAGCGCGAACCCGGACGCGTTGAGAAAGCCCATGCTCGAGTTCATCATGACCGCGAGGAGCGTAAAGAACACGGCGACGGTCGGTCCGCTCAGCTTTGTGAGCATGATGAGCGCGCAGAGCATGCCGAGCGATGTGATGGCGGAGAGCACGGCGCGCAGCGATAGGCTCCGCCTGTGCATGAAGGCGCCGAGCAGCGGCTGCAAGAACGCGGCCGCGAGCGAGCCGATGGCCAGGACCACGCCCGCCGCGGTGGCGGAGCAGCCGTAGTTCATCAGAAACACGCGCGTGTAGCCGTAGACGAGCACGCTCGAGGCCCAGTAAGCGGCCTGGAAGAGCGCGTATTTAAAAGTGACAGACGTTTTTTTCATGGTATCATTCCGGCATCTTGTTCCGTTTCCCGGTCAACTCACTGAGCGTGATCCGGTACACGGCCGTATAGCCGAGCGATGCGCAGGCGGCGGCTTCGATCTCGCCGAAGCCGGTCTTTTCGAGCAGGAGCGTGAGCGCGCGCAGCTTCCCGGCCGGGTCGGTGATCTCCTCGCAGACGCCGAAGCCGATCACGCTCTCGTACCTGGTCGTGGCGCCGTTGCCGACCGCGAGAAAGCCGGCGTCGCGGTCCGCCTCGATGCATACGCGGCCGCACTTTCTCAGCAGCTCCGCCCGCTTGCCTTCCGGCGAGGCGTGGAAATACAGCACCGGCGCTTCCTGCTCCGGGTCGCGGGCAAAGGTCACGGGCACGATGTACGGATACACCGTATCGAACAGGCCCAGGCGCAGGTTCGAAAAGCTGTCGAGCAGGCGCAGCACTTCGTTTTTATCGGTGATCTCACGGTCGCTCCTACGCATTTTTTCCTCTTTTCTAAACTAATTAAGCGTTTTTTGCTGCCTCATTGTAGCACGAAGCGGCACAGGATACAAGGGGGAGGCGAGGGAGTAGGGGTGGAAAGGCAATAGGCAGTAGGCAGTAGGCAGTAGGGGAAACGAGGGAGTAGGGGTGGGGATGCAGTAGGCAGAGGGCAGTAGGGGAGCGCGGGAAGAGTGAGTAGGAGTACGGGAAGGCACGGACGCAGTATGAGA
>R28__coassemble_709_pt1 | contig 11970 bp, 9 predicted proteins | sample R28__metabat2_high_PE_001 | metagenome-assembled genome bin R28
GGATGGTCAGGATGATGGCCGCGAACACGGAGCCGCGCACATTGCCCATACCGCCGAGCACGACGAAGACGAGCAGCAGGATGGACGTGTTGAAGCTGAACTTGGAAGGAGCGAAGGAGGCGTAATTCATGCCGTACAGGGCGCCCGCCATGCCGGTCAGGAACGCGGAGACCGCGAAGGCGATGATCTTGTACTTGCCGGCGGAAAGGCCGATGCTCTCTGCGGCGATGCGGTTATCGCGGATGGCCATGATGGAACGGCCGGTCTTGGACCGGGCCAGGTTCAGCACCACGAACAGCGCGAAGAGCACCAGGATGATGCCGACCGTGAACGTGGCGATCTTCTTGTTGCCCGTCACGCCCATGGGCCCGGAGAGCACCGCGGTGCCGCCTTCCATGGAAAGGGACTTGGTGAAGGAGAAATGCCAGCCCTCGGCATCGTAGCCGAGGTATACGCAGTTGAGCAGGTTCATGATGATCTCACCGAACGCGAGCGTGACGATGGCCAGATAGTCGCCCTGCAGTCTCAGCACCGGGATGCCGATGAGGATGCCGAAGAACGCCGCCACCAGGCCCGCGCAGAGCATGACCGCTATCATTTTCACGATGTCGTTCGGGATGGCCATGAACAGATGGCAGAACACCGCGCCGGAGAACGCGCCGATGCTCATGAAGCCCGCGTGGCCGAGGCTCAGCTCGCCGGAGATGCCGACGACCAGGTTCAGCGCCACGGCCGCCGTCACGTACACGCACACGGGCACGAGCAGGCCCTTGTTCGAGCGGCTCAGCTTGCCGGAGGAGCTCAGGACCAGGAACAGGACGCCGAGCGCGATCACGATGGCGTAGGTGATATAATCACGCGCAATGGAGCGCTTTTTCTTGCGAAGAACGAGTTTTTCCATACCGTACCTCCTTTACACCTTGACCCGTTCCGCCTTGCCGAGCAGACCGGAGGGCTTGAACAGGAGCACGATGATGAGCACCGCGAACACTATGGCATCGGAGAGCTGCGTGGAGATGTACGCCTGGGAGAGCTTCTCGATCACACCGAGCAGGATACCGCCGAGGAACGCGCCGGGGATGCTGCCGATACCGCCGAACACCGCCGCCGTGAACGCCTTGATGCCGGGCATGGAGCCGGTCGTCGGCATCAGGGTGGGATACGCGGAGCAAAGCAGCACGCCTGCCACGGCTGCGAGCGCGGAGCCGATGGCAAACGTGGCGGAAATGGTCAGGTTGATGTTGATGCCCATGAGGGACGCGGCGCCGCGATCCTCACTGACAGCACGCATGGCCTTGCCGAGCTTGGTCTTCTTCGTAAGAAGCGTGAGCCCGATCATGATCACGATGCAGGCAAGAACAGTGACGATCGTTTCACCGGAAATGACCAGCTGCCCGCCGAAGAGCTCCAGCTTGCCGACAGAGACCAGCGACGAGTACACGCGCGGGTTAGAGGTCCACAGCAGCTGTGCGCCGTTCTGCAGAAAATAGCTGACGCCGATAGCCGTGATGAGCACGGAGAGCGAAGCGGCGCTGCGGAGCGGCCGATACGCAAGACGCTCGATGAGGATGCCCAGCACCGTGCAGGCGCACATGGCGAACACAAGGCATACCACCGGCGGGAAGCCGAACCTGGACGCGGCGAAATAGGACATATAGCCGCCGACCATGATGATATCGCCGTGAGCAAAGTTGAGCATCTTGGCAATACCGTATACCATCGTATAGCCGAGCGCTATGATGGCATACACGCTGCCTAAGCTGATGCCGTTGATGAGATAGGTAAGAAAAGTCATCTTGATCCCTCTTGTTTATTAATAAAGCCCGCCCGCGTTCAAACTCGGAAAAAGGGCTAAATTGGCATGTCCGGACACCTGAAAAGGTGAATGTGCTAAAACTTGATAATTATACACGAAAAATGCATTATTTGCAAGTGTTTTCCGTCGTGCGCGCACGCAATAAAAAAAGGGGACCGGAGTTCCGATCCCCTCCGTACAGTCAACAGATCAGTCTACGGAAGTGTATACGCCGCCCTTGATGACAACGGCCATAGGATCCTTGGAGACCTCGCCGCCGGCGTTCCAGGTCATGTTGGCGCCGGTGATGCCGGTGAAGGTGAATCCGCCGGAGAAGGCAGCCTTGAGCATATCGCAGAGCTCGGAAGCGTCCTCATTACCGGTCAGTTCCTTCTCGCCCAGGCACTTATAGACGGCCCATACGCAGTCATAACCGTCGGCAGCGAACTGGTTCGGCGTCTCACCTAACTTCTCGCGATACTTGGCGACGAAGGCATGGGTCTTCTCGTCGGCCGCGTCAGCGGAGAACGGAGTGAGCAGGTAGGCGCCCTCAGCCAGAGCCTTGTCGAAGCCCTCGAGGTCGAGCAGGCCGTCCATGCCGTCCACACCGAAGTACACAACATCATAGTTCATCTGAGCAGCCTGGTTCATGATCAGGGAGATGGGCGTGTAGTAGATGGGCAGGAACATGATCTCGGCGCCCGCGGTCTGGGAAGCGGTCAGCTGAGAGGAGAAGTCGGTCTGGGAAGCATCGGTGAAGGTGCCGGTGTAGACGATGTTGATGCCCTTCTCGGCAGCCTTGGAGGCGAACTTCTCATAGATACCGGTGGAGTAAGCGTCGCCGTTGTTGTAGATGACGGCCACGGTCTTGCCCGGGAACTTTTCAGCGATGTAGTCAGCGGAAGCGATGCCCTGGTTGGGATCGGAGAAGCACATCTGGAAGACGTTGGTACGGCCTTCGGTCACCGCCGGGCCGGAAGCGGACGGGGTGAGCATAAACACGTTGTCCGAGGCACCCTCAGCAGCCACAGCCGCGCAGGGAGTGGTGGTAACGGTGCCGAGCAGGATCTGCATGCCCCAATCCATCAGGGTGCCGTAAGCATTGACGGACTGCTCCGCATCATGCGCGTCATCCTCGAAACGGAGCTCGAACTGCAGACCGCCGAGCGCGTTGACTTCCTCCACGGCGATCTCCATGGCGTTCTTAACAGCCTGACCGTAGATCGCGGCAGGTCCGGTGATGGGCCCGATACCGCCGATCTTGATGGTAACGGAGCTGTTGCCGAGAGCCGTCTCTTCGGCAACCGTGAACGAAGCCAGAGAAAGGATCATGGCAAGTGCGAGCAGTACAGAAATCAGTTTTTTCATTGTCGTTAATCTCCTTTTTTGTATTTTGCAAATAAAAAGCGGTCTGCCCGCTAAAGGCGACCGCTCAATGCCTATATGTATGCGGTGGCTCAGCGTGCTTTGTATCCCGGTTCGCCCGCTACCAGAGCGGGCAGGATAATGCCGAGTACAGATACTCGAAGCAGAGCCTCATGCGCACGGAAAGAGACTCTACGATCGGCTTCACGCAGACTGTTAAGCTTCATGTGATTCTCCTCCTTGCTGTATGTTGGTGATATAGTAAAACAGTGAACAGGGTTTGTCAATCCCTTATTTTTATTTTTATACCTAAATTTTTTTGTGGTTTTCGGCGCGAAAAAAGGACATTCCGCGATATGCGGTCATATTCGCATATTATTCCGTAAATCGCGAACATATCCCTGCTTTTCAGTCCCGCTGTTTCCAGCGATCGGAAAGAAAATACAGAAGTGCTGCATAAGTATACATGGAATAGGAGACGCCGTCCGCATCGCGGCCCGTGGAAAGATATCTCTCCGCCTCCTCGCGGGTGACGAGCCGGAAGTCGGTGATGAGCTCCGCGCCCTCGTTTCCCCGGTTGCTGAGGAAGGAACCGTCCTCGACCTCTGCCACGGCGCAGATGAGAGCGTTGGACTCATCCGTCAGACCGGGCGAGCTGAAGCACAGATCGTTGACGGAAAAGACGCGGTCGGTCGGCCTGAGCTGCAGGCCGGTCTCCTCAAAGATCTCGCGGCGGGCGGCCGTGACGAGCGGCTCCGCTCCGTTGCGGTCCTTCTCATCGATGAGCCCGGCGGGGATGCTGAGCAGATATCTGCCTGCGGGGTAGCGGTATTCCTGCGTTAACAGGAGCCTGGCGTCGTTCCCGGGCAGGATCACGATGACGAAGCAGCTGACGGCATCGGGCAGGGAGGCTTTGAACTCTTCCCCGCTCCTGAGCGCGGCCAGGCGTTCGGGCGTGTTGCGGGAAACGACATAGTAATGCCTGCCCGGTTCATACTTATAGTCATACAGGCGCAGGAAATGCCTGTCGTCGAGCAGCTCGATCTTTTCGGGGGTGATGATGGGGGTAGGTCTGGTCATTTTTTGTATACGCTCCTTATCGGTACTTTCGGGATGACTGCGGCCGTGGATCTCATAAAGGCATTACCGGCCGTCAATAATGCCGTATCCGGGTGCCGTGGCTCAGAACGCGAGCAGCGCCAGCTTTCCGGCCTGTTCGATGACCTCGCCGATGTCTTCGCCGGGCACGAGCTCATAGTAACCGAGCGATTCGGTAGAGACGAGCTCCGCTTTATAGAGGATCGCGCGCCCTTCCTCGAGCCTGAGCGCCCAGGTCCCTCTGCTGAGCATGAACGGCGCCGGCTGCTGTTTGCCGGTCTCGGTGTCGAGCCAGGCCAGGGCGCAGGCGGTCCCGCTCTCCCCGGTCACGGTATAGTTATAGAGGAGCTCGTTCACGTCGTCGCCGTCCAGGTCCGTATACAGCGCGCTGACCGCGCCGCAGCCCTCGCTCTGCTCACCGAGCCGCACGGCTGTCCCGTCGGGGCGGATGAGGTAGCTGAGCCCGAGCGAGATATGGCGCAGCAGCGTGTATCCCTCCATCCCCCGCGGCGTGATATCGACCCAGTACGCGGCGGAGAGCTCATCGGCGTATTCCTCCCGTATGCTCTCCAGGATCCCGAGCGCGTCGGGGTCCGGATCCCGGTCGGGCGCGTGGAAATTAGGCAGGGGCGTGGGCGCCGGTGTTTCTTCGGGCGCGGCGGTATAGGCGGCAGCGGTGCGCCGGGGCATGAGCCGGTCCTTCTCCGTTTTGATCAGGATCACCGCGACCAGGGCCAGAAGCAGCAGGATGCCGAGCTCGATGAGCAGCACGATGCCGACGGTCCGTTTATCAAGATGTTTTCTCTTCTTATCCATTATGTGAACAATTCCCGTCCCCGTTTGACACGGTTTCCTTTCGTACTTATAATAATTATACTACCGAAATCAGGCAAAAAGGAACCCCCGCGCCCGTGAATTAACGGTGAACGCTGTTCCGGCGCGCGGCTCATGCATACTATGGTATTTTCCGGAACCACATTCTTATTTTTATTTCTGCCGCTGCTTCTGCTCCTGTATTTTATCCGCAGCGGGATCCGCTGGCGCAACAGTGTGCTGCTCGTGTTTTCCCTGCTCTTTTACAGCTGGGGCGAGCCCGTCTGGGCCATCGGCATGGTCGTGGTCACCTATATCAACCACTATTTCGCGCTGAACATCGCCCGCTCAAAAAAGAAGCGCGCCCGCCGCCGCATGCTCACGATCGCGGTCTTCGTCTCGCTGATCGGGCTCGTATACTTCAAGTATTCCGCGTTCATCGTGAACACGTTCCTCGCGATCTTCCGCGTCAGGGCGCGCATGGCGCCCAGGCACCTGCCCATCGGTATCTCCTTCTATACCTTCCAGATCCTGACCTACACCGTGGACGTTTACCGCGGCAAAGCGGCGCCGCAGAAGCGGTTCGCCGATACACTGCTGTATATCGCGTGCTTCCCGCAGCTCATCGCGGGCCCGATCGTCCAGTACGGCGATGTCTGCGAACAGCTGACGGAACGCGAAACATCCATGAACGATTTTGCGCTCGGCATGGAGCGGTTCGTGCTCGGACTCGCGAAGAAGATCCTGCTCGCGAACCTGTGCGGGCAGATGCTCGACGCGACCAGGCTCGCCACCGGTGCGGAGGAGCTGAGCTTTGCGGGCGCCTGGCTCTCCGGCATCCTCTATTCCATGCAGCTGTTCTTCGATTTTTCCGCGTACTCCGATATGGCCATCGGCCTCGGGCGCGTGTTCGGGTTCAAGTATAAGGAGAATTTCGACCACCCGTACGTGTCCGGGTCCGTGACCGAGTTCTGGCGGCGCTGGCATATGTCGCTCTCCTCGTTCTTCCGCGACTATGTGTATATCCCGCTGGGCGGCAACCGCCGCGGCGACGGCAGGACCGTGCTCAATCTGCTCGCGGTCTGGGCGCTGACCGGTCTGTGGCACGGCGCGAGCTGGAACTTCGTGTGCTGGGGGCTCTATTATTTCGTGTTCCTCATGCTCGAGAAGTTCGTGCTGCGCCGGTTCCTCGCGCACTGGCCCGGGTTCCTGCGCCACCTCGTCACACTGATGATCATCACTGTAGGCTGGGTGCTGTTCTATTATACGGATCTCGGCCAGGGCCTCACCCACGTCAGGGCCATGCTCGGGTTCGTCTCCGGGCCGGACGGGCTGCACCGTGCCGCGCTCATCGATGAGACCGCGATCCTGGCGCTCAAACAGTATTCGTTCTTCCTGCCCATTGCCATGCTCTGCTGCCTGCCGCTCGTCTCCCGGCTCAAAGCGCTGTTCTCCGGCACGAAGAAACGGCAGCGGTTCGGGCACGTGCTCGGGCTCATCGCGCTCACGGGCCTGCTCGTGCTCTCGATCGTGTTCCTGCTCGGGCAGACCTACAACCCGTTCATCTATTTCAGATTCTGAGGAAGGAGGGCTCGCGTACCTATGAAATTCGATAAAAAGCTGTCCTTCCTGCTCGCCTACTGGTGGGTCATGCTGCTCCTGGTGCTGGGGCTCTCCGTGTTCGTGTTCGGGAACCGCGAAGGCGGCGAATCGGAGCGTGAGAACCGCACGCTGCAGGCCGCGCCCAGGCTCTCCTTCAGGACCTGGTTCGACGGCTCGTTCATGAGCGGGCTCGAAGGGTATCTCTCCGACCAGATCCCGGGAAGGAACGCCATCCTCGATACCTCCGCCGCGGTCACGGACCTGTTTGACAGGCGCAGCGATGAGGAGCGCATCCTCAACGCTTCCGTCGGCCGGGAGCTCGAGGCCGCCGGTGAGATGGACGATGAAGAGGACGACCTGCTCCCGCAGGTGACCGCCGTTCCCGCCGTGACGCCGGAGCCGGAAGCGCTGGCGATCGCCACGCCGGAGCCCGCGGCAACGCCGGTGCCGGAGAACGTGCCCACGCCCGAACCTACGCCGGTGCCCGCTGTGACGCCCGTGCCGAGCGCCACGCCGATCGACCCGAAGGTGAAGGATACGTCCGTCACGCGTTCTTTCTATTATAAGAAGAACGACGGGAGCGTCTCGACCGTGTTCCATTTCCAGCAGGACGCCATCGAGGCGACCATCTCAGCGCTCAACGCCTACCGCGCCAAGCTCAAGCCCGACGGGCGCGTGTTCTTTACCTATGTGCCCGATTCGCAGCGCGCGGACAAGTGGCTGTTCAACACGAAAACGTTCACGGGCTGGCACAGTGACGCGGAGGATACCATCCAGGCGAACGTCTCCGACGGTGTGTATGTCTTCTCCACGGTGAACGAGTTCGAGAGCTATATGCAGGCGGGTGAACCTGTCTACTTCAAGACGGACCATCACTGGTCCGGGCTCGGCGCCTATATCATGGTCTCCGTCATGCGTTCTTCCCGGGGCGTGCCGGTCATGGACTATAACGATTTCACGTTCACCGTGCACGAGAAGTTCACGGGCTCGATCTATCAGTCCGCGCTCGAAATGGCGGGCACGAACATCTCCGACAGGCTCGAGGTGCCCGCGCCGCTCGCGCCGGTGTTTGCCGCTGAGTATAAGAACCTGGATAAGCTGATCAAGGAAGTCCGGTATATGGAAGAGGAGAGAAGCTCCTACAGCGCGTTCCTGGGCGGCACGCACCGCCCGTTCTACGCGGTGAAGACAGGCTTCCATACCGGGCGTAACGCGCTGGTGATCTGTGACTCGTTCGGCAACGCGTTCATCCCCTTCCTCGCGCCCTATTACGACACGGTCTGCCAGATCGACCTGCGTGAGGGCGAAGAGGGCAAGGAGCGCAACACGTTCATCCGCAGCGGCGGCGCGTCCGTGAGCAAGTATATCGAATACTGGGATATCGATGATGTATACTTCATCGTTTCCAACGGAAACGGCATCAACTCCTCCTATATGCGCAGGAACGCGCGCAAATACCTGTAACACGTGCCTGTAAACAGCATCTATGCAGCAGATGAAAAAGAAACTGACAAAAAAACAACTGAAACGGCGTGAGCGGCGGTTCATGCGCCGGACCGTGTTCCTTTCCACGGTCCTTATGGCCGTGCTGGCGTTTTTTGCCGGGCGATACTATAAAAACCGTGACGCGATCCTGACCGACCGTGCGCGCGAGGCCATGCAGGCGGGCCGGTACGAGGAAGCGGAAGCTCTGCTCGAAAAGGTGGTCGAGCCCGCGGGCGAAGGCTCCGACGGTACGGAAACGGGCGCGCAGGCGATGCTGAACGAGACCCGGTACCAAAACGCGCAGGAGCTGCTGGACCGGGGCAACTTCGAAGAAGCGGAGCAGGCGTTCACCGCGCTCGGCGATTACAGCGACAGCCGCGACAAGATCCGGGAATGCCGCTACCGTGCCGCGGACGCGCTCGAGCAGCAGGGCAAATATGAAGAGGCGGCCGACGCCTTCTTCGCGCTCTCCGGTTACAGCGATTCGCTGAACCGCTACGACGCGTGCCGGTTCCTGCACGCGGGCGAGCTCGAGCAGCAGAATAAGCTCGATGAGGCGTTCACGCTCTACCGCGCGCTGGGCTCCTGGCCGGGCGCGGAGGAAAAAGCGCGGCAGCTGGCCATGCAGATGACCGGGACGAACGATCCCGATCTCGCGATCCAGCTCGCCCAGGGCTACTCGCCGGAGCAGATCGCCGTGATCGAGCGCCTGTTCAGTGCCAGGGCGGCGCTGCCGCAGCACGCGCTCGCGGTCGGGTTCTTCCATACGGTCGGACTGAAGCAGGACGGGACCGTCATCTGCTGCGGCCGCAACACGGAGGGCCAGTGCGGGACCGGCTCCTGGACGGATATCATCGCCGTGGCGGCGGGCGCGTACCATACCGCGGGGCTCAGGAGCGACGGAACAGTCGTCTGCTGCGGCCGGAACACGGAGGAACAGTGTGAGACCGGCGATTGGACGGATATCACCGCGATCGCCTGCACCGACTACGGTACCTTCGGGCTGAAGCGGGACGGGACGGTCGTTTCGTGCGGATACCGGACAGGCAGCGGCGTATCCGGCTGGCAGGACGTAAGATCGCTCGGCGCGGGCAGCTATATCACCGTGGGCCTGCGAAGCGGCGGCACGGTCCTTTCCACGCACCGGAGCGCGGCCATGAACGAGTGGACCGGCCTCGTGGAGGCGTGTGCGAACACCGGCTACGCGCTGGCGCTCACGCAGCAGGGGAACGTGCTCTTCACCGGCGGCACGCTCGATTGGAGCGACTGCGTCTCCCTCAGTGCGGGCAGCACCGGTTTTGCGGCCGTGACCCTGCAGGGCACTGTCCTCTCGGTCTGGTTCGAGGAGCGCAACGCTGTTGACCTCAGCGATATTACCGATGCCGCGGCCGTGGCCGTGGGCGGTACACACACCGCCGTGCTGCTCAGGGACGGGCGCGTGATCTGCCGCGGCTCGAACGAATTCGGCGAATGCGATACGGGTGAGTTCCTGCTCAAAAGCGCCGTGAGCCCGGCTTCATAAAATATCCCGGCGGCTTTGCTTCGGTAAAGCCGTTATGTTCCGGACCGGGTGCCCGGTGCCCCGGAAAGAATAGCAATAACAAAGGAGAGAATGATCATGTTTACGCATGCGCTGATGTTCAAATTCCGTGATCCCGAGGTCTGTGCCGAGGAAGTGGGCAAACGCCTGCTGGCGCTGCAGCCGCACCTGACCGGACTCATTTCCATGACCTATGCCGTTGACGCGCTGCACACGAAGCGCAGCTATGACGCGATCCTGTATGTCACGTTCGAGAACGAGGAGGCATACCGCGCCTACGATAAGGACGAGGAGCACAACAAGGTCCGCGTCTATATCCATGAGCACGTGGTCGAATCGCACACGGTCGACTTCGCGAGCTGAGTGATACGCGGCACAGTCGCCGCCTGACAGACCGATGGGTACATTCAAAGTCGTATCCCCGTTCACGCCGCAGGGCGATCAGCCGGAGGCGATCCGCGCGCTCAGCGAGGGCGTGAAGGCCGGGGACAAGCTCCAGGTGCTGCTCGGCGTGACGGGCAGCGGAAAAACATATACCGTGGCAAAGGTGATAGAGCAGGTGCAAAAGCCTACTCTTGTTCTGGCGCACAATAAAACGCTGGCTGCACAGCTGTGCAGCGAGCTCAAGGCGTTCTTCCCGGAGAACGCGGTGGAATATTTCGTTTCGTACTACGATTATTATCAGCCGGAGGCGTATATCCCCTCCTCGGATACCTACATAGAGAAGACGACCGCCGTGAACGAGGAGATTGACCGGCTCCGCCACTCCGCGACCTGCGCGCTGAACGAGCGCCGGGACGTGATCATCGTGGCGTCGGTCAGCTGCATCTACGCGCTCGGCGACCCGGAGGAATACCTGAAGCTCTCCGTCTCCCTGCGCCCCGGCATGGTGATGGACCGCATGGAGCTCATGCGCAGGCTCGTCGATATCCAGTACCAGCGCAGCGACATGGACCTGACCCGCGGCACCTTCCGTGTGCGCGGAGACGTGCTCGATATCTTCCCCATGAACGAGGAGAAGCAGGCGCTGCGCGTCTCATTCTTCGGTGACGAGATAGACCGGCTCTCGTTCTTCCGTCCGCTGACCGGCGAGATACTCAACCGCGCCGAACACGCGGTCATCTTCCCCGCCACGCACTACGCGACCGGCGCCGACAAGCTGCGCGCGGCCATGGATGTGATCGAGGCGGATATGCAGAAGCGCAAACAGGAGTTCCTCGATATGGGCAAGCCGCTTGAGGCGGAACGCATCGAACAGCGCGTCACGCACGATAAGGAGATGCTCACCGAGATAGGCTACTGCAACGGGATAGAGAACTACTCGCGCTATTTTGACGGGCGCAAGCCGGGCGACCCGCCCTACACGCTGCTCGATTATTTTCCGGAGGATTTCCTGCTCGTCGTGGACGAGAGCCATGTCACGCTCCCGCAGGTCGGCTCCATGTACCGGGGCGATCTTGCCAGAAAGACGGAGCTCGTGAACTACGGGTTCAGGCTCCCCTCCGCCTACGATAACCGGCCGCTGACCATGGAGGAGTTTCAGGACAGGATCGGCCAGGTCATCTGCGTATCGGCCACGCCCGGCAAGTGGGAGCTCACGCACGCGACCCGCGTCGCCGAGCAGATCATCCGCCCGACAGGCCTGCTCGACCCGCCCATCTTTGTGAGGCCCATCGAGGGGCAGATAGACGACATCCTCTCCGAGGTGCGCCTGACCGCGCAGAAGGGGCTCCGCACGCTCATCACCACGCTCACCAAGCGCATGGCGGAGGAGCTGACCGAGTACCTCGAGGGCATGGGCGTGCGCGTTCGGTACATGCACAGCGATATTGACACGCTCGACCGTATGGAGATCCTGCGTGATCTGCGGCTCGGCGAGTTTGATGTGCTCGTGGGTATCAACCTGCTGCGCGAGGGGCTCGACCTGCCCGAGGTCGGGCTCGTGGCGATCCTGGACGCGGACAAGGAGGGGTTCCTGCGCAGCGAGACCTCGCTCATCCAGACCGTCGGCCGCGCCGCCAGAAACAGCGAGAGCCGCGTGCTCTTCTACGCGGACACCGTGACCGACTCCATGCGCCGCGCCATGGACGAAACGGAGCGCCGCCGCAAAAAGCAGCAGACCTATAACAAAGCGAACGGGATCACGCCCACGACCGTATTCAAGAAGGTCTCCGACACGCTGACCGTCTCGCACGCCGAGAAGGATACGGAGCTTGAAGAGGACCTGCACGCGCGTCAGGAGCGCATCGAGCTGCTTCGGGAGCAGATGCTC
>R28__coassemble_803_pt1 | contig 10991 bp, 11 predicted proteins | sample R28__metabat2_high_PE_001 | metagenome-assembled genome bin R28
CCTGCGCCCGACGCGGAAGGACCGGGATCCGCGGTCAGGGACGGCATATTTCTGATAATACTAAAGACTGATTTTCTCGCCTCGGCAAGGGAAAAGTGCGAAAAGAACGGGAAAAGGGCGAAGCGCGGCGCACTCCCGGAGCATAAAAAAAGAGCCCCGGAAAGGCTCCTGTATTCAGGCTGTGATGACGCGGCGATCACTGTTCCGCCGTTTCTTCCTCCGGAGCGGGCGCTTCGGTGTATTTCGTGAGCCCGCCGCCGAGCTTTTTGAAAACGCGCTCGATGAACAGCGACCAGAGCAGCATGAGCACGGCCGGGAGAAAGAAGGCCGGGAAGATATACTGTGTGATCAGCTGCAGCGCCTCGATCGTCATGATAACGAGAAGCACGGTGACGGGGAGCTTGGCGAACGTGAACCGGAGCGCAGTCATGCTCAGATCCCGGAACGAGAACGTGAACCGTGACAGGATCGCGCATGCCCAGCAGAACGCGCCGATGGGAATGAGCATGGCCACATAATAGACGGCACGGATGACCACCGCGGCCGGAACGGTGCCGTTGAACGCGCCGAGCATGCTCCTGGTCAGCAGGAACGCGGCGATGAGCACGCCCCAGAGGAGCGTAGTGAACAGGCCCGGCACGAGCTCCTTTTTGAACGTGTTCCAAAACCGCTGATACGGCGCCGGCTCCTTATAGCGCACGCAGTGCGTGACGCTGTCATAGAGCGCGGTCAGCGCGGCGCCGGTCGTTACGACCGGGATACAGCAGAGCAGGAACAGTGTGCTGAGCGCAAAGATATCCGTAAGTGTGTTCAGGGCGCGCCAGAGAAAACCCTCCTGCGCGAAGATCCTGCTCACGGGATAAGCTCCGGCACGAGCCCGGCCAGCTTTTCGGCGAGCTGCGCATGCCCTTTGCGGCTCAGATGCGTAAAATCGACGGTATTGAACTCCGCCACGCCCTCGGCATCGAGGAACGCGCAGCCGAGCAGCTCCGCCTTGAGCCGGAACTGCTCCGCGATGAACGGGGATTTGGTCACGCAACAAAGGCCCATGGCCTCATCGTGGAAGCCTTCCTTCATGTGCGGAGGCGCGATGACGAGGATGTTCGGCACCGTGTGCCAGCAGAGCACGGACTGCGCCTTGCGGATAAGCCGCTCCAGACCGATGCCGATGCAGACCGCGTTGGCACCGAAGCGCTCCTTGCAGTCGTTGGTGCCGAGCATGACGATGAGCAGGTCCACGGGCTCATGGCTCATGAGGCAGGAATAGATGGAATCGAGGCCGGACATGTTCTCGTGCAGCGCGTCATCGAACACGGTCGTACGGCCGGAAAGGCCCTCCTCGATCACGAGATATTCCTCACCGAGCTTTTTCTGCAGCAGGCAGGTCCAGCGCTCGTCCTCGTTGAAACGGTCGCCGCCGTCCGCGCAGTCGCTCGGATCCGCGCAGTAGCCGTGGGTGTTGGAATCGCCGAAGCAGACGATGTGTTTTTTCATAAGATTGCCTCCCATGCATGATATGGAACAGAAACGGGGGTACGGGGCGTGCAGCCTTGCTCCGCGCGGGCGGAGAAGACCTTCAGCACTCGGGCAGGGACGCCGCTGCGGCGGACTGGCCCACGCGGCGGAACTTTTCATCGGGCAGACGGATCTCGATCTTTTCCGCGAGCGCCGGATACTCATCCCTGAGCACCTCGCGGCAGGTCGCGGTGAGCAGGTCGCCGCCCTTGCCGGACATGACGCGGCCGAGGAGCAGCACGTTCGTGAATCCGTACAGGCTGCTGTAATAGGCGAGCGAATGCGCCAGATAGGTGCCGATGCTGCGATAGACGGCCGCCGCGCCGGCATGGCCCTCCTCCATCAGCTTCTGCACGGCCTTGAGCTTCTCGGCGGGGGATTCCTTCTCGTCGAGCACGATCCCGGCCCGGGGCGCGAGCTTGATCACGCCGTCCTGGGAGAAGTATTTCACGCCGCAGCCGATATCGTGCGACCACTCGTCCTCCATCGCCTCGGGGTTCGCATCGACGGGAACGAACGCGAGCTCGTTGAACCAGCCCGTGATGAGGCCCTGCTTATCCACAAAGCCGGCCGCCTCGCTCGTGCCCATGGCGATGCCGAGGATATTGCTGCAGTTAAAGCTGATCGCGCCCGCGAGCGCGGAGACGTCGCCGTCGTTGATGACGCTGCAGGGGATATCGCCGAAGCAGTCCCTGACCGCGCGCAGATAGATATCCTTCACCTCACGGTCGAACCGCTCGCGCGGGACCTTGAGGAAGAGCGAAGAGTTCATGACCCGGTCGCGGATGATGACGCCGGCGGTGGAAACGCCCACCGCGTCCACTCGCGGCATGTGCTTCTTCGCTTCCAGGAGCGCGGAAACGATGCCGTTATACTGGTAGGTCGGGTCTTCGCTGAGCTTCGGGAACCAGACGACCTCCTCGGAATAGACCGTTTCGCCGTCGATGACCGCGGAGACCTTCCTGTCGCTCCCGCCCGCGTCAAAGCCGATGCGGCAGCCGCCCAGGTGTCCGCCGATCTTCTTCGGACTGTCCAGGTTCTCGGGGAGCGTATCGGTATACACGACCTCAAACGGGTGCTCGAAGACCTCGGAGAAATAATGATAGTCAAAATCCTGCTTGCCGCCCGCCCGGTAGAGCGAATCTTTTAAATAGGAAAAAATATCCTCGGAGCCGCTCACATAGACGCGGAAACCGCCCTTCATCCACAGCAGCGTCTTTACGAGCCGGTCGATGTAGTAACGGTCCGCCGTGCGCATCTCTTCGGTGCCGTATATAAAGGTATGCACGGACGCCATCTCGCCGCCCGCACGCTCCACGGCGATGCCGACGGGCTGCTTCGCGCCCGCAAGGAAAGCGGTGTTGAACTTATACAGGGGAATAAAGCCCGGATCCAGCTCCGGAACGTTCCTGACAGGGATATTTAAACCGAGAAACTGCATGGATACATCCTCCCGAATTGGATTTCGCATACAGTATAGCATGCCGGAATGCGCTTGTCATCAGTTTTCAAAAAATTATTTTCATTTTAGATTATCTATTGAAAAAAGTTTTCTTCAATGGTATACTGATACAAAAATACGGATACGGAGGCGTTTATGGATACGAAGAAGCTGAACGAGGCCCATATATATATAAAAGAAGAGCTGGATAGGTGCGTGGATTTCTGGCTGAAGAACGGCATCGACAAGGAGTTCGGCGGCGTTTACACATGCCTGGACCGGTACGGCCGCGTGTACTCCACGGATAAGAGCGTGTGGATGCAGGGCCGCTGCGGCTGGATCTTCGCGTATCTGTGCAGTACCTACGGTCCGAAGCCGGAGTGGCTCGCCGCCTCGAAGAGCTGCCTTGATTTCATGGAGAAATACTGCATCAACCCGAACGCGAACGGGCGCATGTACTTCACCGTGACGAACGACGGGCGCCCGCTGCGCCAGCGCCGCTACTATTTCTCCGAGGCGTTCTATGCCATCGCGAACGCGGAATACTATCACGTGACCGGCGAAAAGGAGTGCCTGGCGCGCGCCAGACGCGCCTACGATCTCTACTGGGATCTGTGGCACGGTATGAGCGATCCGGCCGGGCTCGGCCCCAAGACCTGCCCCGAAACGCGCACCGGACGCAGCTTCGGCGTGCCGATGATCTACCTGAACGTGACCTCCGTCATGCTCACGGCCGATCCGGAGAATAAAGCGCTGTACGAGGCGCGCGCGCAGGCGTGTGTGGACGATATCTTCCAATACCATGTGCACCCCGAGTTAAAGTGCGTGCTGGAGAACGTGGGAGTGAACGGAGAAGCGAATCTCGGCTATACCGACGGCCGCATCGTCAATCCCGGCCACGATATCGAGGGCGTATGGTTCCTGCTCGAGCACGCGCGCCGCACCGGCGACACGAGCCTGATCCCGAAGGCGGAGCAGATCTTCAACTGGGCCTGGGACCTGGGCTGGGACAACGAATACGAGGGCCTGCTCTATTTCGTGGACTGCCTCGGCAACCCGCCCGAAGCGTATGAGCACGATATGAAGCTCTGGTGGCCGCATGACGAGATCCTCATCTCCGCGCTCATGCTCTATAAGGATACGGGCAAGGAGGAATACCTCGAAAAGTGGTTCCGCACGCTCGATTACGTGCAGAAGCATTTCTCCGATCCTGAAAACGGCGAATGGTACGGCTACCTCAGGCGTGACGGACTGCCCACCATGCCCTCCACGAAGGGCTCCACGTTCAAGGGCCCGTTCCATCTGCCGCGTATGCTCATCGCCGTGGATAAGATGCTCGACGGGCTGCTTCAGACAGAGAACAACTGAACCGTGCCCCGAAAACGGACCGCGCCGCGGCGCGTCCGATAAGTCCGCTCCCTCTCCCCGCTCCGCGGCGCCGGAAGGAGAGCTCCCACGCGCACCGCGCACCATGACCACGATGTACGCATCCAGAAAGGACCCGTTATGACCATGCCAGAAACCGCTGCCCCCGCCAGCATACTTACCACCATTTCCGATGCCTATTACTCGCTGACCGCCTCCGAGAAGAAGGCTGCCGACTATGTTTCGGCGCATATCACCGAGGTGCAGAGCATGTCCATCTCCGAGCTCGCCGCCGCCTGCGATATCGCCGAGGCGACCGTCTCGCGCTTCTGCCGGAGCCTCGGCTGCAAGGGGTACAACGATTTCAAGCTCGCCGTGGCAAAGACAGCCGTGAGCAGCACCGGCACCGTTGGCCTGCTCGGCGAGGTGAAGGAGACCGATTCCTTTGAGGAGATGTGCCAGAAGATCTACGGCGCGGATGTGGATGCCGTTTCCCAGACGCTCTCGCTCATCGACGAAAACACGATCGTTGCCGCCGTGGACTGCCTGGAATCCGCCACCACCGTGTTCTGCATGGGCCAGGGCGGCTCCATGATCCTGGCCGAGGAAGCGGCGCACCTGTTCACCACCTGCGGGAGCAAGTTCTTTGCCGTGCACGATTCGCACATGCAGGCGATCACCGCCGCGAACATGTCCCGGAACGATGTGATCCTTTTCTTCTCCTACTCCGGCGCGACCAGAGAGATGCTGGAGACCGTGCGTATCGCCAAGGAACGCGGCGCCCGCGTGATCCTGGTCACCCGCTATCCGAGATCGCCCGGCGCGGCGCTCTGCGATATCGTGCTGCAGTGCGGTTCCAACGAGAGCCCGATCCAGCTCGGTTCCATTGCCGCGCGCATGGCGCAGATGTATCTGATGGACGTGCTCTTCTCCGAGCTCTGCCGCAGGAACCTGCGCGCCTGCCGCGCCAGCCGCGAACGTGTGGCCGAAGCACTCGCCGAGAAGCATATCTGAAAAGATTTTCATTCTTTTCCATTTTCTGAAAATTATTTTTAAAAAAGTATTGACATGTACTTATCCTTACTGTAATATGGAGCCGTGGGAAACAAAGACCCACGGCTTTCGTGCTTAAATGAAAAGAAAATAAAAACAGGAGGCAACTATGAAAAAAGTTCTCGCACTTGTACTGGCTCTCGTCATGGCCCTCGGTATCTGCTCCATCAGCGTCGCTGACGAAGTAGAGCCCGCCACTTCCCTCACCCTTTGGACCTATCCCATCGGCGAATGGGGCAACGCGGAAGTCGTTGAAGGCCTGATGGCTGACTTCGAAGCCGCGACCGGCATCAAAGTGACCGTGGAATACCTCGACTACACCAGCGGCGACGATCAGGTCAACACCGCCCTCGAAGGCAAAGCCACTCCCGACCTCATCATGGAAGGACCCGAGCGTCTCGTCGCGAACTGGGGCGCCAAGGGCTTCATGGTAGACCTGGCCGATATGTGGGATGACGAGGACAAAGCTCAGGTCAATCCCTCCTGCGTGGCTGCCTGCTTCAATGCTGCCGGTGCCTGCTATGAGTACCCCGTTGTCATGACCGCCCACTGCATGGCGATCAACCTCGACGCCTTCAAGGCTGCCGGTGCCGATCAGTATGTGGACACCAAGACCCACACCTGGACCACCGAGAACTTCTTCAAGGCCTGCCAGGCTCTGTATGACTACTACGGCACCGATGTGTGCGCTCTGTACTGCTCCGGCCAGGGCGGCGACCAGGGCACCCGTGCTATCGTGAACAACCTCTACGGCGGCACCTTCACCAACCCTGAGCACACCGCTTACACCGCCGATTCCGCCGAGAACATCAAGGCTCTCGAAGAGCTCTACGCCCAGAACGGTGTTGCGTTTGACGCTTCCATCAACGGCGGCGAAGAGATCACCCTCTTCCGTCAGGGCATCTTCAAGATGGCTTTCTGCTGGAACATTGCCCAGCAGCTGAACACTGCCAACGCTCCCGCCGGCCAGACCAATGACGGCGAAGAGATCGTCTTCATGGCGTTCCCCTCCCAGACCGGTACTGCGCAGCTCTGCGGCGGTATCTGGGGCTTCGGTATCTTCGATAACGGCGACGCTGCCAAGATCGCTGCCGCGAAGAAGTTCATCGAGTACTTCTGCGATGGCGAAGGCACCGCTCCCGCTGTCAAGGCCGCTTCCTACTTCGCTGCCCGTTCCGTGGCCGGCGGTAAGGATCTGAGCGACATCTGGGCCGACAACGCTATCATGAACGAGTACAACTGCCTCATGCCGATGCTCGGCGACTACTACCAGGTCACCTCCAACTGGGCCGTTGCCCGTACCGAGTGGTGGAACATGCTCCAGCGCATCGGCGCCGGCGGCGATGTGGCTACCGAAGTGGCTACCTTCTGCGCCAACGCGAACGCGTAAGCAAAGAACCTGACACCCCATTTCATGTGAGTGCGTCCTCCCTGTGTTTCGGCGCAGGGAGGATTTTTTAAAGCCATGACCGGGTCGGAACACCCGATCCGGTCCGGCGGACCTTTCTCCGGCACACAGGCCGGAACCAGCTGATATCCCCCTTCCCGTTACTGAGAAATGTTGGAGCCCGGACGCTCCGTGAAAGAGAGGCATCATCATGAAAGTCAAGCAAACGGCCCTGGCCCGGAGCCTGCAGCGGCATGAGAACATCTCGGGTTACCTGTTCATGCTGCCGAGCCTGTTTTTCTTTCTGGTCTTCGTCATCTATCCGATGATCATGTGCGTATACACCAGCTTCTTTGATTCCACCATGGGCAAAGACGCCGTGGATGTCTTCGTCGGATTCGCCAACTACAGAGAATTATTCCGCGATCCCGTCTTCCTGAGAGCGCTGAAGAACACCTGCATCATCGTGCTCGTCTCCGTGCCGACCGTGTGCGCGTTCTCGCTCTGGGTAGCGTCCGCTGTTTATGATATGAAGGCAGGCCTTACCTCCGCCTTCCGCTGCATCTTCTATCTGCCCGTGGTCACCGGCTCCGTGGCCGTCACCGTGGTCTGGAAGTGGATGTACAACAACTATTACGGCATTTTCAATTACCTCGCCAAAGACGTATTCGGCTTTATCGATAAAAACATCAACTGGCTCGGGAATCCGAACACCGCCCTGTGGTGCATCATCCTGATCCTGTTCACGACCTCCGTCGGTCAGCCGATCGTTCTGTATGTTTCCGCGCTCGGCAATGTGGACAAATCCCTGGTCGAAGCCGCGGCCGTGGACGGCGCGAACCGCCGCCAGATATTCTGGAAGATCAAGTGGCAGCAGATCATGCCCACCACTTTGTACATACTCATCATCACCACCATCAACTCGTTCCAGTGCTTCGCGCTCATCCAGCTGCTCACGAGCGGCGGCCCGAACCACGCGACCGACACGGTGATGTACTACATCTACTATACCGCCTTCAAGCTCTACCGGTACGGCTACGGCAACGCCATGGGCGTGGTGCTCATGATCATCATCGCAGCGCTCTCCGCCGTACAGTACAAGCTCGGGCAGCAGGATTGAGGAGGCAGACAATGATCAACGAACGGTCTAAAACTTCCCGCGTCATCACGCTCATCATCGTCATCATCCTGGCGATCCTGTTCACCTTCCCTCTCTACTGGATCATCACCGGTTCCTTCAAGACCGCCAAGCAGGTCAACTCCACCACACCTATCTGGTGGCCGACCCAATGGACGCTGAAGAACTATAAGGATCTTCTCTCCAAGCTCAAGGCGCCGCTGTTCGAGGTCTATATCCCGTTCAGCCAGTACTGGACCGACGACGGGCTCCCGCAGGTGCTCTACACCGCCGCCACAGTGCCCGCTGCGCTCCGCTGGCTGCTGAACACCGTCTTCATGGCGGTCGCGGCCATGCTCCTGACCTGTATCACCTCCGCGCTCGCCGGCTACTCGCTCGCGAAGAAGCGATTCACAGGACGTACCATCATCTTCTCGCTCATCGTGTGTGCCATGGCGCTGCCCAAGCAGGTCATCCTGATCCCGCTGATCCGGCAGATGTCCGCCATGATGCTCTATAACACCATGAGCGCGGTCATCTATCCGATCGTAGGCTGGCCGTTCGGCGTGTTCCTCATCAAGCAGTTCGCGGAGGGCGTGCCGGGCGAGGTCCTCGAGGCAGCCAGGATCGACGGCGCGGGCGAGCTCAAGACCTTCAACCGGATCGTGTTCCCCATGATCAAGCCGGGCGTCGGTGCGCTTGCCAACTTCACGTTCATCTAGTCCTGGAACGACAACTTCATGCAGCTGATCATGCTCTCGAGCACGAAGAACCTGACCATCTCCCTCGGTATCGCGAAGATGCAGGCGGAGAACTCCACGAACTACGGCCTCATCATGGCCGGTGCCGCGGTTGCGGCGGTGCCCATCATCATCGTGTTCCTGATCTTCCAGAAATACTTCACCAAGGGCATCACCATGGGCGCGGTGAAAGGCTGAGCAAAAGCTTTTCCCGTTTTCACCAGAACAGAATCTATTCAGGAGAAACAGTATGGATATCAAGAAATATGAAGGCATCATCCCGGCGTTCTACGCCTGCTACGCCGAAGACGGCAGCATCTCTCCCGAGCGTGTCCGCGCGCTGTGCGAATACCTGATCCAAAAGGGCGTCAGGGGCCTGTACGTGGGCGGCTCCTCCGGCGAATGCATCTATCAGACCGTCGCGGAGAGGAAGCTCGTTCTCGAGACCGTCATGGCCGTGGCCAAAGGCCGGGTCACCGTGATCGCGCACGTGGCCTGCAACAGCACCATGGAATCCTGCGAGCTCGCCGCACACGCGGAATCCCTCGGCGTGGATGCCATCGCGGCCATCCCGCCCATCTACTTCAAGCTTTCCGACCGTGCCATCGCACAGTACTGGAACGATATCTCCGCCGCGGCGCCGAACACCGATTTCATCATCTACAACGTCCCGCAGCTGGCCGGCGTGGCCCTGAATGTACCGCTCATGAAGACCATGCTGGAGAACCCGCGTGTGATCGGCGTGAAGAATTCCTCCATGCCCGTGCTCGATATCCAGAACTGGCGCACTACCGGCGCACCGGTGGTCATGAACGGACCCGATGAGCAGATCTTTGCCGGGCTCATGGCAGGCGCCACGGGCGGCATCGGCGGCACCTATGCGGTCATGCCCGAGCTGTATATGTATATCTACAATGCCGTGAAGCACGGCGGTGACCTCGTTAAAGCGCTGCGGGTGCAGGACGGCGTCAACGATATCATCACTATGCTCTGCAGCGGCCAGGGCTGCATGTACGCCATGATCAAGGAGACCCTGCGCGTGATGGGCGGCCCGGACTGCGGAAGCGTCCGTCCCCCGTTCTTCCCGATCCAGCCCGGCGATGAGAAGATCGCCGAGAAGTGCGCTCAGATGATCAGATCGCTGATCGCCTCGCTGTAAGCGTCCGTAAACTGAATAAAGACTTTTGGGGCACCCTCCGTACGGACGGTGTCCTTTTTTATGGCAGGAACGGGGATGTGCCGATGTGCAAAGCCGATGCGTTCACAGGCACCGGGTAATGACAACGGCCGGTCCATGCTGTATAATAGGAGCAGGCGCAACGGCAGGGAACGGACCGGGGATGCCGCTTGAGACCGGGAGAACAGCAGAGCCGGACCGGGCCGCCGCGATGCCTGATATTATTTTTAAGGAGAGTGCTTTTTGATCAAGTACAACAAAACGGAGATTGTGAGATGACCGGGAGGTTGTCTCTATGATCTTTCAACCTCCCGCATTTGATGCAGTTGACGTTAACAACATTCAGGAGGAAAAATAATGAATACAAATAACATAATCATCAGATCAGAAGAGAAAAAAGACTACCGTGAAGTTGAAGCTCTCCTAAGAGAAAGCTTCTGGAATGTTTACCGCCCGGGATGCCTGGAGCATTTCGTTCTGCACTGCCTGAGAGACGATCCGGATTTTGTGCCGGAGCTGGCTCTTGTCATGGAAAAGGACGGGGAGATCATCGGCCAGAATGTTTTTGTTAAAACCGCGATCCGTGCCGATGACGGAAGAAGTATCCCGATCATGACCATGGGCCCGATCTGTATCGCACCAAAGCTCAAAAGACAGGGCTACGGAAAAATGCTTCTTGACTGCTCGCTCGAAAAGGCCGCGGCGTTCGGCTGCGGTGCGCTCTGCTTTGAAGGGAATATCCTGTTCTACGGGAAAAGCGGATTCACCTATGCTTCAGATTTCGGGATCCGATATCACGGATTACCGGAAGGAGAAGACGCGTCCTTCTTTCTGTGCAGGGAACTGATCCCCGGATATCTGAAGGGGATCACAGGCGAGTATGCCACCCCGAAAGGGTATTTTGCCTGTGAAGAGAAGCAGGCGGAATTTGAACGATATGAAGCAGGCTTTCCGAAGAAGGAGAAGCTGAAGCTTCCGGGTCAGCTTTTCTGATCCAATAAACTGGCAAGGATAAAAACGCAACGTGTGCTCAAAAGGCATGCCAGAGCCGGTAGGTAGCCCGGCCGTCACGAATTTCGTGGTAAGTAACCTGCCCCTCCGGGTTGTCCGTTCTTTGCCCATCACGATCAGTAAGGAGGGATCGACATGGGTGAAGAAGTACAAGCGAAGCTGACAGTTTTTTTCGAGGATCCGTT
>R28__coassemble_837_pt1 | contig 10621 bp, 8 predicted proteins | sample R28__metabat2_high_PE_001 | metagenome-assembled genome bin R28
GGCCTGCACGTGGCAAACATGGGCGGCATATACCGCGTGATGACGGCGGGCTTCGGCGGGCTGAAGATCACGGCGGACGGGGTATCCCTGTTCCCGCGCCTTCCCGCCTCGCTGTGCGCTGTCCGGTTCCCGTTCTACTACAGAGGCAGCCGTATCCTCGTCACGGCGCGCGGCAACGAATGCGAGCTCTCGCTCCTGGAGGGGGCTCCGCTCGAGATCACGGTCTACGGGGAGAAGGTCTGCGTCAAAGCGGAAGGGGTCACCGTCACCCGACGCGCCGCGGGCGTTGTGTTCGATCTGGACGGCGTGATCACCGATACGGCCGGCTACCACTATCTGGCATGGAAAAAGCTTGCCGATGAGCTCGGGATCCCGTTCGATGAGAAGAAGAACGAACGGTTCAAGGGCGTTTCGCGCGCGCAGTGTCTGAAGCTCCTCCTGGAAGGGACGGACAGGACCTTCTCCGGGGAAGAAACGGAGGCGCTGCTTAAGAAGAAGAACGATATCTACTGCGATATGCTTTCTTCCCTGACGCCTGCGAGCATCCTGCCCGGGATACGCGAGAGCCTGCGCATGCTCCGGGAGCGGGGCATCCCGGTCGCGCTGTTCTCCGTCAGTAAAAATACGGACCGGATACTGGAGCAGCTCGGTATGACGGACGCTTTCGACGCGATCGTCACCGGAAACGATATCTCCCATTCCAAGCCGCACTATGAAGGGTATCTTCTGGCGGCGGAACGGATCCGCACGGACCCGCGCCTTTCGCTGATGGTGGAGGACGCCGTGGCCGGCATCGAAGGCGCCAGAGCCGTCTCCATGCTGACGCTGGCCGTCATGGCAGAGAACGCCGCCGGGGCGGACCGGTGCGTCCCCTCGACCGCGTTCCTTCCGCAGACGCTTTCCGAGATGGTGCGCTGAGGCGGACCGGAACAGTTTTCAGGACAAATCAAAATGGGCCGTTGCGCGATGAAGCAACAGCCCATTCTTTTTATATCCCGGTCCCCGCGTGCCGGAACCTACAGGGACGGAGAGGCCGCTGCCGAAAATCACACGATTGAAGCAGGCGGCCAGATGTGGTAAAATAAAATGATTTTCTATATGTAATCGAAGAGAATACGCGTACGCGGTCGATCCGGCTGCCGGCAAAGCGCTTTCGCGTACGGCGGATACGGTATCAAAGGCGCGGGCCCGGGCACCGCTGAAATACAGAAAAGAGGACTCCCTTCATGGCGGATATCACGGCTATCATCATAACGAAAAACGTAGAGAAGAATATGGAAAAATGCCTGAAGTCGGTGGCAGGACTTGTCAGCCGCTGCGTGGTCGTGGACAGCGGCAGCACCGACAGGACGGTGGAGATCGCCCGGGCGAACGGCGCGGACACGTACTTCCATGAGTTTGAGTATTATGCCAGGCAGTGGAATTGGGGCCTGAAAAACTGCGATATCACCACCAAATGGGTCATCCGTCTGGACGCGGATGAGCGGTTCCCGGAGGAGCTCTGCCGCGAGATAGAGGAAGAGATGCGCAATCACGACGCGGACGACGTAAACGGGTTCTGGCTGTACGCCGACTACTATTTCCTCGGCAGGAAGCTGGAGCACGGCGGTCACAGGAAGAAAAAGATGATGGTGTTCAAGACGCAGTTCGGCTACATTGAGGACAGGCGCCGCGACGCGCACACCCTCCTGACGCAGGGCCGGTCCATTGAGCTGAAGCATCAGTTCGAGCATTACGATTTCAAGGACCTGGACACGTTCATCCGCCGCTACAACTGGTACGCCACGCGCGAGGCCCAGGACTATGTGGATCATATCAACGGAAAACGGGACCCGGCGCTCTCCGACGCACGGACCCAGAAACTGCGCAACAGGAAATACAATATGTACTATAAGGCCAGGCCTTTCCGCAGAGCGTTCCTGAACTTTATCCGGATGTACTTTTTCCGCGGCGGCTTCAGGGACGGGAAGGAAGGGCTGATCTACCACGTCCTTTCCTCGTTCTGGTACCGGTTCGTGGTGGACGCGAAGATATATGAGTATACGGTGAAAGGCAAAGCGTTCGACGAGCTCAGGGCGATCGACTGATCCCGGGCACGCGACCGCAGGAAGGATGCCGGCTTTCGGAAGCAGACGGGCCGCCCAAACATTGACAGGGAGCATAGAAGTGAGATGGATATCGTTGTCAGCATCGTGATACCCTGCTATAACAGCGAAAAGTATATAGAGCAGACCATCCGGCATATCGAAGCGCAGACGTTCGGGGATATCGAGATCGTCTGCGTCAACGACGGCTCCGCGGATGATACGCTGTCGGTACTCGAAAAGCTCAGTAAGACATGCACGGTGCCCATGAAGGTCTTCACGCAGGAAAACGCCGGTGTGAGCGCGGCGCGCAACCGCGGGATCAGGGAGAGCGCCGGCAGGTATATCCTGTTCTGCGATGCGGACGACTGCCTCCACAGCCGCATGACAGAGCTCCTCGTGAACGGGCTGGAGCAGAACGGCACGGATGTTTCCTACTGTCTTCTGAGCCGGGAACCGGACTGCCTGCGGCCGCTCGCGGCCGAACCTGAGATCACGGTGAAGGAGCGGGACGCGTTTTTGCGGGACCTGAAATACAGGATGGGCAGGATCGGCTTTTGCTGCTGCCTCTATAAAAAAGAAACGGTTGAGAAAAACGGGCTGTGGTTTGATGTCGGGACAAAGCATTTTGAAGACAGGGAGTTCAACTGGAAATATCTGGCGCACTGCGATACGGCCGCGTTCGTTCCCGTGCCGCTGTACTGGTACAGAAAAACGGAGAATTCCGCCACTACGGCAAAATGCAGCACCTGGAGGACCGACTCCATAGAAGCGGGGCTGCGGGTAGAAGCGTATTACCGCGAGAGGAAGGATCCCTTTGCCCCGGAGCTGGAAAACTACCTGCACCGGCGCATTATCCTGGGCATGGCGAAAAGATACGCCATGGCCGGCGCGTGGGACCTGCTCGAAAGGCTGGGCAGGGAGTATGACATGAAGGCGTGCATGCGGGTGACGGCGAAGGACCGGAACCCGGAGGCTGCCCTGGCATCCGTACTGTACCTGCTCTCCCCGAGACTGTTTTATCTGGCTGTGAAAACTTTCAAAAAGTGAGGCTGAACATGAGCCCTGTCGAGTTTGTCTGTTCCAAGGGCGCGCGGGTATGCCGGATCCTGGCAGGACCGTTCGTGAAAAAGAAACTGGCGCGGTATGAAAAGGGGCTGCGGGACCGGAACAAAAACACGGATTTCACGCTCCTGACCAATACCTGCATGGGCGGAGTGATATACAGCAGGCTCGGGCTGCAGTTCCTGTCCCCGACGGTCAACCTGTGGCTGTATCTGGACGATTTTGTGAAGCTGTGCCTGGACCCGGAGCACTACATGAGCGCGGCGCTTGAGTTCATCCCGAGCGAGCGGAAGATCCCCGTCGCCAGGCTGGACGATATCACCGTGTTTTTCGAGCACTACCGGACGGAGGCAGAGGCGGCGCAGAAATGGAACGAGCGCAAGGCAAGGATCAACTACGATAACCTGATCGCCGTTACCGTCCTGCACGGGGAAGAGGAGCTGGAGACTGTGCGCCCGCTGCTCGAATGCAGCCGGTTCAGACGGGTGAAGGTGCTCTCCGTCGTTCCGGTCCCGGACGACAGGGTCCGGTATATCAGGCCGTCCCGGCTGGGCGCGAACCGGATCAATCTGCTGGACAGGGATATCGCCGGGATACGGAAGTTTGAAAAAGAGTTTGATTTTGTCGGATTTCTGAACGAATGATCCGGCAGGGATGCGAGGACATATGCCGGTAAATGTTTCGGTGATAGTGCCTATCTATAATGCGGAGCCGTATCTGGACGGGTGCATCCTGAGCCTCGTCCGGCAGACGGTGCCGTTCCGTGAGATCATCCTGGTGGACGACGGGAGCACGGATAAAAGCGGCGCCGTGTGCGACGCGTGGGCGGAAAAGGAGAGCCGGATCCGGGTGATCCATCAGCCTAACGGCGGCCTGTGTGCCGCGCGGAACACGGGCATGGCCGCGGCGACCGGGGAGTACATCGCCTTTGCGGACGCGGACGATTCCCTCGATGCGGACGCGCTCGAACGTCTGCTGGAGCGCATGGGGGAGAGAAGACCGGATATCTGCTGCGGGAACGCGCGGGTGTGCGAGGGCGATAAGACCCTTCTCCGTCCGCATTTTTTGCAGAGCTTCGATACTGTGATCAGCGGCACCGAATATCTGAAAACGGAGCTCACACACCGCACCATGCAGATGGCTGTATGGCAGTATCTGTACAGGCGCGCGTTTACGGAGGAGCACCGGCTCCTGTTCGAGCCGGGTCTTATCCATGAGGACGAGCTGTTTTCCGTGATCGCCTTCTGCGAGGCGGAGACGGTCCTGCCCACGGACATCACCTTCTATACTTATTATAAGCGGGAAAGCTCGCTCACCACCAAAAAGGACAGGACAGATAACGCGGCATCGATCATAAAGATCTGCCGGCTGCTGGAGACGTATACCGAAAAGCTGGAGGACCGGCAGCTCCGGCGCAGCATACTGGACCACTGTGCGAGCATATACTATAACGTCTTTACGGACGCGGATCTGAAAGAGCATCCCGGGCTGCGGCTGGACAGGCAGTACCTGGCGCGGCATTCCCGGAGCCGGAAGAACATTCTCCGCCTGATCGTTTACTGTTTCAGCGAAAAGCTGTTTGACAGGCTGCAGCGGAAAAGGCGCCGCTGACGCCTGCCGGGAAAGAGACTGTACTGCGGAAAAGGTCCTGCCCGCCGCTTGCGCGCGGCCCGGCGAAAGCGCAGGCAGAAGAGGTCAGGGTCGGGAAGGCATCCGTGTTTTCGCGTTTACGGCTGCATTAAAGAAACATCCCCCAAAAGCATACATAAAAAGGCAGAAGGCCGGCAGGCCATCCGCGGCGGAGCGCGGACACCTGATCTACACGGCAGCGGCTTTCACAGGGCCGTGCGCGGCAGAGGAAAAATGAGCGGCAAAAGCAGGAGTGAAAAAGCATTTATCAATTCCGTCAGCGGCGTTGCGGACGAGCTGGTTTCACTTGCCTGCAATCTGGTCCTGACCAGAGTGATCCTGACCGCGTTCGGTTCGGCTTACAACGGCATTACCGCATCGATCATACAGTTTATATCCTGCATCTCACTGATGAGGGCCGGCATCGGCGGCGTGACCAGAGTCGCGCTGTACAAGCCCCTGGCGGAGAAGAACTATCACGATATCAGCGCGGTGGTCGCGCAGACAGAGAAGTTCATGCGCCGGATCGCGATGTTCTTTGCCGCGTTCGCTGTCGTGTTTGCCGCGATATATCCGGTCTGGGTCTCAAAGGAGTTTGACTGGCTGTTTTCGGCGTCCCTGGTCATCATCGTTTCGTTTTCCACCTTTGCCCAGTACTATTTCGGCCTGACCTACAAGCTGGTGCTGAGCGCCGACCAGCGGTTCAACGTCGTCTGCCTGGTCGATATGGCATCGAAGGCGCTCAACCTGCTCATCTCCGTCGTTCTGGTCAGAGCCGGCGCGGGGATCCATCTGGTAAAGCTCGGCAGCTCAGCCGTACATGTGCTCAGCCCGGTCTTCCTGTGTGTGTATACGCGCAGAGAGTATCACATCGATACGGGCGTGCAGGTAAAGACCGACCTGCTCAGGCAGCGCTGGGACGCGGTGGGGCATGAGGTGGCCAATTTTGTGAACAACAACACGGACATCATGCTCCTGACGTTCTTCACGGATCTCAGGACCGTTTCCGTGTATACGATCTATCACCGGGTCACCGAAAGCATCCATAACGCCGTGCTCAATACCCTGTCCGGTGTCGGTCCCGCGTTCGGGAACATGAACGCCAGAAATGAGCATGAGCTCATGCGTACGAACCTGCGCCTGTATGAGGTGGTCATCTTTTCCATGACCTCGACCGTTTTCCCGGCGGTCATGGTCATGATCACACCGTTTGCCGTGCTCTATACCCACGGTGTCACGGATATCGATTATTCGCAGCCGCTCTTCGGTCTCATCCTTGCCCTGGCGGGCGTTTTCACCTGTTTCCAGATCCCTTATGAAACGGTCGTGAATTCGGTCGGACACTATAAACAGACGCGCAATGCCGCTTTCGCGGAAGCGATCATCAATATCGTCATATCCGTTGCCTGTGTGATCAGGTACGGCCTGGTGGGCGTTGCCGTCGGCACGCTGGTCGCGGCGGTCTTCCGTTCCTTCCAATACGCGATATATCTCAGCAGGAATATCATTAAAAGGAGCCTGAGCCGGTTTGTATGGCATATGCTCCTGGCGCTGGCCATTTGCTTCGGTGTGTATTTCGGCTCGGAACTGTATATGATCGAGATCCGTACGGTCTGGGATTGGATATGCATGGCGGCGGTGACGACGCTCATCTCCTTTGCCCTGACGGCGGTGAGCGATCTGCTCTTCTACCGGAGCGATACGAAGGCGGTCCTTCTTAAGCTCAAAAACATGTTTTTCAGAAAGAGAGGAAAACAGGACCGTCAGGTATAAAGCCGGGCAGACAACGGGCGTGCCCGGGATGTTCGTGCCCTGCAGCCGCTTGCGGGCGGCCCGGAGCAGGCCGAAACAGCAGGCGGAACGGGCCGGAGGCAGGCAGCACGGGCAGAAGAACAATAATAAAAATGAGAGACCTGAGGCACAGCACAGGCCGACAGCATTAGGGGTGATCTTTTCAGCGTCAGAGATCGCTCTTTTCTTTTATATGTTGCGGATATTTGTTATTTGAAGTATCATTATGGAAACACAGCCGCAGAAAAGAAGAGAAGCATGGATCATTTTTCAAGGAAGATACTGGCGGAGACGGTCAGAGACAGGCGCATAAAAAAGAAAATGTCGCAGGCGGAGCTCAGCGCGGCGACCGGGATCAACCGCGCCATGCTGAGCAGGATCGAGCGGGAGGATTACCTGCCGTCGATCCCGCAGCTGGAAGCGCTGGCACAGACGCTGGGGTTTGACCCGGCGGACCTGCTGATCGCGGACGCGCAAAGCGGAAAGACACCGGCCCCGCCGAAAAGAAAGATCGCGGTGGCGGGCGCGGGGTATGTGGGCCTGTCGCTGGCGCTGCTGCTGGCGCAGCACAACCGTGTGCAGATAGTCGATATCATTCCCGAAAAAGTCGAACTGCTGAACAGGCGTGTCAGCCCCATCCAAGACAGCGAGATCGGGCGCTTCCTGACAGAAAAGGAACTCGACCTTACGGCCACAACGGACGGGGACGCCGCGTACCGGGACGCCGAGTATGTGATCATTGCCACGCCCACGAACTACGACAGCCGGAAGAACTTCTTCGATACCGGCGCGGTGGAGGGAGTGATCGATCAGGTGCTCCGCTGCAATCCCCGGGCGGTCGCGGTGATCAGGAGCACAGTCCCGGTCGGCTTTACGCGCGCCGTGCGGGAGAAGACGGGCAGCCGGAACATCCTGTTCAGCCCTGAATTCCTGCGCGAATCCGAGGCGCTCCATGACACGCTCTGTCCCTCGCGCATCATCGTTTCCTGCGACAGGGATACCGAGCAGGCGGCGCGTGAGTTTGCGGAGCTTCTGAGGCAGGGCGCCGAAAAGCCGGACATAGAGACGCTCTATATGGATTTTACCGAGGCGGAAGCGGTAAAGCTGTTCGCCAACACCTATCTGGCGCTGCGCGTTGCCTACTTCAACGAGCTCGATACCTATTCCGAGATGCGCGGCCTCGACACGCGCCGTATCATTGACGGCGTATGCCTGGACCCGCGCATCGGGACGCATTACAACAACCCTTCCTTCGGCTACGGCGGCTACTGCCTGCCCAAGGACACGAAGCAGCTGCTGGCGAACTATGACGATGTGCCGCAGAACCTCATCGGCGCGATCGTGGAGAGCAATCGCACGAGAAAGGATTTCATCGCGGACAGAGTGCTGCAGCTGGCCGGGTATCACCGCTTTGACAGCACCTGGGACAGGGATAAGGAGAAGGAGACCGTCATCGGCGTCTACCGCCTGAGCATGAAATCGAACTCCGACAATTTCCGCCAGAGCTCCATTCAGGGCGTCATGAAGCGCATCAAGGCCAAGGGCGCGACCGTGATCATCTATGAGCCGACGCTGGAGAACGGCAGCACGTTCTTCGGCAGCAGGGTCGTCAACGATCTGGGAAGATTCAAGAAGCAGAGCCGGGCGATCATCGCCAATCGCTACGATCCCTGTCTGGACGACGTGAAGGAGAAGGTCTACACGCGGGACATCTTCCGCAGAGACTGAACCGGGCGGCGCCGCGGAGCGAAGGGCCCCGGCACACATACGAAGCATTCGGCACAGCGAGCGGGGAGGAAGGATCATGAAAAAAACGGCGATCGATCTGAATAACAGGACGGTCCTGGTCACCGGGTCACCGGGCTTTATCGGGGCCGGTCTGGTGCTGCGGCTGCTGAAGCAGCTGCACGGCGGGACCGTGATCAGCCTGGACAGCATGAACGGGTATTACGACCCGGCGCTGAAGGAGTACAGGCTCTCGCTGATAGAGAAGGCAGCCGCGGATTCGCCCGTAAAGCATGTTTTCGTGCGCGGGTCTATCGCGGATAAGGCGCTCGTGGACGGCGTTTTTGCGCAGTACCGGCCCTCTGTCGTCGTCAATCTGGCGGCGCAGGCCGGCGTACGGTATTCCGTCGAGCACCCGGATATCTATATAGAATCGAACATTATCGGCTTCTACAACATCCTGGAGGCGTGCCGCCGGTACCCGGTTGCGCACCTGGTGTTCGCGTCCTCCTCCTCCGTATACGGCGGGAACAGGAAGATCCCGTTCAGCGTGGAGGATAAGACCGATGCGCCGGTCAGTCTGTACGCGGCGACGAAGAAGAGCGATGAGCTGCTAGCACACTGCTACAGCAAGCTCTACGGGATCCCCGCCACGGGCCTGCGGTTCTTCACCGTGTACGGGCCCGCGGGCCGGCCGGATATGTTCTATTATTCCGCCACGCAGAAGCTCGCTGCCGGAGAAAAGATCCGCCTCTTCAATCACGGTAAGTGCATGCGCGATTTTACCTATGTGGACGATATCACGGAAGGCGTGCTGCGCGTCATGGCCGGCGCGCCCGAAAAAGCGACGGGGGAAGACGGCCTGCCCACGGCGCCGTACGCCGTGTATAATATCGGCGGCGGTACGCCCGCGGACCTGCCCGTGTTTATTAAAACGCTTTGGGAGGAGCTGGTGCGTGCCGGCGTGCTCGCGCCGGATCACGATCTCGCGGCGCATTGCGAGCCGGTCGGCATGCAGCCCGGCGATGTGCCCGTCACCTGCGCGGACAGCAGCGCTCTGGAGACGGACTACGGCTTCAGGCCTTCGATCGGGATCCGGGAAGGGCTGAGACGGTTCGCCGAGTGGTATAAGGCATATTATTCCGAATAGGACAGAGATGCTTTTGGGCCCCTCCGGCTTTTGGCAGCGTCCCGGAAAACGCGGCCGGTCCGGCCTTACGGAAAGAACACATGAGGAGGGATATGGCATGATGAACGAAACGATCAGGCAGCTGTATGAGAGAAAGTCGGTGCGCGCGTTCACGGACCGGGAGATCCCGGACGAGGCGATGTATGCGATACTGAAGGCGGCCACGCAGGCGCCGACAGCCGGGAACCAGCAGCTGTACACGATCCTGGATATCACCGATCAGAGCCTGAAGGACACGCTCGCGCAGACCTGCGACAATCAGCCCATGATCGCCGCGGCCAAATGCGTGCTGATCTTCTGCGCCGACTGCAAGAAGTGGTACGACGCTTACTCCTTCGTGGGCGCGGCGCCGCGGGAGCCGGGGGCGGGCGATTTCCTGCTCGCCGTATGCGACGCCATGATTGCGGCCGAGAACGCCGTCGTGGCGGCGGAGAGCCTGGGCATCGGGTCCTGCTATATCGGGGATATCATGGAGCGCTATGAGACGCATAGGGAGCTGCTGCATCTGCCCGATCATGTGTTCCCGGTGGGCATGCTGATCTTCGGCTATCCGACCGAGGGGCAGCAGACCAGGAAGAAGCCGGAGCGCGCACCGCTGCAGTACGTCGTGCATGAGAACGCGTACCGGGAGCTTTCCGCCGCGGAGCTCGAAGAGATGTGGACGCCGCGCTGCGGGAACAGACCGTATGGGGAATGGATGAAGGCTTTCTGCGAGCGCAAATACAACAGTGACTTTTCCCGGGAGATGTCCCGTTCCGTGGCCGCGTTCTTGCGGCAGTTCCGCTGAACGCTTCCGCTGCCGGGCATTCGCAGTATGACCTGACAAGGGCATCGCATCCGCGGTGCCTTTTTTGATCGCAAAAACGGACGCGGCGCGGCTTCAGACCGGGCGGTCCTTTCCCGAAGCTGTTACGTTGCGTCCGCTTTATAACAAAATGTCGGAGAAAAACACATTTTTATCTTGCAATATAATGCATGAATATGTTACAATAGCGTATCATAATAACTATATAGTTATTAAAATAAAGGAATTACAGATGAACGAGAACGAAAAGCGCGAACTGTGTATCAAAATGGCAACAGATCTGCCGCTTCTCCGGAAGGCCATGGGCGTAACACAGATAGGGTTCGCTTCCAT
>R28__coassemble_842_pt1 | contig 10576 bp, 11 predicted proteins | sample R28__metabat2_high_PE_001 | metagenome-assembled genome bin R28
CCCGCGCTGCGCGAGCAGGCGAAGCAGGAGGGGCGCAAGGTGCGCGTGTTCTCGGTCTTCCTGAACACGCTCGCGCAGGTCAGATCCCTGCTCGGCGAGAGCTGCTTCGGCCCGGTCACGGGCGCGGTCAGTCCGCAGAAACGGCAGCAGATCGTGGACGAGTTCACGGCAGCGCCCGCGGGCGCGGTGCTCGCGGCGCAGATCCAGGCCGGCGGCACGGGCCTCAACATCCAGGCGGCCAGCGTGGTCATCCTCTGCGAGCCGCAGCTCAAGCCCTCCATCGAGAACCAGGCCATCTCCCGCGCCTACCGCATGGGCCAGGTCAGGAACGTGCTCGTGTACCGGCTGCTGTGCGAGAACAGTGTGGACGAGCGGATCATGGAGCTGCTCGAGGGCAAGCAGGAGATCTTCGATAACTTTGCCGAGGAATCGGTGAGCGGCGAGGAATCGCTGAACAAAGACGTGGACGCGCTCCTCTCGCTTTCCGAGAAGGACTGCATGGAGGCCATGGAGAAGGAGCTGCTCCTGCTCGGCGGCGCGGACGCGCCCGCTTCCGACGGGTCTGTCATCGCGCTGCCGCCGAAGTCTGACGGCGCGGAGGACGATATCTCCGGGTTCCTGAAATGATCTCTCAGACGGTCGCCCCGGCACGGGATTGAGTGTGTGCGCGGACCGTGATATAATACATATATGTGTGCGGCAAAGAAAAACGAACATGAGGGGATGCTCTCGGAACAGGCGTTCTGGAAGGCGGCGGCGGACCGCAGCCTTTCCGGCGCGTACCTGCTCTTCGGCGAGGAGGAGCTCACAAAGCTCATGGCCGTGGAGCGGGTCATGGCGCTGCTCGACCCGGTGGGGAAGGACCTCAATTATCTGGTCATCCGGCCCGGGGATAAGAAGGAGCTCCTGTACGCCTGCACACAGCTCCCGTTCTTCGATACGCTGCGGGTGCTCCGGCTCCGCGAATGGGACAAGGGTCAGGCGGGCTCCATGACCGAGGACGATACGCTCAGGCGCGTCGATCCCGCCACGGTCCTGCTCATAGAAATGCGCGGTGAGGAGAAGACGGACCCGTTCTATAAGTGGTTTGCGAAGAACGCGAAGGAGCGGATGGTCTATTTCGGCGCGTTTTCGGAGGACAGGGCGCTCAACTTCCTGCAGCGCGAGGCGGCGCTCAGATCCGTCCGGCTCGAAAAGCGCACGGCGCAGAAGCTCATCGCGCTCTGCGGCACGGACGGGTTCCGGCTCAGGAACGAGTTCTCCAAGGCGGCGGACGCGGTCGGTCCGGGCGGCACGGTGACGGAGGAGATCCTGCTGCGCGTCGTGAGCCCCACCCGGGAAGCGGAGGCGTTCACCATACTGGATCTGCTCATAGAAGGGAAGAAGAAGCAGGGAATGTACCTGCTCGAGCAGGATCTGCACAAGGATCCGCGCTCGCTCCCGTTCTCCTACGCCGGCCTGTTCCTTTCGCGGCTCAAGCCCATGCTCAGGGCGCGGCTGCTGCTCGATCAGGGCAAAAAACCGGCCGAGGCCGTCAACGCGCTCGGCGGCGGGTACTACTGCCAGAAGATCGTCGCGCAGGCGCAGAAGCGAACCGCGGCAGAGCTCAGGGAAGCGATCACCGCTTTCTCCGAGGTGGATACGAACACGAAGCTCGGCACCGCGGACCCCGATGAGAGTCTGGTGCTTGCCATACACCAATCATTTTAATCAGGAGGATATACCATGAAATTCGCGATCGTAGGCTGCAACACCGAAGCGGCGCTGAGTCTCCCGCACCATTCCGAGGTCATTACCACGCCCTACGGCGTAGTCAAGGTGCAGCATATCACCACCGCGGGCGGCAAGGAAGCGATCCTGCTCACCCGGCACAGCCTGTCCCTCACGGAGGACGCCTTTGAGACGAATTACCGCGCGAACATCTACGCGCTGTATATGTGCGGCGTGACGCACATCATCAGCATCTCGCTCGCCGGGAGCTGTGAATACACGATCAAGCCGGGCAGCTTCTGCCTGACCTCCGATTTCATCGATTTTACGCGTCTGCGTGAGAACACGTTCCGCCGCGAGCACAGGCTCGTCACGCACGTGGGCATGGACAACGACTTTGACGAGGAGCTGAACGATCACCTCGAGTCCATCATCAAGCAGCGCAATCTGCCCTACGGCGGACGCTGCATCTATGCCTGCACCGACGGTCCGCGCTACGAGACCGGCGCAGAGGTGCGCATGTTCCGCGAGCTCGGCGCGCAGCTCATGGGCGTAACGCTCGTGCCCGAGGCGCCGCTTGCCCGCGAGATGGAAATGAACTATGTCTCCATCAACATCGTTGCCCGCTACGGGACCGGCATGGACAAGTATACGACCGACGAGGACATCCTCCGCCTCTCCGATGAGCATAAGGGCGTGGCGCTCTCCATGGCGCTCGAGGCGATCGACACGTTCGAGGAGCGGGATAAGGAATAGTATTCAGGCAGCGGGCGTCGGCACTGCCTCTCACCCGCAGCCGGCTGATAACACTGTCCCGCGGGGACACACAGAACACCAATGGCGGGCAGGTCATCCCTGCCCGTTTATCACATGAGCAGGATCACGAAAGAAGAAACGAAAAATGACGAATGAACAGCTTCATGCGCAGGCAAAAGCGCTTTGCCGCGCGATCATGCAGGCGCCCAGCCGCTCCGGTGAGGAGGAACAGGTCGCGTCGGTACTGAAAGAGGCCATGACGCGCCTTGGCTACGACAGCGTGATGACCGATAAGAACGGCAGCGTGATCGGGTGTATCCGCGGCGACCGGCCCGGCCCCACGGTCCTCTTCGACGGGCATATCGACACGGTGCCCGTGAACGAGCCCTCCCTCTGGCAGCACGATCCCTTCGGCGCCGAGGTGGACGGGGACAGGATCTACGGGCGCGGCGCGTCCGATATGAAGGGTGCCGTCGCCGCCATGACCGTAGCCGCCGCCGCGTTCAAAGAAAAGACGGGCGGGCATTTCCCGGGCAGCGTGTATGTGGCGGGCGTGGTCTATGAGGAGCTCTTTGAGGGCGTGGCGTGCCGCACGATCAGCGAGCTCGTGAAGCCCGATTATGTGGTGATCGGCGAGTCCACGCAGCTCAGGCTGAAGACGGGCCAGCGCGGCCGTGCGGAGCTCGTGGTCGAGACCGAGGGCAAAAGCGCGCACTCCGCGAACCCGGAGAAGGGCGTGAACGCCGTGAAGCTGATGACGCGGTTCCTTTCGGAGCTCGAAAAGAGCTATGTGCCCACGGAACAGAAAGACCTGGGCCGCGGGATCATGGAGCTGACGGATATCATCTCCTCGCCGTTCCCGGGCTCGTCCGTCGTGCCGGAGAAATGCACCGCGACCTTTGACCGGCGTCTGCTCGTCGGCGAGACGGAGGAGAGCGTGCTGGCGCCCGTGCGCGCGATACTCGAAAGACTGCACGCGGCGGACGGGAGCTTCCGCGGCCGCGCGTATTTCAGGGAGCAGACCCTCGATTGCTATACCGGCGGCACGATCACGGCGAAGCGGTTCTTCCCCGCGTGGAAATACCCGGACGACGCGCCGTTCAATCTCGCCGCGATCCGCGCGCTCAGAAACGCCGGGATCGAGCCCGAGCTCACCGTCTATTCCTTCTGCACGAACGGCAGCCACTACGCGGGCGAGGCGGGCATCAGGACGCTCGGCTTCGGCCCTTCGCGGGAGGATCTGGCGCACACGGTGGAGGAATATATCACGCTCGAGCAGCTGTACCGCAGCGCGGACGGATATCTCGCGCTCGCCGACGCGCTGACAGCGCTCTGAGGAACATACTGTATATGACCGCCGTTGGCCGCGGGCTGCCGGCTACAGGGGAGGTGCACCATGTCCAAAGTCGTACTCGGTTTCTCCGGCGGCGTCGATTCCGCCGTCTCCGCCAGGCTCCTGCAGGCGCAGGGGCATGAGGTGCTGGGCGTATACCTGGATATCGGCACCGAAGCGCAGCGGGAGGAGTCGGAGCAGGCGGCCCGGACGATGGGCGTCCCGCTCAGTGTCGTGCCCGTGCGCGCGAGGCTGGAGGAGCATGTCTGCGCCCCGTTCACGGAGGCGTATCTGGCCGGCCGCACGCCGAACCCGTGCATCCTCTGCAATCCCGCGGTGAAGTTCAGATGCCTGCTCGAGGAAGCGGACCGGCTCGGCGCGCCGTTCATCGCGACCGGGCACTACGCAAGGAGCGAAAACGGCTCGCTCTTCAAGGGCCATCCCGATAACGACCAGAGCTACATGCTCTGCCGGCTCACGCGGGAGCAGGCTTCCCGGCTGCTGCTGCCGCTCGGCGCGTACAGTAAAAAAGAGGTGCGCGCCCAGGCGGAGGAGATGGCACTGCCGGCCGCGCATAAGAAGGACAGCATGGAGATCTGCTTCATTCCGGATAAGGATTACCTCGGCTGGCTCGCCGGCCGCGCGCCGCTGCCGGGCCCCGGCCCGCTCGTGTTCCGCGGGGAGACTATCGGCACGCACGCGGGGCTCTGCCGGTATACCGTCGGCCAGCGCTATCCGGGCATGATCAACGAAAGAAAGGTATATATTGCCCGTCTCGACGCCGAAACGAACACTGTCACGCTCGCGCTCTGGGAGGAGCTGTTCATGAAGACGGTGCTCGCGAAGGATTTTTCCTGGCTGTGCGAGCTGCCCGACGGGCCGTTTCCCGCCTCGGTGCGCGTCAGGCATACGAAGTGGGAGAACCCGCCCTGCACCGTGTACAGAGAGGGAGCGCTGGTGCGCATGGAGTGCGCCGAGCCGGTCCGCGCGCCCGCGCCCGGGCAGAGCGCCGTGCTCTATCAGGGGGACAGGCTCCTGGGCGGCGGGTTTATTTGCGGCGCGGCGGCGGAATAAACGCGCCTTATCCGTCAAAACGGCTCTTTTCAGCATCGGAGAAACGGTGTATGGTATAGTCAGAGAATATTAAGGAGGCCGTATCTATGGGAAATCATGTCTACAACACGCCGACCTTTTTCGGCATGACGGATCACAGCGATGAAAACGGGAATTTCCTCGGCTACAGCATGCCCGGCCTGTTCGAGGGCTCGGTGGACCATTTCGGCCCGAACGGCGAATATCTCGGCTCGAGCTATGAGGGCCTGTTCGGCGAGATGAACCACGTGGGCGCCGACGGCAGCGACAAGGGCTTCAGCATGCCCGGCATCTTCGGCGGCACGACGGACCATTTCAACGCGGCCGGGGACTATTCCGGCACCACCTACCAGGGCTTTTTCGGCAGCACCTATGACGGCGACGACCCGGAGCTCGGCCGGTTCGGCTCTCCCTTCGACGAAGACTGAGCGCGGCCGTAACGGAGAATACTTACTGTACAGGAGGATCAATGACTTTAGCGCAATCGGGCTTTCGGCCCGCGTATTATCATTTCTGCGCGTTCGGACTGAACGAAGAACGCAGACAGGCGCTGACCGGCTGGCCCGGCGCCGACGAAGCCACATGCATGCTCACCCGCGGCTATATCGACCCGGAGGCCGGGCTTACCCTGGAGGTGCTCGCCCTGGGCGCAAAGAAGGAGGAGAGATATATCTTCTTCAACGCGAACACGCAGAACCGCGTCATGTTCCGCGCGGAGGCGCTGCTGAATGAGGACTTCCTCTTCTTCGCGGACACGGACGGGCGCATCGCCGCGGACTACGCGGAAAAGCTCCTGCCGCTGCAGACCTATGCCGCGCCGGAGGCGATCGAAAAGACAAGGGAGATCTCCGTCCTCGATCCGTGCCGGCACCCGCTGTTCCCGGACAGGGTCAGGGTGGAGCTGAGACAGGAGGGCGTTGAGAGCGAAACGGTCTGGACGCTGATCGACCACGCGGAGGAGCACCGTATCGTAGCCCGGCTGCTTTCCACGCCCGAGCGCATGCGGGGGTTCGTGGAAGGGAACACGGTCGGCTTCTATCTCGATAAAGACAGCGCCGGGCATACGCTCGCCGTGGCCGAGCTGGACCCGGACAAATGGCTGACCCGCGAAGAGCTGCGGGACGGGAGCCTGCTGCGCGCCGCGATCAAAGCGTTCAATGAGCAGCGCACGGAGGAGAACTTCATCGAGCTCATCCTGCTGCTGCGCGACAGCACCGTGTACGTGCCCTGTCACGCGATCCTCGGCGATGAGGACCGGCAGGCGGTGCAGAAAATGGTCGAGGAGGCGGGCGAAGACCTGGAGAAGCTGAAGGGGATGACCTTCAGCAATACCGCGTCCGTGCGTCTGGTCCCGGACATCCTGGAGAACGGCGACAGGCTCTACTTCCCGGCGTTCACCTCCGTGGAACAGATGGGCGAATACGGCACGCACATGTCGAACATCCCGCGCACGTTCCCTGACGTGATCACGCTCGCGAAGAACAACGAGCAGAAGCCCGTCGCCATCGTGCTCGACGCGTTCACGACCCCGTACGCGCTGCCGGCGGATCTCTACAAGGTCGTGGAGGGGTGCCGCTCGCGGATCCGGGAGACGCCGGCGCAGAGCTGACGGCCCGGGCAGCGGTGATCGCGGTAAAACCTGTGACTGTCTGAAACAGAGAGAGGAGAAATATATATGAAAGAGATCACTCGTGAGGAACTGGAAGAAGACGCCTCACTGAAGAACGTGGCGGGCATCATTGCTTCGATAGCGCTCCTGATATTCTGTGTCGTGGGGCTCCTCAAAGAGCCTTCGGATACGAGAGCCGTCGCAGTGTGGGTCGTCATAATGGTATTGTGTGTGCTGCTGACGGTATTTCTGATATACAGACAGAAAAAGATACAGTCCGGCGATTATTTCCTTTCGATAGGGACCGTATGCGGTAAAGACTATTTAAACACGCAGGACGGAAAAGATTATTATCTGACCTTTCACTTTTCCGACAACCGGCTCCGTGACCTGAATAAAAGCACGAGCTATTGCCAATATGAAGACACACCCATCGGCGCGAAGTTCTATACGGTCGTTGCTCCCGGCAAAAAGAAGGTGCTCAAATGCTATGCGATGGATAAGTATACGCTGGCGCCCGAGCTGGAAAAGAAACTCAAATGACACGGCTCGGATAAGGGCGAAACGTGAACAGGCAGCGTAAGAACGGTAAGGCAGGGCTTGCTGATCCTGCTTTACCGTGTTTTATTCTCCGGGCGCCCGGACCCTGTCTGAGAGCGGCAGCGTCGGCCGTTTCGCGCGGATACAGACGTGCGGCAGGAAAACCGATTGACAGCAAGCAGACTATATGATATTCTTTACATGAGAAAAGCCTGTTGCTCCGCGGCGGTTTGCCGCGGGACGGGCTTTACTGTTCAATAAACACACGGGAGGAACGATCATGCGCAGATCATTGGCACTTGCACTGGCATTGCTTATGCTCTTTTCCCTGTTCGCGGCAGTCGGCTGCGGCGGAAAGAGCGAACCGGCCTCGTCTTCGGGGAGCGGAAAGAGCGAACCCGCCGCGCCTTCGGGAAGCGGAAAAAAGCCCCCCGCCGACGGAAACTGGACGGTCAGGGAAGGATATAAGAAAGACGGTGTGGGTATAAGCGCTCTGCCCGGTACGTCGCTGATCAAGCTCTCAGAAGGCCGGGAGTATTATCTTGCGAATTATAAAGGGGAAAAGCTGCTCGACGGGAAGTCCTTCCGGTTTATCAGCAACGAAGATTACGGATATATCGAGCTGACCGCGAAAACGGGAGAAGTCGGCCTTGCCGATGCAAAGGGTAAGCTCGCGGTCCCGCTCCGGTACGGAGCGGTCGAAGTGCGCTCGGAGCATGTGGTGCTGGGCATCATGCTGCGCAAGGCAAATCCGGGGGAGCGAAAGGAATACTTTGAGCTCGGCGGCGAGGGCGGTGAATACGTCCATGCCGACGTGGACATCTATTATGACGGTGTCAAGGTCGTGACGCTGCCGGAGAGAGAGTACTCTGTCGGGTACAGACATTACAATGAACAGTACGGCAAGTATTTCAGCATCGTCGATCCGACCGGCAAAGCGGTATGGTTCAACAGCAAGGGCCAGAAGACCGGCGCTGTCACCAGTCCGCGCGACGATGAATTTGAAGAGACCGTCCATACGCCGACGGGTATAAGCGCCTTCACAGCCGGCTGCACGCTGAAGGAAGACGAAACGGATATCCATTATTACTACGATAAAAAGAGCGGCAGCGTCCTCAACCTCACCGGAAAGGTGATGTTCACGCTCAGCGAGGCGGACCGGGAGAACTACAGATACGCGGACGTGTATTATGCCGGGAACGGCGTCTGTTTCAGAAACTCTAATAAATGCAGCTTCTATGACTGGAAGGGTAATAAGACCATGGAGGTCGCCAACGGAGAGGAAACTGTATATATAGCAAAAATGGGAGATTCTGTATATGTGCTGTATACGGACACCAAGGTCGCGTTCGCGGATATGGCCGCGGGCAAGGTGACCTGGCAGGATATCCCGGAAGGGTATGAGCTCTACAGTACGGGATACGAAAACTACTGCATACTTAAAAATAATGATGACGGGAAGAAGCAGATGCTGTGCACGCCCGCCGGTACGGTGGACCTGGGTGAATATACTACAAGCTGGTCCGATATGGGGCCCGACCTGCTGGCCGTCAAGCACAGGGATACGCACGAAGGAAAGCTGATCGACCTGAAGGGAAAGACCATCCTCGATGGCTGCGAGGCACTGAGCACCAACGAGGACTTCTGCATCAAGAACGATCAGGTATTCACGCTGGAATAGTGACCGGCGCCGCCGGGCGCGGTCCCGAAAAACGGATATAACAGTACAGCCGCCGGTCCTCCGGCGGCTGCTTTTATGCGGATACTGTTTTACGCGCCCGGCGCGGTACGTTCATTCTTCCCGCTCCCGGACCCCGGCGCGGCGGAGCAGCTTCATGGCGCCGCTCTCGCTGTAGCCGGTTTTGCGGCAGACCTGCTTCCAGCTGAGCCCGTCGCGGTAGCGGCCGAGCATGAGCGCCCGCTGCTCCTCACTGAGCGCCGCGAGCCTGTGCCCGAGATCTTTGGAGCAGGGGCGGTACCGGGTCCGCCGCTCCGCCCTGTCCGCTCTCCGGTAGCTTTCCGGGTCCTGCTCCGGCAGGCGGCGGTCGGTGACGGGCTCCGGCCTCAGCGCCGCTCTTGCCTCCCGCTCCGGGACGGACATGAGCTTGGCGAGCCGGTACGGCCGGTGCCTGTACGTTACCGCGAGGAACGCTCTTTTTTCCGGCATGGGTCTGCCTCCCAGGCATAGCACCACTGGTAGAGGTTCCGTTTCCGCTTCAGGCTGCCGAGCGTGCACAGGCCCTCGTTCGCGATGAGCCTGCGGCAGGTGCCGCAGCGCTGCTCGGGGGAAGAGGGCGGGGTCTCGCGGTCGTAATACCCGCGCGCGAGGAACCGCTGCCGCTTGCGCCTGTTCTCCGGCTCCTCCCGGATATCCGCCGTGAATTCGGGGCAGTCGAGCACCAGAAAGCTTTTCATGCCGCCCTCGCCCTTGCTGTGATAGAGCACGGTGGAGAGCGCCTTCCAGCCTTTGACCGGCTGGAAATATTTGCTCCAGCGGCAGCCGCCCGTCGCTTTTTCGCAATACCAGCACAGGGACGCCGGTCTGCGCCCGACGACCCGTTTTCCTGTTATTTTCATGTTTGGCTCCTGTGATCTGAGGATTTGTCGATAAAAAAACAGATATTCCCCTTACGCTGTGAAAGAATATCTGCCCGTACTGTGCACCGTCCTCAAGCCGTCCGCGTTCGCCTTTTTCCGTGCCGTGCCCGGCCGGCAGAGCGGCTGCGGGAGCGGTATACGGTCAGCGGCGGGAGGGCTTTGCGGTGCGTATTCATCTTTTCAGAGACGCCGGCGCTTTCAGCCGGCCCGGCGCACCGCTTTTTTGTTGATCTCCAGGATCACGTTCCCGTTCATCTGGATGATATAGCCGAGTATGTTCTCGCAGCAGGGGCAATCCATATACCCGGCCATGCCGCGCCTGATCTTCTTCACGCCGTTGCCGCACACGGGGCAATGCACAAACACGCTGTCCGTCCTGATCATCTTTCTTACTCCTTCATTCTCATTCCAATGTTTTGTACACTCCCACGGCCACTCCCTGAATGAGCAGCGTGTGTTCCCGCAGGTCTATCTCCTGCACGTTGAAATCGTCGTTCTCGGGTCTGAGGTATACGATGGGCGAATCGCCGTCCCGGTAAAAGCGCTTGAGCGTGGCGCCCTCTCCGTCCACCAGCGCGGAAACGATCTGGCCGTTCACGGCCGTGCTCTGCGGCCGCAGGAAGACGAGATCCCCGTCATCGATGCCGGCGTTTATCATGGAGCAGCCGTCGGCTCTGAGGGTGACGACCGGTCCGTTCACGGGCAGGGGCAGGGAAACATACTCGCCGCTGAACGTTTCCGGTTCCTTTCTCTCGCCGCAGGCAACGGCGCCCGCCAGGGGGATGGTCGCGCCCGGACGCAGGCTGCGCCGCCCGTCATACCTTACCGCGCCCTCTTTTTTCAGACGGCTCAGGTAACGCGTGACCGTGGAGCGCGGGATGCCCGTACCCGCCGCGATCTCTTCCTCCGTGGGCGCGATGCCCTCCTGCGCTCGGTAC
>R28__coassemble_845_pt1 | contig 10561 bp, 7 predicted proteins | sample R28__metabat2_high_PE_001 | metagenome-assembled genome bin R28
AGGTCACGTCCTTATAGTGCGTGGGTCCGGCTTTGATATCCATGGCTACATAGTCGATGAGTTTTCGCTGGATGAGCTCCCGCACGGTCTCCGGTTTCGTGCCGTTCGTATCGAGCTTGATCAGATAGCCCATGGCGCGGACCTGTTCGATGAACGGCAGGAGCCCCGGCTGGAGCGTGGGCTCGCCGCCGGAAACGACGCACGCCTTGAGCATGCCGCTGCGTTTGCTCAGGTATGCCAGCACTTCGCCTTCGTCGATCAGCGCCGCGTCGCTCGTGAGGATATGTTCGTTATGGCAGTACCAGCAGCGCATGTTGCAGTAGGGGACAAAGACCACCGCGCACGGCTTGCCGGGATAATCCAGCATGGATGTTTTCTGCAGACCCGCAATTAACATGAGACGATCACCAGTTCAGACTTAGAAATAAAGAAAGGAGCAGACCGGGCTGCTCCCAATATACTTTTACAGGGCGCTTACTTTCTCTTCCGCCTTCTTCGCCGCGCCGTTGCTGGCGCCGATGACGAACTTCTTGCGGAGCATATACTCCTCGCGTTTGCCGGGGTTATAGTTCTGCACAGGCCTGAGGTAGCCGACGACACGGCTCCAGACCTCCGCCGGGCAGCCGCACTCGGGACAGGTGAAATGCTCGCCCGCGATATAGCCGTGGGTCTGGCAGACGGAGAAGGTGGGCGTCAGGGAGATATAGGGCATCTTGTACTGCTCAAAGATCGTCCGGATGAGCGTCTTGGCCGTTTCGATGTCCTCGATCCTATCGCCGAGATACAGGTGCTGCACGGTGCCGCCGGTATAGAGGCTCTGCAGCTCGTCCTGCAGGTCCATGCACTCGAAGATATCATCGGTGTAGGTGACGGGCAGCTGCGTGCTGTTGGTATACTGCGGCTCCTCGAGACCGGACTGGATGATGTTCGGATACGCCTTTTTGTCCAGGCGCGCCAGGCGGTAGCTGGTGCCCTCGGCGGGCGTGGCCTCCAGGTTGTAGCTGTGACCCGTCTCCTCCTGGAAGCTGACCATGAGCTCACGCAGGAAATGCATGACGTCGAGCGCGAAGGTAAGGCCTTCCTGACTGCCGATATCCTTGCCAAGGAAGTTGAGGCAGCATTCGTTCATGCCGACGAGGCCGATGGTGTTGAAATGGTTGTACCAGTATTCGCCGGTACGGGCATAGACGTTCCTGAGATAGTGCGCGGAATAGGGGTACAGACCGTTCCTGGTCTGCTGCTCGATGATCTTGCGCTTGATCTCCAGGGAGACCTTGCCGAGCTCCGCGACCTTCTTGAGGCGTGCGAAGAAATCGTCGCGGTCGGTGGCCAGATACCCGATCCTGGGCAGGTTGACGGTGTATACACCGATGCTGCCGGTCATGGGGTTGCTGCCGAAGAGACCGCCGCCGCGCTTTCTCAGCTCGCGCTTATCGAGGCGCAGACGGCAACACATGCTCACCGCGTCCTCGGGAGAAAGATCGGAGTTGACATAGTTCGCGAAATACGGGATGCCGTATTTGCAGGTGATGCGCATGAAGTCGTCGACCACCGGGCTGTTCCACTCGAAGTCCTTCGTGATGTTGATCGTCGGGATGGGGAACGTGAACACGCGGCCCTTCGCGTCGCCGTGGAGCATGACAGCGCAGAACGCGCGGTTGAACATGTCCATCTGCTCCTGGAACTCGCCGTAGGTCTTATCCATGTACTGTCCGCCGATGATGGCAGGCTCATCCTTGAGCGTACGCGGGACCTTGATATCGAAGGTGAGGTTGGAGAACGGGCACTGGAAGCCCACACGGGTGGGAACGTTGATATTGAAGACGAACTCCTGCAGGCACTGCTTGACCTGATCGAAGGTCATGTTGTCGTAATAGAGGAAGGGCGCGCAGTAGGTATCGAAGGAGGACCAGGCATGGGCACCGGCGGTGGGGCCCGGGGTGGTGAAGGTGGAATTGACCCCCTGACCGAGGAAGGAGCGAAGATGCATGGCAGGACCGCGCTCGACTTTGCCCTCCACGCCCCCGAACCCGGCGGGCAGCAGCTGTCTGAGGTCCCAGCCCGCGCAGTAGGGGCCGAAGAAGCCGAGGTCATGGATATGCGCGTCGCCGCTCTCATGAGCCTTGCGCACATCCTCGGGATAGATCTCGTAGAGCCAGTACTTCTTGGTGAAGGACTCGCGGACATAGTTGTTGAGGCCGTTGACGCTCTTCTGCATGTTCGCGTTTTCCTTGATGCCCCAGTCCTTGTCGTCGAGGTAATCGCCGAACATATCGATGGTGGCGCCGATGAGCGCGTTGATCTCACGGGTGCCGCGGCGCTTCTCACGGTACAGGATGAACGCCTTCGCGGTACGCGCATGGCCGTTCTCGATGAGCACCTTCTCCACGGTATCCTGCACATCCTCCACGGAGGGGATGCCGGCTGTGAACGCGTTCTCCAGTCGCTCCAGGACCTCGTCGGTCAGCGTATCGGCGATAGCTTCGTTGGTGCCGCCCACCGCCTGCGCCGCCTTCCAGATAGCCGCCTTGATCTTTTCTCTATTAAAGGACTCGATGCGTCCGTCACGTTTTCTGATCTGATAAATCATGGTCTTTCCTCTCTCTTCTCTTGCTGTACTGTGAGTATAAAGGCAACAAAATATGCTGTCAATGACCGCGAACGTATACCATATCTTGTGGTTTATGCGAGTATTCGCTGAATAAAATGTGTGGATAAACGGATGTGGGACACGCAGAATCAATGACTGTGTATCTTTTGTCTGCAAACGGGTGTTTGTTTATACAAAAAAATTCTGTATTGAAATTGCATACCGCATATCTTTATAAATAATGTTTATGATTGGTTCATATTTGATTCATAAATCTCTAATAACTATATATTGTGTTCAATTTACGCCTGCTGCCACAATATATTGTATATATGTGTGCTATCACCAAGGCGGCGCGGAAGCGCTTTACCGGCGTGAAAACAGGGAAAAACAGCGTGCGGACGCCGTGTCCGGGCGGGGTACGGACGGATAAAAAAACGGCCCGCGCGTATTTCGCACGGGTCAGGGCATACCGTATATGGGGGTCAGCCGGCCGGCTTTTCCAGCGCGGCGATCTTCACGCTCAGGCAGAAGACCCTGAGCGCCTTTTCAAGCTCCTCCGGGGGCGGGAAGCTCGGCGCAAGACGGATGTGACTGTCCCGGGGATCGATCCCGTACGGGAACGCGGCACCGGCGCCCGTGAGGACCACGCCCGCGTCCTTCATAAGCGACACGATCCGTTTCGCGGTGCCGGGCATGGCGTAAAAGCTCACGAAATACCCGCCCTTCGGATCCGTCCAGGACGCGATGCCGAGCGGCGCAAGCTCCTCGTTCAGGATGCGCTGCACCAGCGCGAATTTAGGCGCGAGCAGCGCGGCATGCTTTTCCATATGCCGCAGTGTATGCGCCTTATCCTGCAGGAACCGCACGTGCCGGAGCTGGTTCAGCTTATCGTAGGAGATGATCCCGATCCCCAGGTGCTTCTGCGCCCGGGCGAGGTTCGCTTCGCTGCAGATCATGCAGCTGATGCCCGCGCCGGGGAAGGTGATCTTGCTGGTGGAGGCGAACTCAAAAAACATGTCCTGCGTACCGGCTGCTTCCGCCAGATCGAGTATCTCCGGAAACGGCACGTACGCGCACGCAAATTCATGCACACAGTACGCGTTGTCCCACATGACCGTGAAATCGGGCGCGGCGGGCGAAAGATGCACGAACCGATCCAGGACCGCCTGTGAATATACGATGCCGCAGGGATTGGAATACTTCGGCACGCACCAGATGCCCTTGACCGCGGGATCTGTGATGAGGGCCTCGACCGCGTCCATGTCCGGACCGTCCTCACGCATGGGGACCGGAATGAGCTCCATGCCGAGCTCCTCGGTGATCTTGAAATGCCTGTCGTAGCCGGGGACCGGGCAGAGCCATTTCACCTTCTCCTCTTTGCACCAGGGCCTGGGCGAATCCTTGCGCCCGAACACCCAGCAGCTGAGCAGCAGATCGTGCATGAGCTGGAGGGAGGAGCTGCCGCCCGCGAGCACGTTTTCCGGCTTCACGCCGAACATGTCCGCCCAGTACGCCCTCGCCGCGGGCAGGCCGAGCAGCTCGCCGTAATTGCGCGCGTCGATCCCGCCGTCAAAGCACTCTGCCGCACCGCTGAGCGAGGAGAGCAGCTCCGTGCTCAGATCGAGCTGGGCCGCGGACGGCTTGCCGCGCGCCATATTCAGCTTGAGGCCCTCCGCTTTCACGGCCTCATATTCCTTTTGCATGGTCCGCAGCAGGGCTTCCCTCTGCGCCGCGGTCAGTTCCGAATACTTCACAGTGTTTTCTTCCTTCCCCTGTTTTCTGTCTGCTTTCGCGAATTATGCATACATATACACGATAAAAAAGCTTATGTCAATAGCATAAGCCCTTTTATTTGCAATATTTTAAAGTATTTTTTCCGTGCATCAATTCCTGCATATTTTTGAATCAATTCCTGCATGTTTATGAATTATTTCCTGCAGGATGCCGAGGATCGGGAACAGCCAGAGATAGACCGCGTACAGTATGGAGCCGGTGGGAGCGCCCACGGTGGAGAGCGGAACGGAGCAGGCGATGCACCAGGGGATCACGGCGGCGATCACTACGGCGGTATTCTCGATCCTGAGCGCGAGCACACGCTTATCCGGCGTGAACTGCCGGCACAGGTCCGCCGTCAGGATGATGGCGAGCGTCTGATTGCAGGCCACGGCGGAGCAGAATGTCCCCGCCAGTGCGGTCGCGGTGAAAAAGCCGTGCCTCTCTCCGAACCGGAGCAGCCATGCGCGTACGCGGTCGAGCAGCCCCGTTTTTTCGAATATCCGCGAAAAGGCGCAGGAGAGGCACACGATCGCGGTGATGGAGAGCATGGAGACCAGTCCGCCGCCGCTGAGCATGGCGTTGATCTCGGCATCAGCGGACGTGTAGCCGGGCCAGAGCGTTTTCAGGACGACCGTCACCGGAGGCTTCTGAATGGTCAGGCAAAGCGCCGCGGCGGAGAGTATGCCCGCGAGCATGCTGAGCTTCACGTTCACGCGGAAAAGTGAGAGCACGAGCACGAGCACCGCCGGCAGCAGCAGCCACACGGAAAGGGTAAAGTCCCGGGAAAAGAGCGCTGTGACGTCCGTATCGGCCGTACCCGTACCGCCCCGGAGCCCGATCACGGTGTAAAAAGCAAGCGCGATCAGGAACGGGATCAGCCCGGTCCTGAACATGCCCCGCATGTTCGTGCTCATATCCGTATCCGTCACCTCCCGCACGAGCATGGCGCTGGTGGAGAGCGGGGAGCAGCGGTCCCCGAAAAAGATGCCGGAGAGCACGGCACCGCCGAGCATGGCCGGGTCGAACCCGAGCACGCGCCCGAGCGTAAAGGTGATCACGCCCATGGTCGCACAGGTACCGAACGAGGTACCGATCAGGAACGAAAGAAGGCTGTTGAGCAGGAACACGATCGGCAGGAACAGGCGCGGCGTGAACAGGTCGGCAGAAAGGCTCAGAATCTCCGGGATCGTGCCCGAGAGACGCCAGAGCGCCGTGAGCAGGCCTATGATCAGGAACACGGTGAGCAGGTTCCTGACCTCATACATGCCGTTCAGGACCATCTTTCCTATCTCTTTACAGGAAAACCCTTTTTTGTGCGCGTACACGGAAAACAGCACCAGTCCGCCGAGCAGGGCCCAGATCAGGCTCAGTCCGGTCAGCATGGCGACGATCAGCATGGCGCAGAATGTGAGAAGGATGATTATGTCCATAGATGTATAAGGCAGCCGGGGCAATATAAAGGATCGGGGGGAGACTTACCGGTGTCCGGACACCAAACAGTCTATATTATACACATTTTTCCCCGGAACGCGCATAAAAAAATAAAAAAGGCCGCCGCGTCTCATCGGGCGGCAGGCCGGGGATATCTGTACGGTAAACGCGGGCTCAGCCCTTCATGAGCGATTCAAGCCGCTTCATGGGCAGCAGTGCCGCCGCCAGGAGCGTGAGCGCGGTATCGATGCCGATCGTGAGCAGATTATATATGAAAGAATACGCCCATGGGTCCGCGTAGCCGAGCTCCAGCCCCGCCGAAGCGAAGAAGACCGCGCCCGAGACCGTGCTCGCGAGCAGGCGCGCCGTACCGCCCGCCGCGATGCCGGCATAGAGCTTCTTCGGGAACAGGGCCGGGATGCCGTAGCAGGTGAACGCCACAAAGTAATCGAGCACGAACTGGACCGGGTGCACGATATACGCGCCCTGGACCACCTGCAAAAGCGCATAGGCGAACGCGGCCGTGAACCCGTACGCCGGCCCGAACACGTACGCGTAGAGCATGATCGGGAGCATGGAGCAGAGCGTGACCGAGCCGCCGAAGGAAATGGAGAAGAGCTTGAAATAGCTCAGCACAAAGGAGAGCGTAAGGCACAGCGCGCCGTAGACGAGCGCACGCGTGCCCTTTTTGGGCGCTGCGCCCGCTCTGTCATAACGCCGGGCGGCAATGACCAGTACGGCAGCCAGCGCGACCGCCACAAGAAGCAGTATGAGTTCCGTGCCCTGCAGGCCGGCCAGTTTCTTTAACAGCTTGAATTCCATATACCCTGTCTTTCCGCAGACCTTCTCCGCCGGTACGGTATTTCGCGTACGTTCAGCCGCGGCTGACCGTGCGTCCCCGGCGGGCAGGGCGCTCCCGGCGTCTGTCCGGGAAGGGAGAAGCAAACCGATGCGCAGGACCGTCGGTCCCTGCGCGAAAGGGCAGCAAAAAGGCCGCCCTATGGGCGGCCCTGCATAAAAAGCGTTCTTGCATCACTTCCTACGATGGCATTGCCCAACAGGTTCAAAGGGTGCTTCTCAGCCGTTGCCGGCGCCCCTGTGTTTGCGTTGCCATGGTAGCGCGATTTTGCGGAATTGTCAAGGGTTTTTCGCCCGCTACTCCTCCGTGTTCATACGGCTGGCGAGGAAGAACCCGCCGCCGAGGCAGACGAGGGCGAGGATGACGGTGAGCGGCGTGAGAGAGGCGCCGAACCCTTCGCCGAAGCAGGTCGCCTTCACAAAGATGGCGTAGGGCGAAGAGAGCATGAGCCCGATGATGCCGTAATAGGTGGGCACGGGGTGCTTATCGAGGAGCCACTTGACGAGCTTGGAAACGAACAGCAGCCCGAGCAGTACGCCGATGCCGAACGGGAGCAGCACGACGATATGCCGGCCGATGGCAACGGTGTTCCAGGTCAGCACCGCGATGATGAACATCTTCAGATGCCCCATGATGCTGTGGTAATAGCCGAGCACGAGCATGACCATGGAGCCGGAGATGCCCGGGATGATCATGGTCCCCGCCGCGATGAAGCCGAGCAGCAGCGCGAGCAGTGCCGAGGTGAATCCGCTCGAGAGCGTATCCTCCGCGCGGTAGACATAATAGTTCTCCCCGTTCAGCGCGAGCGTGCCGTCCGTGTTCCAGCCGGGCACGACCGCGTTCTCAAACAGGAACACGTCCTCCTGATCGTCGTCCTCGAGCAGCATGCCGTCAAAGAATACATCGGTCTTATAGCCGGAAAGGCCGCTCACGGGCGAGACCAGCTTGTAGATGACCATCGTATCGCCCGTCTTGCTGACGGTGAGGCTGTCGCCCGCGTCTTCTTTGCTGAGCACGATACGGTCGCTGACCGAAAGCGCGTCACCGCCGCCGAGCCGGTTGAAGTTCTCGGCAGACGTATCGTTCAGGTACGGGAGCGCGACCATGATCACGATCATGATCACGAACACAGCGGCGCCGAGCCAGCTGAAGCCCTTGCCGCGGACCTGTTTGATCAGCATGGGCAGCGAGCCCAGGATCAGCCCGACGAACGCGAGGATCGTCAGAAACTCGAACCGTTCCAGCAGCCAGGTGATCACAAAGCTCAGCACGCACACGCCGAGCACGATGCCCAGTGCGTAGGGGATCAGCTTTTTGATCGCGTTGCGGCGGATCTCTTTGTTGCTGCTCGTGATGGAGACGGCGTCTTCATACACGCCGATGGTCAGCAGCATGCTGCCGCCGCTCACGCCGGGGATGACGACGGCGAGCCCGACGAGGGTGCCCTTTAAGATGGCCCAGAGCCAGCTGAGAAGTTTCTTGGGGTCCATATATATCTCCTGACAGTTCATGACCGTATTGTGCGCGGCTGACGCGGGAGCTTCTGCTCCTGCTGCGCGCCGCGAAACAGTATACCGTATTTTCCCGCTATAAACAAGGAAAGATTTTTCACGCGCGCAAAAAGGACCGGGGGACGTTCCGACGCCGTTTCCCGGAAAAAATCCAAAAAATTCACAGCTTTCCGGTTTACTGCGGCGTCCGGCGTGCTATACTTCTGCTGTCGTTCGAATAAAGGCCCGTCCTTACACGCGGACCGGCGGACGCGGCGGCGCCTTTTTACGCGCCTGATACAAGGGCGGCCGCGGCACCCCGTTTTCGGGCGGCAGACATTGAAACAGGAGGACAGCGGATGTATACTGCTTTGATATTAGGTTGTTTGAAGGTATTTTTCTGCCGGGTGCTCGATGTGACGCTCGGCTCGCTTAGGACCGTGCTCGTGGTGCGCGAGAAGAATTTCGCGGCCGCGCTGGCGGGCTTCTGCGAAACGTTCATCTGGTATATCGTGGTGCGTGACGCGCTCAACTTCGAAGGGCCCGTGCTCCCCATCGCGCTCAGCTACGCGTGCGGATACGCGACGGGCACGTTCGTGGGCGGTTCGCTGGCCAAGCGCCTCATCGGCGGGCATGTGACCGTGCACACGGTGACCGGAGAACGGAACGAGGCGATCCCCGCCGCGCTGCGCAAGGCCGGCTACGGCATCACGGTGCTCAATGTGGAGGGCAGCGAATACGGGGAGGCGAAATACCTTATCCTGGCCGACCTCGATAAAGCGCAGCTCGCCGAATTCGAAAAGCTCGTAAAAGGCATGGACCCGAAGGCGTTTTTGCTCGTTCAGGAGACGAAGCAGACGCTGGGCGGGTACCGGCGCCCCGGTAAATAAGCTTTGCTGCGCCCGGGTCAGCCCGCGGCGTTTTCCCCCGCCGGATCTGAATGCATGCCCGGAAAACCTGTTTATCGGATCATATTTACGGTTTGCCGGTCTGTTCATATCCGGTCCACTATAGGTTTTTTTGTTATACAAAGCGCGGCACTCCCGCGCAAAAAATCCGTACCTGCATGCTCCTGTGCCCGCGGCACAGGTACCTTCCCCGGCCCCCGGCAACCGACAACGGATCCCTTCTGTTACCTGTACTTTCACCGGACCGCCTCCGCCGGACAATGCAAGACCTTTACGTGAATGCCTATGCCGAAAGAAAGCCTCTGGAGTAAAAACTATCTGCGCGTGTTCCTCTCGAACCTGCTTCTGATGGGGATCAATTTCATGATCCCGAGCGTGTTCGTGCTCTTTCTCGCCGACCGCGGCGGCACGGATATGGAGGCGGGCGTGGCGGCGTATCTGTACTCGTTCATCGGTGTCATAGCGCGCCCGCTCGCGGGGCGGCTGCTCGATACGAAGGAACGGCGCGTGATCACGCTCGTGTGTCTCGCCGCGCTGGCCGTTTCGGAGCTGAGCTATATCGTGATCCCGGTCATGGCATTCCTCATCTTCAACCGTGCCGTAACGGGCTTTTTCGTGGGCGTCGCTTCCACCGCGCTGACCACGAATGCCTATGACACGCTCCCGCCGCAGCATTTCAATGAGGGCGTGGGCTACTTCGGGTTCAGCAACGCGATCGCGACCGCCATCGGGCCCGGGCTCGGTCTGTTCCTGTATGAACAGGGCGGCGCGGTACTGCTCTTCTCCGTCATGGCGCTCATGATGGTCGGCGCGCTGCTGCTCATGCGCTCGTTCGCGTTCCTGCCCGCGCCCGGCAAAGTGACCGGCCGCGTACAGCTGCGGGATCTGCCCGGCAGGTTCATTGAAAAGCGGTCCGTGCCCGCGGCCGTGATGGAATGCTTCTGCGCCGTGGCAAGCGGCGCCATGACCACGTATATGGTCCCGTTCCTGCTCGAGCGCGGGATCGGCACCACGGGCATCTACTTTGCCTGCCAGGCGAGCGGCACGTTCTGCTCCCGGCTCTTCCTCGGCAAGATCAGCGACCGGTACGGCGAGGGGCCGCTCATCTATATGAGCGTGGGCCTGTTCTCGTGCGGGCTCTCGCTCATCGTGTTCGGGCCGGCGCTCTGGTGCCTGTGCCTCGGCGGACTGATGATGGGGTTCGGGTACGGGTTCACGGTCACCGGTCTGCAGATCATGTCGGTCCGGATCGTACCGCCCGAACGGCGCGGAACGGCCGCGGCCACCTATGCCTGCGCGTGGGATATCGCCGCGGCGCTCGGCGGGCTGCTCGGCGGCGTGCTCGTGACGTATCTCTCCTATACGGCCGCGTTCGCCTGCCTGCTCGCGCTCTACCCGGCATATTTCGCGTCCTATTTCTTTTTCTTCCGCCACCATTCTTCCGCTTTTCATCAGGCAAATCATGTGATATTATAAATATATCCCGTATCGGGGCAAAAATACA
>R28__coassemble_853_pt1 | contig 10457 bp, 7 predicted proteins | sample R28__metabat2_high_PE_001 | metagenome-assembled genome bin R28
GCCCATCTTCTCCGCGACGCCTCTGTTTGAGGAGGATGCCCCCGCCGAAGAGCCCGCGCCCATCTTCAACGAGAAGAAGCCCGAGCAGCCCGCCCGCCGTCCGAGCGTAGCAGACAACACCTTCACCGAGCGCGATATCCGCCGCGATTATTCCGCAAAGCCCTCCAGCAAGCTGGAGATCCCCGCGTTCCTCCGCAAATAAGCTATTGAACTTCATGAGCGCCGCCAAACGCGGCGCTCATCTTACATTAGCTGATGTTTTCCGGCAACCGGCGGTCTGCATATTTTACGGGCGCGCTCCTCTTTACGGCGGGCGTGCTTTTGATATGCCTGTTCGCGGCGCCGCCCGCCGCGGCCGCCTGTGCTGCCGCTGTTTTCGGTGCGGCCGTATGCGCGGTATCGATCCTCAGCCATAAAGAAAAGCTTCGCGGGAGCGGGGCGCTGCGGATCGCGCTTGGGGGGCTCCTCTCGGGGGCTGCGCTGCTGCTTGCCCTGAGCGCGCTGCAGGAAGATGCCCTGAGGACGCTGCTCGCGCTGTCGCTTGTGAGCGGATTTACCGCTCTCGGCGGTATGCTGTTAAATAAGGAAGCGTTCAACCGTGCCAGAGCGCTCTGCCTGCTCGCCGTGCTTCTCGGCGCGGGGCTCGGCTTCGCCTTTTCCGGGCTCAGCGTAAAAGGCGCCTTGGCGGCGCTGCTGTTTGCCTCGGGCAGGCTCCTCTTTATAAAGAGCAGCGCGGGAAAGACGCGCCCGGCCGTGCTTGCCGGGTTTTGCTGTGCCGCGTTAGGGCCGGCTCTCGGTGCGCTTGTTTTTCACCCGCCTGTCCTGCCGCTGCCGGACGCACCGCTGTGGTGGGCAGGACCGCTCTGTGCCGGTGCGGGGGCTGTGCTCATGGGCACCTCACGGATCGACCGGAGAGATGCCGTATGGATGCGCGCGGCCGCCCCGTTCCTGCCGCTGCTGTTCTTCCGGCCGCTGTTCGATTCTGACACGGCGGTGCTTGCCTGTATGCTCATGAGCGCGGGCGGTGCGCTGTTCGACCGTTTCGTTCACGCGCCCGTGCGGTATGTGACCGGCGAGGAGCGGGAGCTGCTCCGGGACCCGGTGCCCGTCCACTTTTACAACGGCGTGCTCTGCCTGCGCCATCCGTTCCAGCGTTTCACCTCCGCGGCAAGCTTCTGCTTTTTGCTCATCAACAGCAACCGCGGCCGTGACCGGCGCTACCACGCGAACGCGGAGACGCTCCGGCATGAGTACGGGCATACCCGCCAGGCAAAGGCGCTCGGCGTTTTCAGGTACTGGCGCTATATTGCCATTCCGTCCATGACCGGGTATTATAAGAAGGTGCCCTACGCCGCGTACTATAACCAGCCCTGGGAGCGCGGCGCCGACGTGTTCGGCCATGTGGAGCGGACCGTGCACACGCCCGGCTCCGAACGGGAATGGGACAGATATTTCATACAGGCCCTGCCCAAGCGCAAACGGGCCAAATATATAAAACAGGAAGGAAATACTATGATCAAATTTCTGAGTGACTATCAGGAAGGCGCCTGCCCCGAGATCATGGCCGCGCTGGAGGCGACCAATCTGGAGCAGTCGGAGGGGTACGGTGAGGACGCACACTGCGCTCGTGCCCGTGCCCTGATCCGGACCGCCTGCCAACGCGAGGACGCGGATGTGCATTTTCTCATCGGCGGCACCTCCTGCAACAAGATCCTGATCTCCGCCGCGCTGCGCCCGTTCGAGGGTGCGCTTTGCGTGCAGAGCGCGCATATCAATTCGCACGAGACCGGTACCATTGAGGCCTCCGGGCACAAGGTCATTGCCCTCCCCTCCCCCGACGGGAAGATCACGGCACAGCAGATCGAGGAGACCATGGCGGCGCACTGGGCGGATGAAACGCATGAGCATATCGTGCGGCCGGGCCTCGTCTATATCACGCACCCGACCGAGGGCGGTCTGCTCTATACGCTCGATGAGCTCAAAGCGCTGCGCAAGGCCTGCGACAAATGGGATCTGTACCTGTATCTGGACGGTGCACGGCTTGGCTACGGGCTGGCCGCGGAGGGCGCGGAGATCACCCTGCCGGATATCGCGAAGTACACAGACGCTTTCTATATCGGCGGCACAAAGGTCGGCGCCCTGTTCGGCGAAGCGATGGTGCTCCTTGCCCCGTCGCTCAAGAAGGATTTCCGGTATATGATCAAGAACCAGGGCGGTCTGCTCGCCAAAGGCCGGCTGCAGGGCGTACAGTTTGAAACGCTGTTCACCGACGGACTGTATCAGCGCCTCGCCGCTCACGCCGTGAACGAGGCACTGCGCCTGAAAGCCGCGCTGAGGGAAAACGGGATCCCTCTTCTGTTCGATTCGCCTACGAACCAGCAGTTCCCGCTGCTCACACCCGAGCAGCGCAGAAAGCTCGCTGAGAAATACGCGTTTGAAAGCTGGGGGCCTGCCGTGGACGGACGCGAGCCCGTCCGGTTCTGCATGAGCTGGGCCACACGGCCGGAGCATGTGGACGCGCTGATCGGGGATCTGCGCACACTGTAAACAGCAGGCACTGCGCCGCACCGTAAGGCGCCGGGGCTTTGTGTGCCGACGTCGCTGCATAAAAACCTTTTCCGGGGAGAAATGATCATGGAAGAAATACTGCGTCCCGGCGACACGGGACCGTCTGTGGAAGCACTGCAGGTACTGCTCGGTGAAGCGGGATTCGAAGTTCCGGTGACCGGCTTGTACGATGAACACACCCGGGTGCAGGTGCTCGCTTTTCAGCAGAGCCGTGGCCTGCGTGAGACCGGGGAAGCGGACAGCCGCACCCGGGCATTGCTCACCCTGCTCTCGCGGAACGACCCGGACGAGCTCTCTTTTTTCGGAGACGCCGATAAGGACGGCATGCTGACGGCAAAGGACGCGCTGCTGCTCGTCAAAGCCCTGCTCACGCCCTCCCGGGAAAGAGATCTGAGCCTGTTCGACGCGAACGGGGACGGAAAGATCGATGAAAAGGACGCGATCTATCTTGTGATATGCCTGTTCGGCAAAGAGCGCGTCCGCTCCGTCCGGGAACGGCACACCGAAGTGACCGCTCCCGCGGCCGTATGCGCTCAGGCCGTTCTGCAGGGGCTTGAAGGCGAGACACCGCTCAGGCAGGCGATCGTCAGGGACGCGCTCAGCTTTGCCTTTTGTCCGCTTTCCGAACCGCTGCGGGCATACCCGCGCTCACTCTATCTCTGGGGGGCGGACCTGTATACGGAAAAGAAAGAGCTGTTCTGCCCCGCCCCGAAGGATATCGAGTTTGCCGCGCTGAAAAAGCCCGCCTTCTTTAACGAAGGGCGGCGCGAGCTCATGCTGCGCGCTCTCGCCGCGGAGCGGCTCAGTGCGGCCGACTGTTCCGGCGCGATCGTGGGCCTTTGGCGGAAATTCTCGCTCTGCGCTCCCGATTTTGACGCGCCCTCGCCCGTGCTCATGAATATGGGCAAAAAGATTGGCGCGGAGGAGCTGCGCCCGGGCGATCTTGTCGGTTTCCCGGGTCATATAGGTATTTACGCGGGCAGCGGTGCCGTTATAGAATGGGTGGGCGGCGCGTACGGCTGTCAGCTCACAAAACTGTTTGACCGGCGGTGCTGGTCCTTCACCGAGCGAAAGCTCATCATCATGAAAAAACAGTTCGAATCCTTCACCAGACCCGACTGCCTGGCAGATTGAGCCGGCGGTCGCCGTCCCGGTTCATCCTTTTCGTTTGGAGCGATCGCATGTATTCCTGGAGTTTGGTCTTCTTTCTTAACAGTATTTTGTTCGGCGTCGGTCTTGCCATGGACGCTTTCTCTGTTTCCGCAGCCAACGGCCTGCATGAGCCCGAGATGCCGGGAACGCGCATGAGCCTCATCGCGGGTACCTTCGGCGGTTTCCAGATCGCCATGCCGCTCATCGGCTGGGTCTGTGTGCATACCGTGCTCGAGTTTTTCTCCGCGTTCAGCAAATGCATCCCCTGGATCGCGCTGCTCCTGCTCCTGTATATCGGCGGGAAAATGCTCCTGGAGGGGATCCGCTACAGGGAAGGGGAAACAAAGCCGGAGCCTCTCTCCGCGCGTCTGCTGATCGTGCAGGGGATAGCCACCTCCATCGACGCGCTGAGCGTGGGCTTTACGATCGCGGAGCTCCCGTTCCTGCAGGCGCTGACGGAATCGCTCATCATCGGCATCGTCACCTTTTTCATCTGTATCGGCGGCCTGCTGCTCGGCAGGAAGCTCGGGACCAGGCTCAGCGGCAAGGCGTCCATTCTCGGCGGTGTGATCCTGATCGCCATTGGGCTGGAGATATTCATCAGCAGCTTTTTTGCCTGATCCGTACGCATAAACAGCGCCCGTTCCGTATGCCGCGGAACGGGCGTTTTTCGTACTTTTTCTTTGTGCCGGTGCGTTTATCTGAGACCGAACTGAGACTTCATATATACCTTGCCGCCCTGGAACGTGATGGACGCGTTGGCGATGCCCGTGGAATCCGTCCAGGTGTAGATCGCGGTCTTGTAAGCGGCAATCCCGATATCGACCTCGCTCATCAGTACACCCTCCTTGCCGAAGATGGCACAGACCTGCTCGTAAGTCATGCCGGTGTTGATCTTGTTGAAATTCTCCATGGTCACGCCCGAATCACCCGCCGAGGCACCGGTCGAAGCGCCGGAACCGCCGTCGGAGAACGCGATGCCGTTCACCATGAACATGAAATCATCGAGATACTCTCCGTATTCCGTGTCCTTTGCCTGTACGCAGACGAGGAACAGGACCTCCTTCCTGCTCTCACAGAACACGAGCACGGCATAGATGGTCTCCTTATCGTTATCGGTGTAAGTGCCCTTGACCGCCGGGCAGCCGGCTACGGTGAGGTCCTCCACGGCCGTGCGCTTGCACTTGCCGATCTTGTTCATCAGGTTATCGAGCATATCTCCCTTCCGCGCGGAAAAATCTTTTGCCGTGACGGACCCGCTTCCCGAAGCGGTGATCAGGAGTCCCGCGGCAGTCTCGGCCCCCTTTTCGTTATAGGAATAGACGCCTTCTTTCGTTTTCTTATAGTAATCCGGGACCGGAACGGTGAAGCTGCCGAATTCCGTGTCGGCGCTGCCGAAGAACAGCGACGGTGTATCACCCTCCACGCGGGTAAATCCGCTGAAGAGCAGGCACAGTGCCAGAACGAGCACAAGGATCGATACCGAACGTTTTTTCATTGTCTGATTCCTCCTGTTTCTTTATTCATCCTGCTTTGCTCCGTTCATCACTTCCGTGACGAACCTGTCGAGCGCTTCCCGGGCCGCGGGAGTAAGCTGCTCAAGTATCTGTCCGGGAAACGGTGCCGACGCACCGCCCGGCTGCGGGAGAGCGTATCTGTCCCTGTCCAGAAGCGCGTCGGTGCTCACGCGGAGCGTGTCCGCGAGCAGTATCAGCGTCTTCAGGCTCGGCTCTATCTCGCCTGCCTCAAACCTGGCGATCGCGGCTCTGCTTACACCGATGCGTTCCGCCAGCTGTTCCTGCGTATATCCCGCCTGCTTCCTGGCCTGCTTCAGGCGTTTGGCCAGGCACATCATACGTGCCATCCTTTCGCACCCCGTTCCATCATAGCGAATTCGGGATGACTTTTACATCCACTGTGAGTTACAGTGTTCTTACCGTGAGTTGCATATCCGTCTTTCATGCGGCAGCCTCCTTACTCTTAGTAGCGGATCATCCGCTCTGTAAAGGGGCTTGTAATTTTTGCGGTTTTTTGAGGAGCCGCGTTCTTCCGCGCGCCCGGTATCGGTACAGCGGCAGACCGGATAGGCAGCGGCACAGAAAAAGCGTTCCTATATTAATAAGACGCCTTGAATTTTGTACCGGTTGCTGTTATAGTTAAATTAATAATGGGGTTATATAAGGAAAGGACGGTCCGCTATGGAGACAAAGAGTGGCAAGCCTATAAAAGCTACCTGCTTCCGCTGATCCTGGGAGGCATTCTGCAGGCTTTGCCGACACTGTCTCCGGGTAGCAGGTTCCTGATCACCGTTTCTGCGCTGACCTGGCCGTTTTTCTTCCTGCTTGCTTCCCGCCGCGCGCCGTCACGGAAACAGTTCTGGCTCGTCATGGCGGTGCTCGGATTCTCCAAGTTCCTTCGCACCATGCTCCTGTACGGTGCCTCCCCGCTTTATATTCTGGGTGTTCTGGTCATTTCCCTGCTCATCGCGCTGTGTGAAACGGTGGCTTTCGGAGTCGACAGGATCCTTACCCGCCGCGATTCGCCTTTTTCTTCTCTGGTGTTCCCGCTCCTGTTTACCGGGACCACCTGTCTTTCTCAGGCGCTGAGCATAGGTAATCTCACCGATCCCGGCGCGGCGCTCGCTTATCTTCCCGCGTTAGCGCAGATAGCCGGCATGGTCCTGGAGCACGGGCTCTGCTTCATCCTGACCTGGATCAGTTCCATGCTCGCCATCGCGCTGGACGGTCCGAGACGGCGCCGTATAGTCTGTCTCAGCGTTTGTGTCCTGCTCACCGTCTGTCTGATCTGTTTCGGGCTGACATGTCTGTCCGGGCGCGGTGAGCCGAACAGCAGTATCCGGGTCGCCTTCTGTACCTCCTTCGACGAGGATTTCGACACCGTCTCCAGCAAAAGGCCCGCGGAGGAATTCATCGGGCTTATCGACCGCGAGCTCAGTGAAGCCGCCGGACAGGGCGCGCAGCTGGCTGTGTTTGCGGAGGAGCACACCTGTTTGAAGGCGGACGCTCTGTTCAGCTCCATTGATACGATCTCCGGCCTGGTCAGGCAGTACGGGATCCCCACGCTGCTCCCTATCGAGGTCACCATGAGCGAGGGGATAAAGAACATCAATGAAGCGATCCTGTTCGATAAGACCGGTACGCCTGTGCTCACCTATGTGAAGAGCAATCTTGTCCCGCTCGTGGAAAGCGCCTTTTATGAAAAGGGACAGAATCCGATCGGGCAGGCAGTGATCGAGATCGGCGGAAAAAACTATACCCTGGGCGTTTTGATCTGCTTCGACAGCAACAATGCCGCGTTCGTAAGGAAACTGGATCCCGATACCGAGATCCTCCTCTGCCCGTCCTGGGAGTGGTTCAGCTGCAACCGTGAACAGGAGCGCACGGTCATATTGCGCGCCATAGAGAATGATGTAACGGTCATAAAAGCGACGCAGGAAGGGTTCCACCTCGCGTCCGACCCATACGGTACGATCATTTTCTCGGAGAGCACCGAGGGGAAGAGCGCAACGGTCACCGTCGCGGACATTCCCGTCTACCGTAAATCGGCAGACGAGGTCGCCCCGGTACTGCCTTCCCTGAACGCGACCTCTGCCTGCGAGCTCTCCAGCGCGGTGATGGTGCTCATACTGTTTGTTGCCATGTGCTTCCAGCTCAGGAATTCGGACAGAAAATCGCGTATTTACATCGCCTGCCTGTTCCTGACACTGCTCGGACTGCTGTTCGACGCGTTCTCCTATATTTTTGACGGTTCCCAGTGGAGCAACGGGCTGTGCTTCCTTGTGAATCTGTGCTCGTATATATTCGTGGATGTGATCATGATCGCGTTCGCGATGTATTTCCACGCCCTGCTGACAGAACGCCGCGGCGCGCATATCCGTATGGTGTACGCGTCCATGCTCCTGCCGCTGCTGGATATCATCTTCCTGATCTACGCCGCGGCGAGCAAGCGCCTGTTTACCGTTACCAACGGTCTGTATGCCGCCGGCCCGTGGGATACCTATTCCGGATTCGCGCCCTTTTTCAGTATTCTGTTCGTGCTCATCATCGCCGTGATGAACAGGAAAAAGCTGAACGTACGTGAATACAGCGCCATTATCCTGTACATGGTCCTGCCGCTCGGCGCGAGCTTCGTGGTCACCTTCATCGGCGGCGTCGGCTCGCTCTCCTATGTGGCCGTTTCGCTCTCAATGCTCATACTGTTCGTGCTCATCCAGGCGGGCACCATTGAGGAGAGCAGTATCCGTGAACGGATCCTGCGTGAGATGTCCCTGCTCGATCAGCTCACTTCACTCGGCAACCGGCGCGCCTTTGACAACCGGCTGGCGGAGTGCAGCGAGTTCAAGCCCTTTGCCGCTGTCTTCTGCGATCTGAACGGATTGAAGGAGGCAAACGATACATACGGCCATGCCGCCGGCGACGAGCTCCTGCTCCGATTCGCGTCTCTGCTTAAGGAACACTTTGACCGGAAGGATATCTTCCGCATCAGCGGCGATGAGTTCGTGATCATCCCCTCCGATCCGGCGCCCGAGAGCCTGGAACGCATCATTGACCGGTTCAAGAAGGATATCCAGCTTCATAACGGCATCGCCGCCGTGGGCTGGGCATTCGGCGTCGGCGCGGAAAAGGCGGAGATCGTCAAGCTTGCCGAGACACGCATGTACGCGGATAAGCACCGTTACCACGAAATGACGGGCAAGCCGGAAAGGTGAGCCTGCTGCCCGGCATACACTACAGTGAACTAAAAAACGCATATACCGTTTCTGAGAAAGAACGTGTATATAACAGTAAAGGAGAATCAGTACATGAACATCACTACAGAAAAAAACGGGTCCGCTCTTACCATCATCCTTGAGGGAAGACTGGATACCATGGCCGCCCAGAAGCTGGACGATTCCCTGACAGAGGTCCTTCCCGGTGTAACAGACCTGACCTTCGATTTTGAGAAGCTGGAATATATTTCATCCTCCGGTCTCAGAACGCTTCTGAAAACGCAGAAGCTGATGAACGCCGCGGGCACCATGAAGGTCTGCCACGTCAATGACCTTGTCGGTGAGGTCCTCGAGCTGACCGGGTTCGACTCCATTCTCACGATCGTAGACTGATGCTGCTCAGTTACTTCAAGCTGACTGTTGCGTCTCTCATACCGGTGCTTGCGACAGCGCTTCTGTACCGACTCGACCGCTCCGGGCGGCTCGGGTCGCTTTCATATGCGAAAAAGCAGATCCTGTACGGGACTGTCTTCGGCGCTATTGCCATTCTCGGCACCGAATGGGGCATCCCGCTGGAGGGTGCCGTTGTGAACTGCCGCGACGCGGCACCGCTGTGCGCAGGCCTGTTCTTCGGCGCGCCCGCAGGCATTCTGGCAGGCTTCATAGGCGGGCTTGAACGCTGGCTGTCCGTATATTGGGGCGTCGGCTCCTATACAAGGCTCGCCTGCAGTATTGCCACGGCTCTCGCGGGCGTGATCTCGGCGCTGCTGCGTAAGAATATGTTTGATTCGAAGCGGCCGCGCCTGCTGCTGGCTGCTGTCTGCGCCTTCATGGTGGAAGCGCTGCACCAGAGCATGGTGTTCTTCTTCCATATCAACGATGCGGCGAACGCGGCCGCTATCGTCAGGGTCACCGCGCCGCCCATGCTGATCGCCAATACGCTTTCCGTGCTGCTGGCAGGTACCTTTTACGCAATGGTGGACGGAAGCCTTAAGGAGACGCGGCACGAGCGCAAGACCCTGTCTACGCTCATCGAGCGGCAGCTGCTCATTCTGGTCGCGCTCTCTTTCCTGTTCACGACCCTGTACTCGTTCCGGCTCCAGACCGATGTGGCGAAAAAGCAGACGGAGAGCAGTCTGGTGGAAACGGTAAAGGATATCATCGTTTCCGGGGATCTCGGCAAGGGCGTTCCACGCGGCTATATCCTCAACGGCGTCTCACACAGATCCGGCATAGGTTCACGCGGATACCTCCTGGCGCTGAGCAAGGAGGGCACCGCCCTCTACTCTTCCCGCGGCTCCGTGCCCCGGGAATCGCTCGCGTCCCTGCTCACGCAGGAAGACACCACTTTTATCTGCCGCCTGTACGGGGAGAACTGCTTTGCCGTCTGGCACAGGATGGACGGATATCTGCTGCTCGCGGCGATACGTACACAGGATGTGTATTCCGTCCGGAATATCTCGGCGCTGGCGACCTGCTTCGTGCAGATCTTTATCTACGGACTGCTGTTCGCGGCGATCACACTGATGCTGCGGCGGACGGTAGTCAGGTCCATCCGCGGCGTGAACGAGACGCTGCGCGGGATCGCTTCGGGCGATCTTGAAAAAAAAGTGGAGGAGCGCAATTCCCGTGAGTTTTCTCAGCTCTCCGACGACATCAACGCCACCGTCGATACACTGAAGGACTATATCGCGGAAGCAAAGGCGCGCAACGAGCGCGAGCTCATGGTGGCACGCGATATCCAGCTCTCCGCTCTGCCCCGCACGTTCCCGGCCTATCCGAACAGGCAGGATCTGGATATCTATGCCCTTACCCAGCCCGCAAAGGAAGTCGGCGGCGACTTTTACGATCTGTATTTTACGAATGAGGGGCACTTCTATTTCCTCATTGCGGACGTTTCCGGCAAGGGGATCCCCGCGGCCATGTTCATGATGCGCGCCAAAACCGAGCTGAAGAGCCTGACCGAAGCGGATATGCCGCTGTGCGACGTGTTTACCCACGGCAACAA